>Ga0302325_10001139_pt1 | contig 69217 bp, 61 predicted proteins | sample Palsa_T0_2_FD_201948 | JGI IMG/M metagenome (GOLD analysis project Ga0302325, IMG submission 201948) | Peat permafrost microbial communities from Stordalen Mire near Abisko, Sweden - Palsa_T0_2 | ecosystem: Environmental > Terrestrial > Soil > Palsa > Peat permafrost | place: Sweden: Abisko...
AACAAAAACGGCGGAATCTGAAACGAATCAATAAAGAAATTCGGAACACCAATCGGCGCCGGCGACGGCAACGCAAACGAATACGTCGGATTCTGCGGCGTCGGCACCCCAGACGAAGTCCGAAGCGGCGCCAAACCATTCCTCACCGCCGCCAACGAAGTCGGCACCGCACTCCTCAACACCGCCTGACCCTGAACCTTGCCCGAGAGAACATGCTTGGAGCTCGGCTTGCTCGTGGTCGTGCTCGACTTCGAGCTGACCGACGAAGACTGCGAGGTCGGCGCAGCCGCCGTCGAGGGCGCCGCGGTCGCGGGCACGCTCGGAGCGGCCACCGTCGGGTTCGTCGCCGGTGCGGTCACCGTCGGACACGACTCCGACTCCGACAGAATCGGCAGCTTCACCGGCAACGACAACGACGACAACGGCGTCCCCGGCGGCACATCAATCGTAAACGGAATATGGATGCCACCAAGCAGCGTCACCGTCACGACGCACTCCTCAGCAGATGCGGCCGGTAGCGCGGCAATGCTTAGGCCTGCGAAAACGGCCCCTGCCGCGGCCACGCCGCCGATAACCCTCCGACTCCTCAACACTTTTGCCAATCTCCTCCCACGTACGGCCTGCGCAAGTCGTCGGCGCTACGGTCAGGCAGCGCGGCGCGCACCTTATACGATTGACGCTGAGGTTTGCAACGAGGAAGCATCAAGTGGGGGGGTTCGCACCGACGTCTCGGGCAGGATCCAGGCGACGGAGCGGGGTTTGCCTGGGCCGATGGGCCGTGCTTCGACCCTGTTGACGCCGACATCGGCTCAATTGTCGAAAGACTGTAACGGTTCGCTTGCGTTCTGGACGCCGTAGCGTGTCGATGTCGCGGTGGGGCCATGACTCTCCGCCTGAGGTTGAGGGTGCCGATGGTGGCTCCGGTGGCCGTAACCGTGTGCGCTACAGTGACCCGCTGTTAGGGAGCATGAGATCGGAGGCCTACAAAAATTGTCCGAAGACAGCAAGGGCCTGCGTGAGCGCGTGACGCGCCAGGGCGAGGAGGCGATCGGCAAACTCGCCCAGGAATTGCTCGAGAACCCGATCGTCAACGGCGCCCTGTCGGCCGCGTTCGAGACGCGAGAGCGCGCCGTGCGCGCACAGGAAGTCGCGATGGGCGCGCTCAACCTTCCCTCCGCGAGCGATCTCGAGCGCCTGACCCGCCGCCTTCGCGGCGTCTCCCAGCGGCTCGAGGGAATCGAAGATGCGCTTGACCGGCTCGAGGGCCGGATCGAGCGCCTCGGGTCCTCGAGCGCGGTTGAAGCTCGCCTCGCGGGGATTGAGGGGCGGCTGGAGGCCTTGTCGGCGGCCTTGAACCCGTCGCCTGAGTCGCCCGAGGGCTCCTCAGAGTAGGCCCGCCTCCAGGCTCATCAGTCCTTTGGCGGCGGTTTCGCCGAGCTGGTGCTCTGCCTTGGCGAGAGCTTGGGCGTCGATCCGCTGCCGGGTGGGGAGGAGCTGGTCGGTGACGATCAGGAGGGCTGCCGCCTGGAGCCCTTTGCGCTTTGCGATCGTGAACAGGGTTGCCGTCTCCATTTCGATCGCTCTCGCCCCCTGTGCTGCCCATTCTTGCTCTTGGCCGGTGTTGTCGTAGAAGAGGTCGGTGGTGACTATTCGACCCTCTTGGAGGCTGTGGTCCGATGCTGCTGCGATGGCGTTGGTGAGCTCCTCGTCTGCTTCGATTCGTCCTTTCGCTCCCAAGGCTTTGCTGGTTCCATCGCCCGGCACTGCTTCTCGCGCGAGGATTAGGTCTCCGAGTTCCAGCGCCGGATCGAGGGCTCCGCAAGTTCCGGTGCGAATCAGGCGGCGGGCCCCGAGCGTGGCGAGCTCGGTGATGACGATCGCGGCACTGGGGCCGCCCATCCCCGTGCTCTGGATCGTCAGTGGTAGCTCGTCGGCGGCGGTTCCGGTGTAGCCCCAAAGGCCGCGATGGTGGTTGAACATGCGCGGCGCGTGCAGCAGAGACTGCGCGAGCAATAAGGCGCGACCGGGATCGCCGGGCAGCAGCACGCGCTCCGCCAGTGGCGCCGTGGGACGGAGGTGGATGGGCTCGGTGCTCACGTTTGGGTGCATCGTTGCATCGAGGCCTGCCTCGCGCCTACGCACCCGGGCCTGCCTCGCGGCTACACCCCCCGGGTAGACTCCCGCGCCATGCCCGGCGCCGCGGCGGATGTAGCGGACCCACGATGAGCGAGTTCAAGTCCGAGACCGAGTTCCGCGAGGTCATGGATCGAACCTTCGCGCTGATGAGCGACGACCCGGAGATGGGGCCGAAGCTGCGTGACGCGGACACGCCGCAGCGATTCGAGTTCACCGACGTGGATCTCGTAGTCAACATTCGTGCCGGCGGGCCCGAGGAGCCGAACCTGTCCTGGGTCTGGTCGGACGACATCGACTGGGAGCCCAAGGTCAGGATGGCGATGAGCTCCGAGACCGCCAACCGCTACTTCCAGGGCAGGGAGAACATCGCGATCGCGATCGCGCGACGCCGGATCAAAGCCGGTGGCGACGTCAAGGCGGCGCTGGTCATCCTTCCACTCACCAAGCCGCTGTTCGCGCGCTATCGAGCGATGATCGCGGCCGACTATCCACATCTCGAGGACTAGCGTTCGGCTGACGCTGGTATTGACAGGTGCGCTGGTAGCGAGTAGACCTCATGGTCCGAATCAGGCAACAGGCTGGAGCGTGAGCGAAGCGCCGGCATTGCGCGCCGGAGCTCCGTCCGCGAGGCGCCGCCACCTCTGCGACGAGCGTCCACAGCCTACGAAGCGGGCCGCTTCGCCCGCGTGCGGCGGGGCCTCAACCGGGTCCCGCCGCTGATTCCGATGCTCACCCTTCGCGACGTAGCGGGGCGCGCAGGTGTGCCCCCGGCCAGGCTGAGGCGGTGGGTCGCACAGGGCCTGATCCCGCAGTACCACGGAGAGTGGACCCCCGATGCCGTTGCCCACGCACGCGTCGTCGCGCGGATGCGTGACCGCGGCCACTCGCTCCGCGAGATCAGGCAGGCGACCGACGAGGGCCGGCTCGCGTTCGCGTATGTCGAGGATCTGTTCGAGTCGACCGAGACATCCTCGACAGTCGCTGATGCCGCGCGCGAGACCGGCCTCGAGCCGGCCCTGATCGAGCGCATCTCGACGGCGCTCGGCCTCAAGCCCGCCGACGCCGAACGCGTGTCCGCGGAGGAGGTGCAACTGCTGCGCTACATCGCCGCCGTGCTGGCTGCCGGATTTCCGCTGGTGGCCTTGCTTCAGCTCGTGCGCGTGTACGGGCAGGCGCTGGCTCAGATCGCGGACGCGGAGGTTCGGCTCTTCCATCTCTACGTCCACGAGCCGCTGATGCAGACGGGTGTATCGGGCGTCGAGATGGCCGAGGAGATGGAGAATCTCGCCCGCGAGCTGCTCCCGCTGGCGTCGCCGGTGATGGACCAGGTGCACCAGCGCTTCCTGCAGCACTTCGTCCAGCAGGACGTGGTCGGCCACATGGAGTCCGATCTCGAAGGCGCCGCGGCCGGTCTCGGGCGAATGCGGGTCGCGGTCGCATTTGCCGACCTCGCCGGGTACACGCGCCTGACCGAGGAGGAGGGGGAGCTTGAGGCCCTCGATGCGGTCGAGCGGTTCGTCGAGGCGGTGGAGATCACGCTCCCGGACGAGGCTCGGGTGATCAAGACGATCGGCGACGAGGTGATGGTCGTCGGCTCGGACCCCGCCACATTGACCGATTGGGCGGTGGGGTTCCAGCGCATGCAGAGTGAGCGCCCGCTGCCGCGCATCGGGATCCACTACGGGCAAGCGATCTACCGCGACGGCGACTACTACGGTCGTGACATCAATATCGCGGCCCGCGTCGCAGCCCGGTCGGCCGGCGGCGAGGTGCTCGTGACCAAGCCGGTGGTCGAGAACGCCGGGTCGCACCTCGAGTTCGTCCGGATCGCCGAGGTGCGGCTGAAGGGGTTCACCGAGCCAACGGAGGTCTTCCTCGCGAGCATCCCGGACGACGACGAGTGAGCGAGCACCACGCCTATGAGGCGATCGAAGCCCGCGTGCGGGCGAACGGGCTGCTGGCCGCCGGGCGGCCGGTGGTGGTGCTGCTGTCCGGTGGTCGCGACTCCGTATGCCTGCTCGCAATCGCAATCAGGATCGCCGGAGCCGACGCCGTCCGGGCGCTGCACGTCAACTATGGCCTCCGCGCGGACTCCGGCGGCGACGAGGAGCACTGCCTCGTGCTGTGCGAGCGGCTTGGCGTTCCGATCGAGGTGGAGCGACGTGCCGGCCCGCCAGCGCGAGGAAACCTGCAGGCGTGGGCGCGCGCGATCCGCTACGACGCCGCCGCGCGGCTCGCGCGGCGGCTCGGCGCCGAGGTCGCGACGGGGCACACCGCGACCGATCAGGTGGAGGGGGTGCTCTACCGGCTTGCGTCCGCGCCGAGCCGGCGTGCGCTGCTGGGGATGCGTGAGCGCAACGGGATCGTCGTTCGCCCGCTGCTCGCCTTGACGCGGGCGCAGACGGGTACGTACTGCAGCGAGCGCGGCCTCGAGTGGCGAGACGACGTCACGAACGCGGAGGACCGTTTCGCGCGGGGACGCATCCGCGGGGAGCTCGTGCCCGCCCTGAGGGCGATCCATCCCGGCGCGGAAGGGAACGTGCTCGCGCTCGTGGAGATCCTCCGCGATGAGGCGACCGTGCTCGACTCGATGCTTGACGAGGTCCTGCAGGGGCGGCGGGAGATCGAGCTCGCGCGGCTCCGCGAGCTCCCCGCGGCGCTCAGCCGGCTCGTCGTCCAGCGGCTGGCGGATCTCGCGGCGGAGCGACCCGCCCCGGGAATCGCTGCCCGCGCCGGAGAGCTGGCCGCGCTGCGGGAACAGGGCAGCGCGTCCCTCGACCTCGGGTCCGGGCTCCGCGCCGTCTCCGAGTACGGCGTGCTGAGGTTCGAGCTCGTCGGCGGACCGCTTGCCCGGCCCGAGGAGGTCCGGTTGCCGGTTCCGGGAACAGTGGGCTTCGGCGCGTACGAGGTCCGCTGCGAGGTCGGGCCGCCCGAGCTCGCGCCCGGCAGCGTCGATCGCGCCGCGATCGGGTCCGAGCTAGTGGTACGAGCCTGGCGGCCCGGCGACCGGATGGCGCCGCTCGGTCTCGGGGGCACCAAGAGCCTTCAGGATCTCTTCACCGCCCGGCGGATCGCGCGCTCGCGGCGGGCGACGGTCCCGGTGGTCGAGTCCGCCGGCGAGATCGTCTGGGTCGCGGGGGTGGCGACATCGGAGCGGTTCAAGGTGCGAAGCGCCACTCGCGAGGCGGCGCATCTGAGCGCCACCGAGGTGCGACGAGCTCATGGACAGGACACCGCTTAGACTCTTGCGCGGTGGACGACGACGCCATCGGGGACATCCTCGTGAGATCCGAGGAGCTGCAGGCGCGGGTGCGCGAGCTGGCGGCTGAGATCTCGCAGGACTACGCGGGCCGCGACCTGGTCCTGATCGGCGTGCTCAAAGGCGCCGTGTTCTTCCTGTCGGACCTGATGCGCCAGCTCGAGGTTCCGTGCGAGGTCGATTTCATGGCCGTCGCGTCGTACGGCTCGGCAACGAAGTCCTCCGGTGTCGTCCGGATCCTCAAGGATCTAGACGCCGTGATCGAGGATCGCGACGTGCTGATCGTCGAGGACATCGTCGACTCCGGCCTCACGCTCCAATACCTGCTTCGCAACCTCGGTGCGCGCAATCCGCGCTCGCTCGAGGTCTGTGCGCTACTGACGAAGCCAGATCGGCGTAAGGTTGACCTGCCGACCCGCTACGTCGGATTCGAGATCCCGGACCGGTTCGTGATCGGATACGGACTCGACCATGGCGAGCGCTACCGCAACTTGCCGTATGTGGCTGCGTTGAAGGAATGACCTATAAAGCCGATAAACCCGTCGTGTGGCGCTACGACTCCTCGCGTGACCCGGCCGATCCGATGATTGCGAATCCATCCGCTCAGGTGCATGAAATGCAGGTGCTACGCTTGACCATTCCCCGCGAAGACCACCCGGTGAATCGAGCGGGACAATGACCATGAGCAGGTTCTTCAAGAGCGCAGCCTTCCCGATTCTGATCGTGGTCGTCCTCGCCTTCTTCGCGCAGAAGCTGATCGGCGGTACGAACCACACGAAGACGCCTACGTTCGGCCAGGTTCTGACCGATCTGAACAACGGCACCGTCAAGTCGATGTCGCTCGACCAGAAGGACAACAGCGCCGCGATCACGCTCACAAACGGCCAGAAGTTCTCCGTCGGCTACCCATCCTCGTACGCGCCGCAGCTGATCAAGCAGGCCCAGAACGACATCCCAGGAAGCGGCGCCGGCCTCGACGTGCAGAGCACGTCAAGCAGCGGCTGGCTCTCACTCCTGACATACCTGCTTCCGTTCGTGATCTTCATCGGGCTGTGGATCTTCCTGATGAACCAGGTCCAGGGTGGCGGGTCGAAGGTCATGTCGTTCGGGAAGTCGCGGGCGAAGCGGATGTCTGTCGACTCCCCGAAGATCACCTTCCGCGACGTCGCCGGGGTGGATGAGGCGGTCGAGGAACTGCACGAGATCAAGGAGTTCCTCGAGAACCCGAAGAAGTTCCAAGCCCTTGGTGCGCGCATTCCCAAGGGTGTGCTGCTCTACGGCCCGCCTGGCACCGGCAAGACCCTGCTCGCGCGGGCGGTCGCGGGCGAGGCGGGCGTACCCTTCTTCTCGATCTCCGGTTCTGACTTCGTCGAGATGTTCGTCGGGGTCGGTGCCTCGCGCGTACGCGACCTGTTCGAGCAGGCCAAGCAGAATTCGCCCTGCATCATCTTCATGGACGAGATCGACGCCGTCGGGCGCCACCGCGGTGCCGGGCTCGGAGGTGGGCACGATGAGCGCGAGCAGACGCTGAACCAGCTGCTGGTCGAGATGGACGGCTTCGAGATGAAGGACAACATCATCCTGATCGCGGCGACCAACCGCCCCGACATCCTCGACCCCGCGCTGCTGCGTCCAGGGCGCTTCGACCGTCAGATCGTCGTCGATCGGCCCGACCGGCTCGGCCGCAAGAAGATCCTCGAGGTCCACACCCGTGGCAAGCCCCTCGGCAGGGAGATCGACGTCGATGTGCTTGCGGGTCAGACCCCTGGCTTCACCGGTGCCGACCTGTCGAACCTCGTCAACGAGGCAGCGCTGCTCGCGGCGCGGACGGGGAAGCGCGAGATCACGCAGGTCGAGCTCGAGGAAGGGATCATGCGTGTGATCGCCGGCCCCGAGAAGAAGACCCGGGTGATGAGCGAGAAGGAGCGGCGCATCACCGCATACCACGAGATGGGCCATGCGATCGTCGGCCACTACCTCCCGAACTCCGACCCGGTGCACAAGATCTCCGTCATCTCCCGCGGCCAGGCGCTCGGCTACACGATCTCGCTGCCGACCGAGGACAAGTTCCTGACCACGCGTGCGGAGCTGCTCGACACGATGGCGATGACGCTCGGCGGCCGCGCCGCGGAGGAGATCGTGTTCAGCGAGGTCACCACCGGCGCGTCGAACGACCTCGAGAAGGTGACAGCGACGGCGAAGCAGATGGTGATGCGGTTCGGGATGAGCGAGAAGCTCGGCCCGCGTGTCTTCGGCCACGACCACGGCCAGCCGTTCCTGGGACGCGAGTTCTCCTCCGAGCCCGACTATTCGGACGAGATCGCGCGCGAGATCGACGACGAGATCCGCCGGATCGTGGAATCGGCGCATCAGCAGGCCAGGGACATCCTCAGCCAGTACCGCGACTCGCTCGAGAAGCTCTCCGAGGTTCTGCTCAAGCGCGAGACGATCGAGAAGGCAGAGTTCGAAGCGCTGCTCACCGGGCAGACCGAGTTCGACGTGTTCGGCGCAGAAGCGCCGCCGCCGCCTCGCCTGCCCGTCCCGCCCGCGACGGCAGACCGTGCCGGACGCGACCTGCCGCGGCCGCTGCCGAGGCCAGGGCTGGCCGGCGGGACGGCGGAGGCTCGGACGCTTGACCTTCCCGAGAAGCCTGAACTCGCCTGACGAGCCCCAGTCGCGGCTTGCCCGCGGCCTGCTCTCGGCGACTCGCGTGTGGCTGCCGGTAGCGCTCGCGGTGGTCGGCGCGGTGTTCACCGTCATCGGTCATGGCCGCACGAACATCGCCGCTGTCGGGGTCTGCCTGCTGCTGATCGCACTGACCGTGTGGATGATCAACTGGCTGTTCCGGATGAGCATCGACAGCAATCGCGATCGAGAGCAAGAGGAGGCGGCGCGCCGGTACTTCGACCAGACCGGGCAATGGCCTGACGATGCCGGAGTCTGAGCGCTCCGCGGCGCCGGGCGCCCACCCCGCGGCCCGCGAGTTCGGCGCCGATGCCGCCGCCCGATTCCGCATCACCGACCGAACTCGCAATGGAATCCGCGCCAGCGGATTTCACGTCATGGGTGTGGTTAATGTGACGCCTGATTCGTTCTCGGATGGTGGGCGTTATCTGGACCGGGTGGCTGCGGTGGAGCATGCGCTTGCGCTGGAGCGAGAGGGTGCGGCGATCCTGGACCTTGGCGGAGAGTCGACTCGTCCTGGTGCTGAGCCGGTGTCCGCGGCGGAGGAGCGCCGGCGCGTCATCCCGGTGATCGAGGACCTCGTGGCAGCCGGGGTGAGGGCGCAGATCTCGGTCGACACCTCGAAGGCCGTCGTGGCGGAAGCGGCGCTCGCGGCCGGCGCGACGCTCGTCAACGACGTGACGGCCTTCCGCGGCGACCCTGAGCTCGCGTCGCTGGTGGCCGAGCGCGGTGCCGACTGCTGTCTGATGCACATGCTCGGCGAGCCGCGGACGATGCAGCAGGATCCACGCTACGAGGACGTCGTCTGCGACGTCAGGGCCTTTCTCGAGGAACGCATCGAGTTCGCGATCTCGGCCGGGATCCCGGCGGCGCGGATCCTGGTCGACCCCGGGATCGGCTTCGGCAAGACCGGCGCACACAATCTGGAGCTCCTCAATCGCCTCGACGAGATCGTCACGCTCGGCCCTCCTGTCGTGATCGGGACCTCGAGGAAATCGTTCCTGGGACGGCTGACTGGGCGGGCCACCGACGAGCGGCTGGCCGGGACGATCGCGACGAATGTGCTTGCGTTCGAGCGCGGCGCCACGGTCTTCAGGGTCCACGACGTCGCGCCGCTCCACGACGCCCTCGTGGTGGCGGCTGCTACGGTCCGAGCCGGATGCCGGAACACAGCGACGCGGACGAGTTCGACGACCTCGACGAAGGCGTAGACGACGGGGAGGAAGGCGGATCGGAGCCCGAGGTCACGATCGAGATCAGCGGCCTGTCGCTGTTCACGCACGTGGGCGTCACCGCCGCCGAGCGCGAAGTCGGCCAACGCCTGCTGATCGACATCAGGATCGACGTCGGCGACTGTGATGCGACGATCACCGATCGGATCGAGGACACGATCGACTACGGGCAGGTGTGCGAGGCGGCGAACCTGGTCGCTCAGCAGCGCTCGTACAAGACGCTCGAGCGACTGTGCACCGCGATCGCGGATCGCCTGCTCGAGCGCTACGAGGCAGCTGCCGTATGGGTCAAGGCGGCAAAGCCAGAGCCGCCGCTGCCGCTGCCCGTCGGTGAGGTCTCCGTCGAGGTCTGGCGCGAGGCCTGAGCCGCCGCCCGAGCCGTGCCGCCACACACCGGGTATCTCGGCCTCGGCTCCAACGAAGGCGACCGGCGCCGCCAGCTCGAAGCCGCGGTGGGTGCGCTCCCCGCTCACAGCGTCGAAGTGATCGCCTCCTCCTCCGTATACGAGACCGAGCCGGTCGGTGAGGTGCCCGACCAGCGCGAGTTCCTGAACGCCTGCGTGCGGGTGCGCACCTCGCTCGCGCCGGAAGAGCTGCTGGACGCCTGCAAGGCGGTCGAGCGCGAACTTGGGCGGGTGCCCGGGGGGATCCGCCACGGGCCACGGCCGATCGACCTGGACGTGCTGCTGCTGAATGACGTCGAGCTCGCGACAGACCGTCTCACGCTCCCGCACCCGGAGGTCGTCAGCCGGCGGTTCGTGCTCGTTCCGCTGCTCGAGCTCGATCCCGGCCTCGTCGTTCCGGGCGCCGGGCGACTGGCGGACGCGCTCGCGGCGCTGGGTGAGGGTCAGACGGTCCGGCGCGCCGGGCCACCACTGATCTAAGAGTCTAAGCTCGCCTTCGATGCTGCTCGTCGTCGATGTCGGGAACACGCAGACCCACTTCGGGGTCTTCGATCAGCGCGACCTGCTCGAACACTGGCGCTTTGCGACGGTCCGCGAGTCGACCTCGGACGAGCTCGGGGCCGCGCTGTCGAATCTGCTCGCGCTGCGCGGGTTCGGTTTCGGCGACATCGACCACTCGATCCTGTCCTCGACGGTGCCCCAGCTCGTCGAGCAATGGACGACGATGGCGGCACGCTATCTCGGACACCCGATGCTTGCCGTCGGGCCATCGATCCGGACGGGGATGCCGATCCGAATCGATAATCCGCGGGAGGTCGGCGCCGACCGCCTCGTCAACTCCGTCGCCGCATACGACCGGCTGGGTGGCCCGTGCATCGTGGTCGACTTCGGAACCGCGATCACCTACGACGCGGTATCGGCGTCGGGCGAGTATCTGGGCGGCATCATCACGCCGGGAGCCGAGATCTCAATCGACGCGTTGACCGAGCGTGCGGCGAAGCTGCCGAAGGTCGAGCTCGCCGAGCCCAGGTCGCTGATCGGCAAGTCGACCGTCGACGCGATCCGGTCGGGGATCGTGTACGGCTTCGCGGGTCAAGTCGAGGGCATCGTCAGGCGGCTTCGCGACGAGCTCGGCGCCGACACGCCGGTGATCGCGACCGGCGGCCTGGCGCGCGCGGTCGTGCCGTTCATCCTCGAGACGATCGACGTGGTCGACGACCTGCTGACGCTGACGGGGCTGCGGCTTATCTACGAGCGCAACTAGGGCCGACGCAGCGCAGCGTCGCAAACAGAGGATGTCGAGTGAGCGAAAGCCTCAGCGGCCCCGCGGCCGGCGCGAGCACCGGACCGGCGCTCCCCCCCGCCGCGCCGGATGATCCTGAGCGGTGAGGTGGAAGAGTGCTCCGCACCCCGGCTGCGAATGCTGCGCCCGCCTGGCGCGAGCTGTTGATCGGCCAATCGGTCTGCTTGTTGACGTCGAACCACACCAACGAGGTCACCTGCGGGTCGGCGCGGAGATCCTTGAACATGTTCGTGATCCAGGCGGCCTTGCTTCCGCCCGCTTCTGCGCTCCCGACCTCGCTGATCTGAATCGGCTTGCCGGGGGCGAGCTGATGGAGGATCGCGAGCGAGGAGTTGAACAAGCTCCCGAAGCTGCGCCAGCCGGTCCACGGTAGTGCGCTGCCGCCATTGAATCCGGACAGCCCGACGATGTCGACGTATGCGTTGCCAGGATAGTCGGCGGTGGTCAGCCTGACCCCGAACCGCGACACCGGGCTCCAGATCCACTTGACGTTGGTCGCTCCCTCGGCCGTGAAGATGTCGTGGACGTGGCGCCAGGCGGCGACGAACTGGCCGGGGTGGTTGCCGTTGGCCTCCTCTGACCAGGGGTACCAGTCGCCGTTCATCTCCTGGGCGAAGCGCAGCAGCACAGGCCCGCCATATACGCGCAGGGCGCGGGCCCAGGCGCGTACGTAGGCGTCGTGCCGGCCTTCGATGATCGATGCAAGCGTGAACTCTGGCTGCGGCCGGCGCAGGCCGACGGTGTAATCCCAAGGCTCCCATGAGATCTCCGGGATGCTCCCGCGCCTCGCGATCGCGCGGAGCTGGGCCAGCTCCACGTGGGCGTGCTTCCAATCCGCGAACCACATCACGATCTTGGCGTGGGTGCGGGCGACGTGCTCGAAGGCGTTGACCTGCGACAGATCCCCGGTCGTCCACGGCGTGGTCGAGTTATCGGCCAGCGCCCCGGTGGTAACGCCGATCGCGAGCGACGGGGTGGCCGCGCCCGAGACCGACCAGGGCAGCGGTGCCGGCGCGTGGTGCGACATCGGCTGGGTGAGGAGCCCGGGAGAGACGACGCCGGCGATTACCACGGCAGCCGTCCCGGCGGTTGCGGCGATCTTGCCCGCGGAGCGTCGCAGCACGGTCGCGCGCATCCGCCTCGGATGATCGTGGATGTGCAGCGCGATGATTGCGATCGCGCCGGTCATGTAGAGCCCAGTGTTGATCAGGGCCAGGGTGTAGTAGCCGTGCGCCGCTCCGGCGTTCAGCCCGAGCAGACTCGGCGTCGCCGACGCGAGCGCGAGCAGCAGGTACGGGAGCACGACGCGGATCGGCAGAGGCGCCACTCCGGTGCGCCCCTTCGGTGTGACCTTAAAGCTGAACTCACGCCCCGCGATCCGTCCCGCGACGGCGTGAACGCACCCTAGCAACGCCCAGGGCCAGCGCACGAGCTGGAACAGCGCGATCTCCCACGAGAAAGCCTTCGCAGTGGCCGGGCGTAGCCATTTCAGGCTGCGCAACCAGAATACTGTCGCCAGGAGCACCAGCGTCGGCGGACCGAAGTGGAGGTAGAAGCCGCCGAGCGACACTCGCGCCAGCGGCGTGCGGGTGACGATCGCGAGGATTGGGATCGCGACCGAGGCCGACATCAGGAGCCCGAACAGTGGATACCAGACCTGGCAGAAGCCAAGCCTGATCTTGGCGGGGCGGCTGAGCCCGCGCCAGTACCGGCCGCTGATCCCGAGCAGCACGTTCATCATGCTCCGTGACCACTGGAACTCTTGTGTCATGCAGTCGGCGAAGGTCTCTGGCCCGTCGCCGTGAGCCTCTGCGTCGACGGCGAACACCCCCTGCCAGCCATGGGAGCTCATCATCAGCGTCGTGGTGAAATCCTCGGCGAGCTCCGGCCCGAGACCTCCGATCTCGCGCAGCGCGGACGTTCGCACTGCGTAGTGAGACCCGATGCAGCTCGGGGCACATCCACCGCTGTGACCGGCCTGAGTGGGGCCATGGAGGATGGCCTCGGTGTACAGCCGTCCGCGGGCCGACCACGAGCGGTATGCATTCCGGTCGCAGATGCTCGGCGCGGCCACGTACCCCACCATCGCGTCGCGGAAAGGGATCACGATCTGGCGCAGATAGTCCGGCTCCGGGACGTGATCGGCGTCGAGCTGCGCGACGACGTCGTAGAGCTCGTAGCCCCACATGTCATAGAAGTAGGCGAGATTCCCTTCCTTGCAACGAGTCCGTCGCGGCCACGCCGGCTGGTGGTAGGCCTCGACGCCTTCGCGGGTCGAGACCCGCACGCCGTGCTCCTCGCACCACTCGTAGGTCTCAGGCTGCGGACTCTCGTCGGCCAGCCAGACGTCATACGGGAGCGGGAAGTCCTGGGCGAGCATCGCTACCAGCGTGTCCCGGACTACTTCCCACGGCTCGCTCGGCGCCTTCGTGACGACGATCGCCGTGCGCACGTCGGGGACGTCGAGGGCTGGGTCGGGTCGCTTCATCCGCGAGATCCAGAAGAAGAACCACAGTGGCAGGCCGAGGCTCTCCACCGCGAGCAGCGCCGAGTTGATCGCCAGCCCGACCGTCAACCCCGGACCCGAGGGCTGCAGCCACCACACCCACGCCGCTACCGTCAGGACCGCCCACGCCAGCATCAGGCGGCGCAGGGTGCGCCGCTGGTCGCTGGTCAGCACATCACGGAGGTGGCGGTTGTGGCGCCGCCGCCGTCGGCCCCGCCGTCGCTCGAGCGGTGGAAAGTCCGGGACGAGAACGTCCGGTTCGAGGACAGCCGGCGCGGCATACCCCTGCTCGAGGACGTCGAGCTCGGGAGACTCCATCTCGAGGATGCCCCATTCAGCGAGGGCGGCGTCAAGGAGCTCGACGCCACGCGTCCGGTCCGGTTCGCCGGCAGCCGTCGGGTCTTGGGATATGGTGCCCATACCCCAGCGTTTCGACCGGCTATCACACTTGCGTGACGTAAGGGCGATTAGCTGGCCGGATGTCCCGGTCCTGGCCCGATTACGCGCCGGTCAGGCCGGTCAGGTGATCGAAGCGACGGTGCTGTCGGCCCATCGCAGAGCGGTGCGATATCGGTCGAGCAGCGTCTCGCTCTCGGCCCGAAGGCGCGGCATGTCGAACTCGCCGCGCTCATGGCTGATCACCGCGTCGAGGATTGCGCCGGCAAATCCGTCGTGATCGAGCAGCGCGGCGCGTGTCTCCGCGGTCAGCGGCAGCTCGTCGAGGATCGTTTCGAGCGAGGCACCGAGCAGCGCATCGGCGAGCGACAGCAGACCGACGGTAAACAGCTGATCGCGATCGGCGCCCGTGTGCCCATCGCCGAGTGACTGACACAGCTTCGCGCGTGTCAGCGCGATCAGCGACAGCTCGCGCGGCGCGCCCGGGCCCGTGGTAAGTGCGATCAGCAGCGCCCAGCGCGCGACGCCGCTGGTGCCGAGCATCATCACTGCTTGGCGGATCGAGCTGACCGTCCCCCGCCGGGCCAGGTATGCCGAATTCAGGTATCGCAGCAGCTTCAGGCTCAGACCGACGTCCTGCTCGATGATCCGCACGCTCTCCTCGACGTCCGCGCCCGAGGCCTGCAGCGCCACCAGCGACGCAAGCCCGACTCTGTCCACGCCGAAGCTACGAACCTCGTGCAAACGCGGCTTGGCGTAGAACAAGCCGTCGAACAGCTCGAAACCACGACTGCGTGCCCATTCGTATTGCGCGTGCTCGGAGACGTTGCTTGCGATCGCACGGGCACGACGCGCCAGGATGCGAGGAAGCGCCACTTCGATCTCGGCCTCGCTCCAGGCGGCGAGGTCGATCTCGACGCTCCCGAACAGCTCGAGCAGGTCCAGATCGAAGTCAGGGCTCGGCAGGGCGCCGAGCTCGAGCGCATAGCCGCGGCTGGTGAGGCGCTTGAGTATCTCCACCACGGCGGGCTCGAGAGCCTCTGCATGGGTCAGTCGCAGCAGAACGCGGTCGGGGTGAACCGGCGGCATGCCCAGCGCGAGCAGGAACTCACTCGAGATCGGCAGGTGCGCGACGCGCGGGCCGACGAGCTGATCGAGCCCCACGACGCTCAGCGCGTCATCGAAGAGCTGGAGCGCGGAGCTTCGGCTGGGCACGGACAGGTCGGTCTCGCCCAGGACCGCGTATTCGACTCGGTAGCCCGCCACCCCGAGCTGAGCGTCAACCACCGGCCAGCGCGAAACGACAACCCCGGTAGCTGCATGCGCCGTCGGAAGATCGTTTGCGGGCACCTCAGCCCACGCGGCTGTCACCCACGGGTTAATCGGCATAGGCGCGCGTGACTTGAAGATCGCCGTCGGCGCTCAAGCTCTCGATCACCGAGCCGACGACCGAAGTGAATGGGTCCAACACCAGCCACAGCAATCCCTGACCTGAACGTAAGCAGCGCCGACGCTGCCGCGCCTGCCGACGAGGTTCTCGACTGCCCGCAGGGGCTCGTCCCGCCGACCCCGCGGGGGCGCACGCAGCGGTCGATCGGCGACGTGATCGTCGACATGGGCTACGCCCCACGGGTGACTGTCGATGCTGCGATCGCCCAGGCGCGCGAGGGGGGCAAGACCGTCGGTGACGTGTTGATCGAGGCCGGAGCGCTCCGTCAGGACCAGCTCGCCCGCGCGCTCGCCGAGCGCCACGGCGCCTACTACATCGACCTGTCCGTGTTCGAGATCGATGTGCGTGCCGTCAACTTGATCACCTTTGAAGCAGCGAAGCGCTATCAGGCGCTCCCGGTCGCCTTTCTCTCCGGCCGGACCGTGCTGGTGGCGATAGCCGACCCGACAAACGTGGTGGCGCTCGATGAGATCGCGATGATCACCGGGATGAAGCTGACGCCGGCGGTCGCGGAGAGGAATGACATCGGCGCCCTGATCAGTCGGCTGAACGGCGTTCACCAGACAGCGGTCGACGAGCCGGAGTCCGATGTCTACACGCTTGCGTCGGTCGACGAGCGACCCGGCGCCGACGATGCGCCGATTGTGAAGCTCGTCCACTCGATCATCTCGCTAGCGGCTGATCGCGGCGCCTCGGATGTGCACTGCAACCCCGAGTCCCGCGAGATGCAAGTGCTCTTCCGTGTCGACGGCGTGCTCACGCCAGTGGCCACGATTGCCAAATCCGACGCAGGCAGCGTCGTATCACGGATCAAGATCATGGCGGGCCTGAACATCGCAGAGCGGCGCCTGCCCCAGGACGGTCGCATGGCGCTGACGATCGACGGCCGCCGGATCGACGTGCGGGTGGTGACGCTTCCGCTGATCAACGGAGAGGGCGTCGTGATGCGCATCCTCGACACCAATTCGGTCGTTCGCGACCTCGGATCGCTGGGCATGCTCGGCCCTGAGCTCGAGCGCTTCGTGCATGCCATCAGCAAGCCCTACGGTGCCGTGCTTGTCACCGGCCCGACCGGATCGGGTAAGTCGACGACGCTGTACGGGGCGCTCGGCATCGTCAACGACGGCAAGCGCAGCATCCTCACGATCGAGGACCCGGTCGAGTCCCCGATCGCGGGCATCAAGCAGATCCAGGTCTCGGCCCATGCCGGTGTGACCTTCGCCACCGGTCTACGTTCGATGCTGCGCGCCGACCCCGACGTGATCATGGTCGGCGAGATCCGTGACCGCGAGACCGCCGATATCGCCGTGCAGGCAGCGCTGACCGGTCACCTCGTGCTCTCGACGCTGCATACGCGCGACGCCTCGGCCGCGATGACCCGCCTGATCGAGATGGGCCTCGAACCGTTCATGATCGCGGCGGCGCTCGACTGCGTGGTTGCGCAGCGCCTCGCCCGCACACTGTGTCCGCAATGCAAGCGCCCCGCGAAGCTGTCGCCGGCAGTGCTCTTCGAGCATGGCCTGGAGGACGTCGAGGTGTTCGAACCCGTCGGCTGCGTGCGCTGCGGGGGGAACGGCTACGCCGGTCGCACCGGGCTCTATGAGGTGATGTCGGTCACCGAGGAGGTCCGGGACGCGCTGCTGCACCGTCGCGGGGTGGATGCAATCGCCGCGGCCGCGGCGCGGCAAGGAATGCACACGATGCGCGAGGACGGCATCGAGAAGGTCAAGCGGGGCATCACCTCGCTCGTCGAGGTGGCCCGCGTCACCACGGTGCTCTGAGCGTCCCCATCCGTACCGCCGAGGCGCGGCCGGGAGTAAGAGTTCAGACGATGCCAGGCACCGCGACGTCCGGGGTTCGCGCGACGATCGTGGCGAGGATCAGGAAGGTCATCGACCGCCTGTCGTCTGGGTAGGCCGCCGCAGCCTCCTCGAAGGAGTCGAGCAGCCGGAGGATCGCGGCAAACACCGGTGCATCATCGATGTCGGCGGGCACGTCGCAGGCGAGCCGAGCGAGCGCAAGCATCTCGCTCCCGTCGCCTCCGCGCATCGACGCGATCGCGGTCAGCAGCAGGAACTCTGCTACCCGGTCGAGCAGCACATGTGGCGCGCGCTCGCGGGCGCCGACGGCCGGTCCGGCCGGCTCGAGTGGTTCGCGGGCCGCCAGCCTGAGCGATTGCCCGGAGGTCACCGATCGGACCTGATCGGGTGACAAGCCCGCCTGCAGTGCCGTTCTGATCAGCGCTCCCGCCATCGTCGTCGAGCCATACGGCGCGTCGCTGGCGAAGACGATCTGGCCGGGCGGCACAAGTGCGAACAGCGCGGCCAGATCGGCGGGCATCCACCAGGCGGTGTCGAACAGGAGGTTCGGATGATCTGCCGCCGCGTGCCAGATCCATCCCAGATCGCAGATCCCGGCATGGGCGAGGATCAGCCGCGCGTCGGGAAACTCCCCGGCGAGTGCGACCGCGTGCGCGCCGAGCGCGGGGATGCCGCGACCAGCGTGAATCAGGACCGGCAGTCGCCGCTCGGCTGCCAGCGCCACCAGCGGCCTGACGCCGGGATGATCGAGCGTGAACTCCTCCGCGCGAGGATGAAGCTTGATCCCGCGTGCCCCGGCGGAGAGGCAACGCTTGGCCTCGGCCAGGGCGTGATCGTGAGGATTGACCCGGCAGAACGGGACCAGCAGCCCATTCGCTCGCTCGGCGGCCTCGAGGACCATGTCGTTGGCGGGCGGGTAGCCGTCCGGCTCATGCATCGGGAACACGAATCCGCCGACTGCGCCCGCGAGCTCGAGGGTCTCGACGATCTCCTCCGGCGTCGCGTGCATGCCGTCGGGATCGTTCTGCCCAATGTGGAGGTGGGCATCGAACAGCTCTAGCCCCGGCACCTGGTCGCGCACGACCTCGATCCAGGGCCCGATCAGGCTGGCCAGGTCGATCACGGGCTGGAGCCTGTCATGTTCGTACTATGGACGCGTGCCCGAGATGAAGCTCACCGACAGCTGGACGCTCGGCTCCGCCGCCGACGGCGTACCGATTCGGAACCGGGTGGTGCTCGCGCCATTGGCCGGCATCGGCAACTGGTTCGTTCGTCTGCAAGCAAAGCGTCACGGCGCCGGGCTCGTGGTCTCAGAGATGGTGTCGAGCTTCGCGGTCCACTACCGCAACGAGAAGACCTGCCGTGAGCTGCTGCGGATTCACCCCGACGAGCACCCGGTCTCGATCCAGCTATTCGGGCACGACCCCGACGTGATGGAGTCCGCCGCCGAGACCGTGGCCGCGGCGGGAGCGGACCTGATCGACCTGAACATGGGCTGCCCGGTACCGAAGGTGTGCAAGACGGGTGCCGGAGCCGCGCTGCTCGACGATCCCGACCGCGCCGTCGCGCTCGCCCGCGCCGCGGCACGTGGCAGCGGCCTACCGGTGACGGTGAAGCTCCGCTCCGGGCTGCGTCCGGGAGACCGGGGCGGGATCTCGCTCGCATCCCGGCTTGTCGAGGAGGGCGGCGTCGCCGGCCTCTGCATCCATCCGCGCCACGCTTCGCAGCGTCACGCCGGCGTGCCCGACTACGACCTCGCCCGTGCGCTGGTGCAGGAGCTGCCGGTTCCGGTGCTGATATCGGGTGGCCTCCACACTGCATCCCAGGCGAAGGCTGCGTTCGAGCGAACCGGAGCGGCCGGCGTACTGCTCGCGCGCGGATCGCTCGGGAACCCCTGGCTGTTCGAGCAGCTGCTCGGGACGCGCGCGACCGCCCCGACCCGCGATCAGATCCTGGACGAGCTCGACTGGGTGATCGATTGTGCGATCGACCATCTCGGCGAGGAGCGCGCGACCCGCTATCTGCGCAAGTTCTATCCCTGGTATCTCGAGCAGTTTGGCGGCGATCGCGCTCTACAGGCCGCGCTGCAGGAGGCGCCCACGGTCGGCGAGGTCCGGGAGAGGCTCGGACTGACCGGACTGGTGTACGCCGGGTAGCCGCCGTGCCGCGATCGCGAGGCATCGTGGCCGTCGCGGCGATCCTCGTCGCCACCATCGTCGCGGCTCCGGCTGCCCGGGCGCAGGTGGAGCCGTACGGCACCGACAACTACGGCACCTTCTACAACATCCTCCCGCCCGGGACGAACGGGCTCGACAACGCGGTGCAGCTGGCCGAGTTCGAGGCACTTGGGGAGCGGCCCCCGCACAACAACGACCAGCTCGGCATGTACGCGAATCTGACGACGGCCGCCCCGGACATCCAGGCCTCGCAGATCACCGACTTCTTCAAGGACGCCACGTTCGGTGTCAGGACCGGCGACCTCGCGGGCAGTGAGAGTCCCGAGCCGGGAGTCACGATCGAGCGCGACAAGCAGTTCGGCGTGCCGCACATCTACGGCGACACCCGAGCCGAGCTGATGTTCGGGATCGGGTACGCGACCGCCGAGGACAGGCTCTTCTTCATCGACGCGCTGCGGCATTACGGCGAGGGCGACCTCGCCGCGTTCGCCGGCGGCGCGAACGTGGCGATGGACGAGAGCGTGTGGGCGACGAGCCCATACACGCAGCAGGACCTCGTCAATCAGGTCAACGAAGGAATCGCGAGCCTCCCGGACGGGCAGCAGATCCTGTCCGACGCGGCCAACTACGTTGCCGGGATCAACGCCTACATCTCGCGGGCGCAGCTCGATCCGCTGCTGATGCCGGGTGAGTACGCGGCGATCGGTGAGCTCGGCGGACCAAAGCCGTTCACGCTCGAGGACCTGGTTTCGATCGCCGCGCTGGTCGGCGGCATCTTCGGGCAGGGTGGCGGCGACCAGCTCTCGAACGCGGTCCTGTACGAGAACCTCGAGCAGCGTTTCGGGCCCGAGCACTTCGCGGTCCCGGGATCACCGCAGGCGGTGAAGGCGAGCGTGTCCGCGTCCAAGCGGCGCCCGCCGGCCAAGCGGCGCGGCCGCCGCCCCCACCGCGTCCGCGACCTGTCGGGGTTCGCGACCTTCCTCAGCTTCGTCGACCCGAGCGACCCGGAGGCCCCGACCACCGTGCACGGGAAGTCGTTCCCGTATCAGACGCTGCCGCTGCCGAGCAAGACCGCGCCCGGCAGCATCGCGCTGCCCGATCCCGGCTCCGTCCAGTACGTCAATCATGTCGTCGCCGGCGCGGTCCCTGCCGGAGCGCCGCCCGGCGGCAGCCTGTCCAGGCGCCCGCGAGAGGGCGCCATCGGCCTCGCACTAGGGCCCGCTGCGAACGCCGGACCGGGCCTGCTCGCATTCCCGCGTACCGACTCCAACGCACTGCTCGTCTCCGGCGCCCACACCGTCTCAGGGCACCCGATCGCGGTGATGGGGCCACAGGTCGGCTACTTCTCCCCCGAGGTCCTGATGGAGGAGGACATCCACGGCCCCGCGATCGACGCCGACGGCGCGGCGTTCGCCGGCGTGAACCTGTACGTCGAGCTCGGCCACGGACCCGACTACGCGTGGTCGGCGACCTCCGCCGGACAGAACATCATCGACACGTTTGCGACCCGGCTTTGCGACCCGAGCGCGGGAACGGTCTCGATCGACTCCGACTACTACGAGCTGGACGGCCAGTGCGTCCAGATGCAGACGCTGACGCGGACCGAATCGTGGACGCCGAACCTCGCCGACATGACGCCGGCGGGCTCGGTCACCCTGCAGACGCAGCGGACCGCGTTCGGGATCGTGATCGCCCGCGCGACGATCAAGGGCGTGCCAGTCGTCTACACGAACCTGCGCTCGACCTACATGCACGAGCTGGACTCAGCCGAGGGCTTCATGCTGTTCAACGAGCCGGCGGAGATGCGCGACCCGCGGGATTTCTTCAATGCCGCCTACCAGATCGGCTACACGTTCAACTGGTTCTACATCGACAGTAAGCACATCGCCTACTTCAACTCCGGCCAGAACCCGGTGCGCGCACCACGCACGAACCCGCTGTTCCCGACCTGGTCGACGTTCCCGTGGAAGGACTACGACCCCACGACCCTGACCGAGGCGCAGATCCCAGAGAGCGCGCACCCACACACGATCGACCAGGAGTACCTCACCAGCTGGAACAACAAGCAGGCTCCCGGATACAACGATGCCGCGACCGGGCAGGAGTTCTCCTCCGTCTACCGCTCCCAGCTCCTCGATAACAACATCAAGTACTACCTCGACGGCGGCAAGCGAAAGCTGACGCTCGTCGATCTGATCAACGCAATGGGCAACGCCGGCACCCAGGACGTGCGCGGCGTCGAAGTGCTCCCCTACGCGCTACAGATCATCGGGCACCCGCAGGACCCGGCGCTGGCTGACGCGGTCGACGAGCTGCAGGCGTGGTACGCGAGCGGCGCGCACCGGATCAACCGCGAGCACCCGGGCGCCTCGGGCGAGTACGACCAGGGCGCTGCGATTCAGCTCATGGATGCCTGGTGGCCGCTGCTGATCAAGGCGGAGTTCGGGCCGGTGCTCGGCTCGTCGCTGCTGGGGGATATCGAGAGCAGCTTCGCGATCAACGACGAGCCCGGTCACGGCACGAGCGGCAGTCATCTCGGGTCGGCGTTCGACGTCGGCTTCTACGGCATCGTCCAGAAGGACCTGCGCGCCGTTCTCGGCAAGCGGGTCGCCGGTCCGCTCAACCGCGTCTACTGCGGCGACGGCGCGCTGGCGCGCTGTCGTGCCGCGCTCGAGAGCTCGCTCAGTCAGGCGATCGCCGAGACCCCGCAGCAGGTGTACCCCGCCGACGGTGTCTGCAAGGCGGGGAACCAGATGTGCTCGGACTCGATCCAGTTCCGCGCGATCGGGGCGATCACGCAGCCGCTGATCGAGTGGGTCAACCGGCCGACGTTCCAGCAGGCCGTTGAGATTGGGTCCCAGGCGCCCTAGCAGGTGGTGGCGCTGGTGCCGTGCGGCGTGCACAGGGTCTCGCGCGAGAGCTGCCAGTCCGCGGTCGAGATGTCGAACAGGTACGGCGGGGAGAGTACTTTCAGTCTGTCGTCGTAGGTGTAATTCTTCAGGTAGCCCGCATCCGCCGTCGTGCCGACCGCGCCACGGAAGTATTGGGCGATCGCGCCGTTCACGGTCAGACTGCCAAGTGAGGCGCCGCAGCTGAAGTTATCCACGATGAACGAATGCTGAATCGCGAGCATTGCCGCGTCGATTGTCAGATTCGTGAACGACTGGCTCGAGACGTTGGCGCTGTTGGTGTCGCAGGTTCCGTCTGGGTACGTCACGCCGTGCATGACGCGAATGAAGGCGTTGGCGATCAGGCCGAGGACGGCGTTCCCCGTCAGCGTGCTTGGGCCGCTCGAGCCGGTCGTGATATTTCCGTCGACGATGATGTTGTTCGCCGCGCCGATCGTCAGTGGCGTCGTGTAGTTGCCCGATACGTAGACGTCCCCGGTGCAGCCACTGGTCGAGTAGGTCACATTGAATGGGGAGTATGCGTACGGCGTGCAGTTGGAGCCGTTGCTGACGTAGATGACCGGGTACTGCGCGAGGCTCACTGTCGACGTGGTGCACGAGGAGGGGCAGTTCACAACCGTCGCGCTGGTGCCGTTCAGTGTGATCGTCGTGGTCCCGGTGTAGGTCTTGCCATAGGTCGCTGCGTCGTTCAGGAGCTGGGTGTTGTTCGAGGGAGGGGAGATCGTCGGGGCATTCGGTACCGCCGTGCCGTTGATCACCGCGGTGCCGCAGTTGTCCTCGATGATCGTGCCGCTGTCGTTATCCGCGCAGATATCGGACGCGCCCGTACCGGGCGCCGCGCTTTCGATCTTGTCGTTGGCATTGCGTCCGAAGGTCGCCGCACCGTCGATCAGGTACTGGTCCTGCGTGTACATCGGCCCGTTGATCACGTCGCCGCTGACCCAGTTGATATTGCAGTTGCTGTCACGACCGTCGCGCAGGAACACCCCGCACCCGCTGTAACCCGAGATGCTCTTGTCGAGCGCCTCGTACACCGTGTACCAGAGGAAGTCGAGCGGACTCTGCCTGCGGAAGCTCGCAACGATCGTGCGCGTCACGTTACCTGAGTAGCCGGTGAACTCCATCCCCAGGGAGGCGGTGTTGTTGTCGATCAGTGAAGCGGTCGGCGGGCTGCCGGTGCATGTCGTGTTACCGTTGGCGGGGACGTAGGTGTACGAGTACTCCTCTCCGGTGGTGGATCCCGGCACCGTGGTCTTGGCCTGCACGTCGTTCGAGCAGGTTGACCAGTAGTTCGGGTTCTGGTTGAGCTGGTACAGGTACGCGTTTGCCCCGGCGGACGCCGCGTCGTATGCCCGTTGCGCGTCCAGGGTGTACTGGCTGAGGCTGCTGTCCCGCAGCACCGCGGCGAAGATCGCCGCCGTGATCAGCATCGTCACGGCCAGCACCTCGATCGCGATCAGCATCGTGAAGCCGTGTTGGTCCGATACCCCGGCGGATTGCTCCCTGCGAAATCCGCCAATGGCGCGAAGCGCCACAGCGACGCAGTCGATTACCCTCATTGGCATGGTCCGAAGGTGGCGCCGCTCTCGGCGTTGTTTGGTGGGGGCGTGAGCCTGAGCACGATCGAGTCGGTCATCGTCAAGGCGCCGGCCGAGTTGGTCGTCACCTCATCGTTCGCTGCACTCGGGCCGACTCTCAGTGTGATCAGGACCTCGGCAGCGTCTTGCGCGTTGACCGTCGACAGACCGGCAGGGAGTGAATCTGATAGAGGGCTCGCAGTGGGGATGACCGCCGGGTTGGTGTCGGGTACCGAGCTTGTCCCGTCGAGCAGCATCATGTATGGATTGCCGTTGCCGTCGGTGTAGTAACCGCCGCTGCCATTTGGGGCCTCCTGGTAGGCGAAGTACTGAAATACCGGGGTGGTCCCGCTCTGCGCTACCGCGGTCAGCAGTGTGTCTGTGACGGTCGGGCTTGAGGAGAAGGTCCAGTCCGGTGCGCTCCCTCCGGTGACCGCGTACTGAGAGTCGGTGAGCGTGCCCGACGAGGACGAGAAGCTGAAGTCGTGCTCCGTCGGCGTGGGCTGTGCGGCGTTGCCGTACGCGCTCAGGAAGATCAGGCTGTTGGACGTGCTCCCCGCCTGGATCGGCGTGACTCCGCTGGTGAGACACGCCGAATCCAGTTCGTTCTCGATCGACGACAGGATTGGACGGGCACGTTGCGTCGCGTCGACCATCGCGAATGTCCGCGTCGCCTGACTCGTCGTCACATCAAGCGTTGTGATCACTGCGCTGAGGACGAAGATCCCGAGCGCCATCGCGACGATCATCTCGACCAGGCCGAATCCACCCTCGCATCGCAGGATCGCGCGCCGGCTGGTCAGGGCGGCCGTCAGCATGACCCGTGCGGCGAGCTGGTCGTCAGGTTGATCGTGACGACGGTCGGCGTGGTGAAGTTGGTGTTGGTGACGTTGCTCACGGTCACCTTGCGCGTGGTCCCCGAGATCGACGCGTCGGCGCAGACCTGGTAGGTCGCGGTGTAGCCGGACGCGCTCGCCGTCGAGCCGGTCGTCGCCGTCGAGGCGAACGGCTGTCCCGCTGAGGCGAGCGAGCCGTTTACGTCGGTCGCGGCGTCCGACGCGATCGACGGGTACCAGCTGGTGTCGCAGGTGGTGCCGCTGGTGCTCTGGAAGCTCAGGCTGACGGCGGCGGGCTTGATCCGCGACCCCGAGCTATCTACCACGACATCAAGCGCAGGTTCCTGAACCGAGGGGGTCTGGCTGGATCCGGGAGACACGGTGATCTTGTCGATGCCGGCGGGCGGCTCCATCTGCTGGCACGGACCCGCCCAGACCTGGTAGTTGCCGGCATAGCTGGGGCCCGTGAAGAGGAACGGGAACAGCTCGATCGTGCCGGTCGCAGGGATCAACGTCGCCGGTGTCGACGACGGCGTGTTGGTGTCGTAATCCGACATCCGGCTCGATGTTCCGTCGCCGAACCAGGACAGAGCGTTCGCCTGCTGGCCGGAGAGGGTGCCCGATGCGCCGGCGGCGGTGAAGTCCGCACTGATCGTGCCCGCAAGTCCCATCGTGACCGGGTTGGAGGTCGGCCTCGACGTTCCGGTGGCTGTGACGGTCGCGGTCGAGGTGAGCGGCGAGGGGTCGCCGTTGGGATCGACGTAGCCGGGGTCGGTGAAGGTCACCGTGTACGTGCCCGCGCCGAGGTCGGCAAGCTCGGTGCAGCCGGTGGAGTCGGTGATGCCGGAGGCGTAGTCCGGACCGCTTGCGGCCACGGTGACGCCGGCCAGGCCCGCGTCGGTCTGATCCTGGACCTGAGCGAGCAGGATCCCCCCGGCGGGGGGTGTGATCACGCTCTCGGCGACGACCGGAGGCTCTCTGTCGGCGCTGCTTCCGGGGATGACGTTGGCGCTCCAGTTGACCGTGGACACGATCCGGAAGTAGGCGGCCGCCCCTGAGCCCGAGGCGCCGCAACTGGTCGAGCCAGAGCTGCTGAGGAAGGTGGCGGTCGAGTTGACCTGATAGGCCGTCCCGTCGAGGGTCACGACGCGGTTCTGGTCTAGGCCGTCCAGCTGCTCCGCCGAGAGCCCGCGCAGTCGCTGCTGATCCTGCTCAGCGACCTCGCCGGCCTGCGTGCGGTGTCTCTGATCGGCGCTCGTAACCGCGGTCGCGATCAGCGCGGTCGCGGTCGCGGCCGCGATCAGCGCGACCAGTAGCGCGGTCATCAGCACCTCGATCAGGGTGAAGCCGTGCTCTTGGGCGGCCGAGCGGATGTCGGGCGCACGCCGGCACGGTCTGCTTTGGTTCTGCATGGCGGTGGCATTTGGACGGGGACCCGATCAGGCCGTGCACACGGCCTGCAGGCTTGGAATCCCGACCACGCCTCCGCCGGCTTGACCTAAGAAGAAAGGTCCTCCGACGCTCCCCTCTATCGGCGGGTTCGCGGCCCGCCTTTCTGCCATGCGCCAGAAAATCTGACAAACGGCCAGAAGCCGTCGGAACACGTCGTGCGTGTGCGTCTGCGTCTGCCGGCCCGAGGCGGAGGACCGAGTCTGTGTTGTGGAACCTCGAGCTCCGCCGGACCGTCGCTATACTTCCGCGCCCGCAGCAGCCGGGGAGGGCTAACTCCCGCGGGTAGGGGTGCGTTTTCTGATCGCCGGACCGCCACGACAACCAACCATTAGGTTCTCCTGAACATGCCCAAGGACGTCATTCTCACCCCCGAAGGCCTGGCCAATCTCCAGGCCGAGCTGGAGCACCTCTCGAACGAGCGCCGGCGCGAGGTGGCCGCGCGGATCAAAGAGGCGCGCGAATTCGGGGACATCTCCGAGAACGCCGAGTACGACGACGCCAAGAACGAGCAGGCCATGCTCGAGGCGCGCATCGCACAGCTCGAGGACAAGCTTCGCTCCGCCACCGTGATCGATTCCTCGGATCTCGGAACCGACCTCGTCCGAGTCGGGTCAGTGGTCCACGTCAAGGACGAGGGCGGCAAGGCCACCAGGTACACGATCGTCGGCTCGGCCGAGTCGAATCCGACTCAGCTGCGGCTCTCCAACGAATCGCCCGTCGGCAAGGCGCTGCTAGGACACAAGCGCGGGGAAGAGGTGGTCTTCACGACCCCCAGCGGCGAGCGCAAGCTGACGATCACCAAGATCAGCGTCGATTCGAAGTAGCAGCGGTGCCGGTCGATGAGCCCGGCGATGGTTCCGGGGAACCGCCGCTGCCCGAGATCCTCGCCGCTCGTAGGCGCAAGCTCGAAGCGCTCCGCGCGGACGGCATCGAGCCCTTTCCGCACGAGTTCGACCGCGTCGAGCCGATCGCTGCCGTCCGCGCTGCGCATGCCGAGCTGGCGGCCGGCGAGGAGACGGAAGCCCGCCACCGGGTGGCGGGACGCCTCGCCGCACGCCGCGGCCAGGGCAAGATGGCGTTCCTCGATCTCGTCGATCGTTCGGGTCGGATCCAGCTCCAGGCCCGGGTCGACGTACTGGGGTCCGAGGCGATGGAGCGCTTGCTGCACTTCGACCTCGGCGACCTGATCGGCGTCGACGGAACTGCCTTCAGCTCGCGCCGCGGCGAGCTGACACTGAGGGTCCAGGACTTCGCGCTGCTCGCCAAGTCGCTGCGCCCGCCGCCCGAGAAGCACCACGGCCTGCAGGATGTCGAGATCCGCCATCGCCGCCGTGAGCTCGACCTGATCGCCAACGAGGAAACGCGCGCGCTGTTCATCATGCGCGCGAAGGTGATCTCGGCCGTGCGCCGCTATCTCGACGGGGAGGGTTTCATCGAAGTCGAGACCCCGGTCCTGCAGCCGCTCTACGGCGGCGCTGCGGCCCGGCCGTTCACGACGCACCACAACGCCCTCGACCGCACCCTCTTCCTTCGGATCGCGACCGAGCTGTATCTCAAGCGCCTGATCGTCGGCGGTCTGGAACGGGTCTACGAGCTCGGGAAGGACTTCCGCAACGAGGGCCTATCGCCGAAACACAACCCCGAGTTCACCATGCTCGAGTTCTACGAGGCGTACGCGGACTACCTCGACATGGCCTCGCGTTGCGAGCTGCTCGTGGATTACGTCGCCGGCGACGTCGGATACGACGGACCATACGATTTCTCGCCCCCGTGGCGGCGCGAGACGCTGGCGGGAGCGATCCTCGACCGCACCGGCGTCGACATCCTCGCAGCCCGCGACCGCGACGCGCTCGCGGCGGCGATGCGCTCGAAGGGCATCGCCGTGCCGGAGGGCGACACCTGGCCGCAGCTCGTCGACGAGCTGCTGTCCAAGCACGTCGAGCCGACGCTGATCGAGCCGACCTTCCTGCTCGACTACCCGGTCGAGCTCTCGCCGCTGGCCAAGCAGCACCGCTCGAGTCCCGGGCTGGTCGAGCGCTTCGAGGCCTTCGTCGGCGGGATGGAGCTCGCAAATGCCTTCACCGAGCTGAACGACCCCGACGACCAACGGCTGCGGTTCGAGGCGCAGCGCGCGCTCGCGAGCGCCGGCGACGAAGAGGCTCAGCCATATGACGAGGCGTTCGTGCAGGCGCTCGAGCAGGGCATGCCGCCGACCGGCGGAATCGGGATCGGCATCGACCGGCTGGTCATGGTGATGACCGGGACACGCTCGATCCGAGACGTCGTGCTCTTCCCGGCGATGCGGGAATGAGCGACTGCCGGCCCTCGTGCTACGTGCCGGTGCTCAGATTCGGCGCCAGACTTTCACCAACAGGTACACGGCGATGATGATCGCCAGAGCGACCAGTTCGAGGACATGAATTGTGATCGTGATGACGGCTGTCTGCTCCACTTGCTCGAGATTATCGGCGTCGCATTCGCCAGGTTTCGTATCGTCTGTCACGTTCGCTGAGGCCTCGTAGAATTGCGAGGGGGAGCATTCTGGGCCCCGCTGGGTTGGTAATCTCGATTACCAACCGGTGACCCTGAGCACCGCCGCGACGAGGGACGGCAGGGGGCCGTGGAGCTACTGGTAGACTGAGGCATGGTCCCAGATCGACCCTGTTTCGCTCATCAAGAACCGCGTGTCGGTCGATAGATGAGAAGACGGGGCCGTTTGCGTCCCTTGTAGCCGGCATCTGAACTGCCGGCTCTGGCGTAGGAGCCAGGAATGGCGTCAACCCTCGACCTTCGATAACCCAAGCCGGCGTAGAGCCTGCACCGCACCACAGAGAGACCCAAGCCATGTTCGAGCGATTCACAGAGCGAGCCCGCCAGGTGGTCGTCCTGGCGCAGGAAGAGGCGCGGACGCTCAAGCACAATTACATCGGCACCGAGCACATCCTGCTCGGGCTCCTGCGCGAGGAGGAGGGCCTGGCTGCTCGGGTGCTCGAGTCGCTGGATATCACGGTTGAGCGCGTGCGCGCGCAAGTCGTCCGGATCGTCGGATCGGGCGAGGAAGTGACGTCCGGTCAGATTCCGTTCACACCGCGGGCGAAGAAGGTTCTGGAGCTCGCCCTCCGGGAGGCGCTGAGCCTCGGACACAATTACATCGGCACAGAGCACATCCTGCTCGGCCTCGTGCGTGAGAACGAGGGCGTCGCCGCTCGCATTCTGCTCGACTTCGACGCCGACTCGGAGAAGATCCGCAACGAGGTCATCCGGATGCTCTCCGGGCCCGGCAGCCGCCAGCGCTCCGGGAGCGGTCAAGCCGGCGCCCCCGGCGCGGCGGGCGAGGGCAAGAAGTCCTCCAAGCTGCTCGACCAGTTCGGCCGTAACCTGACGAAGCTCGCATCTGAGGGCAAGCTCGACCCGGTGGTGGGTCGCGAGACCGAGATCGAGCGGATCATGCAGATCCTCTCTCGCCGCACGAAGAACAATCCTGTGCTCGTCGGCGAGCCCGGCGTCGGGAAGACCGCCGTGGTCGAAGGCCTCGCGCAGCGGATCACGAATTCGGACGTGCCCGAGCTGCTCAAGGGCAAGCAGATCTACACGCTGGACCTGGCCGCCCTCGTCGCCGGGTCGAAGTACCGCGGAGAGTTCGAGGAGCGCCTCAAGAAGGTGATGAAGGAGATCACCCAGCGCGGCGACATCATCCTGTTCATCGATGAGCTGCACAACCTCGTTGGCGCCGGCGCCGCCGAGGGCGCGATCGACGCCGCGTCGATCCTGAAGCCCGCGCTCGCCCGCGGAGAGCTGCAGACGATTGGAGCGACGACGCTCGAGGAGTACCGCAAGTACCTCGAGCGCGACTCGGCACTCGAGCGGCGCTTCCAGCAGATTCGCGTCGAGCAGCCCTCGACCGAGGAGACGGTCCAGATCCTGACCGGCCTGCGCGACCGGTACGAGCAGCACCATAAGGTGAACATCACGGACGAGGCGCTCGCTGCAGCAGCCGACCTCGCCGACCGCTACATCTCTGACCGCTTCCTTCCGGATAAGGCGATCGACCTGATCGATGAGGCTGCGTCGCGGATGCGGATCAAGTCGATGACCTCTCCGCCCGTGTTCCGCGAGCTCGAGGATGAGATCGAGGAGACTCGCCGCGCGAAGGAGGCCGCGATCGAGGCCCAGGAGTTCGAGAAGGCCGCGGGATTGCGCGACACCGAGCGCCGGCTGACGCAGAAGAAGCGCGAGCTCGCCGATCAGTGGGAAGCAGGCGATTCAAGCGAGCGCCCGTCGATCGGTGAGGAGGAGATCGCCGACATCGTCTCGATGTGGACCGGCATTCCCGTCTTCAAGCTGACCGAAGCCGAGACCGCGAAGCTGATGCGGATGGAAGAGGAGCTCCACAAGCGCGTGATCGGCCAGCACCCGGCGCTCGAGGTCGTCTCGAAGGCGATCCGGCGTTCGCGCGCGGGCCTCAAGGACCCCAAGCGCCCGACGGGCTCGTTCATCTTCCTCGGCCCGTCCGGCGTCGGCAAGACCGAGCTCGCACGCACGCTCGCCGAGTTCCTGTTCGGCGACGAGGAGACGATGGTCCGCATCGACATGTCCGAGTACATGGAGAAGCACGCCGTCTCGCGGCTGGTCGGATCGCCCCCTGGCTACATCGGCTACGACGAGGGCGGGCAGCTCACCGAGGCGGTACGCCGCAAGCCGTACAGCGTGCTGCTGCTCGATGAGATCGAGAAGGCGCACCCGGACGTCTTCAACATCCTCCTGCAGATCCTCGAGGACGGCAGGCTGACCGACGCCCAGGGTCGCACCGTTGACTTCCGACACTGCATCGTGATCATGACCTCGAACATCGGGGCTTCGGAGATCGCACGCAACACGCCACTCGGCTTCGCCGTCTCCGACGACGAGACCGGGATCACCTACGACGACATGAAGAACCGGATCATGGGAGAGCTGAAGAAGGTCTTCCGGCCCGAGTTCCTCAATCGAATCGACGAGGTGATCGTCTTCCACAAGCTCTCCAAGGAGGAGATCAAGGAGATCGTGGAGCTGCTGCTGCGCCGGATCCGTGCGTCGATGGCGGAGCGCGAGCTTCAGCTCGAGCTCTCCGACGAGGCCAAGGACCTGCTGGTCGACAAGGGCTGGGACCCGGCGATGGGGGCCAGACCGCTGCGCCGGGCGATTCAGCGCTACATCGAGGATCCGCTCGCGGACTTCGTGCTCCGCGCCCAGGTGCCGCCGGGCTCGACCGTACTTGTCGAGCCGAACACGGCCGACGATCCAGGCAGCACGGAGGACGTCAAGCTGTCGGTGATCCAGCCGGTGCCCAAGCCGACGCCGGTCGGCGTCGGGGCCGAGGGCGGCGAGGAAGCATCTGACGACGGCGGCGACGACGCCGAGTCGGCCGGGCCCACGCAGCGCAACAGCTAGCGGCGGGCCTACGCGCGGTCCCTGGCGACCATCTTGGACTCGCTTGCCGGGTCTATGCGCGGTCGCTGGCGACCATCTTGGACTCGCTTGCCGGGTCTATTAGCGGTCCCTTGCAAAGTCGTCGAACATCGCGCCGAGCCGTGTGAGTACCGCGGCGGCGATGTGCAGCTCTTCGTCGTCAAACTCAGCGAGCGCCGCGCGCCAGCGCGGCTCGAACAGCGCCTTGCGCTCGGCGACGAGTGCTCGGCCGCGCTCGGTCAAGGACGTCATCACGACGCGCTTGTCCACCTCTGAGCGCACCCGGGCCACGAGTCCGGCCGCGGCGAGGTGATCGAGCATCTGCGTGACCGTCGCGGGCGACAGGTCGGCCGCGCAGGCGAGATCGCGCGCTGACAACTCGCCGGGGCCGTCGGCGAGCCCGAACAGCAGTCCGTACTGCGCATAGCTCGGCTCACCGGGACGATGTGTCTCGCGCCCGCGCAACCGCCGCACCGCGGCCATTGCGACCTTGAACGATCGCCCGAGCTGTTCCAGGGCCTCGACGCGTCCGGCAACCGCGGTCATGCGAGTGCCGCCTCCGCTCGGAGGCGGCCGGGTCCGGTGGTCGGTCTGGGTCTCATGCGAGTGCCGCCTCCGCTCGGAGGCGGCCGGGTCCGGTGGTCGGTCTGGGTCTCATGCGAGTGCCGCCTCCGCAATTGCCTCCGAGGTCGCCTCGGCATCGGCGGCTCGGGCGGCCCGCGCCGCCCGCTCAGCCCGGACGAGGATGATGCACGGCACGATCGCGAGCGCGGTTATCGCGGCCGACCACAGGAATGCGGTCCCGTAGGCGGATGCCCTGGCGGCGGGCGTAAGCGCGCCGACGAGCGAGCGCTGCAGCACAACCGCGAGCAGCGCGGTCCCGATCGAGCCGCCGACCCGCTGGAGCACGTTGAGCTGCGGTGTTGCGTCCGAGAGTTCGTGCCGCTCGAGCGCGGCGAACGCGGCCGCCATCGCCGGCATGAACGCGAAGCCGATGCCGGCGCCGCGCAGGAACATCGCGACACCGAGCTCGACGATCGATGTGTGGACGCCGACGAAGGCGAACGGGATCGTCGTCAGCGTCGTCATGACCACGCCGATCAGCGCGAGTGGGCCGCCGCCGTGCCGGTCTGAAAGCTTGCCTGCGATCGGCATCACCACCGCCATGCCGAGGCCCTGAGGCGCTGTCAGCATGCCGGTCAGGATGACGCTCTCGTGGCGGATGTCCTGCCAGTACAGGGGCAGCAGGATCAATCCTCCGAACAGGGCCGCGCCGAGGCAGAACATCGCGAACGAGGCCGACGCGAATGTGGTCCGCCGGTACAGGCGTAGGTCGAGCAGCGGCCGCGGGACCCTCAGCGCGTGCCACGCGAATGTGCCCACGAGTGCGACGCCGACGAAGCAGGGGACCAGAACCTTGATCGACGTGAAGCTGCCGGTGCTGCCGATCTCCGCCAAGCCGTAGGTCAGGAGCACCAGCCCCGTCGCCATCAGCGCGAGGCCGAGCGCGTCGAGGTTGCCGGCGACCCCAGGCTTCACGCGCGGCAGGATCCGGACGGAGGCGATCACCGCGGCGAAGCCGATCGGGACGTTGACGAAGAAGATCCAATGCCAGCTCAGGTTCTCGATGATCACACCGCCGAGCGTCGGCCCGAGGACCGGGGCAAGCATCGCCGGCACCGCGACGATGCTCATGACGCGGCCCATGCGCGAGGGCCCCGCCGCCTCGGCCATCATCAGCTGACCGATCGGCAGGATCATGCCGCCGCCGAGCCCCTGGAGCACGCGGAAGAAGATCAGCTCGTTGATCGAGGTGGCGAAGCCGCACAGCGCCGATCCAGCGACGAACAGCACGAGCGAAACCAGCCAGACCCTTTTCGCGCCGAATCGGCGTGACGCCCACCCAGACACCGGGATGACCGCCGCAAGCGAGAGCATGTAGCCCGTCACGACCCACTGGACCTGCGAGATGGTGCAGTGCAGATCCCGACTGAGGGTCGCGAGCGCGACGTTGACGATGGTGGTGTCGAGGATCGACATGATCGATCCGAGGATCACCACGGCGCTGATTCGCCACACGTAGGCGTCGATGCGGTCGGTTGCGGTCACGGGCCTCCTTCGGCGGCAGCTACTCGTCAGGTACCGAAAGATTAGGTACCGAAGCAAGCTCTGTCAAGCGCGGGGTCGCGCCCTCGCACCGGCCCGCCGCAGGCGCCCATCGCACCGCCCTCGCATGTGACGCCGCGGCTAAGCGCGCGTGCCGGCTCTGCGCCTTTGGGCGGCCTGCGTACGGTGACGTCGGCAGCGTCGCGTAGCCTCGGCGGACGATGCCGCGACTCGCCTCGGTTCAGGTTTGCTCGGCCTGCGGTCAGGAGACCGCCAGGTGGGCGGGCCAATGCCCGGGGTGTGGCGAGTGGAACACGCTGGTCGAGGAGTCGCGACCGCCGGCCGCGCGCCGGCGCCGCGGGGTCGGTGGCGGGACTGGCGCCGCGGCCGTTTCGCCCGTGATGCTCGGCGCTGTCGCCGCGGAGGGACACCGGCGCCTGTCCACCGGTGTTGGCGAGCTCGACGCGGTGCTCGGCGGAGGCCTCGTGCCTGGCTCCTTGGTGCTGATCGGCGGCTCGCCGGGAATCGGCAAATCCACGCTTACCACGATGGCACTCGCCAACCTGCAGGCGGCAGGACACCGGACTCTGTACGTTTCGGCCGAAGAGTCGAGCGCGCAGATCCGCTTGCGTGCCGAGCGGCTCGCGGGAGACGCGGCGCTGCTGATCCCGGTGATCGCCGAGACGGCCCTCGCGACCGTGTGCGCGACGCTTGAGCAAGAGCGGCCCGAGGTGTGCGTGATCGACTCGGTCCAGACGCTGCACGCGGCCGAGCTGTCCGGAGCGCCGGGGTCGGTCGGGCAGGTGCGCGAGGTCGCCGCCGAGGTGATGCGTGTAGCGAAACAGCTCGGGATCGCGGTCCTTCTCGTCGGTCACGTGACGAAGGACGGCGCGCTCGCGGGTCCGCGCGTGCTCGAGCACCTGGTCGACTGCGTGCTGCAGTTCGAGGGCGAGCGTGAGCGCACGTACCGCACCGTGCGCGCGGTCAAGAACCGTTTCGGCTCGACGAACGAGGTGGCGGTGTTCGAGATGCGCGACGACGGGCTCGTCGAGGTGCTCGACGCCTCCGCACGGTTCGTCGCCGAGGCGACCCGTGCCCCCGGCAGCGTGGTGCTCTGCTCGATGGAGGGATCGCGTCCTCTGCTCGTCGAGGTACAGGCCCTGGTCGCCCGATCGGAGCTGGTGCCGCCCCGGCGCGTTGTCTCGGGCCTCGATCGCAACCGCGTCGCGCTCGTTCTCGCCGTGCTCGGGCGCCACGCCGGGATCGGCCTCGGGGCTTCGGACGTGTTCGTCAACGTCGTCGGTGGAGTGAGGGTGGACGAGCCGGGGGTCGATCTCGCGGTTGCGCTCGCGGTGGCGAGCGCGGCGCGGGGAGTGCCGCTGAGGGGTGGGGCGGGGGAGATTCCGCTCGCGTGCTTCGGCGAGCTCGGCCTGACCGGCGAGCTGCGGACGGTGGCCCACCCCGATCGGCGGCTGGATGAGGCTGCAAAGTTCGGTCTCGGCCCGGTAGTCGAGCCCGGATCATGCTCGACCCTGCGCACCGCTTTGGACGCGGCGTTCGCGCCGCGGCGGGCCTCCGTCGCAGCCTGAGGTTGCGCCGCACCGTGGGCTCGGGCGAGGGCTCGTTGCGAGGGGCGCGGCGACCACTGACGTGATGCCATTTGAGCCGGTATAACCGGCTTAAAGTGCATCACGTGCCTGGGCGAGTCGACGCGGCTGGGTGCACCGTGCGAGGCGCCGAGCCGCGCCCCGAGGTGACTGGGGTGATTGCGGCGAAAACCGGGTAAAATCGGGCTTCATGGCGTCTCGTTCCGGGGAAGAGCTCAAAGAGGAGCTCGAATCTCGACAAGAGCCCCGGCTGGTAAGAGCGCTCGAGATGGTCGCCCCCGGGAGCTCCCTGCGGGAGGGGATCGACAGCATCCTGCACGCGCGGACCGGCGGACTGATCGTGATCGGAGACGCCGACGAGTTGGCGTTCCTGTTCTCCGGCGGACTGAAGCTGGAGATCGATTACTCGCCGGCGTTCCTGTACCAGATCGCCAAGATGGACGGAGCGATCGTGCTGAACTCGAACGCGACCAAGATCCTGTTCGCGAACGTCCAGCTCACCCCCGACCCGACGATCCTGACGATGGAGACGGGCACGCGACATCGGACCGCCGAGCGGGTGTCCAAGCAGACCGACGCGCTCGTCGTCGCGGTGTCCGAGCGTCGAGAGGTGGTTTCGCTCTACGTCGACGGTGCGAAGTACATCCTCGAGGACATCCCGGTCGTGCTCGCCAAGGCGAACCAGGCATTGGCGACGCTCGACAAATACCGGAGCCGCTTGGATCAGGTGTCAACGCGCCTGACGGCGCTCGAATTCGAGGGTGGCGCGACGTTGCATGACGTCCTTACCGTGCTCCAGCGTGCTGAGCTGGTGACCCGGATGGCGGTGGAGATCGAGCGCTACATTGTTGAGCTTGGCAGCGAGGGACGCCTGATCGAGATGCAGCTCGACGAGACGATGGTGGGCGTAGCAGCCGACAAGGCGGCACTCGTCCACGACTACCTCGCAGAGGACACAGACGAAAGCTTCGCGACGGCGTTCGACCAACTCGTCCGCCTGCCGCACCAGGATCTACTCGACTTCGGTCGGCTGGCCGAGCTGCTCGGCTACGACCGGAAGGTGAATACCCTCGATTACCCCGTCTCTCCACGCGGAATCCGCATTCTGGGGCGCATACCACGGTTGCCCAAGCTAGTCGTTCAGCGGATCGTCAGCGAATTCGGGGGGCTCGAGGATTTGCTCGCCGCCAGCGACGGCGAGCTGGAGACCGTCGACGGAGTCGGCGAGATCCGGGCGAAGGACATCCGAGAGGGCCTTCGCCGCCAGCAGGAGATCAATCTGGTGGACAGGTACCTGCAGACCTAATGGGCGTCTCCCGCCGCCCGTAATGGAAGAGGAGGACATCATCACCGAGCTAATGGAAGCGCATCTGCAGGAGGAGGATCTCGAAGCGGAGGTCGTGGTCCTCGAGCACATCGAGTTCGAGATCGGCGACAACGTCGTCTATCCGCACCACGGTGCGGGGAAGGTTCTACGCAAGGAGCAGAAGAACATCCTTGGGGAAAGCCGGGAGTACCTCACGATCAAGATCCTTCATAACGATATGACCGTGATGGTTCCAACCGAGAACGCAGCCCTTGCGGGTTTGCGACGCGTGATCGATGAGGAGACCGTCAAGAAGGTTCTCGCCGTGCTCCAGGACGAGTGCTCCGACATGCCCAAGAACTGGAATCGCCGGTTCAAGCACAATCGAGACAAGATCAAGACCGGCGACATCTACGAGCTCGCCGAGGTCGTCCGGAACCTGGCGATCCGCGAGCACGAGAAGGGATTGTCGACCGGCGAGAAGCAGATGTTCACGCGAGCGAAGAAGATCCTCGCGTCGGAGCTGATGTATGCACTGGAGATGGGAGAGGACGAGGCCGAGGCTCATCTCGACGATCTCCTGAGCACGTCAGCGAGTGGACAAGTGGCCGTGACGGCGAAGTAGGCCGGCGCAAGGCAAGGGGGAATGGCGGTCGCGCTGATCGTGGCCGCGGGCCGTGGCGAGCGCCTTGGGTCGGGAGGTCCCAAGGCGCTCGTCATGCTTTCCGGCAGGCCGATGCTGCAGTGGAGCGTCGACTCACTGCGCGGCGTCCGGGCTGTACGCCAGATCGTCATCGCACTGCCGGAAGGTGAGCTCGACGCAGCACCAGAAGGGACGCTCGGTGTCGTCGGCGGCGCGACAAGGTCGGAGTCGGTTCGGGCCGCGCTCCTTGCGGCCGCACCCGCCGATGTGGTGATCGTCCACGATGCCGCGCGACCGCTCGCCACGCAAGGCTTGTTCGAGCGTACGCTCGCTGAACTCACGCGCAGTGGCTGCGATGCGGTGATTGCGGCGGCTCACGTGTCGGACACGATCAAGGAGGTCGCGGACGATGGGCGGACGGTTCGGGCGACGCTCGAGCGCTCGCGGCTATGGGCCGTCCAGACCCCGCAGGTGTTTCGGCGCGCGGCCCTCGAGCGGGCACTTGAGGTGCCTGCCGAAGTCCTGGCTGCAGCGACGGATGACGCCTGGCTGATCGAGCGAGCCGGTGGTGTCGTGCGGGTGACCGAGTCCGAGGCAGGGAACATCAAGATCACATCTCCAGCGGACCTCCGGGTAGCGGAGCTCCTGCTGGCCGACCGTGGGGCGCTTCGCGCCCTTAAGGGCACGGACGCCCCGGGCACGGACGCCCCGGGCACGGACGCCCCGGGCACGGACGCCCCGGGCACGGACGCCCCGGGCACGGACGCCCCGGGCACGGACGCCCCGAGTTCGCCTGGCGGCGAACATCCCGGCTTGCGGCGAACTCGTGGGGGGCAGCGAACTCTTGGGGGTGACGAATGAGCGGTACCGGCATCGGCTACGACTGCCATCGGTTTGCGGTCGGGCGCCGGCTGGTGCTCGGTGGCGTCGAGATCCCGCACGAGCGGGGTCTGGCGGGTCATTCCGACGCCGACGTGCTCGTTCACGCGATCATCGATGCGTTGCTCGGTGCGGCCGCGATGGGGGACATCGGCGACCACTTCCCTGACACCGATGAGCGCTACCGCGACGTGAGCTCGATCGGGCTGCTTCGGGAGGTGGTCGCGAAGCTGGCGGACCGTGGCCTTAGGATCGGGAACGTCGACGCGACGGTCGTGATCGAGCGTCCGAAGCTGGCGCCTGCGCGTGACCAGATTCGCGCCAACCTCGCAGCGGCTCTGGAGCTGCCCGTCGAGCGCGTCAGCGTGAAGGCGACGCGCGGCGAGGGGATGGGCTTCGTGGGGCGCGAGGAGGGCGTCGCCGCTCTCGCGGTGGCGACACTCGCGTAGCAGCGCAAGCTCACGGCTAGCTGCCGTTGAAGTAGGTCAGCGCGCGTAGCTGAGTCGATACCGGGGCGCAGTCCGCGGTGCCGTCGATCGCTGCGGCGAGGGCGAGGTGGACGTCGACTCGGAAGATATGCGGCTCGGTGCCCTGGCTGATCACGGCGTTCAGAGGCGTGGTGGTGAGCACGCTCGTCGACGGGTGGCCCGAGATCGGATCGGCCGGCTCACGCGACCGGAAGGCTCCCGGTGTGAGGGACCAGGCCAGCTTGCCACCCGGGACCACATTGGCTCTGTGTACCCGGCCGGTGCCGAGGCGGTAATCGACGAGGTCGTTAGCCGAACGGTCGGCGACGAACGTGAGCGTCCACCGGCTCGCTCCGTCGGCGCATCGGCCGTAGAACGATCCGACTACGGGCACCCCGAGGATCTCGGCCGGCAGCGGCGAAACCCGAGAGGCGGCGCCGCCGCACGCGGTGAGCGCAAATGCGACGAGGCCCGCGCACCCCGCGCGCCGGAAGGTTCGCATGGCTTGACGGTAGCGCGTTCAGCTCGTCGTGATCGTCTGCGTACGGCTGATGACGATCCTCGGCGTCATCGGCGGGAGGAAGGCGAAGTCGTGCGGATAGGACCACTCGAGCCTGACCGAGCCGCTCGACGGGAACCTGACCGGAACCTCGAAGTAGCCGGCCCCGTTTGTGATCGTGACCGAGTCGAGCGTCCTGTAGCCGCCGCCGGAGGCGGGGTTGAACTGGATCGCCACGCGCTGCGCGGACCCGGTGTCATGCTTGGCGAAGGCGGCCGGCCGCACGTCGCCCCAGACCTCGAGCGACCGCCCCGGCCGCATCGAGGTGACCGGCAGGTAGATCGGCAGCCGGAACGCCGAGTAGCCGGGCTTGGGGATGCCGTTCACCGTCATCAGTCCGCTCGAGAAGTAGCTCTCGCTTGTCACATCACCCGGGGGCCCGGGCGCGTCGTAGAGCAGGTACTGGGCGAAGGACCGAATCCGCGGGTCGACGAACTCGATGTACTCGGACCAGTTGAGGTAGTAGGCGGCAGTGGCCGGGCTAAGGAAGACGCACCCGCACTCCGATCGGGGCGGGTCGGTCTGGAAGCCGAACTCGGTGCTGTAGATCGGGAGCTTCGCATGCGACCCATAGATCTCCTGCAGGCGGTCGAGCGCGCGCTCGAGCCCTGGGATGTCGGCCAGCCCGGCCCAGCCGGGCTGGCTGGCCGGCTCGGGAATGTTCGGTGGCGCAACCTGACCGAGCGAGTAGGGATGATCGGCGAACCCGGTCGCATTGAACAGCGCCGGGTTCTCGGCCCGGAACCTTTGCGAGGCGGCGGGGTTAGCCGGGCAACCGAGCGTGGTGGCTGCGACGCCGCGGAGCTCGTGATAACTCGAGCTCACGCAGTAGAGCCCGCGTAGGAAGCGCAGAGGAACCATCCCGTTCGAGATCCCCGGCACGACGGCGCCGCGTGGCGCCGTCTCCCCGATCAGGATCGTGTCGTGACCATGGCCGGTCTCGTGGAGGGCCGCCCAGGCATCGTCGGCCAGCCCGCGGTAGATCCGCGGCGACACCTCGACGCCGCCGATCGCCTGCGGCTGAAGGTTATAGCCGTAGTTGGGCTCGTTCCAGATCCCCCAGAAGCGGACCGCCGGCAGCGGCGAGGTGCTCCCGGTTGGCGTGTAGCTGCCGTCGTACCGCGTCCCCACGGCCTCGACGAAGTCGGCGAACTGCGGTGCGGATGGCTCGTACACCTCCGGGTTGTGCGTGATGACGCCCCTCGGTGGGCGGCTCGTCGCCCACAGCGGCGCTTCTCCGGTAAGGACGAAGTAGATGCCGATCCCGCGTGCCTCGGCGGCCCGCACCGCCGCGTCGTAGGGCGCCCAGCCGGCGGCGGGATAGGCGTCAGGATTGGTGGCATCGAAACCTGTCGGCCGCTTACGCGAGCCCGGATCGGGAGCGATCGCGTGCCAGCTCATGAACATCCGCACCTCGGTGGCCCCGAGTGAGCGGACGATGTCGAGCGTCGGGCCCGGATCGGTGCCCATATGCGCGTCGTCCTGCAGGATCGTCACGAGCTTCGACCCCTGAGACCCATCGCGCAACGAGGAGGCACCGCCGCAGCCGGCTATCGCCGCGATCGCGACTGTCGCCAGCAGTATTACGACGGCTCGACGGTGAGACACCCGACGAAGGCTAACCGCAGCTCGCGGAATTCAGGCGCTCGGTTGATCGCGAGCGAGCCACACCGAACGCCGTCGCCTCAGCCTGCCGCCGGCTCGGGGAGCCCGAGCAGCTTTGGCAGCTCCGTCAGCGACCATAGGACCTCCGCGCCGGCCGCGCGCAGCGCCGCCTCGTCGCTGTCGGCGGCGTAGCCGAACACGCGCATCCCTGCCGCGCGGGCGGCGAGCACTCCGATCGTCGTGTCCTCGACGACGACACATCGATCGGGATCCGCGTGCATCGTCGCGGCCGCATGCAGAAACAGGTCGGGGTGTGGCTTCCCGCGCGGGACCGAGTAGGCGGAGAACAGGGCGTCCGCTCCGAACAGGTCACGCAGCCCGGTCAGGCGAAGCGTGAGCTCGGTCTTCTCCAGCTTCCCCTGGGAGGCGACGCACACGCTCACGCCCGCGCCGCGCAGTGACGCGACGGTAGCCGCGGCGCCTGCGACAGGCTCGAGCCGGCGTTTGAACTCGGCGATGCGGTCGCGCTCGTAGTTTTCGACGAAGCCGTCGGGCAATGGCGCGCCAAGGCGCGCCTCGGCTTTCTCGACTACCTCGCGCAGGAGCAGACCCTTGTATTCATGGATCGCCTCGGCCGTCGATGTTGGTAGCCCGGCGGCGGTCAACGCCCGCGCGAGGACCCCGTTCGAGATTCCCTCGCTGTCCACGAGGACTCCGTCACAGTCGAAGATCACGAGCTCGGGAACGGCGTCATTGTCGCTCACCGGCGTTCCGCGCGGAGTCCCGGGGCCGAGGCCCCGGGACTCGATAAGCGCATGGTCACTTGACGGTCAGAACCGATTCCGGCGTGCCCGCGCCTCCGTAGAGGCCGTTGCCGACGGCCTCGGCGATGAACGTGGTGGTCGCTTTGATCCCGTGAATGACGACCGTGAAGGCGCCGTCGCTGGCGACGGTGGCCAACTGGAGCTGCCAGGCCTTGCCAACCGTGTGCCGCATCAGCAGCACCTGCTCCCCGAGGCTGGTGACGGGACTGAGCTTGCCGGTCACCGTAACCCTGTTTCCGGCCTTTTGCAGCGCCTTCGCACTGAGCTTCTTCGGTCCGATCGAGATCGACAGCGACGAGCTGTCGGGGCTCAGGCCACCGTCGGATGTCGTGAACAGACCGGTCGCGACGCCGGTCGCGTTGCTGCTCTGGCCGTCCTCGTCGTAATAGTCGTCTCCCCTCGTCGCGAGGATCAGCCCGGCCTGCTGGCCGTCGATCACTTCGGGCTGCCACGTCTTGCCGCCGTTGCTGGTGGCGAGGACGTCGACGGCGTCGAAGTCCTGATTGTTGAACTCGTAGGTGCTCAGCGCGACGATCCCGTCGCTGGCGCTGGAGAAGCTGAGATTCTCGAGATTCGGGTAGCCGGCGAGCGTGTCGATCTCGGTCCACTTGCGCCCCCGGTTACTGGTGAAGTACACCAGCCGGCTGTTGTCGGTCAGCACATAGGCCGTGGTCGGGCTGACGAAGCTGACGCTGTCGAGCCCGTCCTTGGGACGGGGCTTAGGGATCAGCTTCCACGCTCCGCCGCCGTTGGTCGACTCGAACAGACCGCTCTGACCCCACGCGATCACGGTGCGACCGAGCGTCTGGGACTCTGAGAGCGAGAGCTTGCCGACGCTGATCGTGCGCTTTGGCTTGGTGGCGAGAACGACCTTTCCGGTCACCGGGCTGAAGGTCGAGCCTCCGTCGGTTGAGCGGTTGAGTCCGCGGGGCCCGATCAGCAGGACGTTCTGGGAGCTCGTCGCTGCCAGGGCCGAGGCGTTCGCGACCCCGGTGTCCTGGGAGGCCCATGCCACGCCACCGTCAGCGGTGGTGCGCAGCGTGCCGTCGCTTTCAAGCTCGAAGCCGATGCTCGTGGTCGGGAAGGCGACGTCCTCGACGTCGTTCGTGGTCGGCGCGCGGAGCAGGGTCCAGCTCGCACCGCCATCGGTGGTGGCGGCGATCCGGCCGCTGTGGCCGGGAATATAGGCGCTTGCAGGCGTGCCGCCGGCGATGATCCCGGCACCCGATTCGTTGAGATCGAACGAGGTGTTGGTAGAGATCACGGTTGGGAAGGTCTGGCCACCGTCTCCTGACAGCACGGTCGCCCCGTTGTCGCCCACGCCGACGACGCTCGACCCGGTCGAGAACGCGACGTCATAGAGCTCCTGGCTCGAGGGGTTGACGATCGCTCCGGTCATTCCGCCGTCGGCGGTGCGGATCAGCTCCTTGCCGTCTGCAGTCGAGATCAGGCAGGTCGTCGCGCTGCTGCAGGAGATGTGGCTGAGGTTGAACGGGCCGGATCCTGCCGGCAGCGCCAGCGGTAGCGCCGTCCACGTCGCGCCCCCATCTGTCGACTCGAGCAGCGTGTCGTTGTCGCCGACCGCGAATCCCTGGGTCGGGCTGACAAAGGTGATCGAGTTGATCCCATGCGCCGAGGAACCGACCTGGGTCCAGGAGTTGGCCGAATCGGTCGTACGCTCGATCACGCCACCACCGCCGCCGCTGCCGGCAGCTCCGGCGACGGCGAAGCCTGTGGTCGGGGAGACGAAGTCGAGGTCGGTGGCGGTGCCGCCGTTGATCGGAGCCGTGGTCTTGGCCTGAACGGTCTGGCCGCCATCGCTCGTGAAGAACATCGTCCCGTCGCTCAGCTCCACGTAACCCGTGTTGGGGTCTGAGAACGAGAACGAGGCCACGTTGGTCGGGCACGAGGACTCGGTCGGGTTGATCGGGATGCTCGTGAAGCTCGCGCCGCCGTTCACCGACTCACGCACGGTGCAACCGCCGCCGACGATCACGACGGTCGGACTGACCTCCTGCACGACCGACAGGGTGTTGATCGTGCCGCTGGGCATGCCCGTCCACGTCGCGCCGGCGTCCTCGGAACGCAGCACGGTGCCGAAAGCGCCGACCGCGAAGCCGGTGGCGCCATCGAACACCACCTCACTGAGCGGCTGGCCCTGTGGTGTCGGATCCCCCCAAGTCCAACCGGAATGACCGACCGATACCGGCGCGGCCAGCGCCGGCGCGCTCGCGAGCGCGAATACCAGCACACAGACCCCTGCGGACAGCCCACGTCCCCATTGCCTCACGACCCCCACCTTTCCGGGCGCCAGTGACTGGCGTCCTGTTCACCAATTACGCGGAACGTAACACAGCTCGCTGCGTCAGCTCGGCGCGCGTGTGGCAGGTTAGAACGGTTCCGGGCGCGGTTTGTTGCGCGGTTGGCTTCGGAGACGTCCGAGCCGTCGTCAGGCGCTCTGGGTGGTCCGCCGCGCCGCGGCTCTCGCACGCACCTGCTCGGCCTCGACCAGGCGCCTCAGCTGCTCGACGGTCCGGCGCAGATGGCCGGTGACTATCGGTGCGGCTACGTGCTCGGCCACCCAGCCGCCGAGTCCGGAACCGGCGACGCCGTAGGCGAGCCGCAGCTCGGCCCGGGTGCGCCCTCCGGCGGACTCCCGCAGTCTCCACCGGCCGCGCTGGTCGACGCCGGTGACGGAGGTCCAGGCGAGCTCGAGTGGTTCCACGAACTCGACCAGCTCGATCAAGCCGCCGACCTCCGCTGAACCCACCCGGAGGAGCATCCGGTAGCGGGCGCCAAGGCCGGTCGGCTGCTCGCCGACGACCTCCCAGCGGGTGATTCCCGACATGTAGCCGAGCTGACGGGTCGGGTCGGCGATCACCTCCCAGACCGAGCTCGGAGGCGCTGAGATCGAGATCTGGGCGCTGACCCTCACCCGATTATCGGCAGTCGCCGCTCCGCGGCGAGCGCATCGAGGGTGTCCTGCATCAGGCCGATGATGTAGTCGTAGACCTCGTCGAGGTCGGGGTTCGGGCCGAACTCCGCGCGCAGATCGATTGCCGGCAACGTCTCCACGGTGATCTTCGCCGGCAGCGGGATGTGACCGAGCATGTCACCGACGTTCAGGATCCAGGGGGCCGCGATCGAGATCGGTAGAACCTTCAGGCGGAACATGCGATCGAGCGCGAGCAGGCGGGCGAGGCGATCGCCACGGCTGAGGAAGAGCGCGGTCTCCTGCCCGCCGATGGAGACGACAGGAACGACCGGAACATCCTGCTCGAGCGCCAGCCTGATGAAGCCCTTGCGGCGATCGAAGTCAACTCGATTGCGTTGCCAGCTTGGCCGGTGAACTTCGTAGTCGCCGCCCGGATAAACGAGCAGTGCCGCGCCCGACTCGAGCGCCTTGCGCGCATTCTGGGGGGACGCCGCGACCGTTCCGAACTTGCGCAGGGAGCCGAGGGCGGGCATCGCGAGCACCAGATTGTGCGCGAGCTGGTAGAAGGCGCGCTCGACGCCGAAGTAGGCGTTGAAGGCAAGCGTGAAGACGATCGTGTCGGGGGTCAGGTTGCCGCCCGAATGGTTGCCGACGAGAAGCACCGGCCCGGAGTCGGGGACATTGCCGAGCCCGCGGACCTCGCCCCGGAACCAGATGCTCGCGACGAGCCACATCAAAGGCAGCCGCTCGCGGATGAAGTCCGGGTCGCGCTCGTCGAGGTCGGCACGCGGGATCCTACGCTGGGCCTGCTCGGCGACACCTCGCAGGACCCGCGTGAGGATCGAGCCGCGGCCGCGGTCGGCACCGCTCGTGGCGGCGGCCTCCGGCGGGTGCCCGTTGCGGCGCTCCTGCGTGGACGCCGTGCTGATCTCCGGCATCGCCCAATCGTAGCTGCGTCAGTTCGGAGATCCTCCCAAGTGCAGAGTGCGCTCGTGTATTGCAGCATTGCGCACAATGCGAGTAGCATCAGCCTCGCTGCGGATATGACGCCCGGCGAGCGAGACGGCCTCGGGACGTCACGAATGGACCGTATGCAGCGAGTGGCGAGTTGACAATGGCGAGAGGAGCGAGACGGATGGAGCCGATCGTGTCCGATGTCGGCGATGCCTTGGCCGAGGACCGGCGCTCGCTCCTGGCCGACGACTTGCCGAGTTTTCTCGACCGCATCGCGGATGGCATCGTGGTGCTGGGTTGCGACTGGTGCTGCCGGTATCTGAACGAGCCGGCGAGCGCGATGCTCGACCTGGCGGCCGCTCAGCTGCCCGACGTGCCGCTCTGGACCGGCCTCGCTGAAGACTTCGGGATCCGGCTCCGCGAGGCCTGCGAGGAGACGGTGAGTTCGGGTGTCTGCACCCGGATCGTCGAGCGCGGCGCCAGGCTCGGAGGCTGGCTCGAGTGCCGTGTCTTCCCGGGCGACGGTGACGTCGTGATCGTGTGTCGAGACGTGACCCATGAGCAGCTCGCCCACGACGAGTTGCTGGAGTACGCCGACCGTATCTCCGAGGCCGAGCGGATCTTGGGCTTCGGCACCTGGGAGTGGGATATCGCCAGCGGGAGCGTGCGCTGGTCGGATGAGCTTCACAGGATCTACGGCCTGCGCCCCGGCGCGTTCGGCGGCACGGTCGACGCGTTCATGGAGCACGTGCACCCGGGCGATCGCGAGCGCGTTGGCGCGAACGTCGCTCGCGCGGTGGAGACGCTGGAGCCGTTCGTGTTCGAAGAGCGGATCAGGCGCGCCGACGGCGAGGAGCGGGTGCTGCTCTCGCAGGGGCGTGTGATCGCCGGTCCGGACGGCTCTGCGAGCGCTCTGGTCGGCGTCTGCCACGACGTCACCGAGCGCGCCGAGATCGAGCGTGCGCTTGGCGCCAGTGAGCGGCGGATGCGCGCCATCATCGACAACACGCCGTCGCTCATCTCCGTCAAGGATCTGTCCGGTCGCTACCTGATGAGCAACGCCGAATCGGGCCGCGTTCTCGGCATGAGCGCTGAGGAGATCGTCGGGAAGTACTGCGCGGACCTCTTCTCTGCAGACGTCGCGGAAGTCCAGCGCGCCAATGATCGCCGTGCCGCGACGGAGGGCGAGCCGGTCTACGGCGAGGCGATCATCGTGCGGGGTGGCATGCCGCGCACGTACGTGACCTCCACATTCGCTCTACCGGACGGCAAGGGCTTCCCGATCGAGACCTGCACGATCGCCACCGATGTGACCGAACGCCGGGCGTATGAGAGCTCCCGCCGCGAGCGCTCCGAGTGGGCCGATCGCATCGTGTCCGCGCTCGACGACGACAGGATGTTGCTCTACTCGCAGCCGATCGTCGATCTGAACACGGGTGCGCAGACGGCCAGGGAACTGCTGATCAGGATGCGAACCGCTGCCGCGAGCGACGAGATCCTGGCGGCCGATGCCTTCCTTCTTGCGGCGGAGCGCTTCGGGCTGGTTCAGATGATCGACATCTGGATGGTCGGCCGTGCCGTCGCACTTCCCGCGAGCATCGTTCCCCAAGTTAACCTCTCGGCGGTGACGATGTGCGACCCCGACGCGCGCGATCAGATCGTCGGCGTGCTGAAGGCTTCACCGGATGCGGCGGCGAGGATCGTGTTCGAGATCACCGAGACCGCCGCCGCGGAGCACCTGGAGGCGGCGCGGGCGTTCGCCCAAGATGTCGAGCGCCTCGGCTGCCGGCTCGCGCTCGACGACTTCGGGACCGGCTTCGGTTCGTTCACATATCTGCGGTCGCTGCCGCTCAGCTACCTCAAGATCGATCGCAGCTTCGTTCGGGGGCTGGTCGACTCGTTGGATGACCGCCGCGTCGTGCAGAGCATCATCGGAATCGCGGAGCAGTTCGACCTGGCGACGATCGCCGAGGGCGTCGAGGATCAGGCGACGCTCGAGCTGCTGCGCGAGCTGGGGGCGAACTACGCTCAGGGCTTCCACCTCGGGCGGCCGACGCTGCTCCCGCGCGGCTGACGCTCGACGAGGTTCAGGCAGCCTGCGCCCGGCGGCGCAGGGTCCGCGCCGCAGACCCAGGCGCGATGAGCTCTGCGCGCGCGAAGAAGTCGAGCAGCAGCCGGTTGCACTCCTCCGGGCGTTCGACCTGGGGGACGTGTCCGCATCCGTCCATCACCACCTGCTCGGCGCGTGGCAGCCACTGGCGCACATGCCGGCCGAAGGCGGCCGGGATCAACGGGTCGTGGGACCCCCAGATGAACAGCGCCGGTGGCTCGAGGCCGGCCAGCCGCGGATAGAAGCCGTTACGGCCGAACGGGGCCTCCAGGTAGATGTTGCGGGCGGAGGACAGGAAGGCGTAGCGCGCGCCGCGCGACGCGTAGATGCGGCGGAACTCCTCGACCATGATGTTGGCGACATCGGGGTCGACGCGATCCCGGTCGTGGAACATGGCCCAGAACTGCCCCGAGATCAGCGAGCGGTGGAAGGTGTGCGGCAGCATGCCGAGCTCGGGGCGCAGAAGCCGGACGATCGGATGGAAGCCGCGGTGCACGAATGCAACCCCTGGGCAAAGGAGCCCGAGCCCGCCGACCCGCTCCGGGGCCCGCAGACCCATCTCGATCGCCACTCGCCCCCCCATCGAGTTGCCGACCACATGCGCGCGCGAGATCGCGAGCTCGTCGAGCAGGCCGAGCATGATCTCGGCGAACCAGCCGGCGTGGTAGGCGCCGGTCGCGGGCTTGCTCGAGGATCCGAAGCCCGGAAGGTCGATCGCGTGCACGCGGTAGCCGGCGCTGAGGTCAGCCGCGGTCTCGAGCAGCGACGCGCGGGTGCCGCCGAGGCCGTGGATCAGCAGGACGTCCGGTCCCTTCCCCATCGTCAGCGTCGAGACCCGGTGGCGGCCGACATTCACGTCGTAGATCTGCAGCAGCGGCGGGCGACCGTTCGGCAGACGGAATAGGCCCTCGAAGCCGACGGCGTGATCGAGGTTCCCCCGCACCGACAGCATCCGCCGGCGGAACGCGTCGAGCCCGGACAGCTCACCCTCGCGGAGACGCAGCCAGGTGACCGCATCGGTGGCGATCGTGACATCTGGCTTGCGCCGCGTAGCGCCCTTGCGCACGCGGGCCGCGTGGCTGGTGCAGCGAACCTCCCAGACATGACCGACATCGCCGAGCCTGATGTGGCAGGTCGAATCGAAGCCGGGCTCAGCACCGAGGTAGCGATCGGGCAGCGACCGGAAGGCGGCCTCGACCGCGGCGAGGAGCTGTGGACGGGAACCCTCTCCGAGCACCCGCGTACCCTAGTGCACCACTAGCCTTGGGCGCGGGGGAGTGCGCGGGCTATCGGTACTGTTGCCGCAGCTTGCGGACGATCTCCCTGCACGACACCCTGAGCGGCCAGGTTCTGCCGCTGCAGCCGCGACGGGCCGGTCACGTCGGCATCTACGCCTGTGGCCCGACGGTGTACGCCCGCGTCCATGTCGGTAACGCACGTCCATTCGTGGTCTTCTCGCTGCTCAAGCGATTTCTCGTCCATGAGGGATACAACGTAACTTTCGTTGCAAACATAACAGACGTCAACGACAAGATTTACGACGCCGCCGGCGCCGCCGGCGTTCCGAGCGCACAGCTCGCCGCCGAGATGGCTGCGAACTACATCGCCGACACCGGCGGCCTCGGGCTCGGCCGCCCCGATCATGAGCCGCTGGCGAGCCAGACGATCGGCGAGATCATCGATCTGATCGCGCGGCTGATCGAGCGCGGACACGCGTACGCGGCCGACGGCGATGTCTACTTCGCGGTTCGCTCCTACCCCGCCTATGGGGAGCTGTCGCACAGAGACGTGGACGCGATGGACCAGGGCGAGGGCGTGGAAGGCGCGGCGCGCAAGCGCGATCCGCTCGATTTCGCGCTGTGGAAGGCTCATAAGCCCGGCGAGGACACCGTTTGGGACGCCCCATGGGGACGTGGTCGCCCCGGTTGGCACATCGAGTGCTCGGCGATGGCGCAGACGCTGCTGGGCGTCGACTTCGAGATCCACGGAGGCGGGACTGATCTGATCTTCCCTCATCACGAGAACGAGGCCGCGCAGACACACGCTGCGTTTGGCGCCCCACTCGCCCGCCTATGGGTCCACAACGGCATGGTGCGCAAGGACGACGAGAAGATGGCGAAGTCGGTGGGCAACGTCTTCCTACTGCACGAGGCGCTGGCCGCTCACGGCCGTGACGCGCTGGTGATGTACTTCTGCGGTGGCCACTACCGCCAGCCGGTGGCCTACGACGATGAGCGACTCGCGGAGGCCACCGCTCGCGTCGCGCGGGTTCGCCAGGCGGCGAGAGGTCTGCGCGACGGCATCAGCCCGCCGTGGTCGGCACCTTTGCGCGAGCGGTTCTTCGACGCGCTCGCGACGGACTTCAATACGCCGCGGGCGCTCGCGGCCCTGTTCGAATGGGTGCGCGAGGCTAACCGTGCCGACGAGCCTGCCGATGGCGCCGACCTGCGCGAGATGCTCGATGTGCTCGGTCTGGCGAACCTGCTCGAGCATCGTACGGGCGAGGTCCCACCCGACGTGGTGGACCTGCTGCAGGCGCGCGAGCGAGCGCGCACGGCGGGGGACTACGCAGAATCCGACCGGTTGCGGGCAGAGATCCGTGCGTGCGGCTGGGAGCTCAGGGACGGCCCCGCCGGGCCGGAATTACTGCCGCCGAGTTGATCGTCTACGGCCGCAACCCGGTGCGAGAGGCGAACCGCGGGCCGCGGACCGTCTCGCGTGTGTGGGCGACCAAGAACGCCGCGCGGGAAGGCTGGATCGAGGCGCTGCGCCCGGTTGTGGTCGGGGCCGAGGAGATCGAGAAGCGGTCCGGGTCGCCGGCGCACCAGGGGATCTGCGCCGAGGTATCGGAATATCGGTACGCGTCTGCTGAGGACCTGCTGGCCGCGCCTGATCCGCTGCTGATCGCGCTCGACCAGGTTCAGGATCCGCAGAACCTCGGCGCGATCTGCCGTACCGCTGAGTGCGCCGGGGCCGCCGGGATCGTGGTCCCGGAGCGTCGCTCGGCGGACGTCACACCTGCGGTGTGCAAGGCCTCGGCCGGCGCCGTCGAGCACATTCCGGTCGCGCGCGTCCGCAACCTGACCGACTTTCTGAGCATGGCCAAGGCGGCTGGGTGCTGGTGCTACGGCGCCGACGCCGCGGGCACGACGGGGTACGCCGACGTCGACTACGCCGGTGGCGTCGTCCTCGTCCTCGGCTCGGAGGGCCAGGGAATCCGGCCGCGGGTGGCGGCTGCCTGCGACGCGCTGGTCGCGCTTCCGGTGCGCGGTCGGATCGAATCCCTCGGGGTGAGCGCGGCGGCGGCGGTTTTGCTCTACGAGGTGGCGCGGGGGCGTCGCGGGCGCGAGGCGGACGCAAGATCAGTTCCATCGCTTGACAGTGATGCGTTGCTATGTCAAGCTCGCGCCGAAGATAAGGATAAACCTGAGCTTTAGACTCGGGATCCGATCAGGGTGCGGACCGCGATCGCGGAGCCGAATCCAATTAAATAAGGTGCGGCGCCAGGGGAGGTAGCCCGCCACGAAATCGAACGGCCCGCTGTCAGCGGGCCGCCGAAGGGACTCATCGTGGCCAGACTTTCAGCCTCCTCTCAGGCTCAACCTCAGCTCGAGGATGGGTACCTGATCGCGCTTGCGAAACAGGGGCACGCCGATGCTTACGATCGGATCGTTCGCCGTTATTACGGCTTCGTTCGCCTCAAGGCATCGTCCTACTTCCTCGCCGGCGGAGACGCCGATGACCTTATTCAGGAGGGCCTGGTGGGCCTCTATAAGGCGGTCAGGGATTACCGCACGGATCGTGAGTCGAGCTTCCGGAACTTCGCCGAGCTCTGCATCACCCGACAGATCATCACTGCGGTAAAGACCGCGACCCGGAACAAGCACGCCCCGCTGAACCAGTACATCTCCTTCTCATCTTCACCGGCGTCCGCCTCGGGTGAGGGCGAGCCGACACTCGATGAGGTCATCCCCGGCTCCCCTGTGCACGATCCGGTCAACCAAGTGATCTCCTCCGAGGAGCTCAGGGCGCTCGTGACTTGTATCTCGACGGCGCTGTCGGAGCTCGAATCGCGCGTGCTCTCGCTCTACCTGGATGGACGGTCCTACGAAGAGGTAGGGCAGCGCATCGGGTGCGACTGCAAGACCGTCGACAACGCGCTTCAACGAGTCAAGCGGAAGGTCGGCGCGCATCTGAGCGAGCGAAACGTCGCGGCGTAAGCCGCGTCGCCCGCTTGGGCGCGCGTGGGGCCGGGCGGCGCGTTTTGGCCCCGTCGCGCGCGTGGGCACGTGCGGCGCGGGAATCGTCCGTGATGGGCGTCTCTGTAGTGGTCGGGCGGGGCGGTGTTCTTTAGCGCACCACTGGTTCGCTTAAGACCACACCCCCGGCCCCCCGCCGTTACCCGGTGACGGCGCGGCGTGTCGGCGTGGCCGGCACCGCGGTCGGCCGTAGTCATAACGTTGTCCAATTGCGGACTTCTACGGATGACTTCTGCGGGTTTTCTGCCGATCTAGGGCGAAAGGGGGGTTCAGGGCCGACCAAACGAAACTGGAGAGCAGAACCAGATGGGTGTGCATGAAGTGGCCGTCGCCACTCGCAACGAACTGACTCGGCGCGGGTGGTCGCAAAACGATTGGATTACCACAGACGGGCGCGTCTGCATGTTCGGTGCCTATCTGTGCGGGCAGCGGCTCGACGTCGACTATGCGACGACTCGCGCGGTCTCGTTGACCGACCCGGGCGCACGCGAGCTGGCTGGCGCCCTCGGATTCCGCTCGGTCCAGGACACAATGCTCTGGAACGACGCGCCGGGTCGAAAGTTCGAGGACCTCGTCGCGCTGTTGGACGCGGCGATCAGGAAGACCGCTCCACTCCCGGCCGATCCCCTGATCGGCGTACCCGGATATGAGATGCTCGGGTCGGCGATGGCGGTGCCGCGGGGAGTATGGGCCCGCGCGTGGCGTACAGCCGTGGCTTGGATCGGCTTCGGCCGAACCGGCCGGCGCGTTCCACTCCTGGCGAGGTTCCTCAGCCGACTGCGCGACCGCCGCGAGCGGGTGACGTTCGGCGACCAGCTTCTGGCCTCCGCGACGGTCGATCCGATCGGTTCCGGCGAGCTCCTCCCTGAGGGTGCCGGCGCGGTCTGAAATCGCGCGCCGTGCCGGCGCTATGGGTGCGCCGCCGCGAGGATCGGCCCGAGCGTCGGTGCTCGTCCGAAGGTGGAAAAGGCGCGGAAGCGGTAGAAGGCCCGATGGTTGGGGCCGTGGAAGTCGGATGACCCGGTGCACAGTAGTCCGAGCTCGGCGCAGCGGTCCGCGACGAGGTTCGTCTGGATCCGCGTGTGGGTGGTGTAGAAGCCCTCGACGCCGTCGATTCCGAGCGCCTGGAAGCGGTCGATGGTCTCGAGCACATCGGGAGCTGCGCTGATGTCCCAGAACGGGTGTGCCCAGACCGCGAATCCGCCGGCGTCGTGGATCGACTCGATCGCGCCGGCCACGCTCGGCCGCTCGCGCGGCCTGAACGCCGGGCGACCCTCGATCAGGTAGCCCTTCAGGAACGAGGACATGTCGCTGCGCCCCTGGTTCGCCAAACGCACCCGGTTGGCTGGATGCGCGACGACGGCCTCGGCGATGTGAGGTCGGCCGATCGACTCGTCGTCGGCCTGGCGACGGCGAAGCCCCTCGTCGTCGAGCGAGAAGCCGAGCTCGCGCAGCGCGTCCACCATCGCCCACGCCCGGCGATCGCGGTCCGCGCGGTAGCCATGGAGCCGGTCACCGAAGTCGCGATCGTGATGGTCGATGCCGTAGCCGAGGATGTGCAGATCCTTCCCGCCGCGGTCGACGGCGGAGATCTCGATCGCGGGGACGACGTGGATCCCGTGCTCGCCGGCGGCCTGGACGGCCTCCTCGACACCGGCCACAGTGTCGTGATCGGTAAGCGCGAGTAGCTCGACCCCGTTCGTGGCGGCGAACGCGACCACCTCCGATGGCGCGAGCGCGCCATCGGAGTGATGTGAATGACTCTGGAGGTCGAAGGTGGGAGGTTCCTCGGGCAAGAGGCGAGAGGGTAACGGTGCCGCAGGCCGGATTCAGCTCGGCCGGAGCGCGCGGGCGAGTAGGAACAGCATCGCCAGCAACAGCGCCGGTGCGAGGGTGAGGCTGGGAATCACATCGTCGTGGCCGATTCCGGACGCGGCGATCGCGACAACCATGGTGATCGCGAGCGCGAGCGCCACCGGCACGAGGAGCAGGCGTAGCGCGAGCAGCACCCCTCCGGCGGTCTCGAGCACCCCGGCGAAGATCTCCAGGGCGGAGGGCCAGGGCAGCCCGAACGTGCGGAATGCGTGTAGCTCCCAGGCATGGAACACGAACTTCACCAAGCCCGCGAAGATGAAGATCACGCCGGTGAGAATGGCCACCTTGGTGGCGACCGAATCGCGGCGCAACCGCGCGTCTGGTCCGGTGACCGCGAGCTGGAGCACGCCAGCAGCCGTCAGGCCGGGGGCCGGGGCTGCATGGACGGTGTCGGAGGTCACGATCTGGAGACTGCCAGACCGGAAGGCCGAGCGTCAACCGCGCACACAGCGAGGTCGCCTGGCGGCAGGTCCGGCGTCCGTCGGAGTTGATCTGAGCGAGACTGTCTGAGGTGTTCGGGCAACTTGTCCTCTGCCGGAGGGTCGCGGCCGGAAGCGCATTGCTTACCGCGTGCGCGCTGATCGCCGGCGCGGAGTCGGTCGCGGCGGCGACGGGGGCGGCGCCTGCCCGCGTGTCTGTGAGCCGGCTCGTCGGCAGGGCGGTGGCCGAGTGCGCCCTGCCCGGCACTGACAAGACGATCGATCAGCTGTGGCATCCGGACATGGGCGCCGCGATCCGCTACAGCCGGGGGCGCGTCGGCGACATCGCGTTCGCGGTGCGGACCGATGACAGGTTCTACGGCGATCGCCCCGACCATGTCGAGTGGTCCGCGAGCGTGGTCAAGGCGATGCTGATGGTCGCCTATCTCGACCGGCCGTCGGTCGCGCGCCGCGCGCTCGACAGCTACGACAACTCGTTGTTGCGCCCGATGATCACGGTGTCGGATAACAACGCGGCGGACCAGGTGGACGAGATCGTCGGATCCAGCGGCCTGGACGCGCTCGCACGGCGAGTCGGAATGACCCATTTCGCGGCCGCGGCGCCGATATGGGGCGAGACGCAGATCACTGCCCGGGACCAGACGCGATTCTTCCTGCATATCGACAGCTACATCGTCGCGCGCCACCGGCGCTACGGAATGCACCTGCTGGCGAGCATCGTGCCCTCGGAGCGGTGGGGGATCGGCGAGGTCGCCCCGAAGGGCTGGACGGTGTACTTCAAGGGCGGTTGGGGTTACGGAACGGGCCTCCTCGACCACCAGGTTGCCCTGCTGAAGCGCGGCTGCGCGCGCGTGGCGATCGCGGTCCTGACCATGTACGACGGCTCGCACGCGTACGGGAAGGCGACGCTGCGCGGCATCTTCACTCGTCTGCTGCGGGGTTTCCCGACGCTGCCGGCGAGGCCCAGGCACCGGCACCCCTCATCGTTGAGAGGAAAGAGGCCTGCGGACGGGCCGCTTGGGAGTAGCGGCCCGTCCGCGTAGCAGACGCGGGCCCCGGCCTCCGCGAGGGACCGTTGGTGACGTAACGGCATCCTCGTCTCGCGCTGCATGCTCTCGCCAGTCGGGTCGACGGGCGTTCTCAGACTTAGACGGAGCGAGGTCCGGAAACTCACGGCCCAATGCGACATCGGTGCTACCTTTGAGTTGCGGGCGGCGTCGCTGCCCGTGAGGTTCTGGTTTCCGGCGCAGTCGCGATCTCGGCGGTCGAATCTCCTCAGATGATCCGCGCCGTCCACGACGGCATCAAAGGAGAGGGATGTGCGCTGACGGATTAGCCGGTACGGCAGCTTCGGTTGGAGCAGCCGAGCCACGGGCTCACCGGTTGGCGCACGCCCACGCTTTTGGCATCCCGCGCGACCCACGAGAGATCGGAGTAAGACCATGAAAACGACGCGCGAGCGCGCCGAGGAGCGTCGGCTGGCGAAGCTGGACGCCGTGCGCGAGCAGGTGGCGAGCGGATCGCTCGTGATCCGGAACATGACAGACGAAGAGCGTCGCCGTTACCCGCCGCGTCCGGTCAAGCCGCGGCGGGGGGCGTAAGTGCCGGGTATTCACCAGCGCGAGGGCCTGATCGCGAGGGTCCGCCAGATCCGCCTCGCGGCCTCCGCAGGCGATGCGCGTTCGGCGACCGGTCCGGCCGATGCTCAGTCGATCGCGACGCTCAGCGATCTCGAGGTGCGGATCGTCCACCTGGAGGAGCAACTGAGGGGGCTTCAGGACTCGGTGCACCGCGAGAATGTACGCACCGCCGGACGGCTCGCCGATCTGGAAGCTCGCGTCGAGCCCGCGGCTCTCGCAGTCGCGCTGAGCAGAGATGCCCGCGAACGCGGGTTGTGAACTCCGTGACGGCGTTCTTCATTCCGGGGATGAGCGGAGTACGGCAGGCGATCGAGGAAGCCTATGATCAGATGCGAAGAGGGGTCGAGGCGGAGACGGGCCTGCGCCTATGCGACCGCCGCATCATGCAGCTATGGTCGCGTCGTGGGGGCATCGACTGTCGCACCGAGGTCGGCCGGCCCGACCCCGTCAGCGGCGGGACCGTGCTGGCGATCTTCGATGTGGGCCCGCGGCAGCCGTTCGTGGTGCGCCTCGACGCCCAGGGCAGCGCCTGCGAGGTCTTGAGCTCGCACGCCTACTCGGTCACCGAGTTCGAGTCCTAGCCTAGCCACCGGCGCGCGAAGCGGCCCCGCGCCCGCGACGTTCGCCGCCAGGCGAACTCGCAAGCGCGCGAAGCGGCCCCGCGCCCGCGACGTTCGCCGCCAGGCGAACTCGCAAGCGCGCGAAGCGGCCCCGCGCCCGCGACGTTCGCCGCCAGGCGAACTCGCAACGGCGCGAAGCGCCGCATCCTCAATCGGGCCGAACCTGAGGCTGAGGATGTCTGTCACGTAATTCTGGTAGCTACGCCACGGTGCTTTGGCACCCTGCTTGGGGAGTCCGTCGATCGAGCGGAGCACGTAGCCGGAGGAGAAGTCGATCAACGGCCGCTCGGCGATCGACGGATCTCGCACCGGCACGCATTGGCGGTATCCGCGTGCGTCCATGCGGTTCAGCAGCCGGCACACGTAACCGCACGTCAGTTCGCTCCTGAGCGTCCACGATGCGTTCGTGTACCCCAGCGCGAGCGCGAGGTTGGGCACGCCGCTCAGCATCATTGCCCTGTAGCTCATCGTCTCGGAAGGCTCGACGTTGCGGCCGTCGACGACTAACTGGATGCCCCCGAGCACCAGCATGTTCAATCCGGTCGCGGTCACGATCAGATCGGCGTCCAGTTCGGCACCGGACGCCAGCGCGAGGCCCCTTTCCGTGAAGGTGTCGATCTGATCGGTCACGACCGACGCGCGACCCTGGCGTATGGCCTTGAACAGGTCGCCGTTTGGCACCAGGCACAGGCGCTGATCCCAGGGGTCGTAGCTGGGCTTGAAATGCCGATCGACGTCGAACCCGGCCGGAAGCTGCCGTGCGACACCCTTTCTGATCATCTCCTTCATCAGCTCCGGTCGCCTGCGGCTGAGCTCGAAGCTCAGCATCGTCACCAGCACGTTCTTCCAGCGCATGATCGGATAGGCGACGCCGGCGGGTAGGACGCGACGCAGCCGCTCGGCGGTTGGGTCCTCCGCCGGCAGGGAAACGATGTAGCTGGGAGATCGCTGCAGCATCGTGACGTGCTCGGCGGATCGAGCGATCGCCGGGACGAGGGTGACGGCTGTCGCGCCGCTCCCGATCACGACCACACGCCTGCCGGCGTATTCGATCTCCGGCGTCCAGTGCTGGGGGTGGACGATCGTGCCGGTGAAACGATCGGTGCCCTCGAACTTGGGCGTGTAGCCCTCGTCATAGCGGTAGTAGCCGCTGCACATGAGCAGGAACCCGCAGGTCAGGCGCACGACCTCACGCGAGTCGCCGTGCTCGGCCGTCACCGTCCAGCGCGCATCCGGCGTCGACCACTCGGCGTGTACCACGCGATGGTGATAACGGACGTGCCGGTCGATCCCGTAATCCCGCGCCGTGTCCCGGACGTAGCTGAGGATCGACGGCCCGTCCGCGATCGCCTTGGCCTCGGTCCACGGCCGGAAGCGGTACCCCAGCGTGTACATGTCCGAGTCCGAACGGACGCCCGGATAGCGGAACAGGTCCCAGGTACCCCCGATGCAGTCACGGGCCTCGAGGATCGCGTAGCTCTTCCCGGGGCAGCTTGACTGCAGGTGGTAGCCGGCGCCGATGCCCGACAAGCCTGCCCCCACGATCAGCACGTCCAGATGTTCGAGCGACATCTACGCGAACGGCCCGCTCGGCAGAAACGGATGCAGCGGCCCAGGCCGGCCGCGGACGCACAACGCGCCGTAGGGCAGGAGAGTGAGTCCGGCGCGCAGCAAGAGCTCGATCGCCCACTGCTGATCGCCGGTGATCCAGCGCACGGCAGGCCGGTCCGTCCGGTCGATCAGCGCGAGCGCGGCGGCCAGCAGTGCGGTTGCGGCGGGCTCGTCGTAAGCCACCAGCAGCCAGACTCCATGGTCGGGTGAGGCCACGGCGAACCCGCGGCCGGCGACGCGGACCAGGCGTGCGCCGCCGCGGAGCGCGTATTCGAGCTCGAGCGTGTGCGGCGCGCCACGGATGTCCCGCGAGATCGCAGCCAGTGCCTCGAGGTCGCCCGGGCCTCCCTCGCGAACCTCGGGACCGGGTGCAGGGAGCTTGCGTCTATCGATCTCGCCGGTGGCCTCGAACGTCGGCAGCAGCGAGAACCCGGTCAGTGCGTACAGCCTGAGCGCGCGAGGATCATTGGAGCTCGGAATCAGTCCCGCGTCGGCGTGCGCACCGTACGCCAGGGTACGTTCCAGCAGCGCGCGACCCGCGCCGGCGCTCTGTGCCCCCGGCTCGACGGCCAGCAGGGACAGACACCACAGTCGCTCCCGCACCACCGCCTGTGCAACGCCGATCAGGCGACCGTCACGCTCGGCGACGAAGCCACCGTCGGGATCCGTGAGGAGTGGATGCGCCAGGCGCGCGCGGAGCCGATCGGCGGTCGCCGGCTCTCGCAGGTCGATGCCGAACGACGCCGCGGTCACGGTCGAAGCCGTGGCAAGGTCTGCAGCTTCGAGCGCGCGGATCAGCGGACCCGTCACCGCGCCGGCGGGGACTGGCCAAAGAGTGGTCGGGACAGGATCACAGCACGGCACACCCCGTGCCAGTTGCGAGCTCGCAACTGGCACGGGCGTGCATCGCGCTCACCAGCGCGGCAGCCGCAGATCGGCTAGGACCGAACCGTGTCAGCGGGCTGCGGGACGATCCGGATGTACGGCCGCGGCGACTCCCAGCCGTCGGGGTAGATCTCCCTGGCAGCGTCATCGGAGACCGAGCCGGCGATGATCACGTCGTCGCCCTGATGCCAGTTCGCGGGAGTCGCGACCTTGTGCTTGGCGGTCAGCTGGAGCGAGTCGATGACGCGCAGCACCTCGTCGAAGTTCCGGCCGGTCGTCATCGGGTAGATGAGGATGAGCTTGACCTTTTTGTCCGGGCCGATCACGAAGACGTTACGTACCGTCTGGTTGTCGGCCGGCGTGCGGGTCGTCGGGTCGCCCTCGACCTCGGCCGCCAGCATGCCGTAGAGCTTCGACACCTTGAAATCGGCGTCGCTGATGATCGGATAGTTGGGTGCCGTTCCCTGCGTGTCCTCGATGTCGTTCGCCCACTGCTCGTGCCGGTCGAGCGGGTCGACCGAGAGGCCGATCACCTTGACGCCTCGGGCCTCGAACTCCGGATTGATCCTGGCCATGTACCCGAGCTCGGTGGTGCACACCGGCGTGAAGTCCTTCGGGTGCGAGAACAGGACTGCCCACGAATCGCCGATCCAGTCATGGAAGTTGATCGTGCCTTCCGTCGTCTGGGCCTCGAAATCCGGTGCTGTGTCTCCAAGCTTTAGAGCCATTTTTTCCCTCCTGCGGTGGTCATGACGTTTGTGTTCCGGATAGTCGCCGCTACAACTGGACACTAGCTGCCTGGGGCCCGGGGGGTTCGCCTGTCGCGCGACCACTTAATGAAAGCACACCTTTGTCGATCGCCATTCTTGGATTTCCACGGGGCTGGTTGTGTCGTCCAGGCGGGCCGGGCCCTGGACGCCCCACGGGCCAAGCCGTCGGGACCGCCGCGTAGTCTCCGCGTCGGCGAAGTGGCGTGGCACGAGAGGAGGAGCGGTGGTCGCGACGATGCGCCAGTTCAAGAGCCGGCGGTCGGCTGCGCGCGATGGCGCGGGCGCGATGGTGGCTACCGTAAAGCTGTGAGCACGCTCGAGGTCATCACGTGGGGCGCGGGCGACGCCGTCATGCTCGTTCACGGCTCGCAGGCGGACGGACCGGCGACGTGGGCTCATCAGCGCCCGCTGTCTGAGCGCTGGTGTCTGCATGTCGTGCAGAGGCGGGGGTTCGGCGCGAGTCCAGCCGCAGACGGTGAGGACTTCGAGCGCGACGCAGACGATCTGTGCCGGATGCTCGAACAGCCGACCCACATCGTGGCCCACTCCTACGGAGCGATCGGCGCGCTGCTCGCTGCGACCCGGCGGCCGGCCGCGGTGCGCTCGCTCACGGTGATCGAGCCGACCTGCGTGACCGCGGCGATGGACGACCCAGAGATCGCCAAGGCGGTCGAGTTCCTGGCGGACTGGTGGCTCAAGCCGCCCACTGATCCGCGAAAGTTCCTCACCGAGTACAGCGCTCTGATCGGGGTTCGGGCAGTCGGCCTGGACGACGGATCGCGTGGTCTGCGTGACGCCGCCCGCCGCCTGCGCAGCTGTCGACCGCCGTGGACGGCGGAGGTGCCCTGGGATCGTCTGGCGGCGGCACAGATTCCGATGCTCGTCGTGTCTGGCGGCCATTCGCCGGCGCTCGATGCCGTGGCCGCGGCGATCGCACGGATGACCGGCGCCGGGCACACGATCATCAGGGGCGCAGGACATGCCGTGCAGCGCGCCGCGGAAACGTTCAATCCGAAGCTGGAAAGGCATATGCGGTCAGCGCGGCATCAGGCCACAACGGGTCAGATCGCGTAGGCGGTCGTCGTGGCAGCGGCCGACAAAGCCGCATCGGCTGAGCTTGCGGTCGGCGGCGAGACCGTGCGGATCACCAGTCCGGACCGGGTCTATTTCTCCGCGCGTGGTGAGACGAAGCTCGATCTGGCCCGCTACTACCTCAGCGTCGGTGACGGCATCGTGCGGGCGCTGGCGGAGCGGCCCTGCATGCTGCACCGCTTCCCCCGGGGGGTCGACGGGGACAAAGTGCACCAGAAGAGGATCCCGAGTGGAGCGCCACCCTGGGTCGAGACCGTCCGCGTCGACTTCCCGTCAGGCCGGCACGCACACGAGCTGTGCGTGACCGGATTGGCGAGCGTGATCTGGGCCGTGCAGATGTCGACGGTCGAGTTCCACCCATGGAACTCGCGACGAGCTGATGTCGAGCGGCCAGATGAGTGGCGGATCGATCTCGATCCGATGCCGGCATGCAGCTTCGAGACCGTTCGGCGGGTCGCGCACGTCGCCCACGAGGTGCTCGACGAGCTCGGCGCCGTTGGCTGGCCGAAGACCTCTGGCGGATCGGGGCTGCATATCTACGTGAGGATCGAGCCGCGGTGGGGGTTCGCCGACGTCCGGCAGGCAGCGCTCGCATTCGCGCGCGAGGTGGAACGTCGCGCCCCGGACGACGTCACGACGACCTGGTGGCGGAAGGACCGCGAGCTCGACAAAGTCTTCCTGGACTACAACCAGAACGCTCGCGACCATACGATCGCGAGCGCCTACTCGGTGCGTGGGGTTCCCGAGGCGACCGTTTCCACGCCGATCGCCTGGGGCGAGATCGACGACGTCGTGCCGCAGGAATGCACCATCGCGACCGTGCCCGGCCGATTCGCAAAACTCGGTGATCTGCATGCGGGAATCGACGACGCCGCGTTCTCGCTGGAGCCACTCCTGGACCGGGGCCGCTGACGCGGCCTTAAGGGCCAGGACGGCCCCGAGTTCGGTCGCGGGTTCTCGCCGGGTGGTGATTTTGGCGCCGAACGTCCCGGGTGGGCGGCGCTTCGCGCCGCGCTGACTCAGTCCCCTTGGAACTCGGCGGTGCGGCGCTCCTTGAAGGCCTTGAACCCGCGGCGGACGTCCTTGCTGATCAGGAGGCGAGCGAGCTGCCGATGGATGCGCCCAAGCGCGGCCTCGCTGCCGTTCGCCTGAGCGTGTCGCACGCTCGACATGACCGCGTTGACACCGAGCGGGGCCTGTGCGGCGATTCGCTCGGCGATCTCGATCGCGGCCGGGCGGCACTCGTCGGTGGGTACCACCTGCTGGACCAGGCCGATCCGCAGCGCTTCGGCGGCGTCGAGCTCGTCGCCGGTGAGCAGGTAACGGTAGGCGTTGTGCGTGCCCACGGCGAGCGGCCAACGCACTGTTCCGCCTCCGAACGGGAACATCCCGCGGCTGACCTCTGCCTGGATGAACGTCGCCTCCTCGCCGGCGACGTTCACCTGTGCGCACAGCATCAGCTCGATCCCGAGCGTGTAACAGCGACCATGCACCGCGGTCACGATCGGCTTCGGGCACGGTGACGTGGACACTCCCCACGGGTCGATGTTGCCCTTCGGGATCATTCCGCGGACGATCTCGAACGGCAGCGGCAGCGGCCTCAGGACCGTCGAGAGGATCTCGGCCGGCATGCTCTTCGCGAGCGAGCCGAGATCGAGGCCGCTGGTGAAGTAGCGACCCTCGGCCCACACCACCCCGCAGCGCAGCTCTCTGTCGTTGGCGAGCTCCGTATACGCGGCCGACAGCTGCCGGATCACCTCGGCATCGACGGCGTTCAGCTTGTCGGGGCGGTTGAGGCCGATCAGCAGAACGTGCCCCATCCGCTCCGTGACGACTACGTCGGACATCGGCAACACGGTAGCGCATTTACTACGCCGCTGTAGCTTCAGCTGGGCCGTGAGCGGCGCTTGTCCGGCTAGCTGCCGGCCGGCGATCTACGACGGATCACGAACAGCGGAGCCCCGCATTCGGGACAGTAACCAGACCAGCCCGGCCGCCCATTGGGGAGGGTTATCGCCTCGGCATCGGCGATCGTCACCTTCTCGCCGCAGACGCAGCGCCCTCTCGGCTCGCCGTCGCGTGCGTCTGGAACCGGATCGGCCATTGCCGGAAGCATAGGCCGCGTACGTCAGCCCTTCATGACGCGGGACCCCGGACTTCCCGTCCGAGGCCCCGCGAGGTCAGGAGAGTGGGGGCGCAGTCCCCTGACGCACGCCCATAGATTGCCCACCTCGGCCGGGTTTGAAACCTCCGCTGCCGACAAATCAGCTCAATGTCAGTCTGACGATCTCACCGCCCCGTCCAGAATCGGCGGCGGTGGTGCCGTAGTCGGAGACGTACACATAGCCGTTGCGCGCGACGACCAACGCGGTCGGGAAGTCAAGGCCGGTGGACGCGAGCATCGTCTTCTGGCCGTTCGGTGAGATTCGGATGATCGCTCCTGACGCCGGATGCCCGTCGTTCAGACCCGGATCGTTGAGGCCCTTGCGGTCGAGTTCGAGCACGAGTAGACGGCCTTTGGCGTCGAAGGCGATGTCGCCGACCGCGGTGAACCCGCGTGCGTAGAGGGTGGGCTTGTGGCCAGGGATGACCCGATACACGTCAGATTTGCCCGCGTCGAACGGGATCCCTCCGAGCTCCCCGACGTACAGCGCGCCGTCGGGTCCCACGGCCAGTCCCGTCGGCACGGCCTGCGCCTGCGCCTCGATCGCCTTCGTCTGCGAGGAGCTGTACGTGCCGGCCGGGGCCTTCTCGCGGATGGTTGGGAACACGGCGAGGGTGCTCACCTTGCCGGCGGGTGAGACGAACAGCAGGTCGTTGGCGCCGGCGTCCGCGACCGCGTAGCCGCCGCGGTAGGGAACGAACGAGTACGGATCGCTGTCGATCGCGTAGTCGTCACCGTAGGCGATGTCGGTCCCGGCGCCATGATCGGGATTGTGCCGGGCCTCGAATGGCCCGAATCGCGCCTCGATCGACCTCGCCCTGCCGGGGTCGGAGAAACCGACGAGATCGTCGAGCAGCGAACCCGCATCGCCGTAGATCTCCTTCCCGGTTCGCGCGTTGATCCTGGTGTTCTGGAACAGGACCCGCAGCTTCCCGTCGATCATCCTGGCCTCGACGGGCCCGGTGGCCTGAGGATCGCTTCGGCCAGAGGAAAGCGACGGAAGCCCGGACAGGAGGGTCCTGACGTGTCCACCGGTGCTGACCTCATCGATCGCGCCGGAGTGGTCGAGACAGGAGTCCTGGTCGCCGTTGGTGCAGCTGGACGGCGCCTTGCCGTCGCCGGATAGCGCGACGATCAGGTTGCCGTCGGGCGCGATGGTCAGATGCTTGGGTTGGTTCAGGCCGGAGGCGATCACCTTGATCGCGGGCGTGCGGGAGGCGCTTGCGGCGCCGGCCCAGAGACAGCCGCCGGCGAACATGACGCCCGCCGCCGCCAGGCGTGTCACGGTGGTTGCCGCGGGAGCGCGCATGATCTTCTTCTGAGGGGGATGCACTGACGCTCCGTTCCGTAGGGGTCTTCACCGAGTACGACGCGTGCCCGTCGACGAAAGTCTCAGTGAAGTCCGGCCCTCCGACGAAGTTCTTAGACAGCGACAGGTGGTCCGACCGCGCCTCCTACGGAGCTCTTACGTCCCAACCGTGACTCCGGGCGAACCCGGCCGTCCTAGGGGTACCCAACTCAAAAGGAGGGACCTCACGATGAGGCTCAGCCGAAATGCAGCCGCAGTTGCGGCGTCAGTGGTGATGATGGCCGGCGGTGGTGGAGTCGCGTACGCTGCGACATGCCCTGGGATGGACGGAGGTACGGGTACCCCCACGACCACGACCACGACCGGGACGACCGGGACGACCGGCACGTCGACGACGAGCGCCACGACCAGCGCCGTCCGCAAGTCCAAGCGCCACAACGCGCGTCACAACACGCGCCGCTAATCGACGAGCGTGAGTGGGAGGGTCGACCCCGATCCTCCCACTCCGCTCGGTGTCCCTTCGACCGAGATCAAAATGCTTCTGCCCCCGTCCGCATCCCGCTTGGCGCGACGCATCAGCGCCGTCCTGCTCGCGCTGATCGCTCTGCTCGCCGTTGCCGTCTCCGCCCGCGCCGACGTAATCACCAGCGACAACTGGTCAGGCTACGCCGTCCACGGACGTGGATCGACCTTCAAGCACATAACCGCGACCTGGCGCCAGCCGGCCGCCATCTGCTCGACCGGCACCGAGAGTTACTCGGCCTTCTGGGTCGGCATCGGCGGCTACAGCCTGAGCTCGAAAGCGATGGAGCAGATCGGATCCGAGCTCGACTGCAACGCCGACGGAACCGAGTCGCTGTCAGCCTGGTATGAGCTCGTGCCCGCACCGTCCCGGACCGTCCCGATGACGATCGCCGGCGGGGACGTGCTCACAGCCGGCATCGGCATCTCCGGCCGGCAGGTGACGATGACGCTGGACGACAAGACCCGTGACGAGGTGTTCACCAAGACGATCACGGACCACACGATGGATCTCACCTCGGCGGAGTGGATCGCCGAGGCGCCGTCGGACTGCACGAGTGCGACCAAGTGCGAGACGCTGCCGCTGGCCGACTTCGGCGCGGTCAACTTCGCGAACGCAAGCGCTGAGACCACCAGCGGCAGGACCGCGTCGATCTCCAGCTCGATCTGGACGACGACCAGGATCCTCCTTGGCTACACGGCGAAAGGTACGAGCTTCGTGGCGAAGTCGAGCACCGCACAGGCCACGCCCTCGGCGCTGGGGGATAGTGGCGGGGAGTTCAGAGTCGACTTCGCGGCCGCGAGCACGACGACCACGACGGGCTCCGGTTCCACCGGCGGACCAGGTGGCGGTGGTGGCGGTCCTGGCGGTGGCGGCCACCCACCCCCGTTCACTCGCCGCGACCTGACTCGGGCGTGAGCGCCGACGGTGGCGGAGGGGGATAATGGCGAAACGAGCTTCGCGTCGACTCCGGGACGAGAAAGGTGTGAGATGCCAGCCGAGTACACCAAGTCGACAGCGGACTTCGCCGCGATCGGGAGCGGTGTGGTCAGTTTCCTCGGAGCGCCACACGTTGCGCCGCGCGATCTGGCCCGATCCGGAGCGCGAGCCGCGTTCCTCGGCTTCCCGTGCGAGAGCGGCAACGCCGCGATTGAGCGCCCTGGATCCTCCGCCGGGCCGCGCGGATTACGGATCGCGTCGAACATGTGCTTCCCGTGGTCCTTCGAGTGGGATGTTGACCTCTTCGATGCCTATGGCTTGGTTGACTGTGGGGACGCGCCGGTCGCGATCGGGAACATCGTTCGTACCCACGAGCTCGTGCAGGCGGAGATCGGGCAGCTCCTCAGCGCCGGTGCGATCCCGATCACGATCGGCGGAGACCATTCGCTCTGTATTCCCGGGGCGCGGGCGCTGAGTCAGAGCCTCGGGCCCGAAGCGAAGATGGGTTACCTGCAGATCGACGCTCACATGGACGCCGGTCCCGATACCGGCGGAGAGCTGCAAACCAATTGCAACGGTCTGATCCGCGCGTACGAGCTTCCGAATCTGTCCGCGAAGAACATGGCCGTCATCGGCGTTCGGGGCACGATCAACGTCCCCGCCTGGTGGAAAGCGGTCAAGGAGCGCGAGATCCCGATCTACCCGATGAGCACGGTGCGGGCTCGAGGCATCGAGGCCGTTGTGCCCGAAGTGCTGGATCAGGTCTGGGACGGTGTTGACGGCGTGTACGTGACCTTCGATACGGATTCCATCGACGCCGCGTTCGCTCCTGGCACAACCGGTCCTGAGCCCGGCGGGTTCACCAGCGCGGAGATCATGCGGGTCGGTGCCCTGATCGGCGAACGTGGTCTCTCCGCCGTCGACAATGTCGAGCTGTGCCCGGCGTACGACCCCGCCGGAGTGACCGCCCGGCTCGTTTGGGAGGTCGTATCCCAGATGCTTTACGCGCACGCGGCGCGACACCTTTAGCGAGCCTGTGCAGGCGGAGGGTCTCCGGGGTCGGGAGTGAAATGAAGGACGCGAAGCAGGGCATCAGCCATGTGGTTCGCCGGTGGTTCGCAGGGGCGGTCTGTCTGCTTGCCTGGATCGGCGCCGGTGCAGCGACCGCGAGCACGCCGCCGAGGTGGACGGTCGCGCCGGTCGACGTAGCGAACGTGCTCAACGGCGTGTCGTGTCCATCGACCAGCTTGTGCGTCGCCGTCGACGGGCGCGGTGCAGTCGTGAGCACGACAAGCCCTACTCGCGGTGCCAGGGCGTGGACGGCTGCCGACGCTGACGCCGGCAATCCGCTGCTCGGCGTCTCGTGCCCGTCGACGCTGTTATGTGTCGCCGTTGACGAGCGTGGTGACGTCGTGACGTCGACCGATCCAACCGGTCGCGCAAGGGCCTGGACCGTCACCGACGTCGACGGCACCGATCCGCTCGTCGGCGTGTCCTGCCCGACGGTGACCCTGTGCGTCGCTGTGAACCTCGAAGGGGATGTCGTGACTTCGACCGACCCGACCGGCGGCGCCAAGACCTGGACCGTCACGCACGTCGACGGCAGCAACTCTCTCTACGGCGTGTCGTGTCCGGCCGCGTTCCTGTGCACGGCGGTCGACGGCAGCGGGGACGTCGTCACCTCCACGACCCCTACCGGTCGGGCGAGTTCCTGGACCGTCACCCACGTCGACGGCAGCAACTCTCTCTACGGCGTGTCGTGTCCGGCAGTGTTCCTCTGCGTCGCGGTCGACCTCGACGGTGACGTGGTGCGCTCGATCGACCCGACCGGTGGGGCCGCCGCGTGGAGCGTGACCCGTGTCGACGGCAGCAACAGGCTCACAGGCGTGTCGTGCGCGTCGATCTCGCTGTGTGCCGCGGTCGACAGCACCGGGCACGCCGTGACCACGACCAACCCGACCGGCCGCGCCGGGGCCTGGACCGCGGCCGACGTGGACGGCGAGGACTCCCTCGGCGGGGTGTCTTGCGTCGTACCGTCTCTGTGCATCGCGGTCGACAGCAGTGGGCATGTCGTGACCTCGACCAGCCCTGCCGTCGCTGCCCCGACGCACGTCGACGAGGTCGCCGGTCTAAGCGTCCTCGCCGGCACCGTCCGTTTCGGTACCCCCGTGACATTCAAGATCACGCTTCTGGCGGCGGCGAGGATCACGCTCCAGGTCCTGCGATACGTGCCGGCGTCCGGCCGCGGTGATCGCGAGAAGGCTCACTACACGTCCGTGGGAACCATCACGGTCAGCGGCAAGGACGGGCTCAACAGGCTCCGCCTCGACAGGCTCGACCGACACAGCCTCGCAGCGGGAAGCTACGAGGCGGAGGTCTCGGCCGGCGGCACCGCGCACCAGGTGAGGTTCACCATCGACGGGTGATCCATAGCGCTCGAAGCTTCAAGCGGTAGCCGCGCCGGCGGATGCTGTCAGGGGGCGGCGCCAGCCCGATAGGGCCATTGCCACTGCAGGGACGAGGCTGACGAGGATGAGCACGAGCGCCCATACGAACGTCGACGCGAAGGCGTTCGCCAGCGGCCCAGCGATAACGGCGTGCTCGGTCGCCGGCACGTGTTGGAGGGCGGCGAGTCCGCCGGAGCCCGAGCGCGGCGCGCGGCTACCGAGGCTTGCGCTGAGGTTGCTCGTGATCGCTGACGCGAGAATCACGGAAAGCACCGCGGTGCCGATTGAGGCCCCCGCCTGGCGGATGATGTTCATGGCGGTACTGGTCCGGGCGATGGCGAGGAGCGGGACCGCCTGCATAGCGGCAGTCATGTTCGGCATCATCGAGAGTCCCATCCCGAGGCCCTGGACGAAGCTGCCGGCGCAGAGCAACACGTAGGAAGTGCTGGTGCCGACGAACACGAACGGGGTGAGCCCGATGGCCACCAGGGGCAGCCCGGCGGCGGGAAGCCAAGTGGGTCCGTACCGGTCGGTGAGACGCCCCGCGAGCGGCATCATCAGCATCGCGCCAACGCCGCCCGGCGCCAGCAGCAGGCCGGCCTGGAGCGCTGACGCGCCCCGCACGGCCTGGTAGTAGAGCGGAACGAGCAGCATCGTCCCGAACACCGAGATCGCGAACAGGAGGAACGTGCCCGCAGCCGCGCCTGCGCGCGTGTGCGCGAACGTTCGGAGGTCGATGAGCGGGTTCGCGCTCCTCCAGCTGTGGATGAACCAGGCGGCGATGAGCGCGACGCCGGCGAGGGTCGGGCCCCACGATCGCGCCGAGCCGAACCCGTATGTCGAGGACTCGGCGAGGCCGAAGATGAACACCGCCAGCCCGGGTGAGAGGAGGAGCATCCCGAACCAGTCGAGCCGGTGGGCGGGCTGCGGCTGATCGGGGTCGAGCACGATCGATGCGAGGACGAACGCGATGATCCCGACCGGCAGGTTAATGAAGAAGATCCAGCGCCAGGACGCATCGTCGATAAGCCAACCGCCGAGGATGGGGCCGAGGATCG
>Ga0302325_10001141_pt1 | contig 69178 bp, 57 predicted proteins | sample Palsa_T0_2_FD_201948 | JGI IMG/M metagenome (GOLD analysis project Ga0302325, IMG submission 201948) | Peat permafrost microbial communities from Stordalen Mire near Abisko, Sweden - Palsa_T0_2 | ecosystem: Environmental > Terrestrial > Soil > Palsa > Peat permafrost | place: Sweden: Abisko...
GACCGAGAATGGAGGCGCTACCTGACCTTGCCCGTGGCCTCGCGCGGCTCTGCGGGGTCGTCACGCCCCAGCAGCACCGGCTCGGGTTCGAGGAACCTGATCCGTTTGAGTTCCGGAAACCACCACATCCACAGCCCCGTCACGGCGATGGCGCCGAGCCCGCCGATCAGCGCCGACGGCACCGCGCCGAGCAACGCCGCGAGGAGGCCGGCGCGGAACTGTCCGAGCGATCCGGTGGTGCCGGTGAACATGGCATTGACCGCGATCACCCGCCCCAGCATGTCGGCGGGCGTGCGGGTCTGCACCAGGGAGTGCCGGATGACGACGCTGACGGCGTCCATGGCGCCGTAGACGACGAGCGCCGCGAGCGACAGCGGGAGCGAGCGCGACAGCGAGAACACCACGATGGCGACGCCGAACACGGCGACCGAGCCGAACAGCTTGATTCCGACCTCGTGGCCGAGCGAGCGATGAGCGAGGAATGCCGACATCGAGAGCGCGCCGACCGCCGGCGCCGATCGCAGCAGGCCGAGCCCCCACGGCCCGGTCTGCAAGATATCGCGGGCGAAGATCGGCAGCAGCGCGACGACGCCGCCGAGCAGCACCACGAACAGGTCGAGCGAGATGACGCCGAGCAGCCAGGGGCGGCCGCGAATATACGAAAAGCCCGCGAACATGGTGGCGAGCGTCACCGGCGCCCGCTCGGTGGGCCGCGGCGCCGTCTTGAGCACGGCGACCAGGATGGTGGCGATGACGAAGATCACCGCGCAGATCGCGTAAACCACGGTCGGCCCGAACGCATAGAGCAATCCGCCCAGCGCCGGGCCGCAGATGACCGCGGTCTGGCTCGCCGAGGTCGAGGCGGCGATGGCGCGCGGCAGCAGCGCCGGCGCGACGATGCCGGGCACCAGCGCCAGCATGGACGGCATCTCGAACGCCCGCGCGGTGCCGGTCATGAACACCAGCAGCAGGATGGTATCTCGGGTGAGCCATCCCGAAGCGGTGCCGACCGCCAGCATGGTGGCGCCGAGCGCGCCTGCGAACTGGCAGGTCCGCGCGATGATCTTGCGGTCGTAATGATCCACCGCCTGCCCGACCAGCACCGACAGCGCCACCGTCGGGAAGAACTGCACGAGGCCCACCAGCCCGAGATCGAGCGCGCTGCCGGTCATGTCGTAGATCTGCCAGCCGATCGCCACCGACTGCATCTGGTAGGCCATCGTGGTCGCGACCCGGGCGCACCAGAAATTGCCGAACGAATTGTGCCGCATCAAGGCCGGGAGCGAGAGCCCGACACCGGTCATGGAACCACCCACCCGCGCCGGCGCGCACCATCGGCGCGCAGGCGGCTCTGTCGCGGCAGAGGCGGAGCCGGCCCGTCATGGCGGCAGCGTGGTTGCGAAGCAGTCAAAATCCTGATGTCTGGCCTGCGCGTGCTGTGATTGCGACGCTGGATTGCGTCGAAAAGAGATTCCCTCCCCGTCTCCAGGGAAGGCTAGGGTGGGGTCTTCCTCGCCAAATGCCGTGCCGCAGAACAGACCCCACCCCGGCCCTCCCCGAAAACGGGGAGGGAGAAGTGCTCTCAGTCGTAGAACTGCGGCGACAGCTTCTGCGCGTCGCGCTGGACCTTGTCGTGGTTGATCCAGATCAGGCCCTTGTTCTGCGCCAGGACATCGGCCATGCGCGTCATCGAGGCGGCGGTCTTTTCCTTGTCGAAGTTTGCGCCCGGCACGACCTTGCCGTCCCAGTTCGCCTTGAAGTGCACGGCGTCGCCCGTGAGCAGCACCGCGCCGGTGTTCGGCAGCTTGACGAGCAGCGACTGATGGCCGGGCGTGTGGCCGGGCGTCGAGATGATGGTCACGCTGCCGTCGCCGAACACGTCGCGGTCGCCTTCGAGCTTGGTGACGGGGTGCGCCGGATTGAAGCGCGGGCCGCCCTTGGCATCCGGCCACTCATATTCGGCCTTCTGGACCATCAGCATCGACTTGGGAAACAGCTCCACGTTCCCGGCGTGATCGGGATGCGTATGGGAGATGCCGACATACTTGATGTCGTCGGGCTTGACGCCGAGCTCGGCCAGCTGCGCCGCGAGCGTCTTCGGCCGCTTCCAGCTGATCCCGGCCGGCGGGGCGGGCTCGCCCTCAGGCTTGGCGGCGATCGCGTCGGCGATGCCGGTATCCCACAGGAAATAGTCCTGGCCGTGCTTGATCAGGTAGCAGCTGTCGACGATGTCCATGGGCACGCCGGCATTCTTGCCCGGCGTCCAGCGCGACATGTCGCCGGTATGGCCCTGCCCGCATTCCAGGATGTACATCCGCTCCACGCCCTTGCCTTGGGCCAAGGCGGCGGGGGAGAAGACGGCGGGGGTGAGGGCAATCACGGCAGCTGCGGCGGCAAATTTGAGGGCTTTCATCAGTTCCTCCGTGTTTTCTATCGAGCGGTTTTCGGGAAGCGCCCGATACCGGCGGGGACACTACACCATCTTTTCCCGCGCGATACCCCCCGGCGGGCCGGGCGCCAAACCGGGGCGATTCAAAGTCGAGCAACCGTAGCCCGCATGGAGCGAAGCGGAATGCGGGGTCGCGAAACCCCGCGCCCTCACCGCACCAGTTCGCGCATCGCCTGGTCGAGGCCCGCAAGCGTCAGCGGATACATCCGGTCGGCGAACAACTGCCGCATCATGCGCACCGACTGGGTGAACTCCCACTGGTTCTCCGGCACCGGGTTGAGCCAGACGCAGGAGGGATAGGTGCGCGTGACCCGCTCGATCCAGGTCTGGCCCGGCTCCGGGTTGACGTGCTCCACCGAGCCGCCGGGCATCACGATCTCGTAGGGGCTCATGGAGGCGTCGCCTACGAAGATCACCTTGTAGTCGTGGGGATAGGTATGCAGCACCTCCCAGGTCGGCGTCGGGTCGTCGAAGCGCCGGCGGTTCTCTTTCCACACCCGCTCGTAGAGGCAGTTGTGGAAGTAGAAATGCGCCATGTGCTTGAACTCGGTGCGCGCCGCCGAGAACAGCTCCTCGGTGAGCTTGATGTGCCAGTCCATCGAGCCCCCGACATCGAAGAAGATCAGCACCTTCACCGCATTGTGGCGCTCGGCGCGCATGTGGATGTCGAGATAGCCCTTGTGGGCGGTGTCCTTGATGGTCTCGTCGAGGTCGAGTTCCTCGGGCGCGCCGGTGCGTGCGAACTTGCGCAGCCGGCGCAGCGCCACCTTGATGTTGCGGGTGCCGAGCTCGACGTCGCCGTCGAGATCGCGAAACTCGCGCTTGTCCCACACCTTCACGGCGCGGAAGTTGCGGTTCGTCTCCTGGCCGATGCGGATGCCTTCGGGATTGTAGCCATAGGCGCCGAACGGCGAGGTGCCGCCGGTGCCGATCCATTTGCTGCCGCCCTGGTGGCGCCCCTTCTGCTCCGCGAGCCGCTGGCGCAGGGTCTCCATGAGCTTGTCGAAACCGCCCAGCGCCTCGATCTCCTTCTTCTCCGCCTCGGTGAGATATCTTTCCGTGAGCTTGCGGAGCCATTCGGCCGGGATTTCCGCGGTCGCCGCATCGGACAGGAGCTCGAGGCCTTTGAACACATGGCCGAACACGCGGTCGAACTTGTCGAGGTTGCGCTCGTCCTTCACCAGCGCGGCCCGGGAGAGGTAGTAGAACTCCTCGACCCGCCGCGACGCGAGGTCACCCTCCATCGCCTCCATCAATGTGAGATATTCGCGCAACGTCACCGGGACGCCGGCGGACTTCAGCTGGTGGAAGAAGGTGACGAACATCGGTGTTCCTCGCCGGACCCGCTCGGGTGCGTTGCACGTTCCGGGCCAGACGAGTCGAACCCACCGGAGCGAAAGCCGCGTTCGTCTGATATAATAGCGGGCTGCGCAACGTCGAGCGATCGACCAGGCGCGGCAGCGCGGCCGCATCGACCGCACGACGGCCGGACAGGGAAGCGTCCATGACCAAGCATCTGCCTCGCCGCGCGATCCTGGCAATCCTCGTGCCGGCGCTGCTCGCCGCCGCCGCACCGGCGCGCGGCGACGATTATCCGAACCGCCCGGTACGCATCCTGGTCGGCTTCAATCCCGGCGCGGCGGCCGACCTCACCGGACGCATCATCGCCAGCAGTCTCGGCAGGATTTTCGGCCAGCAATTCATCGTCGAGAACAAGGCGGGCGCGGGCTCGGCCATCGCCGCCGAAGCCGCGGCGCGGGCGCCGAAGGACGGCTACACGCTGTTGCTGGGCTCGTCGGCCAACGTCACCAACCAGGCGATCACGGCGAATCCGGCCGTCGACATGATCCGGGATTTCGTGCCGATCGCGCTCGTCTCCGAAGCGCCGGTGGTCCTGGTGGTGCACCCCTCGACGGGAGTGAAATCGGTGCAGGAGCTGATCGCGCTCGCCAGGGCGAAGCAAGGCACCCTGCTCTATGCCTCGAGCGGCCCGGGCACCGCGCCGCACCTCGCCGCCGAACTGTTCGACGTCCGCGCCGGGGTGAAGATGGTGCAGGTGCCCTACCAGGGCAGCCCACAGGCGGTGACCGACCTGATCGCGGGCCGCACTTCGGTGATGTTCTCGCCGGCCTCCACCGTGATGCCCCAGGTCGAGGCGGGCAAGCTGGTCGCGCTCGCCTCCGCCGCCGCGACGCGGCCGAGCATCGCGCCCGACCTTCCCACCATGGCGGAAGCCGGAATGCCTGATTTCGAAACCGGCATCTGGTTCGGCCTGATGGCGCCGGCCGGCACGCCGCGCGACATCGTCGACAAGCTCGCCCGCGCGGTGCCGGAAGCGATGAGTTCGAGCGAGGCGGTCACGGCGCTGCGCAGCCAGGGCTTCGAGCGGATCAGCGGCGGACCCGATGCGTTCGCCCGTTACCTCGTCACCGAGACCGCCAAGTGGAACGAGGCCGCCAGGGCCGCGGGGCTGAAGAATTAGCGCGGCGACGCCGACACGACCCTAAGGAAAACCGGACGCTACGGCCGTTTCCGAACCGTCCGGGCACCGGCGCGCTTGTCCGGAGCGCTTGCTCGTGGTTCGAACACGGACGCGCCCGCCGCTGCCCGAGAGGATTGCCGCATTGTTCGGACTGCCGTTGTCCCTTGTCCTCGTTGCAATCGGATCGTTCCTGCTCGCCGGATTCGTGAAAGGGCTCATCGGCATGGGGCTGCCGACGGTCGCGACCGGGCTTTTGACCCTGGTGATGGCGCCGGGCCAGGCGGCCGGATTGCTGCTGGTGCCCAACTTCGTCACCAATGTGTGGCAGGCGCTCGCCGGCGATAGGCTGCCCGCCTTGTTGCGGCGGTTCTGGCCGATGCTGGCCGGTATCTGCGTCGGCAGCACCCCCGGCGCCGGCTTTCTCGCCAACGATACGTCGGGGCGCGCCTCCATGGCGCTCGGCGTATTGCTCGCCGCCTACGCGCTGATGTCGATGGTGTCGCCGCGGCTGAGCGTGCCCAAAGAGGCCGAGTGGTGGCTCGCGCCGGTGGTCGGCGCGATCACCGGTTTCGTCGCGATCCTGACCGGCGTGTTCGTGCTGCCTCTGGTGCCTTATCTTCAAGCGCTGGCGCTCGAAAAGGATGAGCTCATCCAGATCCTCGGCCTGTCGTTCCTGGTGTCGGCCCTGGCACTCGGAGTGGCACTCGCGCGCGAGGGCGCCTTGCCGCTCGCGCTGATCGGCGCTTCGGTGCTGGCGCTGGCGCCGGCCGGGCTCGGCGTCGCCATCGGGCAGTGGTGCCGGCACCGGGTCAGCGCGGCGATGTTCGTGCGCATTTTCGGTATCGGCCTGCTCCTGATTGGCCTGCATCTTGCCCTCAGGAACCTGCTGTGAAGCCTTCGGCTTGCTGCGAAGCCCTGCCGTGATCCGATTGTCACGCGGCTGCCCTGATATTGCCGTGCGCGCGCCCGAGACTCCGCAGTCGCACCACGCCGGTTGCGAAATTCATCCGATTGGACCACATCATATCGATGCACCCTCCCCCGTCAGCCGTCCGTCTCTTTTCCGCCGCCGTTGCGGCGATCCTCGTTCTCCTTGCCGGCCCCCATGGCGCCGGTCGCGCCCAGACCCCGGAACCGCCGCTGGCCCAGGTCGCCGCGCCGCCGCCCGAGCCGGCGACCGGCGTCGTCATCACCTGGGAGGTGATGAACCGGTTCCGCCTGTTCCGCGACGACCGCGATTTCCGCCGCCACGTCGACGCCGAGAGCGGGCGCAGCGTGCTCGACGCCGAAGAGGATCTGGCGGAAGCGACCGAGGGCCGCGGCTGGGCGCGCGACATGGTGGTGCGGCTGTGCGTCGACGCCGTCGGCCAGGTGGTGGACCAGTGCGTGCGCGACGGCGTGCAGGAAAACTATCTCGCTCCCGCCGACCATCGCGTCGAGGTCAGGCTCGTGGGCCAGTTGCCGCCCGGCGCGCCACCGGGATCGCCGTCCGGGGCCGCCTGCACCTGGACCCTCAGTGACGGCGGTGCGAACACGCGCACCGTCAGCGCCGACTGCAGCGAAGCGGTGTCGTTCCGGCCGCGCTACGGCAGGCCGACCATGGCCGCCGTCGACATCGCCGTGCCCGGCGAACCGATCCGCCGCGCCACCGGCGAGATCGCCGTGCGCGATCTCCTGATCGCCGGGCTCGGCGATTCCGTGGCGTCGGGCGACGGCAATCCGGACCGCCCGGTGGCGCTGGCCGACGAAGGCTTCTGCTTCCGCCGCATCGACGCCGCCGCGCAGGTCGAGTATTTCCGCCCGAGCCGGGTCGGCTTCAAAGGCGACCGCTCCTGCGATTCCGGCAGCGGGGAAAATGACCGGGACCAATGGGCGCTGTTGTCGGCGCGCTGGATGAGCGGGGCCTGCCACCGCTCGCTCTACGGCCACCAGCTGCGGGCGGCGCTCGCGCTCGCGATCGAAAACCCGCACATCGCCGTGACCTTCCTGCCGCTGGCCTGCACCGGCGCGACCATCGACATCGGCCTCCTCACCGGCCAGCGCTCGCGAGAGCTCAATTGCGGCAGCGGCACCGCCTGCCCCAAGACGACGCCCGCCCAGGTGACGCAGCTTCGCGACCTGCTCGCCCGCGCGCAGCGCGCCCAGCCCGGCCGCAGCCTCGATCTGGTGTTCCTGACCATCGGCGCCAACGACGTCAACTTCCCCGGCCTCGTCGCCGATATCATCATCGAATCCGCCAACGAACGCCGGGTTTTTCGCAGCGCCGGCATCATCTCCACCGTCGAGGCGTCGCAGGCGACGCTGGAGCGGAAGCTGCCCGGCGACTTCGCCAAGCTGCGCGCCGCGCTGCGGCCGCTCGTCAACGACATGTTCGAACGCGTCGTCTACGTCTCCTACGGCAATCCCGCGCTCGCCCCGGACGGCCATCCCTGCCCGGGCGGACGCGCGGGCTTCGACGTCAATCCCGCCTTCAACCTGGGCGCGGACCGGCTGGCCAGGACCTCGGCGTTCGTGCAGCAGAAGTTCCTGCCGGCCCTCAAGGAGATCGCGAACTGCGGCGCCGGCGGCGGCTGCACCAATCCGTCCGAGCGCATGACCTTCGTCGACGCCCACCAGGCGCCGTTTGCCGAGCACGGCTTCTGCGCGCAGGCCGACACCGATCCGCAGTTCGACCGGCAATGCTTCCTGGCGGACGGCAAGAGCTTCGACGAAAGCCTGGTCGACGGTCCGCTCCAGCCGCTGGCCTGCGGCGTGGCGGTCAGCGAGTTCCGCGCCTACGCGCCGCGCGCGCGCTGGATCAGGACCGCCAACGACAGCTACTTCGCCGCCATGACCTTCCCCGAAGGCGTCTCCGCGGCGGTGCAGCCGAGCAACCTGCACGATGCGACCTGGGGCGTGCTGTCGGCCGTCTATGGCGGCGCCATCCACCCCACCGCCCAGGGCCACGCCGCGATGGCCGACGCCGCGCTGGAAGGCGCCCGCAAGGCGCTGCACCTGCCGGCGGAGAGCGCGCCGATCATCGCGGTGCCGCTGCCGCCGCTGCCGAAGTGAATTTCCTCGCGCCGGGGGATGTAGCCCGGATGGAGCGCCAGGGTAATCCGGGATGGCGTCGCGGTGATGCGGAGAGCGATCCAGGCTTGCTGTCTCCATATGTGGTTAGGGCCATTATCACATATTCAGCCATCGGAAAGGAATCGCCCGAAATCCACCACGACAGTCCCGGCCCACAGGGCAAGGCCGGTCCGCGACAATACTAGCCCAGAACGCCGCCCCGGCCGGCGACCGCGGCTTCCGCCTTGGGCCAGGAGCCGCCTCTCGCACTGCAATAGAGATGGGGAGCCCTCTTCGCGTCTTACCGGTGAGAGACATTATGTCGCCCTTCCGCGCCGAGCGGCAAGCGGTGTAGGTTTTGCGAGAGCTGCCAGCGGACGGGCCGTCGTCCCGCCAATTTAACGGCAGCGCTGATGCCGGCCGGCGAACATATCAGAATATCATTAAGCGTATTCGCTGCGTGTGCCGCTCGGTGCCTAGTCGCGCAGGATGCTGATTGTACGGACGTTGCCGTAAGTAACAAATGGGGAGGAAATGCAATGCAATGTCGGAGAGTTTCCAGACGCGACATGCTCAAAGCAACCACGGGATTTGCGGTTGGCGCTATTTTTGCTGAACCGCTCAAGGCCGCTGCGCCGGCGCCGAGCGCAATCACACCAGCTCTGATCGAGGCGGCGCGCAAAGAAGGCAAGGTCAGTTTCTATACGGCACTGGAACTCCCACCCGCAGAAAAGCTGGGCAAGGCATTCGAAGCAAAATATCCCGGCATCGCCGTCCGTGTCGAGCGCTCGGGTGCCGAACGGATTTTCCAGCGCATCGGTCAGGAACAGGCGAGCCGCATCCATACGGTCGATGTTGTTTGCAGTACCGACCCCGCGCATTTCATCGACTGGGAGCGCAATGATTGGATCGCGCCCTACGTCCCGGAGGAAGTGGCCAAGCATTTCCCGCCCGATCAGATTGATCCCGACGGAAGGCACGCGACCGTTTGCGCCTGGCTTGAGGTGATCGCCTACAATACCGGATTGGTCAGGCGCGAGGATGCGCCCGGGAGCTACACCGACCTGCTCGATCCCAAATGGAGAGGCAAGCTCGTAAAGGCTCATCCCGGTTTCAGCGGTGCGATCCTCACCGCGACATTCCTCCTGGTACGCGAACTCGGCTGGTCTTATTTCGAAAAACTTTCACAGCAAAAAGTCATGCAAGTGCAGTCAGCTGCCGATCCCCCAAGGAAAATTCAAATCGGCGAGCGTGCAGTCATGGCTGATGGCAACGACTATGTCCTGGAGCTACTCAAAAGCCAGGGTCAGCCGGTCGAGGTGATCTATCCGGTCGAAGGTTCGCCGCTGATCATCGTTGAAAACGGAGTGTTCCGTAGCGCTCCTAATCCGAATGCTGCACGCCTATTTCAGAGCTTCATCTTCGGCGTCGAGGCGCAGCAGCTGTTAGTCGATGGCTTTGCGCATCGCTCGTTTCATGCGCTTGTCAAGGAGAAGCCAGGACGAACGCCGCTATCCGACGTCAAGCTGCTCAAAGCCGACCCCGCTGCCGTCCTTGCGCAGTCCGAGAAGATCAAGGCTCGTTACAGCAAGATCTTCGGCGTGTGAGGCTCACCCAGCCTGCCCGCGATCCATCCCTTCAACGAACCGCGCCATCCGTCCCCCGCCGATTCAGCAAGGGAATCATAGCACGATAGGTCTTTTCACACAGCCTGGGTCAATTTCTGCCGCCGAGCTTCGTGCCCGGCGGCGACAGGTGCTCCCCAGTAAGCAGACACCAAAACTCCGGCTCCCGGAAAAATTCCTCGTCGATCGACAAAAACGATCGCATAGGAAGCCCGCTGGCGCGTTATTTCGAGGGGCCCGCTACCTCGACACCCCCAAAATTCAGAGTCTCGAAATCGTCCGGCGGCTCACATTGTGGGAGCGCGCAATCTCGCCGAGCGATTCCTTTTCGGCATTGACGCGATGGATCGCTTCGCGCCGTTGATGGGTCGTGAGGAGCGGGGCCGAGCTTGACGCCGTTCGCCACGGCGCGCGCCCTGCCTTCGCTCGTGCGCGCGCGGATCAGCTCGCGCTCAAACTCGGCCAGGCCGCCGAGCACAGCGAGCATGAGGCGGCCGTGCGCCGTCGTGGTGTCGGCCCATGCGTCGCCGAGCGATCGGAAGCCGGCTTTCTTGTCGGTGATCGTCGCCAGGATGTCGAGAAGGCCGCGCGTGGATCGCGCCAGGCGGTCGAAACGCGTCACCAGAAGCACGCAACTCCTGCAGCCGCGAAATCGTTCCCCGGCTCTCATTGAGCATCGCCCCGGATTACGCGACGGCGAACATGCCGTCGCTTCATCCAGGCTACGCTTGCTCCAACGGGTGGCCGAAGGCCCCCGGCTCTTTCGCGCCGCGGCCGATCGCGAATTGGCCGACCGCGCCCTCGACGTGGAATTCGAGCCCCGTCATCTTCGCGAACAGATCGATGTTGGTGCTCCCGATCGCGCATCCGCCGAGCCCCATGTCGGTCGCCGTCAGGTAGAGCGTCTGAATCAACACGCCGACGTCCTTGAGGATGAGCGCATAGGCGACCGAGGAGTATTTCCATGAGATCCGCCCGAAGCGCGCGGCGATCGTGATCAGGACCTGGGGCGCGCCGGGTGCGCCCATCGCATATTCGGCTCCCGTCAGCAGCGCTTCGAGCTGATGCCCGGTGACGCCGATCGGCACCAGCGCGTGTCCGCCGGCGTCGTAATGATAGAACCCGCGCGCCAGCCCTTCGCATCTGTCGACGGCGAGGTAGAGCTCGAGCTCGTAGCAGCCGCCCCCCGACGGATACGGCCGGACCGTGTACGCGACCACCGGACCGCCGTCCTCGACCCTGCTCTTCCATCGCGACAGGACGCGCGCGGCGCCGTCGAGGAGCCGCGCAAGCTCGGCGAGCGTGATCGGCCGCTGGTCGTCGAAGCTGCGGACCGAATGGCGTTCACGCAGGAGCCTGGCGAACGGCGAGACCGCCTGCGAATCCGCGTCCGAAAACGCGCGCAGATCGATCTTCTTTCCGGGCCAGCGCGGCCGCACCGCCGGCAGCGGCGCCATGACGCCCGCATGCGGATAAAGCCCGCCCAGCGGATTGGCGTGCCGGCCCTCGGTGCTGCGGGCGTGGAACAGGAGATCGTGGAAGTCCCAGAGAACGAGGCTTTCGTCACCTTCGGCCGCCCGCAGGCCACCGTCGCGGGCAGGGTCGATCTTGAAAAGGATCCGGCAATCCACCAGCAGGGCGAGCAATTCGACCCCCGGAAAGCCGTCCTGCCGGCGCAGCCGTTTGATCGGTTGCCGGGTCGACAGCATGGCCAAAGTGGCCGCGATCTTCGGATCGCAGATTTTGAACAACGCGCCGGCGCGCGGCGATTCCAGCACCATCGCGTCGCCGCGCCGCCGCAGATACGCGAATCGCGACAGGACGAGCACGTCGGCATTGCCGAGCGGCGGCGGCGCCGGCCAGTAATCGGGAACCTGCGGTTCGATGACGACCTCGTCCTCGCCGTCCGGCCCCCGCCCGAGGCGGTATTCCAACAGACCGTGCCCGGCCAATCGCCGAACCAGCAGATGAACCTCCTTGTCGATGCCGCGGCGGTCCGACGCGAACGAGCCGAGCGGCAGGCCGATGCGCAGGTCCTGCGCGCGCCGCGCCGCGTCCGCACTGAACGTCCCCAAGCCGACCGAAAGGCCGCCGAAGCGAGCGATGATTTTACCGTCCGGCTGCGCTTCGAGCGCGACGTGACCGGCCAGCCGGGCGGAAACGGTGGCCGGCGCCGTCCGCCGCCCTCGCTTTGGTTTGGGAGCGCGCAAGCCGGGATGACCCTCAGGTCGGGGGGTGAAGCGGATTGAGCTCGGCTTCCGACAGCGGCCGGTCTTGCCATCCGAGCTTCACCGGGACGTCGTAGAGCCGGCCGGGTGCGAAGCGGCGATAGAAATGCCGCAAGCCCGGAACGATCACCCTGGCGACCGGGGTTTCGATATCGGGGCGGGTCTGATCGAGGACGAGGAAATCGAGGCCCTCCCGCTTGGCGAGGCGCATGCAGGCCAGCACCTGCTCGCGCTTGTCGAGACGGCCGAACTTCGAGCCGAAGTCCGGCCGGACCGCCGGCTTGCCGCTCGGCGTCAAATAGGGTTGATCCCGCAGCCGCAATGCACCGGCGTCGTCATGGCTCGATGTCTCGGCGCCCTGCCCTGCCATGAGACCGATGGACAGAAATTGATTGAGCTCGGTCAGCGCGCGCAGCGCGGCGATCCGCGCATCGAAGTGCGAGCCGGAACCGAACTCGATATGTTCATGGGAGTCTTCGATCCGGTGCGATATCGCCACGAAGCTCGGAATCCCGAGATCGTTGGTGACGTCGAGCATCCACACCTTGCGTCCGGTTTCGGCAAGCTGGACCTGCAGGTCGCGGGCGTAGGAATCGTCGAGCTGAGCCAAGTCCACTTCAGGCCGCTGCAATCGGTTGTACCACCAGATCGCGTATGAATCCCGTTCCACCAGCTCGAGGAACCCTTGGACGATGGCCTCCTCGAGCGAGTTGCCGGCCGCGCAGCCGTTGGAATCCGCAGCGATCTGGTTGGCGGCATGGCCCTTGTAGAAAAAATACAACAGGCCGGTCGGAAAGTATTTGAAGCGTTCGTCGCGCAGAGACCAGACCGGCGACCATTCGATCTCGGCCGATCGGTCGAACGGGGCCGGCGTCCCCGGCCCCTCGTCCGGGTCGGGCGCCGCTGCCTGGCTTCGTTGGAACTGCGCGTCGCTGAACAGCATGACGTCGTTTGGAAGGACGGCGTCGCCCGGCGCAAAATCCGTGAAGCGCCGTGTCACCCGGATCTCGTCGCCCTGATAGATCCCGGAATAGCGCTCGATCGCCTCCATCAGCGCGCTGGCTTCGCCCTGCTCGGCGGTGCTGCCCTTGCCGTAGCTGCCGCCGCTCAGGCCCGCTCTGAGCGCGTCGACGGTCTCGGGGCGCGGCGAAAAGTTGTGGACGGCATGAAAGTTGGTGTTCAGGGGCAAGTCGACTTCGATCTTTTCGAGACGCGAGACCACGCCGGTGAGGGGACTCACATGCTTGCGGAACCGCGCCACCGTGGCCGCCGGCGAGACGGCGCGGTACCCCCCGCTCGTCATGACCAGCTTGCTGCCGGCGCCGATCTCGACCGGCACCGGCGCACGGCCGGGGTCGTGCAGCCCCTCACGGCCGCAGGCCGGACATTGCGGGCGGGCCGCCACGTAATGCCTCACGATGGACGAGCCCAACAGGTCGAGACTGATGAGGTGATCGCGCAAGTCGGTGCGAAAGCCGGTGGCGATCGCTTTGGCGATCTCGACGGCCGCGAGCTGGATGGCATTCTGCCCGAGCATGTCGGCGGCGAGAGGCGAAGCCACGACGCGGCGGGCCTGGGTGCGGTCGAGGAATGCCTTGACCTCGCGGTTGCGTTTCATCCGCTCGGAAAGACAGGTCCAGCAGGCACTCTCGCCGGGGCTGAATATGGGCCCGACCAGGGGAAAGACGCCGGAGGGCTGCACCAGCAGCCAGGGCGTATGGTCCGACAGATGCTGCCGGTTCAATTCGTCCAGACGCTCTTCGAGATAATCGTTCACCAGCGTGACGGTGAGGTCGCCGGAGCGCTTCACGACGCGAACGCCCAGCGCACCGAGGGCGGCGCCGAGTTCCTCCGCGCCCTGCACGTCGATCGATTGAATGCGCACGCGAAGGTTCTGGAGGTTTTTTTCCGCGACTTCCGGCGGCAGGCCGAGGCTCGCCCAATAGGCGGCCGCCGTGCCCGCAAAAGCGCGTGGCGTCGGGACGACGACGAAGCGGCGGTCGACCAGCCGCTTCAGGGCTTCGTTGATTTTGTCGGCCGGAAAATCCCGCTCCAGCCCGCGAACGATCTCCCGAAAGCTCTTTCCCGCTCCAATTGCCGGGACGAGCGCACAATAGAGCTCGCCGTGAAGAAAGAACTTCCGGTGCTCGGAATAGAGACACACGACATCCGGCGGCAGCACATAGACGCTGAAATTGGGCGCGAACTGCGGAACCTGCTTGCTGTCCCGCAGCGCAATGCTGTTCCCGCGATCACCTGTCATGAGGTCGGCACGTACGCTCGACGCTCATCGCGACCAGTCCTGATCGCGATGGCAAGGCACGTATTCTCCGGGTTGCGTGAGGGTCGTCTCGCTCGCGCGCCAGCGTGTTATGTTGCCGTCCGCGTGCGCAGCGCCACAAGACAAGACGAATTTGGCCGGGTCAAGCCCGGCCATGGGAACCTGGATAGGTCAGGACGACCGGAAAGTGCCCCGGTCTAGCATCGGCAACCGCAACCCCAGCAGCGCCTGCAGCCAAAACCGCAGCCGCAACGGCAGCCTCTGCAGCCTCTCCACCAAGCGACTTTTTCGCCGCCGACCTGGGAAGTTCCCGCGTTTTCCTTGTCGAAGACGTAGAACGTCGCCAAGTTGACGTCGGAGATCTCCTCCTCGGAGATGGCGATTTGCGGAGGCTGTGCAGTGTCCAGCGACGGCGTATCGGTCGCCGGCCCGGTGGTCGCCGCGGACGCACCGCCCGCGAGCGACAAAGACACGCCGACTGCTCCCAGTGCGGCTTCTTTGAGACCTCTTCGATTCAAAGTGTGCTTCCTGCGCGCCATTTACAGATTCCTCCCATACCTTCGATAACATGCTCGACGATGGTCACTAGCACGTAGCACTTTTCGTCGCCACTGCCTATTAATCTACAATCCCGGTCGACGACCGACGGTTCCCGTGGCGAAGCCGTTTGTCTTCAACATGCTGCGGACGTCGGCGCGTGTTCCCGGCGCACGCGGGATGAAACGATCGACGCCGGAATGCAAGGTTGCACCGTCCCCATCCTTGCACTTTCTGCGCCCCGCCATTATTCAGCCGCAACGACTCGGCCTCTCGATTTTGCGCAGGAAAGTTAAGCAATCGTGAGCGCCCCGACTTCTTTGCAGGCGCGAACGGCAGAAACAGGCATGGTCAATTCTCACGGCCGTTTCATCTGGTACGAGTTGATCACGACGGACATGGAGGCCGCCAAGACCTTCTACGCCAACGTCGTGGGCTGGGGCACGCGGGACGCGTCGACGCCCGGCATGGCCTACACCCTGTTCACCGTCGCGGACGCCTCGGTCACCGGGCTGATGGGTCTGCCGGAGGACGCGGGGAAAATGGGCGCGAAGCCGTGCTGGATCGGTTATGTCGGCGTCGACGACGTGAACGCGACCGCCGACCGGATCGAACGCCTTGGCGGCACTGTGCACGTCCCACCGGTCGACATCCCCGGCATCAGCCGCTTCTCGATCGGCGCCGACCCGCAGATGGCGACGTTCGCCGTGTTCAAGTGGCTCATATCGGGCCGAGAACAGCCCGCCGGCCTCGAAACGCCGGGCCACGTCGGCTGGCACGAGCTGCTTGCCGCCGACCGGGAGAAGGCGCTCGCTTTCTACGGCGAGCTTTTCGGCTGGCAAAGAGCGGAGGCCGACATCGGCGCGATGGGCACGTATCAGCTGTTCTCCGCCGGAGGACAGACGATCGGCGCCATGATCACCAAGCCTGCGATGGTGCCTACCCCCTTGTGGCTCTATTACTTCAACATCGGCGACATCGATGCGGCGGCGAAGCGCGTAAAGGCTGGTAACGGCCAGATCCTCGACAGCCCGATGGAAGTGCCGGGCGGCAATTGGATCGTCCAGTGCAAGGACCCCCAGGGCGCCATGTTCGCGCTGCTGGGAAAGCGGAAGGACCAGGCCATCGGATATTTCGAGCGCGTCGCGTCGCGGGATCCGTCCCGACGCTCGTTTTAGAGCATATTCCGGTCAGGCTGACCCTATCGGGTCATTGCCCGGCTTGACCGGGCAATCCAGTACTCACTGGTCGATGGTTACTGGATCGCCGGTCAAGCCGGGCGATGACAGCGAATTGTTGGTCAACCTGAACGAAAAGCGGACCGTGTCTCAACGGCGCGTCGCGCGCACTCAAGGCTCGCGTTGTCGTTTTTGGGCTTGCTTGAAAAATTTCAAATCCGGGGGCGCCTGGCCCTTTTTGGTAGGCATCAGCAAGCCGTCGGAGCTGAGCATGTAGTCTTCCTTGCCGATGGCGACGTGATTGTTCTCGCTGCAATTTTCCTCGGTCCATCGCGGCTGCGGATCCGGATTGCGCCGGTAGTTCTTCATCACGGTCCAGGGCCGCGTCAAAGCGCTGTCGATCACGGTGACTTCGTCATGGGCCACGTTGCGATCGGCCTTGTCGATGTAGATGCGTTCCTTGACGATGGTCTGATTGTCCGCGTGCAGCGGGAGGCCGCTGCCGTCGAAGGCGCGGGGACCTTTGAAAGGTCCCCGCGTCTCGGCCTCGAGTACGTCGTAGCGGCCATCACCGTCGGTATCGATCCAGTGACCGATCGAATAGCCGAGAAAGGTCGGATTGAGGTCTTCGGGCCAATCGCGCCCATCGGTGAAGATGCGCCGGTCGTCGTCGATGTGCCGGATGAGAATGTGAGTCGTCTTCGGTGTCACGACGAATTCGATCTCGCCGTACCCGTTGGTGACGCGCGGCATGCCGGGCGAGTTGCATGTGTAGGTCGCGGTCGTGCCCTGTCCGCCTTCGGCCTGGTCCTTGAGGTTGGCCTCGAAGATCGCCTGATACTCGGGGGTCAGCGGCGCCTGCTGCCCCTCGCCGGCAGGCTTGCTCATGTCGAATCGTCCGGGGCCGCCGATCGGGCGCCACTGCCCGCTCAAATCGGGATACTTCGAGTCGTCCCATGCCCGGGACTCCACGGTCGTGACGCACAGGGCCGCCAGGAGCGCGGCGGCACCGAGCGAGATTCGGTAACGCATGATTGTTCCTCCCGCGATTATGACCGAACGTTATCAGGGCTCGCGGTAAGATAGCATATACATCGGCGTGGTCGTAGACTCGACTCGGAGATGGAGCGTCGCAGTGATGCCGACAGGATCGCCCCGGATTACGCGACGGCGAAATGCCGCGCTTGATCATCGAGGCGACATGACTGGCGGCGCTCGAAAAGAGCGAGGAGGCGACGCCGAGGCATCGGTCCCGAATCCCGGATTCGGCAGTCTCGAGGAGGTCCCTGCGTCATGAAGCATTTTCTTTTGGAGGGAGAGTATCTCGTTCCGTTCGAGGAGCTTTCCGAGCTGGTGCCCAAACATCGGGAGTTTTTGCAGAAAGGCTACGACGGCGGGTTTTTCCTGTGTTCCGGACCTCAAATCCCGGCCCGCGGCGGCTTTTTGATAGCCCGCGCAGACTCCTTGGCGAAGCTGGAAGAGCTGTTGGCCGAGGAGCCCTTTACCAAGGCAAAGAAGATGCGCTTCAGCCGAATAACGGAATTCAATCCGGTGCAGCACCAGCCGATCTTGAAGGATTGGTTCGCGAAACCTTGAAATTCGGTCGCAGCAAGTAGATGGGGTAACGGGCCGGGCCGGTCGGCGTTGGCATTTGGCCGGTGGAAAAATCGCCGTGTCTTTGGATGCTGCGAGGGTGTGCGTAATCGGCGGGAGCGGCAAGATCGTCCGGGAGGGAGCGGATACTACTGCGCCTGCGCCGCGGTCGGGTGGCTGCGCATGTGGTCGAGCACGGCGGTGCCTGGCCAGCAATCCAGCTTGAGACCGTTCGCCTTCTGGTAGGCGCCGAACGCCGCTCGCGTCTTCATGCCGGCCTTGCCGTCGACCTTGTCCTGGTAGAGGCCGCGCGCCGTGAGGATGTTCTGCATCGTCTCGACATCCGCGGTGCGCATCAGCGTGCCCTGGCTCCATGGCGTCTCGAAACGCTGGTGGGGGTCGACGATGCGGTCGCTGACCTGGCCGACGAACAGGACATAGAGATCGGAGAAATTGTACTCCTTGATCACGAAGTAGTTTTTCGGCGTGAGGAAGGCCGGCCCGTAGATCCCCTCGGGCTGCAGCACCGAGGCCGGTTCGGCGAGTTCGTCGGAGCGCAGCTTGCGGCCGGACGCCGGCACGAAGCCGGCCTTGATCCATTCGCCGATCGGCTTCGTCACTTCCGGCACGCCGAGCGTGCAGTCGAAATTCGACGGCGCGTGCACTTCATAGGCCCAGCGCCGGCCGGGCTGCCAGCCCTTGTCGACCAACTGCTTGGCCGCCGAAGCGAGTGCATCGGGCACCGAATTGAATATGTCGGGGTGGCCGTCGCCGTCGAAATCGACGCCGTGCTGGTAGAATTCCGACGGCAGGAACTGGGTGAGCCCCATCGCCCCGCCCCAGGAACTGCGCATCTCCGTACGTTTCGCAAGCCCTTCCTGCAGCATTTTCAGCGCCAGCAGGAATTCGTGGCGGAACATGTCCTTGCGCTTGCCCACATAGGCCTGGGTCGCAAGCACGCGGATCGCATCATGGGGCAGCTTGTAGTGGCCGAAATCGGTCTCGCGGCCCCAAATCGCGAGCACCACCGGGCCGGGCACGCCGAACCGCTTCTCGATCCCTTCCAGCGATGCCGCGTATTGCGCGCGCAGCTTGGCGCCCTCGGCGGCGAGGCGCGCGATGTTGGATTCCTTGAGATAGTCGGCGGGGGTCTGGACGAACTCGGCCTGGCCGCGCTGCGGCGCCTGGGCGCGTCCGGGGATGGCGAGATCGGGCAGCGACAGGTCCGGTTCCAGGCCGCGGGTCGCGGCGTCGAACGTCGCCCGGCTGACCCCGAGAACCTGCGCCTCAGGCCATGTCGCGGCGAGCCATTGCTGGAAAGCGGCATCGGCGGCGAACGCGGGATTCGCGGTCCAGGAGAACAAGATGCAGAACAAAACGAGCGCTGCGATCACCAGCCCTGGTGCCCAGCTGCGGACCGATCTCAAGTGCATGTGCACCTCCGGTTTTGACGCGAACGTTCCGTGAATTCAGACGAATCGGCAACGGACCATGGCCGGTAAACAAGGACTTAATGGTGGCAGGCATCGGCACCATTGACGCTGCAGCCGACGGGTATTACTTTTCTACAAAATGTAATACTGGATCACCGTCATGACCACGATCACCGTGAAAGGCCAAGTCACGCTGCCGAAGAAAATACGCGACGCCGTCGGCCTCAAGCCGGGCGACAAGGTCGACATACGCGCCACGGCATCCGGAGGCATCTACATCGAGAAGCCCGGTGCATTGCGAAGCTATGGGGAAAGATTGGACGCGTTGGCGAAGCGGCGACCCATTCGCGACATCACCACTGACGAGTTCATGGCAGCGAGCCGGGGCGAGATTCCCTCTAGGAATGAAAAGTGACGCTTGTCGACACCAACATCCTCATCGACATCCTGTCCAATGATCCAAATTGGCGAGCGTGGTCCCAAACCCGGCTAGAAGAGCGTTCCAGCAAAGGACCGCTGGTGATTAATGACATCGTCTATGCCGAGATGGCAGCGCGCTTTGGCACACATGAACAGCTGGACGCCGAGATAGCGGGATTCGATGTGGTTCTGCAGAGAATGCCGAAGCCGGCGCTGTTTTTAGCGGGACGGGCGTACGAACGGTACCGCCGTTTTGGCGGCACGCGGACGGGCGTTTTGCCGGATTTTTTCATTGGAGCCCATGCGCAGGTCGCGCAATGGCCGTTGCTGACCCGCGATGTCGGCCGCTACCGCGCCTACTTCCCCGACGTGGAACTGATCGCACCGACCGCTTAGATTAGCGCGATCATTTCGAGCAAGTAGCCCGCATTGAGCGAAGCGAAATGCGGGATTAAAGGCCGCGAAACCAACCAGCCGCCGCTCCCGGATTTCGCTTCGCTCATTCCGGGCTACGTTCCTCCACTCACTACCGGCTGAACTTCTTGTACTTCAGCCGGTGCGGGATGATCGAATCGGTGCCGAGGCGGCGCATCTTATCGGCTTCGTAGTCCTGGAAGTTGCCTTCGAACCATTCCACATGGCTGTCGCCCTCGAAGGCGAGGATGTGGGTGGCGATGCGGTCGAGGAACCAGCGGTCGTGGCTGATGATCACGGCGCAGCCGGCGAAGTCTTCGAGCGCTTCTTCCAGCGCGCGCAGGGTGTCGACATCGAGGTCGTTGGTGGGCTCGTCGAGCAGCAGCACGTTCGCCCCCGACTTGAGCATCTTGGCGAGATGCACGCGGTTGCGCTCGCCGCCCGACAACAGGCCCACCTTCTTCTGCTGATCGGCACCCTTGAAGTTGAAGGCGCCGCAATAGGCGCGTGAGTTGATCTCGCGCTTGCCGAGCTGGAGCTGGTCGAGGCCGCCCGAGATCTCCTGCCACACGGTCGCCTTGGCATCGAGGCTGTCGCGCGACTGGTCGACATAGCCGATATGGACGGATTCCCCGATCGAGATCTCGCCGCTGTCGGGCTCTTCCTGCTTGGTGATCATGCGGAACAGCGTGGTCTTGCCGGCGCCGTTGGGACCGATCACGCCGACGATGCCGCCGGGCGGCAGCTTGAAGGTAAGGCCGTCGATCAGCAGATTGTCGCCGAATCCCTTGCTGAGATTCTCGAACTCGATGACGTGCTGGCCGAGCCGCTCGGCGACCGGGATGACGATCTGGGCGGTAGTCGGCCCCTTCTCCGCCGCCTTGGCCAACAGGTCCTCATAGCGCTGGTAGCGCGCCTTGGACTTGGCTTGGCGGGCGCGCGGGCTCGCCGCGATCCATTCCTGCTCGCGGAGAAGCGTCTTCTGGCGGGATTCCTCCTCGCGGCCCTCCTGGGCGAGCCGCTTCTGCTTCTGCCCGAGCCATGACGTGTAATTGCCCTGATAGGGAATCCCGCGGCCGCGATCGAGCTCGAGAATCCAGCCGGTCACATTGTCGAGGAAGTAGCGATCATGGGTGACGATCAGGATGGCGCCGGGATACTTGCGCAGATGGCCCTCGAGCCAGTTCACGGTCTCGGCGTCGAGATGGTTGGTCGGCTCGTCCAGCAGCAGCAGTTCCGGTTGCTCCAGGAGCAGCTTGCACAGCGCGACACGGCGCTTCTCGCCGCCCGACAAATGGGTGACCTCGGCGCCGTCCGGCGGGCAGACCAGGGCCTCCATGGCTTGGTCGATCTTGGAATCGAGATCCCACAGGCCCTTGGCCTCGATCTCGTCCTGGAGCGCCGTCATCTCGTCCGCGGTCTCGTCGGAATAGTTCATGGCGAGTTCGTTGTAGCGGTCGAGCACGGCCTTCTGCGCCGCGACGCCTTCCATCACGTTCTCGCGCACCGTTTTCGTGGCATCGAGCTGCGGCTCCTGGGGCAGGTAGCCGACCCGGGCGCCTTCGGCGACGAAGCCCTCGCCGCTGAACTCGGTGTCGATGCCCGCCATGATCCGCAGCAGCGTGCTCTTGCCGGATCCGTTGACGCCCAGCACGCCGATCTTGGCGTCGGGATAGAACGACAGGTTGACGTTCTCCAAGACCTTCCGGTTGCCCGGATAAGTCTTGGAGAGACCTTGCATGTGATAGATGAATTGCCGGGCCATTGCGCCCCTCTTGTCGGCACTGGCAGCGAAGAAAAGCCGGCTCGCCGCCAAGAATGCGAGTGATACCCACCAGGGCGGTTTCCCGACGGAGACGCCTGGATATTTCGGGAGAAGTCGGCGCTGATGTAACGATGCCGGCCGGAAAGGGCAAGGCCGCGAACTGTGCAGTGTCGCCAGCCGCGTCGTGTCGCGAACGCGCCGCAGCCTGTGTCGATCCGATCACGGTCCGGGGAAAAGCGGCACCGCTGCCGCGCCAATGCGCGAATCGATCTCGCTTTCCACCAGATTTTAACAAATTACTGCCATAGCAGGGCGGTGAACCATTTTCCTGGCAGATCGACCAACCCAGGGAAGCGACCAATTAGACACAGGACCCGAGCAATGGCGAACGACAAGAAGGCTCCCGCGATGCGCGCCGCCATTGCCGCGCTGTGGCGCTCCCTGGTCAAGGACCTGTTCGGCACCTACCGGCCCGAACGCCATTACATGCGCGGTCCCGGCCCCAAATACCGCGCCAAGCGCGGATTTGCCGGCATCCCGACCTGATCCGGCCGGCGCGTTTTTCTCAAAGCGTCACTTCACCGGCAGGCGTCGGCGCGACTCCGAAAGCCCTGATTCGACGACGCCCCGCCTTGACGCCGGCTGAGGCCGCACCCGCTTGTCCGCTATCGGGGTGATGTGCCAAAGCTTTCCCGCTGCGGCGAGGCGCCGGAGAGGGGAGAGGAAATAGCGGATGCGATACCGTTGTGCGGTTCTCGACGACTACCAGAATGTCGCCCTGAAGCTGGCCGACTGGTCGAAGATCACCGGGGATGTCGACGTCACCGTGTTCAACCAGCACATCGGAGGACCTGACGAGGTCCATCGCGCGCTCAGGGATTTCGACATCGTCTGCATGATGCGCGAACGCACGCCGTTCCGCCGCAATACCATCGAGGCGCTGCCCAACCTCAAGCTCCTGATCACCACCGGCGCGCGCAACGCTTCGATCGACATGGCGGCGGCGGCCGAGCGGGGAATCACGGTCTGCGGCACCTCGAGCTTCGGCAATCCGACCACCGGCATCACCTTCGGCCTCATCCTGGAGCTGACGCGGCGGATCGGATTCGAACATGCGCGGCTCGAGGCAGGGCAGCCCTGGCAGGTCACGCTAGGGCCCGACATCGAGGGCATGACGCTCGGCATCATCGGCCTCGGCAAGCTCGGCGTGCGGGTCGCCGGCGTGGCCAAGGCCTTCGGCATGAAGGTGATCGCCTGGAGCCCCAATCTCACTGCGGAGAAGTGCAAGGAAGTCGGCGTCGAATATGCCTCCAAGGAAGACCTTTTTCGCCAAGCCGACATCGTCACCATCCATGTCCAGCTCGGCGACCGCTCGCGCGGGCTGGTCGGGGTGAAGGACATCGGCCTGATGAAGCCGACCGCCTACATCGTCAACACCGCGCGGGGGCCGATCGTCGACGAGAAGGCGCTGCTCGGCGCCCTGACCGAACGACGTATCGCCGGCGCCGGGCTCGACGTGTTCGATGTGGAACCGCTGCCGCTCGATCACCCGTTCCGAACCATGGACAATGTCGTGATCACCCCCCATCTCGGCTATGTCAGCCTGCAGAACTACCAGCACTACTTCCCGGACATCGTCGAAGACATCCGCGGATTCATCGACGGCAAGCCGATGCGGGTGATCGCCAAATGAAGAAGCGCGCCTAGACTTCAAACAGTCGCTCATTTTTTCATCACGCCCACTCTGTTGCCAAAGAGTGACGTAAAGACGGAAAAAGTGACAGCGACGCAGGTGTTTGAGCAAGGTTCTGCGACCCTTGGCTGAGCCGAAAGCCATGTAAGATTGGCGAAACAACCCCCTTACAAGTCCACAACTTCCTGGCCGCCCGCGCGGAAAAAATCCATTGATTGCAATGCCGCCATTGGGCAGGCTAAAGATGGATGGGGAGTAATAAATTGTTAATGAAATCCAGCGTGCGGAAAACGGCCCGCAAGGTGCCGCCGCAAATCCGTATGTTCGTTGATTTCGACGGCACCATCGCCCTTGAAGACACGACCGACGTGATCCTCGAGCGTTTTGCGGGACCGGAGTGGCGGGCGATCGAAGCCGAATGGCTTACCGGCCGCATCGGCTCGCGCGAATGCTTGGCGCGCCAAGTGGACCTCATCCGCGCTCTGCCCCACGAGATCGACGACCTCGTCGATGGCATCCCGCTCGATCCCCATTTTCTCGCCTTTTCGGCACTGTGCCGGGACAACGGCATTCCGCTGACGGTGGTATCGGACGGGCTCGACCACGTCGTGATGAAGATGCTGGCGCGGGGCGGCGCCGAGGTCCCGGTCCGGGCCAACCGGTTGGAGTGGCGGGGCAAGGACCGCTGGCGGCTCGCCTTTCCGTTTTCCAGCGATGCCTGCCAGTCGGCCGCGGGGCACTGCAAATGCAGCGCGCTCGACCGCGAACCGGGGCCGTTGCGCATCCTGGTCGGCGACGGCCGTAGCGATTTCTGCGCCGCCGAGACCGCCGACCTCGTGATCGCCAAGGGCGCCCTTGCGGAACACTGTCACCGCAAGGGACTGTCCTACCTCGTGTTCGGAAATTTCGCCGGCGCCATGACGATGCTTTCCGAATGGCTCGCCGCGCTCACCGAACTGCCGGAATTGAACCGAATCGCGGAAGCCACTCATGCCTCGCCGGCCGCTTAAGATCGCAGCGGCAGCCGCCGCCGATGGCGCAGCCGCCCGGGACCGCGAACTCCTCGAGCTCGAGGCGCTGTACTGCTCCCATGGCGATACGGTCCATTACACCGAGCCGCCGAAACTGTTCGAGAGCTGTGAGGGCTCGTACCTCTACGACGCCGAGGGGCGGGAATATCTCGACCTCCAGATGTGGTACTCGGCGGTCAATTTCGGCTACCGCAATCCGCGCCTGAACCAGGCGGCCAAGGACCAGCTCGACCGGCTGCCGCAGCTCGCCAGCCAGTACCTGCACCGCGAGAAGATCGAGCTCGCGGCCATGATCGCGCGCGATTGCGAGGCGAAGTTCGGCCGCAAGGGCCGCGTCCATTTCAATGTCGGCGGCTCGCAGGCGGTGGAGGATTCCCTCAAGCTCGTGCGCAACGCGACCAACGGCAAGAGCCTGATGTTCGCCTTCGAGGGCGGCTATCACGGGCGCACGCTGGGTGCCTCCGCCATCACCTCGTCCTACCGCTACCGCCGCCGCTACGGCCATTTCGGCGACCGCGCGCAATTCGTGCCGTTCCCCTACCATTTCCGCGCCCCCAAGGGCATGAGCAAGGAGGAATACGGGCATCACTGCATCGCCCAGTTCGCCCGGCTCTTCGAGTCCGAATACAACGGCGTGTGGGACCCCAAGGCCGGCCAGGCCGAATACGCCGCCTTCTATGTGGAGACCGTGCAGGGCACCGGCGGCTACGTCATCCCGCCGAAGAACTTCTTCATCGAGTTGAAGAAGGTGCTCGACCGCTACGGCATCCTGATGGTGGTCGACGACATCCAGATGGGGTTCTTCCGTACCGGCAAGCTGTGGTCGATCGAGCACTTCGGCGTCCAGCCCGACATCATCGTGTTCGGCAAGGCGCTCACCAACGGCCTCAATCCGCTGTCCGGCCTGTGGGCGCGCGAGGAACTGATCAACCCGAAAGTGTTCCCGCCCGGGTCGACCCACTCCACCTTCAACGCCAATCCGCTCGGCACCGCGATCGGGCTCGAAGCGATGAAGATGATGCACGAGCTGGACTACGCGAGCTCGGTGCCGAAGAAAGGCGCCTACTTCCTGCGCGGCCTCGAAGAGCTCGAGCGCCGTCACAAGGTGATCGGCAACGTCGACGGGCTAGGCCTCGCCCTGCGCATGGAGATTTGCGCGGAGGACGGTATCACGCCGGACCGGGCGTTCGTCGATCGCATGGTCGACGAATCCCTCAAGGGCGATCTCGTCCACCATGGCCGGCGCTACGGGCTGGTGCTCGACATCGGCGGCTATTTCAAGAACGTGGTCACCCTCGCCCCCTCCCTCGACATCACCTATGGCGAGATCGATCTCGCCATCGCCCTCCTCGATCAGCTCATCGCCCGCGTCGCCGGCATGGCGGGGAGCCCGCGATGACCATCGTCGATCGCAGCTTCTCCGTCGGCAGCGGACGCACCGGCTTCCTGCTGATCCACGGGCTCGGCGGCACGCCGATCGAGCTGAAATTCGTCGCGAAGGGCCTCGCCCGCAACGGCTTCGCCGTCCACTGCTGCCAGCTCGCGGGCCATTGCGGCGACGCCTCCGATCTCCTGGCGACCGGATGGCAGGATTGGTATGCGAGCGTCGTTGCCGCCTTCGAGCGGCTGCGCGCGACCTGCGACACCGTGGTGGTGGGCGGCCTGTCGATGGGGGCGGTGCTGGCCCTGCATCTCGCCGCCCAGCGGCCGGACGATGTCCACGGCCTTGCGCTCTATGCGCCGACGCTGTGGTACGACGGCTGGGCGATGCCGTGGTACCGGTTCGGGCTGCGCCTGGGCATGCTGACCGGGTTCGGGCGCTGGTGCGTGCGCCGGTTGTACAGCTTCGTGGAGACCGCGCCCTACGGAATCAAGGATCCGGCCATCCGCGCCGTAGTGCTGGCCGCGATGAACTCCGGAGACACCACCCAGGCCGGCATCTTGGTCACCCCCGGTGCCTCCTTGTGCGAGCTTTGCCTCCTGGTCGATCAGGTGACGCCGCGTCTGTCCGCGATCAAGGCGCCGGCGCTGGTGATCCAGGCCCGCGAGGACGATCTGTCCAGCATCAAAAACGCCCAATATCTGCAGCGACATCTCGGCGGCATCGTCGATACCCTGATCCTCGACGACAGCTACCACATCGTCACCGTGGACCGGCAGCGCGACCTCCTGATCGAGAGCTCGGTGGCGTTCGCCACCGTCCTGTCGGCGCGGCGCGAGGGCGAGAATACGGTGCGGGCACTCGAACACGCCCGCGCCGGCCGGGGTACGCGCGCCGCATCCGAGACCGCCGCTCCGCATCCGTAAGCTATCGGCTTCACACATCTTGGATGACGACTGTCTCATCGGCGTGGTGCTGGGAGACTCGCGCCTGCGGCCGAGTATCTCAGTCACCATAAGTCGCGATGGCGGTTGCCCTCACGTCAGCGCCGATCCAAACTATGGCGCGGCGTGGATTGACGGGCACGACATGAAGGCGATCATCATCGGCGGCGGCATCGGCGGTCTGACCACCGCGCTGATGTTGCATGCGCGGGGCATCGACTGCGAGGTGTTCGAGCAGGCGGATGCGCTGCGCGAGCTCGGCGTCGGGATCAACACGCTGCCCCACGCCATCAAGGAACTGGCCGGGCTCGGCCTGTTGGAGCGGCTCGACGCGGTGGCGATCCGCACCTACGAGCTGTTCTACATGAACCGCTTCGGCCAGGAGATCTGGCGCGAGCCGCGCGGCCTCGCGGCCGGCTACGACGTGCCGCAATTCTCGATCCACCGCGGCCGCCTGCACGGCGTGATCCACCAGGCGGTGCGCGCGCGCATCGGCGAAGGCCGCATTCACACCGGCCACCGGCTCGGCGCCTTTACCCAGGACGAAGGCGGCGTCACCGCCTATCTGTTCGACCGCAGCGGCCACCGCGCCACCGCGCGCGGCGACGTGCTGATCGGCTGCGACGGCATTCATTCCAGGGTGCGCGAGACGCTGTTTCCCGACGAAGGCCCCGCAAGATGGAACGGCATCATGCTGTGGCGCGGCGCCGTCGACTGGCCGGCCTTCCTCACCGGACGCTCCATGATCGTCGCCGGCGGGCTCGCGGCGAAATTCGTCGTCTATCCCATCGCCGAAGGCTCGCGGGCGGACCGCAAGCTCACCAATTGGGCGGTGACGGCCAAGGTCGGCCCCAACGATACGCCGCCGCCCAACAAGGAGGACTGGTCCAACCCCGGCCGCATGCAGGATCTGATGCCGCATCTGCGGCGCTTCCAGGTGCCCGGCATCGATCCCCAGCATCTCGTCGAGGCGACCGGCGAATTCTGGGAATTTCCCATGTGCGACCGAGATCCGCTGCCGCGCTGGTCCCACGGCCGGGTGACGCTGTTGGGCGACGCCGCCCATCCCATGTACCCCGTGGGCTCGAACGGCGCCTCCCAGGCGATCCTCGATGCGCGCGTTCTCGCCGACCGGCTCGAGGCCGCCGAGCATCCCCGCGCGGCGCTCGCGGCCTACGAGCAGGAGCGCCTGCCCATGACCGCGCAGATCGTTCGCATGAACCGCAAGGGCGGCCCGGAAGGGGTCATCGACGCCGTCGAGGAGATCGCACCGGACGGCTTTGCCGACGTCGACGCCGTGCTCAGCTTCGAACGCCGCCAGGCGATCGTGCGCGGCTACGCCTCGACCGCGGGCTTCGCCAAGGAGCAGGTCAACAAGGCCGCAGGAAAAGCGGCCTGACCCGAGCTGGATGCCGAGTTGAATCGGATCGCGCTCTCAAGTCTTTGATTTCGAGCATAATCTTGTTTGAAAAGTCTGCGACTTTTCGGGATCATGCTCTACTGGAGCGTTTTTCGTCTACGTTGACTCACAATCGGCTGTCATCGCCCGGCTCGACCGGGCGATCCAGTAAACACCGACCGTGAGTACTGGATTGCCCGGTCAAGCCGGGCAATGACACCAATAGGGTCAGCCTAATCGGAATGCTCCAGCGACCAGGACTCCATGACCGCCACGCTCTTCATCGTCCAGGTCCTCAACGGGATTCAGCTCGGCGTCCTGCTGTTCCTCATCGCCGCGGGACTGACCCTGGTGTTCGGGGTGATGGACTTCATCAATCTCGCCCACGGCGTGCAGTACATGCTCGGCGCCTATTTCGCCGTCATGTTCTACGGGCTGACCGGCAGCTTCCTGGCGGCGCTGGGGCTGGCGCTCATCGCCTCGCTCGGCATCGGGCTACTGCTGGAATTCGCGGTGTTCCGCCATCTCTATGACCGCGACCATCTCGACCAGGTGATCGCGACCTTCGGCATCATCCTGTTCCTGAACCAGGGCGTGAGGATCGTGTGGGGAGCAGCGCCCCTGAGCCTGCCGATCCCGGACCTGTTGTCCGGCACCGTGGTGCTGATGCCGGGCCTGGTCTATCCGGTGTGGCGGCTTGTCATCATCGCCTGCGGGCTCGCCACCGCGGCGCTGCTCTACGTCTTGATCCGCTTCACCCGGGTCGGCATGCTGGTGCGCGCGGGCGCCACCGACGCGGCGATGGTGTCGGCGCTCGGCGTCGACATCAGGCGGCTGTTCATGATCGTGTTCGGCTTCGGCACCATGCTGGCGGGATTCGCCGGCGTGATGATCGCGCCGATCCTCTCGGTCGAGCCGGGCATGGGCGACACCATCCTCATCCTCGCCTTCGTCGTCATCGTCATCGGCGGCATCGGCTCGATCCGCGGCGCGTTCCTGGGCGCGATGCTGATCGGGCTCGTCGACACGCTCGGGCGCTCCTTCGCCGTCGACATCCTGCGCCTGTTCATGGCGCCGTCGCCGGCGCGCACGGTCGGACCGGCGATCGCCTCGATGCTGATCTATCTCCTGATGGCGGTCGTGCTCTATGTGCGCCCGAGCGGCCTGTTCCCGGCGCGGGGCCGCTGAATGGCCGCTCTCGATGGCGCGGGGGGCGAGGCGAAGCCCGGAACGCGTGTATCCGCCGATGTGATCGTGCCGCTCGTCCTGTTCGCCTTCTTCGCCGCGGTGCCGCTCGCCGCTGCCGGCGCGCAGGCCTATCTCGTCAGCGTGTTCATGCGGATCATGATCTTCGCCATCGCCGCCATCGGGCTCGACCTCATTCTCGGCTATGGCGCACTGATCTCGTTCGGCCATGCCGCCTTCATCGGGCTCGGCGCCTATGCCGTCGGCATACTCGCCGCCCAAGGTATCCATGACGCGTCGATCGCGCTCGCCGCGGCGCTCGCGGTCGCGATGCTGTTCGCCTTCCTCACCGGCCTCGTGTGCCTGCGCACCAAGGGCGTCTATTTCATCATGATCACGCTCGCGTTCGGGCAGATGGCGTTCTTCACCGCCGGCTCGCTCGCGCCTTACGGCGGCGACGACGGCCTCACCATCCACATGCGCGACACGGTGTTCGGCTATCCCCTGCTGGAGAATGCCCGGGCGTTCTATTACCTCGTCCTCGCCTGCCTCGCGGCGAGCTATGGGCTGTGCCGGGCGCTGATCGCCTCGCGGTTCGGCCGCGTGTTTCGCGGCGCGCGGGAAAATCCCACTCGCATGGCGGCGATCGGATTCGACACCACCCGCTTCCAGCTGGTCGCCTATGTCGTCTCCGGCGCGCTCGGCGGCTTGTCCGGCTTCCTGCTCGCCAACGCCACCGACTTCGTCAGCCCCGCCTACATGTCGTGGCAGCGCTCCGGCGACCTCCTGATCATGGTGATCTTCGGCGGCATGGGCCGGCTCTATGGCGCGGTGGTCGGCGCCTTGGCATACCTGCTGCTGGAGGAGCGGCTCGCCGACTATACCGAACAGTGGAAGGTCATCATCGGGCCGCTGCTGGTCGTCGTCGTGGTGTTCGCCCGCGGCGGCCTCGTCGGCGTCGCGCAGAAACTGTGGAGCTGGCGGCGTGGCTGACCCGGTCCTGCAGATCGAGGATCTGCGCAAGCAGTTCGGCGCGCTCGCCGTCACCGACGGCGTGAGCCTCGACGTCGCGCCGGGCGAATTGCACGCCGTCATCGGCCCCAACGGCGCCGGCAAGACCACGCTCATCAACCAGATATCCGGTTTCCTCAAACCGCAGAGCGGCCGCATCCGGTTCGACGGCCGCGACATCACCGCGCTGCCGGTGCATGCCCGCGCGCGGCTCGGCCTCGCACGATCATTCCAGATCACCTCGATCCTGCCGGGCTTCTCGGCACTGGAAAATGTCGCGCTCGCGGTCCAGGCGCGCTGCGGATCGAGCTTCCGGTTCTTCGGCCGCGCCGCGGCGGAGCCGGTGCTGAACGAGCCGGCCCGCGCGGCGCTCGAAGAAGTCGGGCTCGGCGCGCGCATCCATGTGCCGGCAGGCGCGCTGTCCCACGGCGAGAAGCGCGCCCTCGAACTCGCCATCGCACTCGCCATGGCGCCGAAGCTGATCCTGCTCGACGAGCCGATGGCCGGCACCGGCCGCGAGGAATCCGACCGGCTGGTGGCGCTGCTGGCGCGCCTCAAGGGCCGCTTCGCGATGATCCTGGTCGAGCACGACATGACCGCGGTGTTCGCGCTCGCCGACCGCATCTCGGTGATGATCTACGGGCGCATCCTCGCCAGCGGGCCGCCCGCGGCGGTGCGCAGCGACCCCTCGGTCATCGCCGCCTATCTCGGCGACGATATGGAGTAGCGGCGATGCCGGCCATGCTCGAACTCGAACACATCGCCGCCGGCTACGGCCCTGCCCGGGTGTTGTTCGACGTCAATCTCGCGGTCGCCGAGGGCGAGGTGGTGACGCTGCTCGGCCGCAACGGCATGGGCAAGACGACCGCCATCCGCGTGCTGATGGGGCTGTTGCCGGCGAGCAGCGGCACGGCGCGCTTCGCCGGCGTGCCGCTCATCGGCCTTGCGCCCTATCGCATCGCCCGGCTCGGCCTCGGCCTGGTTCCCGAAGGGCGGCGGATCTTTCCCACCCTCACGGTGGAGGAAAACCTGGTCGCGACGGCGGCGGCGCGGTTCGGTCCGCCGCGCTGGCAGCTTCGTGAGGTTTACGGATACTTCCCGGCCCTCGCCGAGCGCCGCACCAACATGGGCAACGAAATCTCCGGCGGCGAGCAGCAGATGCTCGCGATCGGCCGCGCGCTGATGACCAATCCCAAGCTCCTCATCCTCGACGAGGCGACCGAGGGGCTGGCGCCGCTGATCCGCGCCGAAATCTGGGCCTGCCTCGCCCGACTCAAGCAGGAGGGGCAGGCGATCCTCTTGGTGGACAAGCATATCGAGGCGCTGGCCAGGATCGCCGATCGCCATGTGGTGATCGAGAAAGGCACCGTGGTCTGGACCGGGGACTCGCCCGCGCTCGCCGCGGACGGCGAGGTGCGCGGGCGCTACCTGCAGGTGTGACCGTCATCCCGGGGCAGCCCACCGGGTCCGGCCTTTGGCCGGCCCGAACCCGGAATGACCGAGGTCAAATTCATTGTTTTTGAATCCTTCCAATCAGGATAAGCTCGGCTCAAGCGAAACAACACCAAAGGGAGGAGACGATTATGGCCAAGCACGACGAATCCCGCCGCGCGTTTTTGGTCGGTGCGGCCGTCGGTGCCGGCGCCGTCGCCGGGACCGGCATGGTGTCGGGGGCGCTCGCCCAGCACCGTCAGCACCCCAAGGCCGCGGAGGAGCCGGAGGCCGCCCACGGCCACGACGGCGGCGAGGGCCACGGCGCGTTCCTCAATGACGACAATGCGGCGACCATCGCGGCCTTTGCCGAGCGGCTGATGCCCGGTGCACCGGGCAAGCCGGGCGCGCGCGACGCCGACGTGCTCAACTACATCGACCTCGCCCTCGCCGGCGCTTATTCCGACCAGCAGGATTTCTACCGCCGCGGCCTCGCCGCGCTCGATGCCTATTGCCGCAAGACCTTCAACCAGCCGTTCGTGAAGCTCAGCGCGGCCCAGCAGGACGAAGTGATCACCGCGCTCGAGCAGGGCAAGGCGAGCGAGTTCACCTATCCCACCGCGCAGGCGTTCTTCAACGCCGTTCGCACCCACACCATGGAGGGCATGTTCGCCGACCCGATCTATGGCGGCAACAAGGACTTCGCCGGCTGGAAGCTGGTCGGCTTTCCCGGCGCCCAGCCGTTCTTCACCGCCGCGGACATGCAGAGCAGGCAGGCGTTCAACCGCGCGCCCATCACCGGCCTCCAGGCCCAGGCCAAAATCGCATCGCGAAAGGCATGAGCCATGGCAACCGAAAAGACTGACGTCGTCATCGTCGGCGCCGGCGCCGTCGGCGGCATCATAGCGGCGGAGCTCGGCAAGGCCGGCATGAAAGTCATCGGCCTGGAGCGCGGGCCGCGCCTCAAGACCGCGGACTTCGAGCCGCATGACGAGCTGCGCTACTTTCAGCGCCAGGATCTTCGCCCCGACACCAAGCGCCAGCCGGTGACGTGGCGGCCGAACCCGCAAGCTCGCGCGAGGCCGGTCGGCAGCCTGAGCTACGGCAACCAAGCCGGCGGGGGCACCGTGCATTACGGCGCGCTGTCGTGGCGCATGCACGAAGACGACTTCCGCGCCCGCTCCCACACGATCGAGCGCTATGGACTGTCCGCCATACCGCAGGACTCCACCATCGCGGACTGGCCGGTGAGCTACGCCGAACTCGAGCCGTTCTACGACAAGGCCGAGTACGAGCTCGGCGTCTCCGGCCAGGCCGGCAATCTCGCGGGCAAGAAGGTCGAAGGCGGCAATCCATTCGAAGCCCCACGCGCGCGGGACTATCCGCTGCCGCCGCTGAAAATGGATCAGTCGGGGGTTCTATTCGAAGCCGCGGCCAAGAATCTCGGCTTCCACCCGTTCTCGAGCCCACGGGCAATCCTGTCGCAGCCCTATAACGGCCGGCCGGGCTGCACCTATTGCGGCTTCTGCCAGGCGTTCGGCTGCCATGTCGGCGCCAAATCGAGCATCCTCGTCACTAAGCTGCCGGAGGCCGATGCGACCGGCAATTTCAAACTCGTCACCGGCGCCATGTGTCACCGTGTCAACAGCGACAACAGCGATCGCGTGACCGGAGTGTCCTATTACGGCCCCGACGGCTCCGACAATACCATCGAGGCGGAGATCGTCGTTCTCGGCACCTTCATCTACGACAACACCCGATTGCTGCTGCTGTCGAAGACGGAGAAATTCCCCAACGGCCTCGCCAATTCGAGCGGCCAACTGGGCAAGCACATGATGGCCCATATGATGCCCAACGTGTTCGTCGGCTTCGAAGACCGGCACGTCAACAACTACATGGGGCCGAGCGCGCAGAAGCACACGATCGACGACTTCAATGCCGACAATTTCGACCACGGCGGTGCGGGCTTCGTCCGCGGCGCGCAGATATCCGTCGGCACCCCAAATCTGGAAGGCGGCCCGCTCGCCTTCATGTCGGTCGGCACCCCGCCCGGCGTCCCGCGTTGGGGCGCGGCGTATCGCGACCATCTCGCCAAGGCCTATGCGCGGCACGCCGTGATGGTGGCGCAGACCGAGAACCTCGCCTATGGCGACCAGACCATCGACCTCGATCCCAACGTGCGGGACGCCTGGGGTATGCCGGCACCGCGGATGACTTATGACTGGCGGCGGCCCAATGAACTCGCGCGGGTCGAGTTCATGATGAAGAAGATGGAGAAGATCGGGCGCGCCATGGGCGGCGCGCAGGTCTGGCGCAACGGCCTGAGCCCGGGCGCACCGGGCGCCCACCACGAGGGCGGCACCCGCATGGGCAACGATCCCAACCTGTCGGTGGTGAACAAGTACGGCCAGAGCTGGGACATCCCTAATTTGTTCGTGGTCGGCTCATCGACCTTCCCGTCCATGAGCGGCTTCAACCCGACCCTCACCATCCAGGCGCTCGCCTTCATGAGCGCCGACGCGATCGCCACCCGCTACAAGAAAAATCCCGGGCCCCTGCTGTAGGGCGCCGGCACCGCGCTTGTGGGGAGCGCAAGAACCCCACCCTGCCCTCCCCGAGGACGGGGAGGGAACGACTGGGGAATATTGGGCGCGCGCAGGCAAAGCCACGGCGTGACCGACAGGGAGGACATCATGGCCACACAAAAGACCGACGTCGTCATCGTCGGCGCCGGCGCGGTCGGCGGCATCATGGCGGCCGAACTCGGCAAGGCCGGCATGAAGGTCATCGGCCTGGAGCGCGGCCCGCGCCTCAAGACCGCGGACTTCGCCGGGCATGATGAACTGCGTTACTTCCAGCGGCTCGACCTTCGGCCCAATCCGAAACGGCAGCCGGTGACCTGGCGCACCAGCGCGGATGCGCGCGCGAGGATGCTGCCCAAGCTCGACTACGGCAACCAGGCCGGCGGTGGCACCGTGCATTACGGCTCGGTGTCGTGGCGCCTCCACGAGGACGATTTCCGCGCCCGCTCCCACACCGTCGAGCGCTACGGCGTGTCCGCGATTCCCGCCGATTCGACGCTCGCCGATTGGCCGCTCGGCTATGCCGATCTCGAGCCGTTCTACGACAAGGCCGAGTACGAGATCGGCGTGTCCGGCCAGGCCGGTAACCTGCAGGGCAAAGCAATCGAGGGCGGCAATCCCTTCGAGGCGCCCCGGCAGCGCAACTATCCGTTGCCGCCGCTGCGCATGGAGCAGGCGGCGGTGCTGTTCGAAGCCGGCGCCAAGAAGCTCGGCTACCACCCGTTCTCGACGCCGCGGGCGATCATCTCGCAGCCCTATAACGGCCGCCCCGGTTGCACCTATTGCGGTTTCTGCCAGGGGTTCGGCTGCCATGTCGGCGCCAAGTCGAGCATCCTCGTCACCAAGCTGCCGGAGGCCGATGCGACCGGCAATTTCACGCTCATCACCGGCGCCATGTGCCACCGCGTCAACAGCGACAACAGCGGCCGCGTGACGGGCGTGTCCTATTACGGCCCCGACGGCTCCGACAACACCATCGAGGCGGAGATCGTCATCCTCGGCACCTTCGTCTACGACAACACGCGACTGCTGCTGCTGTCGAAGACGGAGAAGTTCCCCAACGGCCTCGCCAATTCGAGCGGCCAGGTCGGCAAGCATTTCATGACGCATATCGGCGCGCGGGTGTTCGCCACCTTCGACGACCGCTACGTCAACAACTTCATGGGGCCGAGCGCGCAGAAGCACACGCTCGACGACTTCAACGGCGACAATTTCGATCACGGCGGCCTCGGATTCATCCGCGGCGCCCAGATCTCGGTCACCGAGGCGGACATCGAGGGCGGCCCGATCGCCGGGGCGCTCAGCATGCCGCCGCCTCCCGGCGTGCCGCGCTGGGGCGCGGCCTATCGCGATTTCCTCGCGAAGGCGTTCACGCGCTATGTCGGGGTCGCCGCCCAGACCGAGAATCTCGCCTATGCCGACCACACCATCGACCTCGACCCGGATGTGCGCGATGCCTTCGGCCTGCCGGCGCCAAGGCTCACCTACGATTGGCGCAAGCCGAACGAAACGGCGCGGATCGATTTTCTGTTCAAGAAGCTCGAAGGGATCGCCCACGCCATGGGCGCGAGCCAGGTGTGGCGCAGCCCGACGAGCCCCGGCGCCCCCGGCTCGCACCACGAAGGCGGCACCCGCATGGGCAACGATCCCAATGTGTCGGTGGTGAACAAATACGGACAGAGCTGGGACATTCCCAACCTGTTCGTCATCGGCAGCTCGACATTCCCGTCGATGAGCGGCTTCAACCCGACGCTCACCATCCAGGCACTCGCCTTCATGAGCGCCGACGCCATCGCCAACAGGTACAAGAAAAGTCCGGGGGCACTGCTGTAGCCGCTATTTGCGCCGCCCCACCCCATACACTCCATCATGGCCGGGCTTGTCCGGGACAAGCCCGGTGATGACGGCTTTGGACGGATGCGCCACTTCTTGCGGCCAAAATGGCGCGAGGGCGACGCCGCTATAACTCCACCTGGCCGCCGAGCTCAATGACCCGGTTGGGCGGGATGCGGAAGAACTCCGTCGCCGCCAGGGCGTTGCGATGCATGGCCTCGAACAGCTTGCAGCGGACGCTGCCGAGGCGAGACTTTCTTTCCGGCACGATCGTCACCCGTCCGACGAAGAACGAGGTCGCCATCATGTCGAAGTCGAGCCCGTATGCGCTGCACCGCTCAAGCAGGCGGGGAACGTTCGGGCTCTGCATGAAGCCGTAATAGGCGACGACCGCATGGAAGTCGTCGCCGAGGTGGGTGACCTCGATGCGATGGCCCAGGTGAACGCGCGGGATGTTCTTCGTCACGACATGCAGCAGCACGATGCGCCGGTGCAGCACCTTGTTGTGCTTGAGGTTGTGGAGCAGCGGCACCGGCACGACATCGACCCGGCTGGTCAGGTAGACGGCGGTTCCGGGCACGCGCGTCTTGTTGTGTGTGTGGGCGATGAATTCCGCGAGCGGCAGCGTGTCGCGCTCGAGCTTGCGAGCGAGCGAGCTGCGGCCCTGCCGCCAGGTCGACATGGCGAAGAACAGCAGCGCGGCGACCACCAGCGGCACCCAGCCGCCCTCGACGACCTTCATCAGGTTGGCGGCGACGAACGCCAGGTCGACCACGGCGAACACGCCGGCGACCCCGATCGCCAGCGGCAGGCTCCACCCCCAGACCTCGCGCATGGTCAGGTAAATCAATATCGTGGTCAGGAACATCGTCAGCGACACCGCGATGCCGAACGCGGCCGCAAGGTTGTCGGATGAGCGAAACGCCAGCGTCAGGCCGAGGGTGAGCGCCATCAACACCCAATTGACGAAGCCGACATAGATCTGGCCGTAGCCCTCCGACGAGGTCTGCGTGATATGCAGCCGCGGGCACAGGCCGAGCTGGATCGCCTGGCGGGTCATCGAAAAAGTGCCGCTGATGATAGCCTGGCTGGCGATGATGGTCGCCGCGGTGGCGAGCGCCACCAGAGGCACCTGCAGGAATTCCGGGCACAGCAGGAAGAACGGATTCGCGCCGGCCTCGATCGGCCCACCGACCACGATTGCGGTCTGGCCGGCATAGTTCAGGAGCAGCGTCGGCAGCACCAAGCCATACCAGGCGAACCGGATCGGCCGGGGACCGAAATGGCCCATGTCGGCGTACAGCGCCTCGGCGCCGGTGGCGCACAGGAATACGCCGCCCAGCACCAGGAAACCGGTCATTCCATGACTGAACAGGTAGGCGAGCCCATAACGCGGATCGAACGCCGCCAGCACACCGGGATGGCGCAGGATGCCGGACAGCCCGAGCATGCCGATGGTGACGAACCATACGGTCATGACCGGCCCGAACAGCTTGCCGATCCGGCCACTGCCCTGGGGCTGCAGGGCGAACACCGCGATCAGGACGACGACCGACAGCGGCAATACGTAGGGCGCGAATTCCGGGACCGGCCCCTTGATGCCCTCGAGCGCGCTCAATACCGAAATCGCCGGCGTGATGGCGCCGTCGCCATAGAGCAGGGCCGCACCCAATATGCCGATCGAGATGACGCCGACACGTTCACCGTGCTTGATTCCCAGGAGCGACATCAGCGCCAGGATGCCGCCTTCGCCGTCATTGTCGGCGCGCATGATGATCGCCACATATTTGATCGAGGTGGTGATGATCAGCGTCCACACGATCAGCGACAGCATGCCGAGCGCCACCTCGGGCGTGGCGGAGCCGCCGGCCCAGTCGAGCGCGGTCTTGAACGTGTAGAGGGGGCTGGTGCCGATATCGCCATAGACGACGCCGAGCGCCCCCAGCGCCATGGCAGCAAGGCCGCCATGGGTGTCCTGCTTGAAATCCACTGGCTCTGCCGCGATCGTCAACGCGCGCTGCTGCCTGATGGCGCCGGGATCGATTGGCGCCGGAATGCTCGCTTCCAACCCGAACCCCGATCTATTCCACGAGAGTCACCCTATCTCGTTAGCAAATCTCTTGCCACAAATTGCGCATCGCGACGGCTGGGTGTGACGGCTGTCGACCAGGCAGGGCGCGGGCACATGCACTTCGACAAGGCTGCAAACCCACCACGGCAGCGCCGCATCGAACCCGATCCGCTCCCTTATGGAACGGATGGACTCGCTGAATCGCTCCATAGAGACATTTGCGTAAGGCCGAAACACCACATGCCGGCAGTCCGGGTGATAGGGCAGCCTGGCGGTCGGCTCAATCTCGAAAGTGACCCTCTTGAAGGCGCGGAGATCCTTGAGGACGATCTCGAGGTTGACATGAAAATTGCCGGTCAATTTGTACGCCCCGAGAATCTCGAGCGCGGCATCGTAGGCCCGCGATTTGGATAGATCGAGCGTGCATGACGGTGAAGGGGATCGCGCAGCGGAAGGTTCGGATCGGGCCGAGACACGTCCCCTTCCCGCCATGGTCCGGTGATCGGCAGATCGGGGCAGCATCTTCGCCACGACGGTCTCGATCAGTGACGTCGCTCGCAGCATCAGGGCAGCCATCGAAGGCTCTCCTTGGTTCTTGGTTTTGCGGGAGGTTTCCCGAAATTGCATCCTGTCGGCGGCGGGCAGCAAATGCGGCGCAGACCACAGCACGAGACCGCTACCCCAAATCTGACCGCGACCGCATATGAATTCGAGTAGGAAAGGCGCTACTTCTCATAAACGCGGCATATAGAGGGGAAGGTCCTCTTCTCCCTCCCCGTTTTTGGGAGGGCCGGGGTGGGGGACGCCGGCACCGCGCTCGCGGGAAACAAGAACCCCGCGGGAAGCAAGAACCCACCCTGCCCTCCCGGAATACAGAGAGGGATAAACTCTCAGAACGACGCCCATTCCTTCGACCGGACGCGGGCGACCACGGCCGCGCCGCCATGGCCGTCGGGCTTGACGATGGCGGCGTCGCCAAAATTGATCTGAATGCCCAGCGCGGCCTTTACGTTGGGAAAATGCGTGACCAGGATCGTGTTGGTGCCGGCATCCGGCACCGTCGCGATCATTTCCTTCATCATCTCGACGCGCTGCGGCCATGGCGGCGGCACCGGCGCGCCCGCAACGGGAACGAAAGCCTGAAGGAGCAGGGCGTCGGACGTCTCCGTCCGGCCGAATGCGAGACGGGCCATCTCGACCGCTCGGCAGTAGCCGCTCGCCACCACCTTGCCGACGGGGATGACGGCCTTCTTGAAGGCGGCGCCGATCACGCGCGCCTGCTCCTTGCCGGCGTCGTCGAGCATGAGCTGCCCCGTGCAACTCGCGAGATCGATCGGCGATGCGTCTTTGGGAAATTCCGGGCTTTCGTTGGTCCGTCCATGGCGAATGACGACGACGTAGCCGCCATTCTTGAGGTCGTCGAACGCCTCGCGCGCCGATTGTTGCGCTACCGAAGGCGTCACCTGCATCCCGATCCCGAGCAGGACCGCAAGCACCAGCAGCGAGAGACGATTTGCCATGACCGCTCCTTGTCCACGGGGCGAAATCACGCCCAATGAAGGCGAGCCATCCTCGATCGTCAAGGCATCGTTTCGCACCCGGCTTTCGCCTCCGAGCCCTGGCGGCTCGTCGCACTGGACCGCTTCATTCATGACGCTGGGGTTTGCCGGGCCACATGGTGTAAAGTCGCACGGTACGATCGCCGACGATGCGATCCATGTCGGAGGCGTTCGTGAAGGGACACTGCCTCATCCTGTTCATCGCCCTCGGGCTGGCGTGCGCGAGCGGTGGCGCGGGGGCACAGGACCGTGCCGCGTTCCTCGCCGGAGCGACCATCCATTGTCCCGGCTGCGACCTTCGCGGCGCGAGCCTCGACCGCCGCGACCTCACGGGTGCGGACCTCTCCGGCGCCGTCCTCGCCGGCGCGACGTTTTCGCGGACCATTTTTCGCGGAGCGAACCTGTCCGGGGCCGATCTCGTCGGGGCCAACTTCAAGCGGCACGACCTCACCGGCACCAACCTGTCCGGCGCCGACCTCCATGACGCGACGTTTCACCGCGCCGTCCTGCGCGGCGCGAACCTGTCCGATGCCGACCTCACCGGCGCGAACCTCAACCTGGCCGTCCTGACCTCGGCCAAGCTGGAGCACGCCACCATGGTTCAAGCCATGCTGTTCCAGGCCGAAGCGAACGGCGCCGACTTCACCAAGGCGAACCTCACCGCGGCGCTGATGGGGAGCGCGCGGCTCACCGTCGCCAAGCTCGACGGCGTCGATCTCAGCTTCGCCGACCTCTGGGAGGCGAGGCTCACCAATGCGAGCCTGCGCAACGCGACCCTGACCGACGCCAACCTGCATGCGGCCACCCTGTTGCGCGCCGACATGAGCGGCGTCACCGGCGACCGCACCAACCTGGTGCAAGCGAGCATGCGCAGCGCCAACCTCACCGGGGCCGTGCTGCACGGGGCGGACCTGTTCCAGGCCGACCTCACCGAGGCCGATCTGAGCAAGGCGGACCTCGGGGCGTCCCGGCTGCTGGCAGCCAAGCTGTTCAACACGAACCAGACCGACACCAGGTTTTCGGGCACGATCATGCCGGACAACAGCGTGCACCCGTGACGGCGCCGCTGCCGCCTCTTTGGCGCCCGACCGTCATCGACGCCCCGCAGTCGAAATGATATCTTTCCTGCGTCAGATACAAAAAAACTCGGGAGGATGCAGATGATGAAACGGGGACGTTGCGCGGAGCGGCTTGGCCTCGCCGGGCTGGTCGCGGGCACCGCGCTCGGGTTTTGCTTTTCGGCGCAGGCGGCGGAGACCACCTATCAGCGTCTCCTGAACGCCTCCTCCGAGCCGCAGAACTGGCTGATGCGGATGGGCAATTACAGCAACTGGAATTACTCGACACTCAACCAGATCAACCGCGGCAACGTCGCCAATCTCAAAGTCAAGTTCATGGCCTCGCTCGGCGACCCCTCGCGTCCCAACAAGGCCACCGAATACTTCACGCCGCTGGTCGAGGACGGCTTCTTGTACGTGGGCAACCAGTGGCAGCAGTTCTGGAAGTACGACGTGAGGAACGAAAAGCCGACGGTGGTCTGGAAGTTCGACGCCAAGGTCCAGGGCGGCGGCAGGAGCGGCCACAGCGTCGCGCTGCTCGGCAACAACATGTACTTCGTCACCAACAACGACACCTCGATCCCGCGCTTGGTCGCGCTCGACAAGAATTCCGGCCAGGTGGTGTTCGACGTCAACACCACCGACCCGGAAGTCGTGCCCAACCAGGGGCACTCGGGAGCGCCGCTCGCGGTCAAGAACATGATCGTCATCGGGCAGGGCAACCGGGGCGAGAACGGCCGCGGCTATCTCGCAGCCTACACCGCCGACACCGGCAAGCTGATCTGGCGGTTCCTGGTGGTTCCCAATCCAGGCGACCCGGGCTCGGAAACCTGGGTCGACAAGCGGACCATTCCCACCGGTGGCGGCTCGATCTGGACCGAGCCGTCTTACGATCCGGAAACCAATCTCATCTATGTCGGCACGGCCAACCCGGTCCACATGTTCGACCCGCAGGGCCGCCCCGGCGACAATCTCTACACCAATTGCATCATCGCGCTGGACGCCGATACCGGCAAGCTGAAGTGGTACTTCCAGACCGTTCCCAACGAGTCCTGGGACTATGATTCCGTCGCGATCACGCAGCTTTACGACACCACGATCGGCGGCGAGATGAGGAAGGTCCTGTCGCAGACCAACCGCAATGGTTTCTTCTACACCCTCGACCGCACCAACGGGCAGTTCGTCCAGGGCAAGCCCTTCACCACCGTGAACTGGACCGCCGGCCTCGATCCCAAGACCGGAAAACCGCTCGACTACGACGCGACCAAGACCGTCCAGGACTACGCCGGCCTCGCCGTGCGGTACGGCAAGAAGGCGATCGACGTGCGCCCCGCCCATTACGGGATGCCGACGCTGATGCCGAACACCTATGATCCGTCCCGCGGCATCGTCTACTTCAACGCGATGATCGGCGAAGCCAATTATTTCAACTCGCGCCCTGCCGATCCGGAAAAGCAGCTCATCGGCACCGGCTTCCGCGAGATCTTCTGCGGGTCCCACACCAAGGAGAATGCCGTCGAACCGGTGGAACGCAGCGTCCGCAACCCCAATTGCAAGGTCAGCCACGGCCTGCTCGGCGGGATCGACGTTCACACCGGCAACACCGTGAAGAAGCTGGAGTCCTACTACCCCGCCTATTCCGGGGTGCTGGGCACTTCCGGCGACCTGCTCTTCATGGGCGACATCATGGGCAAGATATCGGCCTACGATAAGGACACCATGGCGGAGCTGTGGAGCTTCGAGACCGGAACCGCGTTCGCGGGGGCGCCGATGACGTATTCGGTGAACGGCAAGCAGTACATCGCGCTGGTGCTCGGCGGCCGGCTCGGCCGCGATGAAGGCTCGTTTCCGGAGGCGGCCGCGCTTGGGCAGAACGTGGTGCTGATGGTGTTCGGGCTTTGATGCGGATCGACCGTATCCGTAGTATCCGTAGGGTGGGCAAAGCGAAGCGTGCCCACATCTGTCTAAACCCCGCGGCCCGCGTGGGCGCGCTTCGCTTTGCCCACCCCACGGTCGCGACTGCGCTGGCCCTGATCCTGGCCGGCGCGGGCGGCCACGCGGCGCGGGCGGAGCCGCCGATGCCGCAAATCTGGGACGTGAAGCCGGGAACCCCCGTCGGCGACCTGCCGGACGACGCCTTCGTCGATCCCGCCTGCGGAACCAACGGCGGCCCGCCCGGACTTGCCCTCGGCAGCTTCGATAATTTCGCGAAATGCCGCGCGGAATCCTCCGGGCTGCGCGAGATCTGGTTTCGCTATGACGACGAGCTTGAATACATCGCCCGCGCGGCGCGGGATGCCGATGCCATCGCCCGCAACAATGCGATGGTGGTGCTGGGCCAGCCGGTGATCCTCTCCCTGCTCGTCGACCCCGCCGGCCTGGTGCAGGGATACCGGATCATCACCGATCCCCATGCCGACGAAGAGCTGCGGATGTACGCCTACACCGTGGCCATTGCGTTCAAGGCGCGCTTCGGCAACGACGGCTGGGCGTGCGATGAGCTCGCCCCCGCCGAAGGGGAGACGCCGATTACGGACCTGTTCGTCAAGGAGCGCTGCCGCAAGGTATCGGACGGCCAGGAGATCATGGTGGAGAGCCGCTACTATTACAAACCCGGGCAGGCCATGCTCGATCCCAACACCGGCCTGCCGACGGTGAACCAGTTCGAGAGTTCGGCACGCATGCAGATGGTGGCGGCCGATGCGGTGCGGAAGTAGTTTCGTTCAAACACGATCCACCAAGTCATGGCCGGGCTTGTCCGGCGACGACGGTATGAGGTTTGACGACTGCGTGAGCCTTACCGCCCGACGAATTTCGCCGTGAGAAAATCGACCAGCGCCTCGATCTCCGCGGCGCTGAGCACGGGGGTCACGGTGACTTCCGCCGGCGCCGGACCGGCGGGAAAGCCGTAGCATGAACGCCTCGTGTAGGCGCCGTCGAGCCAAGCCGGCATCTGCGTGCCCGGAAGCCCGCAGCTGATCGTTTCCACCAGCGCCGCGCGATCAAGCCGGGTCTTGCGCAAGCTCGGACCGGCGGGGAATTCGCCGCCATCGCCACCCTCTCCTGAGGCGCCGTGGCATTGCAGGCATCCCGCCTTGTCCCACGCATCTTCTCCGGCCGCGACTCCGGTCGCGGCCTGGGCGAGTGCGGAGGCGCACAGCACGAGGCAGGTGCTGGCGACCCATACAATGGCGGGCGCGCGTCGTCCGATCGCCGAAACCAAGGCCGATCCCGGCGCGGGCCACGGTCGCGCGCCGCGTGCATCGATATCCGATCTCGTCATGTCGTCTCCTCCCCGCCACCGCCGTGCCGGCACGGGGAGTTTGAACCCGATGGGATCGATCCAGTCAATCCGACGCGGCCGGCCCGGCGCAAATGCGGGCGGGCCCTCACTCGGCGGCGCGAGGGCCTTCGGAGTGCGCGAGTTCGTCCAGCAATGAGCGTGCGGCCGCCACATCGGGCATCTTGAAGCCCTCGGTGAACCAGCCGTGCACCGGGGCCAGCACCTCGCTGGCGTCGGCGTGCTTGCCGCTGTCGCGCCAGAGCTCGGCGAGGCTCGATGCGCTCCTCAATTCCCACAGCGCAGCACGTTGCGCCCGCGCGACACCGATGGCGCTGTGCAACAGCTCGACTGCCTCGTCGTTATTGCGCGCGCAATAGCGCGCCCGCAGGCGGAAGATCTCCGCCTCGCACCATCGCTCGTCGGTGTCGGCGACGAGATCGGCGGCGCGATCGAGCAGCGCGGCCGCGCCGCCGGGGTCGCCGTACTTGCCCTTCAGCTCGGCCAGCGAAGCCATGAAGAACGGCAGTATGGCCCAGAACTTGGCGGCGTCGAGTTCCTCGATGCAGGTCTGCATCCGCTCGAGCAGGGCCGGCACGTGGCGCAGATGCAATTGCGCCCAGCCTTCGAAGATCGCCCCTTCCCTGGTGCCCAGGAACGTCTCGTATTCGGCATTTATGGCGGCGAGACGCGACGACAGCTCCATGACGCCGTTCGCGTCCCTCCGCATCATGCGCTGCACGCAGGCGCGTCGCAGGCCGAGAATGAGGCTCACCGGATGATCGAGGGTTTCGGCGTGCCGGATGCCTTCCATGCTCATATCGGCGCCCGAGTCCGGATAGCCCATCGCCGTCATGCAGATACCGAGCAGCGTGCACACCGACACTTTGGGATCGCGCGTCGTGAGCGCGGCGTGCGGGCCGTCGCGCTCGCGATCATACATGTCGAGCAGAAGCTTCATCGCCTCGCGTGCTTCGTCGAAGCGGCCCAGCAGCAGGTTGCCATAGCCCGCCGACCGGCGCGCCATGAGAAAAGCCTGCGGGTCGCCGGTTCTGCGGGCGATCTCCAGCATCTCGCCGACGTGATGAAGCACGGTCTTCGCGTCGGAGCGGGTGAAGTGGAAATTCATCAGCCCGTCATGGACGCGAAGAAGCTGCTTCGTCGCGTCGAGGGAGAGACAGATTTCCCGGGCGCGGTCGTAGGCCGTGATGACGGGATCGCGGCCGGAGCCGTCATGATCGATCAGCGCGCGCCCCAATGCCACCTGGAGGCTCAGTTCACGCCGCAACGCAGCTTCGGACGACGGCAGGTTTCGGAGCTGCTCGAGACCCTTGCGGAGATAGCCGACCTTTTCGGCCAGGGCGAACCGGCCGGTCGTCCCCTCCGCGGCCTTGAGGTAGTGATTGATGGCCTCGTTCGGAGCCCCGGCCTCGCTGAAATGCCAGGCGATGAGCTGGGGTTCGGCGGTCGCGGCACCGGCCGTGTCCTTCTCCAGCGTCTCGGCGAGTCGCAGATGGATCGAACGGCGGCGATCGCGCAACATCGAAGCGTAGGCGACGTCCTGCACCAGCGCGTGCTTGAAGATGTAGGTGGCCGCAGGCGGCCGTCCGCGGCCGGTGGCAAGGCCGGCCTGGAGCAGTTCGCCGACCGCCTGCTCCAATTGCCTGGTGGTCAGGCTCGACAGCGCTTGCAGCATCTCGAAAGAGAATTCCCGGCCGATCACCGCGCCGATCTGCGCGATCTCCTTGCCGCCGAGGAGCCCGTCGAGACGCGCCGCAAGAGAGTCCTGCAGCGAGCTCGGCACCGCGTCGACGGAGACCATCTCGACGCGGATCTCGTTCTCGCGCAACAGGCTCCGTTCCAGGACGGTCTTGGTCAGCTCCTCGATGAAGAGCGGTATTCCGTCGGAGCGCGCGATGATCCGGTCGATGACCTCCTCAGGCAGGTTGCGGTCGCCGGAAACCTCTTTGATCAACCTGGCGGCCTGCCGCCGACTGAGACCGTTGAGGACCTGCACGGTGACTTCCGGGCGATCGGCCCAGATCGGCTGCAGCTCCGGACGGGTGGTGACGACGAGCAGCATGGGCAATTTTTCGATCATCTCGATCAGGGGATCGAGCAGATCGAGGGTGGTCGGATCGGCCCAGTGAATGTCTTCCACCACGGCGAGGACCGGGGCCTGCCGCGCGAGGCTTTCCAATTGGCGAAGCAGCACGGAAAAGATCATCTCGCGCATGCGCTGCGGCGAGACCGCCACGGACGGGTCGCCCGGTGTGCGCGGAATCGAGAGAAGGTCGCCGAGGAGCGCGACGTCGGGCTCGGATAAGCGGGCGACGGCGAGCGACCGGCGCAGCTTTTCCAGCTTCACGGACGCGGAATCGCCGCGCTGGAAGCTCGCGGCGCGCTCGAGTTGCCGGATCACGGGGTGCAGCGGCGTGTCCTGATAATGCAGCGAGCAGACGAAGCGGACCCGTACATGGGGTGCGTCCCTGATCTCCTGTTCCAGCGCCGCAATCAGGCGCGACTTGCCGATGCCGGGCTGGCCGGACAACAGGAACACGCGCCCCTCGCCTGCCTTGGCCTGCTCCCAGCGGCGCAGCATGAGCTCGATCTCGTCGGAGCGGCCGACCAGGGCCATCTGGCCGGGGCGCAACGCCTCGAACCGGCTGTCGATGGCGCTTTCGCCCAGCACCGCCCACGCTTCGATGGCGGCGTCGCGGCCCTTGAGATGCTGCGGGCCGAGTTCCTTGTACTCGAACAACCCCCCGGTGAGGCGCCGCGTCGTGTCCGCGATGACGACCATCCCCGGTTCGGCGATGGTCTGGAGGCGGGCACCGAGATTGGGCGTGTCGCCGACCACCGGCGATTCCTGCGAAGACCCGGAGCCGATGAGATCGCCGACCACGACGAGGCCGGTCGCGATGCTGACGCGGACACTGAGCGTGCCGGGCGGCCCGGCGACCGTGTCGAGCCGGCGCACCGCCTCGACCATGGCGAGCCCGGCATGCACCGCGCGTTCGGCATCGTCTTCACGCGCCTGCGGATAGCCGAAATAGACCAGCAATCCATCTCCCATGTAGCGGGCGACGAAGCCGTCGTAGCGCACGGAGAGGCCGGTGACGCAGCCGTGATAGGCGTTGATGACCTCGCGAAGGTCTTCCGGATCGAGCCGCGTGCCGAGCACCGTCGAGCCGACCAGGTCGGCGAACAGGACGGTGAGCTGGCGGCGTTCGGCCGCGCCCGCTACAGGCGCGAATGCCTCCCGGGCGCCGCCGGGGCCGCCCGACAAGGCGACACCGCAATCGCCACAGAATCGCTTGTCCGACGGGTTTTCACTGCCGCAGGCGCTGCACATCCACGGCATCGGCGAACCGCAATCGCCGCAGAATTTCTTTCCGCCCGCGACGTTCGCCCGGCAGCGTGGGCAAATCATGCGCTCCTCCCTCCGATGGAGGCCGGCAACAGCCGCCGCAAAACGTCGGCCGGGAAGCCGTGACCCGAATGCAGGGACCACCTCCGAATCGGCGGGCGCCTCCGAAGCCGTGCCGGGCAGGAGTTTACCGACTCATGTGACAATTCGTCCTCCGATGACTCGCGGCGAGCACGGATCATTTCAGCTTGTCGCGCTCCCGGCGTACGACCTCGCGAATGACGGCCTCCGTCTCTGCATTCCAGTCCCTCGAGTCGCAATGATCACAGACACCGACGCACAGCTTCACAGTACAGAATACATAACCCTTGTCTGTCCACTGCTTGAAGGAGACCTCCTCGTTTCTTTCGATGAAGCGGCCCTTTTTACAAAAATAGCAAGTGCCGCCGTTGTTCGCATTTGACATGTATTGGACCCACGCATTTTTCGTTTCATCGACTTCTGCCTCCTTCTTTGCGTGGCCTGTGTGAAGTAGTTCACACAGCTTTCACTAATTCGCGATTACAGGGAAATTGTGGGGCTTGTCGACTCCACCGGTGGAATCCTCTTGATTGCAACTTGCGATTGGCTAAGGTCGGTATTGTCATCGTAAGATGTGATGTCGTACATCTGCCGAACAACCTGAATTGTATTATGTCAACCGAAACGAAGGGGCAAACGCCATGGGTTTTTCCGATGTAATGACCGGCAAGTACAAATTGGTGCACGCCGGTACGGTACCCACCACCAAACTCAGCCAAGTCGCCGATCTGCTCGGAATGTCCAAGAAGGACAAGACCGCCTTGCTCAAGGGCGGTAAGATTCATCTCGTTCAAACTACGAAGAAGCCCCCCCGCAAGAAGCCGTAACGCGCCGCGGGGCGTTCGCCGGATAATGGATGGCGCGACGTTTGGGACCGATCTGAAGCGGACGTCTGTCCTTCGGCGGGTCCCCGCGTTCGCGACCATTCATGTCGTTCCAGCGCGCGGCGACGAGGGGTGCGTCTGCGCCTTTGAAATGCCCGTGGACGGATCGTCGATCGTGGTCGAGGCGGTTTCCGGCCGTTCGATGTTCCTGGCGCCGGGCGACGTCTTTCTCGCGACACCCGGATATCGGGAATCGACCCGCTGGGTCGTCGGCGGCGTGCCGCCCGGCGGCCTGGTTGCCGGCAATGATTATTGGGTGCTGGCCCAGTCCGGCGTGGTCGGCGAGCTGGTGGGTGATTCGCCGCTCGAGAAGAGCCATCTCGGGCGGGTCAAATATCTCGGAACGGTTCGCGGCGATGACGGCCGGACGCCGAGGATCGCGGATTTTGCCGCTGCGGCGGACACCGGCGCCGGGGATACCGGCGCGCCGGTATTCCTGGTGGTAGGCACCTCGGCCGAAGTCGGCAAGACCACTGCCGTGATCGCGCTGCTTCGGGCCCTGCGGCAGCATGGCAACGGGAACCTGGTCGCCCTGAAAGCCACCGGCACCTCGTCATTTGCCGAACTCACGACCTATCAGGATTACTGGGCCGCTCACGTCTTCGACTGCGTCGATTTCGGCCTGCCCACGACCTACCCGTCCAATCGCGAGGGGGTGGACCGCGTTTTCGAAAGCGCGCTCGACACCTGCCTCTCGATTCCTGCCGACGCCGTGGTGGTGGAGTGCGGCGGCGACATGATCGGCGCCAACGTGCCGGTGTTTCTCGGCTGTCTCAAGCGCAGACGTTCCGACCCCAAGGTCATCCTGGCGGCCGCCGACGCGCTCGGCGCGCTCGGTGGAACCAAGGTGCTCCAGGACATGGGGCTGTCGGTAAGCCTGATCACCGGTCCGTGCACCGATACGCCGACGCTCCAGCAGCGGACCCAGTCCCTGTGCGGCGTGCCGGCGGTGAACTTGGCGCGGGGCGGTGGCGTGGGCGTCCTGATCTGAAATTCTGCGTTTCGCAGGCCGGGACGAGCCCGGCCATGTCGAATCCGTGCGAGCACGACGTGCTACTGGCGAAACCGCGCGCTTAGAGACCAGAAGTGCCGATAGCAGGTGATATCGATGTCGTCGCAAATGCCATCGAGGCACTCCCGGAGTTCGTCCGGGCTGGGAAAGTTTTTTATGATTTCATAGACCGCACCATTCGCCAGCTTGCGAAGCGTCAGTTGATTGCCCCTTTTGTCGAGCCTGGTGATCGGACTGCAGAGTCCCTCGACATGAACCTGGTCGATCATCAGGAGCGTCGCCCGGGGCTGCAGCCGCGAAGCCAGATGGGTGAGGAATTTGCGCCGGTTCTGCCGCTCGATATGAGACCACCACATATGCGCCATCCCGACCGCAAACCCCGACGCGAAATCGGGCATGGAAAAGGCGTCGGCCTCGATATAAGCGACGTGCGGGCCGAGACGGCGTCCCTTGGCGACCGCCAGGGTTTCCGACACGTGGTCGGTGGCCATGATCGATATGGCGGCGGCGGCCGCCGCCTCGGTCCAGTGGCCAGTGCCGGCCGCTACTTCGAGCACCGTTCGTCCCCGCACGCGCTCCACCAGCCAGGCTTTCAGCCGCACGAGGTCGTCGTACCGTTCGGGCACCCGATAGAACGCATCATATTCTGCGGCGCGCTCGCGGTAATACTCTTCCATACCCGCGGCGCTAAAGCTCACGACCGAGCCGTGATCGGTTTTGGACGAGAAAGCCGACATTTTTTTCACCGACGGCATGGTTTGGACCGGCAATGGATTCGCACGCCGACACATGTCGCCTGCAATCTGCACGCGGTTCAAGCTATTTGTCATGTATTTTTCGTAATACGCCCGAGCCGGCGGTCACTTCGCTGCGTCGCACAATGAACGTGTTAACTGCGGGCCGGCGATCGCTTTCGCCGCGGCTCCGAACCCTTACGCGCCAGCAGCTTCGCCGCGTGATAGATCAAATCGATGTTGTGGTGCAGTAGATCCTTGCGGGTCATGCGATGAACCTCGTCCGACGCGACGCCGAAGTCTTCGACCTCATTGCCGGCCTGCGCGCGAACCCGCTGTGATCGGCGAAATGCAACGGTGAAGCCGGATTGCTTCGGGAGTGCCCGGAAGGGCGACTTCGGATCCTTGCTGAAGAAAGCCCACAGCTCTTCGTGCTGTCTCACATTGGCACCGCCGCCGCCGGTGCTGTCGGCAATGCCGAGAATGAGCCCGATCCCGTGATCCTGAATACCCGCCGCGAAGAATTCCGTCGCGCTGTACGACCGCGCGTTCGTGACGACTACCACCGGGCCGTCATATTTGCGTCCCACGGCATTGCACTGCTCAGGGTCGCTATAGGGAAAACTCGCCGAGAACTGAGCGCCGGTCTCCGCCGAGCGGACCAGCGACTTGCGCCACGGCTCCAATCCTTTGGGACCAAAATCGCGATTCGATCTCTGCAGCCTGCAAAGGCGAAGCGTGTGCGGAGTATTGATCAGGAACAGCCGTTCCGGCTCGATCGGACGCGTCCCGCCGAGCAGTTGCAGCAGCCGCTCACCGGCTCCGATGTGTCCGCCCGGGTTGTCGCGGACGTCGACGATCAGTCCGTTCGAGGTAACGAGCGTCAGGAGCCTTTCGAATTCGGCGACGAACTCATCTCGATCCGCATTGAACGAGAAAATCCTGATATACCCTACCTCGCCGTCGGACGTTTCGACATTCCGCGCTTCGAAAATGTCCGGCATCAGCGAGTCCATCTGCCGTGGGCGCCTGGTGCGCGGCGCCTTCTTGGCCAATCTCGCACTTTTCTCGACGACGTGAGGCGCGAACAGGAGCTTGCGAACCTGGCGAACACGATCGCCTTCCAGAGACATGCTTCGCGAATCTATAGTGAGCCCCGCGGCGTGACCTATGACCATCCAATCAAACCGAATCTCATATTGCCTGCCGCCGGGAGCCCGGTAACCGATCGTCACCCATTCCTCGTCCGGCGGCGGCATGTTGACGAGAACGCGCATGGTCAACCGCGCCAATCCATTTGCGTGCTGCGCGTCCGCATTGCTTCCCGGGCTGTGCGCGCCCGCCGTCTTGATCGCGCGCGCAATCGGCACGCCGTTCCAGGACACCACCTCGACTCCCGGCCGAAAGGTCGGATGCTTGAATCCAAGCCTGACGTTCGACACCAGGTATTTGCGCGTAGCGCCCTCGTAAAAGGCTTCCACCTTGAAAGGAAGAACAGCCGTCGCGTTCCGAAACGGGCTCGGCAATAAATAGCCGGTGTGAAGATCATGAAGAGCTGCAAAGATGTCGATCATTTCCGCATGGAAATCGAGGTCGCTTTCGATCTTCGACAGCCGGCGTCGGAGAAGCTTCAGGCGTTGCAAGGGGTCTACCGCGTACATCGCGCGCTTCAAGGGAAGATGCACGTAGAAGCCGTCGAGAAGCATGATCGCCTGGTCCACCAGCAAGGCCCGATTAGACGGAGTGAGCTTTTGGGTTTTGGCGTCGGCGAGAAACGCGCGGAGCGGGTGAGCCGCCCTGAAGACGGACCTAACGGAACTGTGGCTCCCCTTCATAAAAGCATGGTGATGCGGAATCGAATTCGTAACCATCGCAATTTCCTCCGCGTTTCCCAATATTCAAAAGTCTTGCAATGTCTCGGCCCGACCCGCCAATTTACGCCTTTCCGTCGGCGCGCAAAAGACCGTTTGATTAAATCGGACAAGCCTTTGGTAAGCCCTTCGTGTTTAGAAGGAACAAGCGCGTGACCTTGGTGTTGGTCATCCGGCTAAGCCAAGAGGTTTTTCATGAAAGCCTATATTCCGGTGATTGCGGCCACGATTTTCCTGGCGGTGTCACCGGGCCGTGCAGCCGATACCGCGTCGTTTCGCGATTTCATCACGCCGGCCGAGTACCAAGACCCGTACCCTCTCAATCGCCTTGACCTCGACGATCTCCTGCGCGAGCGGGCGCGTGAGGCGGAGCACAGGCGAATTCGCACGCGCCTTGGCGACCCGGGCCGTGGCTGCCAGACCGTGGCGGTCGAGGGACGGGAAGACGACCGTACGCTGTACCCGGGCCTGCTCGTGATCGTTTGCAGGTAATGTCGGCCCGGGTCCGCGGCTCATGCGGGTGCGAGGTGTGAGCCGATAGCCTGCCTGGGCAAAGTTCCGCCCAAACGCGAGAGAGCCGAGAGATCGATCCCTCCCTCGAAGCCGTGTACCCTGGTCGGCACCGCCTCCCCCGGCGCGACAGCCGGCAGCGGCAAGCGGACGACATACCCGCGCCTCGGGGCTTCCAAAATGCCCGCGCGGCACTATCTTGGCCGGATTGCACCCGCCTTCCACCCCCAAGAGGCCCTCATGACCGCGACCCACGGCTTTGAGCTCATCCGCGAACAGAAAGTGCCGGAAATCAACGCCCTGGCGCGCCTCTACCGCCATGCCGGCACCGGGGCGGAGCTGCTCTCGCTCCTCAGCAACGACGAGAACAAGGTGTTCGGCGTCAGCTTCGCGACGCCGCCCGCGGACTCCACCGGCGTCGCCCACATCCTCGAGCACTCGGTGCTGTGCGGATCGCGCAAATATCCCATCAAGGAGCCGTTCGTCGAACTGATGAAGAGCTCGCTCAACACCTTTCTCAACGCGATGACCTTTCCGGACAAGACCTGCTATCCGGTCGCGAGCCAGAACGTCCAGGATTTCTACAACCTGGTCGACGTCTACCTGGACGCGGTGTTCTTTCCGCGCCTGACGCCGCAGATCTTCCAGCAGGAGGGCTGGCACTACGAACTCGACACGCCCGATGCGCCGCTGATCTACAAGGGCGTGGTGTTCAACGAGATGAAGGGGAATTATTCGTCCCCCGACAGCATGCTGCGCGAGCTGTCGCAACGCTCGCTCTATCCCGACATCACCTATGGCCTGGATTCCGGCGGCGACCCCAAGCACATCCCCGACCTCACCTATGAGCAGCTCAAGTCGTTCCACCAGCGCCATTACCACCCCTCCAACGCCAAGTTCTTCTTCTATGGCGACGACGACCCCGAGGAGCGGTTGCGCCTGCTCGGCGCCCGCCTGACCGAGTTCGACGGCATCGAGGTCGATTTCGGGGTGCCGCTGCAACCGCGATTCGACGCGCCGAAGCGGCTCTCGCGCACCTACGCGGCCGGCACCGAGGATGCGCAGGGACCGGGGGCCAAGGAAGCGCCCCGGGAGACCATGCTGACGGTGAACTGGATGTTCGACGAGCCCGCCGACATCGAGACGGCGCTCGCCTTCGACATCCTGGAGCACATCCTGATCGGCACGCCTGCCGCGCCGCTCTACAAGGCGCTGATCGATTCCGGGCTGGGCGAAGCCCTCGCCGGCACCGGCCTCGACGACGGCCTGCGCCAGCCGATGTTCTCGATCGGGCTGAAGGGCATCGATGCCGCCGATGCCGACAAGGTGGAGCGCCTGATCATCGACACCATCTCCGGCCTGGCCGACAAAGGTATCGATCCGCCCACGATCGAGGCCGCGCTCAACACCGTCGAGTTTCATCTGCGCGAGAACAACACCGGCGCCTTCCCGCGCGGCATCGTCTTCATGCTGCGCTCGCTGCGTTCGTGGCTGCATGGGCGCGATCCCCTGTCGCCGCTCGCCTTCGAGGCGCCGTTGGCCGCCATCAAGGCGCATGTCGCCGCCGGCGAGCGCTATTTCGAGAACGTCATCCGTCGCCAATTCATTTCGAGCCAGCACCGCACCGTCCTGATCCTGCGGCCGGACCAGGATCAGGCCGAACGCGAGGCGAAGGAGGAGTCCGCGCGGCTCGCCAAGGTGCGCGCCGGCATGAGCAAGGCCGATCTCGAGGCCGCGGTCGAGGCGACGCACGCGCTCAAGCTCGCGCAGGAGCGGCCCGACCCGCCCGAGGCGCTCGCCGCCATCCCCACCCTCAAGCTCGCCGACCTGCCGCTGCGCAACAAGCAGATCCCCATCGAGGTGTCGACGCTGCGCGACACGCGGGTGCTCCACCACGATCTCTTCACCAACGGCATCGTCTATCTCGACATCGGCTTCGACCTGCACACGCTGCCGGCGGACCTGCTCTCCTACGTGCCGCTGTTCAGCCGCGCGCTGCTCGAGACCGGCGTCGGCAACGACGACTTCGTGCGGCTGTCGCAGCGGATCGGCCGATCGACCGGGGGGATCTGGCCGCAGCGATGGATGTCGACGGTTCCCGGCCGCCCGGATTGCGCGGCCTGGCTCAATCTGCGCGGCAAGGCGCTGCCCGAGCAGACCGGGGAGCTGCTGTCGATCCTGCGCGACATCCTCGCGCGCGCGCGCCTCGATAATCGCGAACGGTTCCAGCAGCTGCTGCTGGAGGAGAAGGCTTCGATCGAGTCGCGGCTGGTGCCCGCCGGGTCGAGCTATGTGGACGCGCGCCTGCGCGCCAATTTCTTCGAAGCGGACTGGGCCGGCGAGCAGATGGGCGGCATCAGCTACCTGTTCTTCCTGCGCAAGCTCGTCGAGGAGGTCGAAACCGGCTGGGACGGCGTCCTCGCCAAACTCGAACGCATCCGCACCACGCTGCTCAACCGCGCCGCCATGATCTGCAACGTCACCGCCGCGGCCGCCGATTGGAATCGCGTCCAGCCGCAGTTCGCCGACTTTCTCGGCGACCTGCCGCACGCTCCGGCGAAGACCGCGCCGTGGCGGGTCGCCGATACGCCGCATGCCGAGGGGCTCGTCATTCCGGCCAAGGTCAATTATGTCGGCAAGGGTGCCGACCTCTACCGGGCCGGCGTGAAGCCGAGCGGCACTCATATCGTGGCGCGCCGCTACCTGCGCACGTCGTGGCTGTGGGACAAGATCCGGGTGCAGGGCGGCGCTTACGGCGGGCAGTGCACGTTCGACCGCTATTCCGGCGGCTTTACCTTCGTGTCCTACCGCGACCCCAACCTGCTCGCCACCCTCGACACCTATGACCGCACCGCGGATTTCCTCGAGGGCGCCGACCTCGGCGAGGCCGAGCTCACGCGCAACGTCATCGGCACCATAGGCGAGATCGATACCTACCGGCTCCCGGACGCCAAGGGGTTCGGCTCGATGCAGCGCTATCTGCTCGGCGATACCGAGGAGGCGCGCCAGCAGCTGCGCGAGGAAATCCTGTCGACCACCGCTGCCGACCTGCGGAATTTCGCCGGCGCCATGACGGAGGTGGCCGCCCATGGCCGCGTGGTCGTGCTCGGTTCCGAGCAGGCGATCGAGGGCGCGAACAAGGAGCGGCCGGGCCTGCTCGACGTATCGCGGGTGATGTGAGGGGGGCAAGCTCGCCGCAGCCCGCGTTAACGAAACCGATCGAAAGTCCCGTCTGACGGTCCGCGGGACCGTGAGGGTGGGCTATTTTCCCGGAGTAGTGCCGGCGGGGGCGCCAATACGGAGAGTTTCCATGTCCGATGCCGAGGTCGCGCCGACACGCCTTTCGGCGCGGCACGACCGGGCGAAGGCGCGGCGGGGCGCCGCACGTTTCGTGCTGACGCCGACCAGGCACCCTTGCGGCGTCGAAATCTTCACGCGCACACTGGCGGATGCGTTGAGCGAGCCGGCCGGAGACTATGCGCCGCTGGCCGTATCGGGGCGGTGGCGCGAGTTCCCGTCCGTTCTCGGCGAGGTCGCCCGGTCCCGCCAAGTCATCTTCAATTTTCCGCTCAATGCCTGGAAACGAATGATCCTGCAGCCGCTGCTGCTGCTCCTCACCGCCGTCTTCACCGGCCGCCGCGTCAGCGTCTTTCTCCACGAGTGGACGGCATTGCACCCGCTGCGACGCCTGGTGCTGGCGCCCTTCGTCATCCTCAGCGATACCATCGTCGTGGTTTCCCCCTACATTGCCGATCAGCTCGCAAAGGACCGGTGGTTCGGCTGGGCGCAGGCGAAACGCCGCCTGGTGCCGCATCCGCCGACGGTCCGCCGCCCGCAGGCGCCGCGCGTCACCGAACGCGTGCTGAGCGTTGCGCGCGCCGCCGAGCGCTACGACATCGTCATCGGCACCTTCGGCTCCATCTATAAGGGCAAGGCCTCGGCGGAACTGCTCGACGTCTGCGCCGATCTGCACGACAGAGGCGTCCGTGCGCTACTGGTCTTCATCGGGAGCCACACGCGCTCGCTGGACGATTACGAGGCGGAGTTCCGCGCCGCCGTGAGGCAGAGAGGCATCGAAGACCACGTCATCGTCACCGGCTATGTCGAGGACGAGGGCGAGCTGTTCGCCCTGTTCGAACGCATCGGCGTTTTCCTGTTCCTGTTTCCGGAAGGCTTGACCGCGCGGCGCTCCAGCGTGATCGCCAGCCTGCAATCCAACCGGCCGGTCGTCGTGACCGCGCCGCAATCGCCGTCCGAATTCGACCATCATGCCGGCTGGACCGCTGTGATCGCGAGCGAAGCGATTTCCTTCGTGGCGCCCGGCGACGGCGCCGCGCAGGTTTCCGACCTGGTGCTGGCCGCCGCCCGCAAGGCCGGTGCGATGCCCGCCTTCGACGGCGACGCCTGGTGGGACGCGACCACAGAGGCCGCCCGCGCCATACTGAGATGATCTTTCAGTGCAGCTTGACGTGCGGCTCGGTGCGCCTGGTGAGCAATCGCGCGATGGTGTCGAGGCCGACCTTCAGCGGGCCGTGCAGCGCCGCTTCGTGCATCTTGTAGAGCGAGCGATACATCAGGCGGGCGAAGTATCCTTCGATCAACATTCCCTTGCCGGCCAGGAAGCCCATCAGGCTGCCGATCGTCGAGAATTCGCCGAGCGACACCAGTGAGCCGAAATCGTGGTAGACGAACGGCTCGACGGGCAGGCCGTCCAGGCGGCGCTTGATCTGCTTTAACAGATGAGAGGCTTCCTGATGCGCCGCCTGGGCGCGCGGCGGGACCGGGCGCTTTTCGCCGTCCGGGACCAGATAGGCGCAATCGCCCATGGCGAAGATATTGTCGTCGCGCGTCGTCTGCAGGGTCGGGCGGACCACGAGCTGGCCGGACGCGGTTGCCTCCAGGCCATCGAGGCTCTTCAACACGTCGGGACCGCAGACGCCGGCCGACCACACCACGAGCTCAGAGGGAACGAAGTCGCCGCCGGCCAGATGGACCCCATCCGAAGTCACCTCGGTCACGCGCGCGCCGGTCCGGACTTCCACGCCGAGTTCGCCGAGCAGCCGCATGGTCGCGTCGGACAGCCGCTTGGGCAGCGCCGGCACGACGCGATCGGCCGCTTCGATCAGGGTGATCTTGATGTCCTTGTCGGGATCGATCTTGTCGAGCCCGAAAGCGACCACCCCGCGCACGGTGCGGTGAAGCTCCGCCGACAGCTCGGTGCCGGTCGCTCCGGCGCCGATGATCGCGACGTGAAGCTGGCCCGGCCTTACCGGCTCCGTCTGCGTGTGGGCGCGCAGGCAGGCGTTGACGAGGCGGCGGTTGAACCGCTGCGCCTCGTCGGACGTATCCAGGCAGATCGCATGCTCCTTCACGCCCGGCGTGCCGAAATCATTGGAGACGCTGCCGATCGCGATCACCAGCGTGTCGTACCCGATCGCGCGCACCGGCGTGATGAGGCGGCCATCCTCGTCCAATTTGGCGGCGACGCGCACCTCGCGCTTCGCCCGGTCGAGGCCGATCATCTCGCCGAGGCGAAACCGGAAGCCATGCCAATAGGCCTGGGCGAGGTAGTCGAGTTCGTGTCGGGAAACATCCATGCTGCCGGCTGCGACTTCGTGGAGCAGCGGCTTCCACAGATGGGTGCGCGCCTTCTCGACCAGCGCAATGTGGGCACGGCCGCTCCGGCCGAGCGTATCGCCGAGGCGGGTGACGAGCTCGAGCCCGCCGGCGCCTCCGCCGACGACGACAATGCGATGGAGGTTGCGGCTCGGGTCGGCCGGAACCGCGAGCGGGTCCACTGTCGTGATCGTCATTCTGGGGCCCTCCAGTCTCCGCCCGGGGATCATCGGGCCCTATAGCCTGCGATTTTGCGCGTCCCAATACCGTTCGAGATTGGCGATGAGCGCCGGGCTGAAATGGCAATAGGCCTGCTCGCGCGCGTAGACGGCGAGATAGCTCAGGAACATGTCGATCGGCTCCTGCGCCACCCGAAACCCGCGCCGGTTGGCGACCGCACTCACCACGCCGGAGTTGGTCAGCCCGTCGATCACGCGCACCAGCGCGAGGTCCATGTCATCGGGCGGCACGGCCTCGTCGCAGATCAGCCGCCCTTCCGGGCTGTCGCATTCGAGCCGCCGTCCATACATGATCGCCTGGCGCGCGATGCGGTCGCCGGTGAAGCGCGGCAGCCGCATATTGGCCGCGCCGGGGATGATCCCCTCCTTGCGCGCCGGCAAGGTCAGATAGGCGTCGGACCCGGCCAGGACGTAATCCATGACCAGAAGGTGCTGGCAGCCGCCGCCGATGGCGAACGCGTCGACCGCCGCAATCCAGGGCTTCTCGGTGGTCGACCTCGTGGCCTCGTCGGGCGGCAGTTCGGGTTGCGCGAGACCGCGCAGGATTTTGTTTTCGAAACCGAGAATATGCTTGATGTAGAACAGGTACGAGATCTGCCCGTGATAGAGATGCGTCAGGTTGATTCCGGCCGAAAACACGCGCCGGCCGGCATATTTGGGATGTTCGACCAAGCCGCCGCGCAAAACCGCGACCCCGGTCGCGGGATCGAGGATCGCGACATCGACCGCGGTTTCGATGGCATCGAGCGTCGTATCGTCGAGGGCGTTCAGGAACCGGGGGTGACGCATTTCCACCACGGAGGCCCGGCCGATGCGCGAGACTGCCGCCGCTCCGAGATCGATCGAGCCGTGCTCGACCAGGTGTGCCAGGCGCTCCGCCGACTCTCGTCTCGGTAGCAACATGGCATGGCAGAGATGGCGGCCGGACGCAGCATGGGCGAAGACATGGGAGAGAAAGATACCCTGATCGATCTCGAAACCTTCCTTCCCCTTGAGTTTCTGTCCGGCTTCGTGCCGGACGGCCTCTTGGGTCGGCACCAGCCCGGGGACCAGCGCCGCGGCATCGTAGACCAGTTGCTCCGCACGAACGAACCGGCTGCGATCCTTGGTGAGCCTTCGATAGAGGCCGTCGACATGCGCGGTCAGGAAGCTTTCCCGCGCCTTGCGTTCTTCGCGCAGGATCAGGTCGCACGCCGCCGCCTCGTCGGCATGGCGGGCCGGCTTGGCCGGAAGCCTGGCGCGCAGCGCGGCGCCGGTTTGCCAGTATTTCGTGAACGCCGCGACATCGTGCTGAAAATCGCCTTGGAGAGGCGGCGAAGCGTCGAGAAACGCGAATGCGGAATCGGGGGGCAGGCCGGCGCGGACAAGCAGCGCAGCCTCGTCCCGCATTGCAGCAACCGCACGCGGCGATTCCCGCATTGTCAGCCTTTCCCGGTTCGAGTAGCTCCAAACAACGGACTTTGCCCATGGCTCCGAGCAATTCCATGTGACACGGCGGATAGCTGCTATACAAGATGGCGCTCCGATCGAATTGCGAATCGGCTGGACTGCGTGGCGGCGTACTGAGCCAATGAGTCCTATGGTCTTATTGTTGCGATCTTGGACGGATCGAGGCCAACCGCAAGCTCTCGAATAACGAGACAAAGGGAGGAAATGAGATGGCCCAGAGCACAGCAGGCGCAATTGCGCCCGTTGCAGCGCCCATCGGCAAACACACGCCGCTCAACCGGCAGCAGATCATCGGCTTCTGGGCTGCCTGGTTCGGCTGGATGCTGGATGGGATGGACTCCGTCATCTACGCGCTCGTCCTCGGGCCTGCCCTGACCGAGTTGCTGCCGCGTTCGGGCATGGAGGCGACCCCCGCAAACATCGGATACGTCGGTTCTCTCATGTTCGGCCTGTTCCTGGTGGGTTGGGGCCTTTCGTTCATCTGGGGACCGATCTCGGACCGGTTCGGGCGCACCAAGTCGCTCGCCGCTACGATACTGGTCTACGCGGTGTTCACGGGCGCTGCCGCGTTCTCGACCGACATCTGGATGCTGGCGATCTTCCGCTTCCTCGCAGGGATTGGCGTGGGCGGCGAGTGGGCCATGGCCGGCACCTACGTCGCCGAGGCGTGGCCGGAGGACCGCCGCAAGATGGGAGCAGGCTACCTGCAGACCGGCTACTATTTCGGCTTCTTCGTCGCGGCGGCCCTGAACTACACGGTCGGCGCCTCGTTGGGATGGCGCGCCATGTTCCTTTGCGGGCTGTTTCCGGTCGTGGTGTCCATTGCGACCCTGCTCGGGGTCAAGGAACCGGAGCGCTGGGAGCACAAGCATCAGGAGGTGCAGGCAGCGCATGCAAAGAAGCACAGTCCGCTCGCTGTGATCTTCAGTCCGCGCTACCTCGGGCGCACCATCACCATGTCGGCGCTGCTGACTGTCGCGATCGTCGGTCTGTGGGCGGGCGCGGTCTATGAGCCGACCGCGATCGTCTTCCTCTCCCGCCAGGCCGGCATGGCGTTGCCGGAAGCGGCGAAGATGGCGTCCTACGGTACCGCCCTGCTCTCCATCGGCACCATATTGGGCTGCATCGCAGCCCCCTGGCTGGCCGAGCGCTTCGGCCGCCGCCCCACGCTTGCGCTCTACTATTTTGGCATGATGGTCACGATCGCCTTGGCGTTCGGCTGGGCATTCTATCTGCCGACGGGTAAGGCGTTGCCGGCATTCATGGCGGTGTTGTTCTTCCTCGGCATGTTCGGCGGCAACTTCGCGATCTTCAGCCTGTGGCTGCCGGAGCTGTTCGGCACCGAGGCGCGCGCGACCGCGTTCGCCTTCTGCACGTCCGTCGGCCGCTTCATCGGCGCCGGGGTGAATTTCGGCCTCGCCGGCGCCGTGGCCGCCATGGGCACGCTAGGCACGCCTGTCGCCCTCACCGCGATCGCCTTCGCCATCGGCCTGCTGATCATCCCGTTCGCGCGCGAAACCCGCGGCGAGACTTTGCCCGAGTAGGCCGGAGGGACTGATCCCTTCCGCATGCACGTGCAGGTGGTGTATCGTCCCCCCTCCGGGACCCGGCCAGACCGGGTCGCAAAAAATGACGGGGCAGGAAATGGACCAGCGCAACTTCACGGGTGACTACGACACCCTGCTGGAGCTCGTCAAAACGCGCGTCAGCGTGCGCAATCTCAAGCCCGACCCGATCCCCGACGACTACGTCACCCGGATCCTCGAAGTCGGGCGCTGGGCGATGTCCGGCGCCAACGGCCAGCCGTGGGATTTCATCATCGTCAAGGACCCGGAGATCAAGAAGGACCTGTTCCGCGTCTACATTGAAGAGAACAACGACTTCATCTACTGGATGGAGCAGCAACGCGACTTCAAGCTGCGCCATCCGTCCTTCCAGATGACCCACGACCAGGCACTGCAGAAGCACCGCACCAGCGTCGGCTGGTCGATCGCGCCGGTGCTGATCGTCATACTCGGCGACGGCCGCCGCCAATGGTCCACCGTGCAGGGCGCCCACACCTTCGGGCGCGACCAGTCGCATCTCACCGACGGGCTGGCCAACACCGCCATGATGATGCACCTCGCCGCCGGCGCCCTCGGCCTCGGCAGCCAGCACGTCACCATCCACATCCAGGAGCCGTTCAAGCGCATTCTCGGCGTTCCGGACCTGCTCACCTTCTCGCTGATCATGCCGATCGGCTATCCGGCGGTGCCGCCCAAGGAGGGCGTGCGCCGGCCGCTGGAGGACATGGTGCATTACGACAAGTTCGACATGTCGAAATACATGACCAACGAGCAGATCCTACATTATCTGCACGGACTGCGCGAAAAGACCGTGCCGGTCTACAGCCACTCCTATGCCGGCCGCCCGCCGGTGCCGGACGGCGGGAAAGAGTGACGGCGATGGAACGATCTGTTGCGCCGTCGCATGCACGACGAGCACTCGTGTTCGTCGCGCTGCTCGCCGGATTCCAGGTCTGCGCCACCGCTGCGCTTGCCCTCGACACCGTCCGCCTCGGCAAGGCCGTGCCCAACTCGTTCGCCTTCGCGGCGACCGAGGTCGGGATCGACGCCAAGATTTTTGCGGGCGAAGGTCTGGAAATCACCGTATCGAGCTTCCGCGGCGATGCGCAGATGCAGCAGGCGATGGCCGCCGGCAGCCTCGATATCGGGCTCGGCTCCGGACCGGCACTCGCCTTCCGGGTCAAGGGCGCGCCGGCGATCGGGGTCGCGGCCATGTATGGGGCGCCGGCCAATCTCGCGCTGCTGGTCTCGGCGAAGTCGCCGATCAGGACCGTCGCCGACCTCAAGGGCAAACGCATCGGCGTCACCACCGCCGGCTCGCTGACGGATTGGCTGGTCCGCGAACTCTCGCGGCAACAGGGCTGGGGCTCGAACGGCATCGGGATCGCGGCGCTCGGCCAGATGCAGGCGCGCCTCGCCGCAATGGACCGCGGCGAACTCGACGGCATGGTGCTGGAGGCGGCGAACGGCTACGAGCTCGAGGAGGCCGGCCGCACCCGCAACCTCATCCTGTTCGGAGACATCGCCAAGCATTTCTACACTCACGTGATCTATGCCACCGACGAGATGATCGACAAGCGGCCGGAGCTGCTGCGGCGCTTCCTGCGCGGCTGGTTCAAGACCGTCGCCTTCATGCGGGCGAACCGGGAGTTCACGGTGAAATCGGAGCAGCGCACGCTCGAGGTGCGCCAGAGCATCGTCGAGAAGATCTACGACGCCCAGATGGGCGGATTCTCCGCGGACGGCGCCTGGGATCCCGAGGCGATCGATGTGATCCGGGCATCGCTGAAGGAACTGGGCACCCTGCCCACGATCCCCGACGCCAAGATGCTCTACAACGACAAGTTCGTCCCGGTGCGGTTCTGATGAGCGCCGCCACATCATGAGCATGGTCGGCATCGATATCGGGGGCACCTTCACCGATCTCGTCGGCTTTGCCGACGGCGCCATCGTCACCGCCAAGACGCTGACGGTCCCGGCCGATCCGACCGTCGGGGCCGCGACGGCGCTGCGCGAGGCCGGGTGCGACGTGGCGACGGTCGGCGAACTGCTGCACGGCTCGACCATCGCCATCAACACCGTGCTGGAACGCAGCGGGGCCGCCACCGCCCTCGTCACCACCGAAGGTTTTCGCGACATCTACGCGCTGGGGCGCGGCAACCGGCCCGACGCGTTCAATCTCGATTTCCACCGGCCGCGGCCGCTGGTGCCGCGCGACCGCACCTTCGAAGTTCGCGAGCGGATGAATGCGGCCGGCGACGTGCTGGTGGCGATCGACGCGGCCGCCGTCGAAGCGCTCGGCCACTGGCTCACCACGCTCGGCATCGAGGCGGTGGCGGTCTGCTTCCTGCATTCCTACGCCAACCCGGCTCACGAGATCGTGGCCGGCGAGGTGCTGCGCCGCGTCTGCCCGCGCATCTTCGTCACCACCAGCCACGAAATCCTGCGCGAGTTTCGCGAATACGAGCGCACCTCGACGACGGCGCTCAACGCCTTCGTCGGGCCGCGCGTCAGCCGTTATCTCGCGCGCTTCGAGGGCTTCGCCCGCGAGGCGAACTTCGCCGGCCAGGTCGCCATCATGCGCTCGAACGGCGGCACCATGTCGATCTCCGAGGCGCGGCGCCAGCCGGTGGCGATGATGGAATCCGGCCCGGTGGCCGGCATGATCGGTGCCGCCCATCTGGCGCGGCTCCTCGGCATCGAGCAGGCGATAGGCTTCGACATGGGTGGCACCACGGCGAAGACCGCGCTGATCGCCGGCGGGCTGCTCACCATCGAGGAAGGCTATGTGATCGGCGACGCCTTTACCGGACAGCCGATGCAACTCCCCGTCGTCGACATCGTCGAGGTCGGCGCCGGCGGCGGCTCGATCGCCTGGTGCGACGACAATGGCGGCCTGCATGTGGGCCCGGTCAGCGCCGGCGCCGATCCCGGCCCGGTCTGCTACGGGCGCGGCGGCGAGCTGCCGACCGTCACCGATGCCGACCTGGTGCTGGGGCGCCTCAACGGCGAGCGCTTTCTCGGTGGCGGCATGCGGCTCGACCGCGCCGGCGCGCAAGCGGCGATCCGCGCCAAGCTCGGCGACCGGCTCGGGCTCGATGCGGTGACGGCCGCCTACGGGATCTCGACCATCGCGGACGGCGCCATGTCGCTCGCGGTGCGGGCGGTTTCGGTCAATCGCGGCATCGACCCCCGCGACACCGCCGTGATCGCGTTCGGCGGTGCCGGGCCGCTGCATGCGGTCGCCATCGCGCGGGAGATTTCGATTCCGAAGGTGATCATCCCGAAGCTGCCGGGAAATTTCTCGGCGCTGGGCATGCTGATGGCGCAGTGGCGGCAGGATTTCGTTCATACGCTGATCGGCGAACTAGACCGCGTGCGGCCGGCGGATGCAGCGCGCGCCTTTGCCGACCTGCGTGGCGCCGGCGAGGCAGCGCTCGCACGCGACGGGCTCTCCGGCGGAACCTTCGCATTCGCCGCCGACCTGCGCTATCGCGGCCAGGAGCACACCATCGCCATTCCCGTGTCCGGCCCCGCCGATATCGTCGGCGACACGGCAGCGACGCGGCGCAGCTTCGACACGCAGCACGAGCGCCGCCATGGCCACGCGGCGCCCGACCAGTCGATCGAGATCGTCAATCTGCGCCTGGTGGTGACGCTGGCGCGCATGGACGACGCCATCGGCCGCTGGCTCAGCGCGCCATGGTCGCCGGAACCTGCGGCGCCGGCCGAACGACGCACCGTGTACGACGACCGGGCGCAGCCGGTGGAAGCGGACATCCTGTGGCGGCCGGGGCTCGCGGCAGGCACCCATGTCGCCGGCCCCGCGGTGATCGAGGAGCCCAACTCGACCACCTTCGTGCCGCCGGGCGACCGCGCGGTGATCGACGCCTGGGGGAATATCGTGATCACGCTCGGCGAGCGGACGTAATAGAGGACGCGATGTCAGCCAACACCGTCAGCCCGATCACCGTCAATCCCATCACGGTCGAAGTCGTGCGCAATGCCGTCAACGCCTATGCGGACGAGATGGCGACCGCGCTGTGCAAGTCTGCCTACAACATGATGATCTACGAGGTGCGCGACTTCTGCTGCGGGCTGATCGACACCCGGGCGCGCATGATTTCGCAGAACAAGGGTGGGCTGCCGATCTTCCTGGCCGATCTCGGCATCGCGGTGCAGGACGGCATCGACCGCTACGGCCTCGACGGCTTCGCGCCGGGCGACGTGATCATCATGAACCACGGGCTGGTCTGCGGACAGCATCTCAACAACGTCGTGATCTACGCGCCGTGCTTTCACGACGGCAAGGTGGTAGCGTTTGCGGCGAGCCGCGCCCATTGGGTCGACATCGGCGGCAGCCGGGTCGGTTTCGGCTCGGTGGAAACCACCGAAGTCTATCAGGAAGGCCTGCAATTCCGCTCGCTCAAGATCTACGAGGCGGGCAAGCGCAACGAGACGCTGTGGCAGATCATCCACGACAATGTGCGCTTTGCCGAGGCCGCGCTCGGCGACCTGCGCGCCCAGGTCGCGGCCTGCCAGCTCGGCATCCGCCGCTATGGCGAATTGCTGGCGCGCTACGGCCGTGACGCCGTCGCTGCCGCGATCGACGTCATCTGGGACAATACCGAGCGCGAGGCGCGCGCCTTCATCACCAAGGTGCCGGACGGCACCTACGAGGCCGAGAGCTTCCTCGACAATGACGGCCGCAGCCTCGACGTGAAGCTGCGCATAAAGGTGAAGGTCGTCATCGACGGATCCCGCATGGTGGTGGACTTTTCCGGCATGCACGACCAGGTGCCGGGGCCGACCAATTCGGGCTATTCGGGCGGGCTCGCGGCGGCACGCGTCGCCTTCAAGTGCCTCACCCTGCCCCATGCGCCGGTGAACGAAGGTTGTTTCCGGCCCCTCGAAATCATTCTGCCGGAAGGCAAGCTGCTCAACGCCAGGCCTCCGGCCGCGCTCGGGCTGTGGAGCATTCCGCTGCCGACCGTGATCGACACCATCCTCAAGGCGCTGGCGCCGGCGCTGCCGGACCGCATCCCGGCGGCCCACAAGGGCGACATGGGCGGCTGCTCGTTCTCCGGTTTTCGCCCCGATGGCAGGCGGTTCCTGCTGATGAATATTTTCGGCGGCGGCTGGGGCGGGCGGCCGCGCGAGGATGGCGAATCCGCCTCGGTGTCGATCTGCCAGGGCGACGTGCGCAATGCGCCGGTGGAGCTGCAGGAGATCCAATATCCGTTCCTGATCGAGCGCTTCGCGCTGCGCCGGGACTCCGGCGGCGCCGGCCTCCATCGCGGCGGGCTCGGCGTCGAATTGACCTATCGGGCGCTCGGCAAGACCCTCACCAACGTCAATTGCGAACGCACCAAGGACCCGCCCTGGGGGCTCAATGGCGGCGGCCCCGGCGCCGTCAACGAAGCCACGCTGGTGCGGCGCGACGGCACCGAACAGAAGCTCCTCAAGGCGACGAGCGTTCCGATGGAGCCCGGCGACCGCCTCGTCTTCCGCACCGCCGGCGGCGGCGGCTGGGGCGACCCGCGCCTGCGCAGCCGGCGCGAGGTCGCCGACGATGTCGCCGAGGGCTACGTGTCCGCCGCGGCGGCACGGCGCGACTACGGCTTCGACGACGCCCAGGACAGCGCGGCGGAGTAGCGGATGCCGGCAAACGACACCACGCTCGGCGATGCGCGCCGCCAACGTCTGCTTGGCGCGATGGAGGCGGCCGGCATCGACGAGATCGTGGTGTACGGCAATGCTTGGCAGGCCGACTACCTGCGCTACGTCGCGGATTTCGGTATTCTGGAAGGCCATGGCATCGCGGTGATCTCGGCAGACGGGGCGACCGAGCTTTTTCTAGACAGCGCCACCGATGCCGAGCGCGCCGAGGTGGAGGCGCCCAGCGTCACGGTGCGGCGCGCCGGCGACATCGCCCGCGCGGTGGGCGCACGGCTGGATCGTGTCGCCAACCACCGGCTCGCGGCGGCACCGCGACGATTCTTGCCGAAATGGCTGGCCGACGCCGAACGCAGCTTCACCATCGAGGATGGCACGGCGCTCCTCGACAAGCTCCTGATGCACAAGCTGCCGGCCGAGATCGACGCCATCCGGTGCGCCGCCCGCATCGCCGACGACGCCTATGGGGAATTCGTCAAGGCGGTCGCGCCCGGCCGCCGGCAATACGAGATCGTGGCCGATCTCGAAGCCTATCTGCGGCGGCGCGGATGCCCGGACAATTTCATGATCATCGGCTCCGGCGGCAAGGACGTATTCGGCATGACACCGCCGTCCGAGCGCAGGATCGCGGCGGGCGATCTCGTCACCACCGAGCTGACCCCTGCGGTCGAAGGCTATTACGTCCAGATTTGCCGCACGCTGGTGGCGGGCAAGGCGACCCCCGCGCAGGCTGGCGCCTTTGCGATCTATCGCGAAGCGCTGGAGGCGGGCATCGCGGCGGTGAAGCCCGGGGCGACCGCCGCCGATGTCGCACGCGCCGAGAACGACGTGTTCCGCCGCTATGGCCTCGGCGACTACGTCACCAGCAAATACACGCGGGTGCGCGGCCACGGCATCGGGCTGTTCTGCGATTCCAAGCCGCATATTCTCGAAGATGTCGACACCGAGCTCAGCCCCGGCATGGCGCTGATCGTGCATCCCAACACCTACCACCCCGAGGTCGGTTATCTCGTGCTAGGCGATGCCGTGGTGGTGACGCAGACGGGCGTCGAGGTGCTGTGCCGCACGCCGCGCCAGCTTTTCGAGGTGCCGGCGTGATACGCGGAGCGGGACCATGCGCCGCGGCCTGATCGCCCGCTCCAGGGCCGAGTTGCCCGACGCCGTGTTCGATGGGCGGCTCGAACGGCTGCGCGCGGCGATGGCGGGGCTCGATGCGCTCCTCGTCTACACCAACAATACCCGGCCGGCCGGGGTGTCGTGGCTGGTCGGTTTCATCCCCTATTGGTCGGAAGCCATGCTCGTGTTGCCGCGCACCGGGCCGCCGGTGCTCGTGGTCGCGCTGACGTTCCGGGTCAAGCCGTGGATCGAGCGGACCAGCCGCGTCGCCGAGGTCGTCTTCAACCCGCGCATCGGCATCGAGACCGCGCGCCTGATCGCTGCGAAAAAGGCCGATGCGGCCGTCGGTGTCGTCGATTTCGATCATCTCTCGGCGGGCATAGCGGACGATCTGCGCGAGGCCGGCCCCAGGCTCGTATTCTCCGATGCCAGCGAGCTGTTTGCGGCGCTTCGCGCCAGCGCCGATCCTGCCGAGATCACGCTGACCGCCCGTGCCTCGTCGATTGCGGCGAGCGCCTTGTCCCGCATCGATCCGCGCGAGCCTGGCATCGGTGCCATCGTGGCGGCCGTCGAAGGCGAGGCGCGCCGGCTAGGGGCGGAAGAGGTTTATGTGGCGGCGGCGCCCGACCTCGCCCGCGACCGGCGGCTGATGCGCTTCGAAAGCGGCCCGGCGGACGAGCCCGCGCTCGGTGCGCGCCTCGCGGTGCGCGCGAGCGTCGCCTACAAGGGCAGCTGGGTGCGCCGCGTGGTGACGATCGAGCGCGACACCATGGCGTCGCGCGCCGAGAAGGCTGCGGCCGCATTCGCCGAGGCGGTGGCCCGCCTGCCGGACGACCGCGCCCTGTCGCAGTTCGCCTCCTTCATGGTGGAAGGATGCCGGCTGTCGCAGCCGCTTGAGGCGCTAATGGGCTCGGGCGTCGCCGAACCGCGCGCACCAGCCGCCGGCGCCGTGGTCTCGGTGCAAGCCTGCATCGAAGCCGATGGCGGGCCGTTCCTGTTCGGAGCCCCCGCCCTGCTCGGCGCCCGCGGCGAGACCGCGAGCACCTTCGTATAGCGCGCCCTCAGCTCAGGGAGTCGCGCCGCCGGCATTGGCGTTCGGACGGCCGTTCGGATTACCCAGTTCGGTTCCGTCGGGAAGCGT
>Ga0302325_10001142_pt1 | contig 69166 bp, 66 predicted proteins | sample Palsa_T0_2_FD_201948 | JGI IMG/M metagenome (GOLD analysis project Ga0302325, IMG submission 201948) | Peat permafrost microbial communities from Stordalen Mire near Abisko, Sweden - Palsa_T0_2 | ecosystem: Environmental > Terrestrial > Soil > Palsa > Peat permafrost | place: Sweden: Abisko...
CTGCCCACAAGCGTCCTTCCCACGAGCCCCTGTCCCGATCAAACGACCCTACGATCGCCACCGGACAAAAGGCCCAAGCCGCATTTCATACCCGTAGTCTGTCCTGTCGTGGAGCGAAGCGATGGGGATCGGGCTGGGCACGGCGACATGGAACCGATGAGCGCTGGCCGACTGGCCGCGAGCACGGCAGAGAGGGCCACAGCTCGAATCGGCTGGGCTGTGGGAAGCCGCAGGGGGCGGCTCCGCGGATTGGAGCACAGAGCGCTTGTGGGCAATTCGTTGGCCGGTCACGGCCTCTAAGGGTCTATTACACCCGTGACCCACCGCAGACGAACGCAATCCCCCTACGACTCGCCGACCCCCGGCAGCCCCGCTCTTGACGAGGCATCCGTGGAGGCCGTCGCGCGGCGCGTGGTTGAGCTGCTTCGCGCCGACAGCCATTCCGCCCATGAGCGTCGGCTTGTAGATGCGGCGACACTCGCCGCCGAGTTGGGCGTCGATCGCTCGTGGGTCTACGCCCACCGAGCCGAGCTTGACGCCATTCGACTCGGGTCCGGCTCGAAGCCGCGCCTGCGCTTCGACGTGGACACGGCACGGGAGTTGCTTGCCCGTTCTACAGGCAAGGAGTCACGGCTACAGGAATCGCCCACGACGACGGGGGCTTCGTCGTCTCGTAGGCGACGCCGTTCGGGCAGCAGCTACGAGCTGCTGCCCATCCGTGCCACAGCAGCCGCCACTGCGATTCGCGGAGAGGGCTCGTGATGCCCTCGCTACTGCCCCGATGCCCGCTGCTGCCGTTCAGCCTCAGCTATCGCCTCCGCGAGTTGGTGCAGGCTTGCTCCGAGAGCGTCGAGGAACCGCAGGACCGTGTGCCAGCGAACGCCGCGTCGGCCTCTCTCGACTTGGGAGACATAGGTCGGATGGATGTCGAGCCTGGCAGCCAAGTCCTCCTGGGTCAGCCCGGCGCTGTCGCGCATGGCTTGGAGCGCTCGACCGAGCAGAAGTTGGTCTTGGACCGCGTCACGCATCTAAGCACTTTTAGTCAGGTTGGGCTATCATCTGGGGGCACGAAAATAGTGCCCCCGCGCTGTTGTCGCAGCCGGGGGCGTGGCCCCGTAGGGGTTAGCTACGGCGCACGGGCAACGCTACCGGACCCACACAGCGCTGCGCGAACGCTGCAAAGCACCTTTCGGCGCCTCCAACCAAGGAGGAACCGACCCATGACCACCATCCCCGCCGAAGCCGTCATACGGCTCCGCGAAGCACTCTACGGCCAGCTCGGCTACATCGCCGAGGAACTCGCCTCAGCCGCCCGCACACCAGGACACGAGATCAACGACGAATGGTCCGAGCCCGTAGCGCGCTTCGACCGCACATGCGCCCTGCTCGATCAGATCGGCTGGAACGAACACGACCCCGAACAAGACGTAGAGATCGACCTCGACCAGCACCGCAAGTGATCCTCGCCGCGCTCAATGACCACCTCAAGATCGAGCAACACCTGAGGAGCGAGCAAGGCGACCATGCCGCAGGGCAGCGCCAACGTGCCCACGCCCGAGCCCTCACGATCGAAACGTTCATGGCCGCCGCCGGCCTGGAGGCCGACTGATGCCACGCCCAGCAACAGGGCAAGTGATCGTGGATGGCCGCAGACGCAGCCCGACCTACGGGCTGCGCTTCCGTGCCTACGGCCGACGCGAGTACGTAGCACTCGGGACAGCAGCAGAAGGCTGGACGAGAGCAAGGCGCAGACCGAGCTACATAACGTCCTCGCCGACGTACGGCGCGGCATCTGGCGCCCTCGTGAGCCCGAGCCGACTCCCGAGATCGACCAGGACCCCACCTTCCACGAGTTCGCCTCACGGTGGTTCGAGTCCACAAAGGGAGAGTGGCGGGAGAAGACGCGGCTCGACTACGAATGGCAGCTCTCAGGGCATCTGCTGTCGTTCTTCAAGCACCACCACCTGTCGCAGATCACGATTGCCGAGGTCGATGGCTATCGGCAGTCCAAGGTGGCAGAAGCCCGAGCGATCCAAGCTGCCGCAGCCAAGGGCCAACGACTGACGGGCACCTATACGGACAAGCACGGGCGTACGCGCAAGCGGGCACGACGCGCCCTTTCGGCCACGTCGATCAACAAGACGATCACCCGCCTCGGGCAGATTCTCGAGGTCGCGGTGGAGTACGGACTGATCGGCGCGAACCCGGCCAACGGCAGCAGACGGCGGCTGAAGCCGCAGAAGGCCGCTCCGGTGTGGCTCGATTGCGCCGAGCACATCGAAGCGCTGCTCGATGCTGCGGGCGAACTCGACAACCACGCCAAGGCGAAGGGAGGCCACGACCAGAAGGGCGGGCTCGTCTACCGACGGGCGCTGCTCTCAACGCTGGTCTTCGCCGGCCTACGGATCGGGGAGTTGACCGCGCTGCAACGGCGACATGTTGACCTCGCCGGCAGCCGGCTCACCGTGCGCGCGTCGAAGACCGACGCCGGAATGCGACAGGTGGACGTACTGCCAGCGCTCCGCGACGAACTGACCGCCTACAAGGCGCAGGCCGCGAGCACCGGCCCTAACGCGCTCGTGTTCACCACTGCGGCCGGGTCCGAGCTGATCCAGGGCAACATCCGTCGGCGCGTACTCGACAAGGCCGTGGCAAGGGCCAACGAGAAGCCGACCGAGGCGGGAGAGGTGCCGCTGCCGGAGGGCCTGACGCCGCACAAGCTGCGCCACACCTTCGCGTCGATCCTCGTCGCGCTCGGGGTCGATCCCGGCAGCGTCATGGATCAGCTTGGACATACGGACGCCAGCTTCACGTTGCGGGTCTATCGCCACGGGATGCGGCGCGACGGTCCGGCAAAGGAGCGCCTGCGAGCGCTCGTGGGAGGAGCTGGATGGACGGCAATGGGCAGCAGTGAGGCGCTGGCGCCTTGGACACCGTTCCGCCGCGCCTGACCTGATCTTTCGATATGCAGGCGTCGCGGCGTGGTGTGCCACCGGGTGCTCACTTAGCACTTTCGGTCGCGGCACGTGCGGCCGTCGAACCTGGGCGGAGCTCACCGCCCTGCCCCTGCGCAACCTCTGGCATCAGAGAACGGAGATGCTCGGTTATGTCGTGGGGACCAATCCCAGGTGGGCATGTGTGACAGCCGAGACCCGTGCGATCGGGATTATCTCGCTGGAATTCCGCAATCGTAGCTAGTCTCTCTGTGATCGATTCGGCGTGCGCGCTGGCCACGTCGCGCGCATGCTGTGTTTCTGCGTGTTTGCTCACATATTCCATGAACTCCTTGTACGCATTGAGCGCGACCAGCGTTCCCACATCCTTGCCGCGAAAAAGGACCAGCGGCTCATCGTCCGGAAGAAAATAACCACCGCTACGATGAAACACACCGTCCTCAGAACCAAACTGATACTTCGGATCATGCATGGCGCCTCCTTGCGGGAGCAGTCGTCATCATTGATCGTCCTCTAGGTCGAGTGTTTGGGCAACGTCGCCAGTGTCATGTGGACCCGGCCTCCTCGGGTGGCAGCTCTTTTCGTAGCTCCCCCTCGCTCTTGAGGTCTCCGCGGTTCTGGTCAAGTTGGGATTGTTTCTGTTCGATTTCGTGAATACGCTCTGACGAGATGAGTGTTGCGCCTTGGCGGATCGCGTTGAAGTTGCCGATGTAGCGGTTGGTGATCGGTGGAAAGCGCGGAGCTTTGCGCAGCAGACGCTCGATTGGGCGATCAAGCCATGCGTGGGACTTGCCGAGGACCATCCCGGGCGAGCGAAGGTTCGGGTTACCCGCCATGTACTGAGTCACGATCATCAAGTCGTCTACCCAGGTAACCCCGCATGAGGGTGTCGCGTCGTACTCCTTGAGGACTAGGCGCTCTTGCTGGCGGGGGTTGGCGAGCTCCTCCCGGAGCCTCCAGAAGAAGAGGATGGCGTTGCAGGTGTCAAGCCGCGTGGTTCGATGCTCCTCCCGTTCGCGCACGGGCGCCAAATCGCTGTCTGGGTTGAGCCAGAGGAACTCGACCTTGACGTCGTGCTCAACGATCGCGTCTGTGAAATCGCGCGCGCTTGCGTCGGCCACCGCGGGGTCGGATATGTAGCCGTGGTTGGCGGTGCCGAGAACGCGAATGTGGCTCCGTGCCTCGCGAATCAGCTCGTTCCAGAAATTGTCTTCGAAGCGGGCGTTGCGGTCGACGAACACGTCTTGGACGCCGTCCCCCAAAAGCTGCTGCATGAACTGGTCTCGTCCCAGAGCGATGCCACCGACTAGCACTGACGCGATCACGGAGGTGCCGAGCCCTACGAGGATCAAGCCCGTGGCGTTGTTGGTCCCGATGGCGACGCCAACGACGACCAAAATGACGCCCCCCGCGCCCGCGAGCTCAAGGGTCCGCGAGTCTAGCTTGAACCAGACCCGGCGAATCCGCGATGAGAACCGGGCGGTCATCGACGCCGCGTGTGAATCCTCGGCTGCCCTAGTCGGTCCAGGTGACGCGATCGAGCACGCGGCAGACGACATCACTGATGTCGAGCTCGTCCAGCTCGTCGCGATGGCAGAAGCGGACCTCGTCGAGGTCGCTGGCGGCCTTCAGCTTGCCGCCGATCGGCCGGGCGAGGCTATAGACGATCACCCTGTGCTCCTCGGGCGGATCGATGATCTCCCAGACGCCGAGCTGGCCGTGTACCTCGACGGCTAGACCGGTCTCCTCGCGGATCTCGCGGATCGCGGCGTGTTCGATCGACTCAAAGGGCTTGATCTTGCCTCCGGGGAGGACCCACTTGCCTTTGTTCGGCTCCTTGCCGCGAATGCCGAGTAGGACGCAGTCGCCGTCGAGAACCACGACCGCGCTGCCGAGCCGCGGCGTCGTCTTCGCAATTGGCCTCTCGGCATCAGGCGCTAGCGCTGTCCCGGGCATCGGTTCCTTTGAGCTGTAGGGGTCCACATCAAGTGATCCGACGGGAGACCGGATCTGTGACATGATCCTTTGTTAGTTGGCCAATGTTTCGGCCAAATAGACAGATTCATGGCCAGAACTATCCCACTGCCGCCGGACAGCATCGTCTGCGTTGACGAAGACACGCTGCTGCGGATCACTCGCGTTGCCCGTTCAACGCGCCGGAACTGGGTCAAACAGAGCCTAATCGACGATCGATCTGACGGTCGCTACTACGAGCAGGACGTGCTCGAAACGGCGCTCGTCGCGCTGATCGTCAAGGCGACAAGGGGCCTAACCGATGCCAGACTGGTCTGGCATTCAAATCGCGTTAGCCTTCTTAGCGCAGTCGCCGGCGCGTCCGACGTGGAGGATCTCGCACTCGTATTGGAGCTCCGGCTGCTACGCGGCGCCCTGGCGATTTCAGCCGCGCAGGTAGGCCCCGCGACGAGGCCTTTCGAGCCATTTGTCCTCATCCCGGTCGGCCCGCCTGCCGCCGAGGCACGCGAGGGGTTTCGCATATTCGCAGCTCCTCCCCGCACGAAGCCTGGCCGTCGGCGCGAGGGGAAACGCGACGCTAAGCGCTCGGTTGATCCTCCATCCCGCCCAGGCTGAGGCGCGCACGCGTTTCGATCCATACTCGCGCCCCACATGACAGGGGCCGCTCAGGTGAGTACCGAACGACGGAATCGCCGTGGATCACCACGTCGCTGCATGCGAAGGATCCCTTGGAGGTCTTAACGCTAAGTGGAGGTGCCGTGTCGCCCGTCTTGGTGTTCCGCCGGATCACGTGCTGATTGACGTGGATACGCTTGATGATGCCAGCGCTAAAGGGAGGCGTCGGCTGTGCTTTAGGGGTCGTCTCATTGCTGGACGGCATCGCCCAGAACGTTAGAGGGCCCCTCGGAAGTACAGCTTCGATCCCATTCTCAATGGGCAGCAATGGACAGCAGCGACGCCCAGACCCCCTGGACAGACCTTGCCGCGAACAACGACCGAACCCTAAAACCCGCTTGAACACAGGGCTTTCGGAGGGATGCCCCCGCCAGGAGTCGAACCTGGATCTACCGCTTAGGAGGCGGTCGTCTTATCCATTGGACTACGAGGGCGCGGCCGATCGCGCTGGCGATGGCATCGCGAGAAGGCTACCGGCGCTCGACGCCGTCACCGTCAGCGACCTCGCCGGCCAGGCGCCGCAGCGGCTGGCCGACCAGCCTGTGGGTGATCCACTGATCCATCCGCTGTGCGCCGATGCCGCGGTAGAAGCCGAGGGCGAGCTCGTTCCAGTCGAGCGCCGCCCATTCCAGGCGCCCGCCGCCGCGCTCGCGCACGCGGCCGGCGACGGCCGCCAGCAGCGCTTTGCCGACGCCTGAGCGGCGGTGCGACGGGCGCACGAACAGGTCCTCCAGCCACACCCCCTGGATTGCCAGGAAGCTGGAGAACGTCGGAAAGAACAGCGCGTAGCCGGCGGCCTGGCCGCCCTGCTGCGCAATCAGGGCCTCCGCCGCCGGACGCTCGCCGAACAGCGCCTCGCTCAGCAGCTGCTCGTTCGCGCGCAGCTCGTCCTCGAGGTGCTCGTACTCCGCCAGCTCCCTGAACAGCTCGAGCAGCAGCGGGACATCCTGCGGTCGCGCGGCGCGCACGACCAGCGGCGCCGCACGATCCGGGCCAGCGATATCCGTCATTGACCCTCGCGATCGGGACGCTCGGGGTAGATGTCGTCGATGGTGCCGAGCGCGCGATACGGCGCGCCGGCGGCGCGCTCGATCGCCGCGGCGCCGCCGGCCAAGCGGTCGAGCACGCTAACCACGCCGCAGATCTCGTGCCCGGCCTCCTGCAGCGCCGCGATCGCCGCGAGCGTGGAACCCCCGGTCGTGACGACGTCCTCGACGACCACGCAGCGATCCTCCGATCCCAGTGGCGGACCCTCGATGCGCCGTTGCAGGCCGTGCGCCTTGGCCTCCTTGCGCACGAAGAACGCCTTCGCGTCGACGCCGCCGGCGAGCGCCGCGCAGGCGACCGCATCCGCACCCATCGTCATGCCGCCGACCGCCGTCGCTTCCCACTCCGACACCTGCGCGGCCAGCAGCGCGGCGAGCGCCGCGAAGCCCGCCGGGCGCAGGATCGCGCGCTTGGCGTCGACGTAGTACTCGGCACGAGCGCCGCTGGTGAGCGTCACCGCGCCGATCACCAGCGCGTGCTCGCGAAGCTCGCGAAGCAGTTGCACACGGGCCGCGGACAGCTCGCTCGTATATCCGTCGGTGGCGTCCACGCAGCCCCCTAATCTAGCGTCGTGGTTGGTCCCATCGTGCGCTTGCTGCGCCTCGCCTCGTTCGTGATCTGCCTGATCGTGATCGCGTCCTTCGCGATCTTCGTGGTCGACCAGTCCAAAACGGCTTCCGCGCACCAGACTCAGGAGATCGTCGGCGGTCCGTTGGTCAAGACCACGAAATCGACCGCCCGCCCGGGCAGCGTGCACAAGGCGATCGACGAAGCATCCGAACAGCTCACCTCGCCGTTCGCCGGCCTGGTCTCCGGCTCCAGTAGCGAATGGGTCATCCGCGGCGTCAAGCTGCTGCTGGCGCTCGCCGTGTACGGCTTCGGGCTTGGCTATCTCGCGCGGGTTCTGCGCGTCCGTGTGTAGGCGCCGGCGCGGCTACGGCCCGGCATCGCTGCGCACCCGCGCGCTGCCGCCACCGTCGTCGTTGTACACGTCAACCGGCGTGCCCACGCGCACCCACGCGTAGATCGCGGGGGCGTCGGGGATCGGCACGCGCAGACAGCCGTGGCTGGCGGCGTATGTCGGCACTTCCGCGTAGCCGTGGATGGCATAGCCGCGGATGAAGTAGTTGGAGTCGACCATGCCCTCGCTGTTTTCGCCGGGCGTCTTCTCGTACACCTGGAAGCGCCCGATCACGGTCGGCGTCGAGGGCTTGCCGGAGCTCGTCGTGTAGATCTTGCGCACGCGCCCTCCCGGTTCGATCTCCGCGAGCACCTGCCTGGTCAAATCGGCCTCGACGTGGCGGCCGTCGCGCGGATAGCGCACGTGGAAGCTGCCCGCACGGCGCCCCAGCAGCTCGAACACGCGCGTGCCCGCGTACGGGATTCGCGGCAGGCCGGTCATCTTGCGGTAGGCGATCAGCGCCTGCTCGGTCCCTTCGTCGAAGGAGCCCGTTAGCGGCACCGCGTAGTGGAGCACGTCGAGCTCCGATTGCAGCAGGCGCACCGATTGCCCGCGCGCGCCCGGGCCGAGGTCGGCGTGGACGTAGCGAACCGCCTGCGAGCGGCCGCTGAAGGCAGCCTGCTGAGCGGTCGCCGAATGAGCGGCTCGTGCTTCCAGGAGCCCCGCATAGTGGCTCGTGAAGCTCAACTCGAACTGTCCCGTCCCGCCGGGCGCAGGGCGCACCCCGACGACGTCCGTGCCCACCTGACGGCGATCGAGGTAGAAGCCGACCGTCACCGTCTGTCCGGCGACGTACGGCATGACCAGCCCATGCAGCACGACGCGCCGGCCGACCAGCGCAAACGGCGGGCTGCCGCCGAGCTTGCGCAGCACCAGCTCGATCTTGCCGGACGCGGGGGCTGGCGTAGCCGGCGCACTCGAGGGTGCCGACGTGCTCGGCGGCGCGGCCGCGGTGCTCGCGGCAGCGCCTGCAGTCGGGCCCGCCAGCGCGAGGCCCGTCAGCGCGACGCCGAGCGCAGCCAGGTGGCGTGCCGAGCCCATCATCCGATCCTAGTGCGCTGCGCCGGTTGACAGCGACTCGGCGCTTTCCGGCGCGATCACGCCGATGCGCTTGAACAACCGCACCAGCGCGCCGATCGTCACGAGCGCGCACACGACCAGCACCGGCGCCTGCCAGCCCCAGTCCTCGAGGCTGGAGAACGCCAGGCAATTGTTCAGGCAGTGGGCGATCATGCACGGATACAGCGAGCCGCTGTATCGATACAGCAGGCACAGTCCGAAGCCGAGCGCCGCCAGCGGCGCGAGGTCGAGCACCGGCGCCGAGCCGACGTGAACGCCGCCGAACACCAGCCCCGTGATCAGCGCGGCTGGCAGCGTTCCCCGCCAGTTGCGCAGGGCCGTGAAGATGTAGCCACGGAACAGGAACTCCTCGCAGATCGGCGCCACCACGCACGTCAGCCCCGCGCTCAACACCAGCAGCGTGGCGCCTTCGTTGGAGCCGAGCGTTTCGAGCAGCTTCTCTTCTTCGGGATGGAATATCTCGGCCCAGACGGCGCTCACGATGATGAATGCGACGAGCAGCAGCACGATCAAGCCGATCGCCGAGCGCCAGCCGATCGCCGGGGGACGTAGCCCGAACTGCCACGAGCGCACGACCCGCCCGCCGATGTGTGCGCAGTACACGGACGCGAGCACGAACCCCACGTCCTGGACGACCGTGTCGGCTATCGAGATGCCCGGCGGCGTGTGCGAGCTCGTAATGCTCACGCCCAACAGCAGCGCCGGAAGGTCGACGACCAGGCCACCCACGAGCGCCAGCGCCAGTCCGCCGACCAGCGCGACCGCCGCCGTCCACGCAGGCCAGCCGGTGTTCGGCGAGCGCGAGGGCTCGCCCTGCGGCGACTCCTCGACGAGCTCCTCCATCGCTACGCCACCCAATGCCAGGTGGCGAACTGGGCGACGAACAGAGCCATCAGCGCGCCCGAGGCCAGGAGCACCGGCGTGCGTGCACGCGGATGCTCGCTAAGCCACGCCGCCAGCCAGATGCTCAGCGGGAACAGCACCACCAAGAAGCGCGGCAGCGACATCAGCGGCTGGGAGCTGACCGGGTCCGACAGCGGCAGCGCCAGCGCGACGATCACGTAGGCGCCGTAGGCGAGCGGCAGCCTGCGCAGCACACCCACGATCGCGGGAATCGCCGCGAGCAGGAACGCCAGCAGCATCAGATTGTGCCCGGCGCTCACGAACGCGCTGTCCCCGCCGGTCGGGAAGTACAGGTGCCGGCGCTGGAAGGACAGCAACTGGCGTGCGCCCTCGATCGCCGCCTTCACGCCGTCCCACACGCCCACGTACGGACCCGCGAAGTGCCTGCCCCACGCCCCCTGAGCCTGGAACGGAGCGAGCGCGTCGCCGCCCGCCAGCGCCAGGTAGGCGCCATAGGCGAGCACGCCCGCGGGTAGCAGCGCCAGCCACAGCGCGTCGCGGCGCAGGCGGTAGCGCGGACGCACCCTGACGGGCACACCCTGAAGGGCGCAGGCAGGCACACTCAACCACAGGCGCCGTCGCGCCGGGCGGTCGGGGGGACGATCCTCGCGCGGCCCGTAGAGGTAGATCATCAGCGCCGGCAGCGCCAGTACCAGACCAGTGCTGCGCGTGGCACCGGCCAGCGCCCCGAGCACCCCCACCCACATCCAGCGCCCCCGGCGCGCGTTCCAGAACAGGCCCACCGACAGAGCCAGGTACAGAGACTCCGAGTAGACCGCCGAGAAGAAGAATGCCATCGGCGCGAACGCCGTCAGCATCACCGCCAGGCGCGCGGCCTCGCCGACGCGATCGCCGGCGAGCGACGGACGCAAGGTGCGCCCCAGCTCGAGCGCGCTGAGGCGGTGGATCCAGTACAGCGCGAGCGCGAGCGCCACCGTCGAAAGCAGCACCCCCGCGAGCACCGGTGGCAGCCCGGGCGAGGAGACGACCTTCAGGCCGAGGGGGTACAGCGGGAAGAAGGCCGTGCGCGAGGCTGTGTAGGAGCCGAGGTCGGGGCGGTAGCCATAGCGGGCGATCACCAGATACCACGCGGCATCCCAGCGCGCCGCCGGGGCGGCCAGCAGGTTCCCGAGCCAGCCGAACCCGCTGGTCACGCCCGGCGGGTTGAAGGCTTTGCGTTGTGGGCCGAAACCGAATACGAGGATCGTCCCCACCCCCGCGACCCACACCAGCAGGCGCGAGCTCCACAGCGCCCGCCAGCTCTCGCGCACGGCGGTCGAGCGCGCGGGATCGCGGGCGTGCAGCTCGGAGAGCCGGGGCAGGCGCCCACGCCGAGGTGGCACGCCGGCCACCGGCTCGCGTACGCCTGGGAGCGTGGGGGCGAGCGCCCCACCATCGAGCGTTGCGCGCTCGGCGGCTGGCGATTGCACGGTGTCGGGGTTCATAGCGTCTGGCAGGGGAGCGTAGAGATCACCGCGGTGTGAGGCGACGGGAAGTCACGCCCGCGCACGGTAATCTCGAACCTCCGGAAATGTCTCGACAAGCACGAAAGCGTCGCAGCGGCCGCGCACGGGGCTCACGGATTCTCATCCTCGGCGCCGGCACGCTCGTCGGCGCGCTGATCGTCGGCGTGATCGCCGCGGTCGGCTACGTCCTGCACATCGCCGACTCAGCACCGGCGCTCGCGTCGCTTCACCCGCTCCTCAGCGGCGGCTCCTCGCAGGTGTTCGCCGCCAACGGTAGCCGTCTCGGCTTCATCCAGTCCGACGAACTGCGCAGCCCCGTCGGCTGGAGCGAAATCCCGGCCGACGTCAAGAACGCGACCGTCGCGATCGAGGATCAACGCTTCTACAAAAACGACGGCGTCGACTTGACCGGGATCTTCCGCGCGGCGGTCAAGGACCTCAGCGAGGGCGCGCCGCTGCAGGGCGGCTCGACGATCACGATGCAGCTGATGCGCAACCTGTACCTCGGCGGAGACCAGCACACGCTCAGGCAGAAGATCATCGAGGCCAAGCTCGCGCTCGAGTACGAGGAACACCACAGCAAGCACTCGATCCTCACCAGCTACCTCAACAGCGTTCCCTACGGGACACTCGGCGGCCAGACGGCCGTCGGCGTGCAGGCCGCGGCGCGGATCTTCTTCGACAAGCCCGTCTCCCAGCTGGATCTCGAGCAGTCGGCGCTGCTCGCCGGCCTGCCGCAGGCGCCCTCGCAGTACAACCCCTTCCTGTACCCCGCCGCGGCGAGGGAACGGCGCAACGAGGTGCTGGCGAAGATGGCCGAATTGCACTACATCTCCAAGGCGCAGGCGAAGGCAACCGAGGCCGCACCGTTGGAGGTACACCGAGGCGACTTCTACTCCCGGCGCAGCGAACCGTTCTTCTTCGAATACGTGCGCCAGCAGCTGGTCAAGCGCTACGGCACGAAAGCCGTCGAACGCGGCGGCTTGAAGGTGTACACGACGATCGACCTGAACAAGCAGCGGCTGGCGCGCAAAGCGATCGCCGAAGTGCTCGACGAAGCCGGCGATCCCGCCGCGGCGATCGTCACGCTCGACCCCCACAACGGCGACATCGAAGCGATGGCCGAGTCCGAGAGCTACGAACAGTCGCAGTACAACCTCGCAGCCGATGGGCACCGCGACCCGGGGTCGACGTTCAAGGCGATCGACCTGGCCGACGCGCTGTCGCGGGGCATCGACCCCAACTCAACCTACTACGTGTCAAAGACGCTGGAACCCGGATGGCTGCCGGCGGAACCGAACTACAAAGTCGAAACGTTCGAGAAAAGCTCCCTGAACAAGTCGATCAACCTCGTGCAGGCAACGCTCACCTCCGACAACACCGTGTACGCACAGCTCGCCGCCGACCTCGGCGAGGAAACGATCACCCACACCGCCCGTGAGATGGGCGTCAAAGCGCCCCTGCTGGGCAACCCCGCGCAGGCGCTGGGCGGTCTGAAGTATGGCGTCACGCCGCTGGAAATGGCCGACGTGTACGCGACGCTCGCCGACGGCGGCTGGCGCAACACGCCGATCGCGATCACCAAGGTCGTGTTCCCCGACGGCCACGCCGACACCAACTGGGGCACTCCCCATCGCGTGAAGGTGCTCAGCGAAGCCGTCACCGCTGAGGAGACGAGCATCCTGCACCAGAACGTGCTTGCTGGCACCGCCGTCAGATCGGTGATCAACTGCCCCACCGCGGCCAAGACCGGTACGACGAGCGAACTGGTGGACGCGTGGCTGGACGGCTACACGCCCAACTACACGACGGTGGTGTGGATGGGCTATCCCAACAAGGACGTGCCGATGACCGACGTCCAGGGTGAACCCCAGCAAGGTGGCGCACTGCCGGCGGTGATCTGGAAAACGTACATGAGCGCCGTCACCGAAGGTCAGCCGTGCGTCGAATTCCCCGCGTCCAAGGAAGCGATCTCCTACCGGCCGTTCTACGGCCATTACGCCACCACCGGCGAGGCACAGGCCGCCCAGCAGCTCGAAGCCGAACGGCCGACACGGACGCCCTCCACACACCATCACCACACGGGCGGCGCTCCAGGCAACGGCCAGAAAGAAAGCGCGCCGGTCGAAGTGCAGGAAGCTCCCGCGCCGCAAGCCGAAACGCCCGCTGCGCAACCGCACACGCCGGCGCCGCGCACCAGCGAACCCGTCACACCGGGACGCAGCTCACCGCCCACCCACGGCAACACCGGCGGCGCGGCAACGCCGTAGAGAGGCCGCACTGCTAGTTTGATCGACGTGGCAAAGGAGGACAAGGTCGAATTCGAGGGTGAGGTGATCGAGGCCCTGCCGAACGCGATGTTCCGCGTGAAGCTGGACAACGATCACGTCGTGCTCGGCCACGTCGCGGGAAAGATGCGGCGATTTCGCATACGCATCCTCCCCGGCGATCGCGTCCGCTGCGAGCTCTCGCCGTACGACCTCGACCGCGCCCGAATCGTCTACCGGCACCGCTGACACCGGCAATCGCTGAGCTCTCCCTGATCGAATCGATCGCCGCCGTGCTCGAAAGCTCGCGCCCGGCGAAGCGGATCGTGCGGGGAATCGGGGACGACGCGGCCGTGGTGCGCGCGCGAGCGGTGAGCGTGACAACGCTTGACGCGATGATCGAGGGGGTCCACTTCCGGCTGGACGACGGTTGGGCGAGCGCGGGTGAGGTCGGTCACCGCGCGCTCGCGGGAGCGCTGTCGGACCTCGCGGCGATGGGCGCCGACCCGGGCGAGGCCTACCTCCTGCTGGGCCTGCCGTCGGGCTTCAGCGAGCAGCGCGCACTGGAGCTGATGCGGGCGGCGGACGCGCTCGCCGCGCGCACCGGGACCGCGATCGTCGGCGGCGACGTCGTCGCGGCACCGGTGCTGACGGTCGCGGTGACCGCGGTCGGCTGGGCGGACAGCGCCGAGGAGCTCGTCGGGCGCGACGGCGCGCGCCCCGGCGATTTGGTGGGAGTGACCGGCCGGCTGGGGGGCGCGGGCGCCGGCCTGGCGCTGATCGCGGGGCGCGCACAGGCGCGAACACCCGAGGCTGCATCCACCGTGGAACGTGCCCGCAAGCCTGTGCCGCGATTGCGGGAGGGTCGCGCTCTGGCTGCGATCGGCGTGCACGCGATGATCGACCTATCCGACGGCATCGCCAGCGACGGCGCTCACATCGGCCGCGCCAGCGGCGTGCATCTGCGGGTGACGCTCGCGGCGCTGCCGATCGACGCGGGCGTGGTCGAGGTGGCAGCCGCGCTCGGGATACCACCGTGGCAGCTCGCGGCGGCGGCCGGCGAAGACTACGAGCTGTGCTTCTGCGCCGCCGGCGAGGATCGCGCGCGCGTCGAGCACACGCTGCGTGCGCTCGGCGACGTCAACGTCACGTGGGTCGGCGAGGTGCTCTCCGGGCCGCCGGGCGCGACGCTGCTAGACGAGGGGGGAGACGCTGTGCGGGTCGAGGGATACGAGCATCGCTGGTAGCGATCTGCGCGTGCCGACACGGCCCCGCGTGGACGTGAGGGGAGTTTCTATCGGTCGCGGCTGCGCGCCCCCGAGCAGCAGCCGCGCCGCGCCGACCGGCACGGTGCGCGTCAGCCGTGCGTACACAAGCAGGCGTTTTTCGGCGCTGAACAGCGGCGCGCACGCCGACAGCACGAGGCGGCTGTAGCCGACCTCAGAGACCGCCGCGCGCACGTCAGTCGGTGAGACGACCCGCTGGCCGGTGACCGTGTAGGTGAAGTGCGCGTAGGGCATGAACAGCAGGATGTGGTTGCCGCGTTTGAGCAGGTTGATGTCGCGGAAGGGCGCCAGGTAGGTCGTGCGGTGTCCCGCGATCGCGGTCGTTCCGGGGATCCCCGGGAAGCTCGTTTCCGCGTAGATCCCCGGTCCGCTCTCGAGGTCCGCGGTGTCGGTGCCGTTGACCACCACGTAGTCGGCGTCGACCTCCGGGATCATGATGCGCCCGACCGCGCTGCCCTCGCGCGCGTGACGTTCGAGCTCACCGGCGAGGAACGCGATTCGTGCGCTCTGGTCGGCCAGGCTCGCGAGCGTCTGGCGCTCGAGCGGCGTCGGCGCAGCGCGTTCGACCTTGCGCAGGTCGCCGCTGAGGCCGTCCTGCCTGATGGTGGCGTACAGCGCCGAGATCGGCTCCTGCCAGACCATCGTCACCACCGCGTCGAGCAGCGCCAGCGCACCCGCGAGGATCAGCACGATCGCGACCACGCGCATTGCGCGCGCGCGCAGCGATCGATTGTCGGTCCCTGGGAGCAGACCGCTGCCGGGCGCTGAGGGGCTGAGCTGGAGCTCGGACACCGCCTGCCTATAGTCGCAGAGCCGACTCGGTACCACCGAGCGATCCCGGTCCTGCATACGACACGGGTCCGCGAATCGTGACCTCGATCGCGTCGGGGAGCTGCCCGGCGGATGTCTGGCGGTGCGTCCCGACGGCGAGCATCGCGGCGGCGGCGGCACATCCGAAGGCGACGCTCCACAGGATCGCCCCCCCGAGCCCGACGTGCCCGCCGGCGAGGAGCAGCACCGCCATCCACACCGTCTCGCCCACCCCCAGTCCGAGCTGGTGGGCGTAGAACAGGATCACCAGGGCCAACGGGAGCACCCCGAGCGCGACGAGCCCCAGCGAGAGCAGCCGCCGCGGGCGAAGCTCGGGGGAGGCGAGCACGAGCCACAGGTGCACAGCCGGAAGCGCCAGCAGCGCGGTGAACGGATTGCCGACCCACGCGATCAAGGCGATCGGGAGCATCATCAGCAGCAGCGACAGTCCGGCGAGGTCGGGGTCAGGGCGCACACCCCAGCGCAGGCGCCGCACGAGCAGGCTCCACAGCAGCCAGGCGAGCGCGAACGTGAGCACGACCGCCACGACAGCGGTGACGGCCGTGCCGTCGAAGGGCAGCGCACTCGGTAGGACCGGCACGGACGGGCTCGCACCGAGGATCCCGAACCATCCGAGCACGTATGCGAACAGCGCGCAGGTGAGGAACGGCAGCGCACAGCTGAGCGTCCACAGGCTCCAGCGGCCGACGGGCATGCGCCGGCGGCGCATGCGCGCGAGCGCGTCCACGGCGGTGATGAGCGCCGGGAACAGCAGCGTGATCCCGAGCAGGCGCAGCGCCCACATCGGCAGTATCTGGTTGCGCAGCAACAGCCCCGTCTGCATCGTCGAGGAGATGTCTGGCGCCGTGTCCAGCGCGTCGACGGCGCTCAGGACCGCGCGCCCGAAGCTCTGCAGGCGTTCCATGCTCACCGCCTCCCGCGGCGAAGGGCCCAGTTCTCCAGAGCCCTGCACGAGCACGGCCGGCAGCCCGCCGCCATTCAACACTCCCTGTTCGCCGGCGGCCAACGGGAAGACGAGGTGCACGAGCTGCCCCAGCGCGCTCGGTGAGCCGGGGTTCACCTGCACCTGCTGGGCGATTGCTTCGCTGACCGTGCGCTGGAGCTGCAGCGGAGCGGAGCCGAGCCCGTCGGAGTAGGGCAGGACAAATGGCCTGCGGGCATGTGTGCCGGCGAGGTCGCCGAGCACGATTGCCGCGTCGAAGGGTCCGTGCAGGCCGAACGCGGCCGGATCGGACACCAGCGCGGCGGCGGCGGCGTCGCCGCCACTGCCGCCGCTGGTGGAGACGAGCACGATCGTGCGCTTGGTCGCGCGCGTGGCGAACACGCGGGCGAGCTCCAACAGCGCCGCGGTGCCCGACAGTTCGGCCTCCGAAGAGGACCCGCCCACCCCGGCGGCGTCTCGATGCGCGAGGATCATGATCGGCGTGGCGCTGGTCGAGCCCGGACGCTGGGCGACGACCGTCCTCAGCGCGCGTTCGCCCGCGATCGTCTGGCCGGTGATCGTGTAGGTGTGCACAGAGAACCCGCCCCCCGCTGTGCCGCCCAGCCCTTCGAGCGCCTGCGCCACGTGCCCCGCCAGCCGATCGTCGCCGCGGCTGCCCGGACGCCGATCCGGGTACTGCCCGGCCAGGCTGCTCAGTTCGGCGAACGCCGGCCCACCTTCGAAGGCTTCGGGGGCGAGCGTCGAGCTGAAGGCGCCCGGACGTGCGCCCAGCGAGAACGCGGCGATCGCGAGGGCGAATAGGAACGGTACGAAGGCCGCTCGGTACAGGCGCCCGTTCAGCATGCCTAGACCTTAGTCAGCGGGTCGGCTCCTTGCAGGCGCGAGCTCAACCGACCCGCTTGCGAGGCCAGGCGATAGGCGCGGGTCCACACGCCAGGTTAGGTATCGTGCCGCCGCGTGCTCCAGCCTGTCGCCGTCGCCAACAAGACGCTCGCCGACTACACGCACATCTGCGGACGCGAGCTGATCGCCGAGATTCGCGAGCTGGCCGAGCCGCTGAAGGGTCAGCGCGTCGTGCACATCTCGGCCACCGCCTTCGGCGGGGGCGTATCGGAGATCCTGTACACGCTCGTGCCGCTGATGCGCGACGTCGGCCTGGACTGCGAGTGGCAGGTGATCTACGGACGCGAAGAGTTCTTCAACGCGACCAAGCTGATGCACAACGCGCTCCAGGGCGCCCCGCAGGATCTTGACGACGAGCAGTGGGCGACGTGGCTGCGCTACAACGAGATGAACGCCGGCGAGCTAACCGGCGACTGGGACGTGTGCCTGGTCCACGACCCGCAGCCGGCGGCGCTGTGCAAGCTCGTCCCCGAGAAGGCCAGGGGCTGGATCTGGCGCTGTCACATCGACCTGTCGACCCCCAACCCCGACACGATCTCGAGGCTGCTGCCCTACATCGAGGACTACCCGCAGTCCCTGTTTCACATGCGCGAGTACGTTCCGGCGGGGATGAACGGGCACGTCAACGTGGTGCCGCCGGCGATCGACCCGCTGACGCCGAAGAACATGGCGCTCTCGCCCGAAGACGGCGCGTTCGTGTGCGGCCAGTTCGGGATCGACGTCGACCGGCCGTTGATCTGCCAGGTCTCGCGCTTCGATCCCTGGAAGGATCCGCTGGGCGTAATCGACGCCTACCACCAGGTGAAGGAGGCGATGCCGGAGGTGCAGCTCGCGCTGGTGGGCTCGATGGCCAGCGACGACCCGGAGGGGTGGGACTACTTCAACGCGACCGTCGCGCACGCCGACGGCGACGCGGACATCCATATCCTCAACAATTTCAACAACGTCGGCGCGATCGAGGTCAACGCGTTCCAGTCGCACGCGGACGTGCTGATCCAGAAGTCCACGCGCGAGGGCTTCGGGCTGACCGTCTCCGAGGCAATCTGGAAGGCGCGCCCGTTCGTCGGGGGCAACGTCGGCGGGATCCCGCTGCAGATCGAAGACGGCGTCACCGGGTTCCTCGTCTCCAGTCCCGAGCAGTGCGCGCAGCGCACGCTCGAGGTCTTGCGCGACCCGGAGCTCGGCCGCGCGCTGGGACGACGCGGCAAGGAGCACGTGCGCCGCCACTTCCTCACGCCGCGATACCTGCGTGACTACCTGAAGATCTTTAATGAGCTGAACGAGCGATGAGCGCGTCTGCCCTTTATTCACACCCCAAGCGGGCATGAGCGACGAGCCGGCACAGCGTCCTGCGCTGGTGCTGGTGAGCAACCGCGGACCGGTCACCTTCCAGGCCGGCGGGGAGGTGCAGCGCGGTTCGGGCGGGCTGGTGACGGCGCTCACGGGCCTGGCCTCCCACCGCGAAGCGATCTGGATCGCCTCGGCGATGAACGAACACGACGTGGCGATCTCGCGCGAGCACGAGGGGCGCGCGTTCCCCGTGCGCTCCCCGGCGGGCGGCGAGTACCAGGTGCGCCTGGTCGTCAGCGACCCCGACGCGTACGACCGCTTCTACAACGTGTTCGCCAACCCGATGCTGTGGTTCATCCAGCATTACCTGTGGGACCTGTCGAACGCGCCCGACATCCGTCACAACGAGATCGAGGCGTTCGAGTTCGGCTACAACGTCGTCAACGAGGATCTCGCGCGTGCCGTCGTCGAGCAGCTGGAGGGCAGCACGGAACCGGTGGTGATGGTCCACGACTATCACCTGTACACGCTGCCCGACCTCGTCCGCCGCGCGCGCCCGGACGTGTTCCTGCACCACTTCATCCACATCCCGTGGACGCAGCCGGACGCCTGGCGGGTGCTGCCGTCGCGGATCCGCCAGGAGATCTTCGCTGGCCTCTTGGCCAACGACATCATCGGCTTCCACACGCGCTCCTATCGCCACAACTTCCTGCAGTGCTGCCGCGACCTGATGGACCTGGAGGTCGACTTCGAGCGCGGGCTGGTGCGCTTCGGCGAGCGAGAGGTGTGGGTCAGGGCGTACCCGCTGCCGATCGACCATCGCGCCACGCGGCAGATCGCGCAGAGCTTGCGCGTGCGTGAGTTCGAGGAGGAGCTGCTGCGCCGACGGCGCGACTTTCTCATACTGCGCGTGGATCGGGCCGATCTTTCAAAGAACGTGCTGCGCGGCTTCTCCGCGTTCGACCTGTTCCTCGACGACCATCCGGAGTTCGTCGAGCGGGTGACCTTCATGGCGCAGTTGATGCCGTCACGAACCGACGTGCCACAGTACGCCGAGTACCTGGAGCGGATCGAGGCGCTGGTGGCGGTCGTCAACCACCGTCACGGGACGCCCGACTGGATGCCCATCCAACTCAAGCTGCGCGACGACCTCGAGGAGGCGATGGCCGCCTACAAGCACTACGACGTGCTGCTCGTCAACGCGATGTTCGACGGCATGAACCTCGTGGCCAAGGAGGGACCGATCGTCAACGAGCGCGAGGGGGTCTCGATCCTCTCGGAGAACACCGGCGCCCACGAGGAGCTCGGACAGTACGCGCTGTCGGTGAACCCGTTCGACATCCAGGAGCTGGCGAACTCGATCTACGCGGCGCTGACGATGGAGCCGGGCGAGCGCCGCCGGCGCGCAGCCGGGCTCGCGCAGATCGTGACCTCGCGCGACCCCGGCGACTGGATCGACGAGCAGTTGGCGGACATCCGCGCGAAGGGTCGCTCGCGCTGAATCCCGACGGGCGGACGGGACGCGCTACCCTGTGCGGCTGATCGGCATGACCCTGCCCGCACCCACATACGACCTCGTCCTGCTACTAGACCCGCAGGCGGAGGACGAGCCCCGCGCGAAGATCGTCGCCGATGCACGTGCGTCGATCGAGGCGCGCGGCGAGCTGCTGCGTCACGACGAGTGGGGTGAGCGGCCGCTCACGTACCCGATCGACAAAAAGGCGAGCGCCGAGTACCACCTGCTGCAGTTCCACACCGCCGGCGCGGAGCTGCTGAGCGAGCTCGATCGCACGCTGCGGATCACCGACGGCGTGGTGCGCTTTCGGATCATCAAGCTCAAGCCGGGCGTCCCCGACGCGCCGGACATGCGCTCGGCCACGGCCCCCGCGCGCCGCAGCGAGTCCGAGCCACAGGCCGAGGCACAGCCGGTCGGCGAGGTCGAGATCGCCCTCGCCGAGCCCGCCTAGTCGTCCTGGACTTGACCATAAGCCGCGCCAGGCGTTACGCAAGGCGCGCGAGGGTAATAACATCGGCACCATGGGTTGGGTCGAGGCAGAAGACATGAGCGATCGCTCCGCGAGCAGGACGGACGTGCTGCGCGCCTCGCCGCCGATGTTCGACTCGCGCGTGCTGGACACGCTCTCACGCGTGCATCCGGCGGTGCCGGTGATGATCTTCGTGCCGGCGATAGTCGCACTGAGCGCGTGGGCGCTGTCGAGTTCGAGCGTGTTGGTGAGCGTCGCGCTGGCGGCGGCCGGCTACGCGCTGTGGACGCTGTTCGAGTACTGGCTGCACCGGCTGATCTTCCACTTCGAGCCGCAGGACGGCGTCGGCGCGCGCTTGCACTGGATCATCCACGGCGTCCACCACGATCACCCGAACGACCCCCTGCGTCTGGTGATGCCGCCGGCCGTGAGCGTGCCGCTGGGCGCCGCCGTGTTCGGCGTGCTCTACCTGATCTTCGGCGCGGGCTACGCGCCGGCGATCGGCGCGGGGTTCTTCGCCGGCTACCTCGTGTATGACATGACGCACTACTACCTGCATCACTTCCGCCCGCGCGGATGGATCGGCAGGATGCTGCGCGAGCGGCACATGCGCCACCACTTCCAGGATGACACGCGCGGCTTCGGCATCAGCGCGCCATACTGGGACGACGTGTTCCGCACGTCCTCGCGCGCGAAGCGATCCCCGCAATGAGCGGGATCTGACGCGCCGGCGAGGGAATTGCGGCCGCAGGCCGCACTAGACTCGACTCGAGTCCGAAGAACAGCCCCGTATCGGACGCGGGGCGCGCTGAAAGGAACAGAAGACGTGGCTGCCACCAACATCAACAGGGTCGTGCTGACCGGAAACCTGACCGCCGACCCCGAGCTGCGCTCGCTGCCGAGCGGCACCTCGGTGTGCAAGCTGCGGGTCGCGTGCAACACTCGCCGCAAGAACGGCAGCACCGGCGAATGGGAGGACAAGCCCAACTACTTCAACGTGACCGTGTGGGGCGCACAGGGCGAGAACGCCGCCCGCTACTTGTCGAAGGGGCGTCCCGTAGCGATCGACGGCCGGCTCGAGTGGCGCGAGTGGGAGACCCAGGAGGGCGCCAAACGGCAGGACATCGATATCATTGCCGACTCGGTGCAGTTCCTGGGCTCGCGCGATGACCCCTCCGGAGGAGGTGGCTTTGCCGGCAACGGAGCATCCAGAGGCGGCGACGTCTCGGTCGATGATGGGGACTTCCAGCCCGCACCGGTCACCGGCTCAGCCGGGGACGACGACATTCCGTTCTAGCCAGTACAGCGAGGTGCCAGTGTCTTTCAACACAGCCATGCCAGATCAACACCCCTGCGGCGAGGCACGCTGATGGCCAAGGCACGCGGTCGCGGTAAGCCGGTGCGCCGGCGCGACAAGAAGGGCGGCCCCGGCAGCGGGCGGCGCAAGCCGTGCCAGCACTGCCGCGACAAGGTCGAGCAGGTCGACTACAAGGACGTGGCGTCGCTGCGGAAGTTCATCTCCGAGAAGGGCAAGATCCGCTCGCGACGGATCACCGGCTCGTGCCGGCGCCATCAGGTGCAGATCGCCCGCGCGGTCAAGCGCGCGAGGGAGCTGGCGCTGCTGCCGTACGTGAACGAGGGCGGCCGCGACGACAACCCCCGCCGCGAACGCGGCGACCGGGACCGCGAACGTTGATGGTCGAGTCAGCCTAGAGATGCCGGAAGCGATCCTCCTCAAGGACGTCGAGTCCCTCGGCGAGCAGGGCAATGTCGTGGACGTCTCCAAGGGCTATCTGCGCAACTACCTGATGCCACGCAAGCTGGCTCAGCCGGCGACGAAGGGCGCGATCGAAACGATCCGTCAGCGCCAGGCCGCGGCCGAGCGCGCGGCCCGGGAGGCCGTCGAGCGGGCGCACGAGAACGTCAACCTGCTCAACCGCACCGTGCTCACGATCCCCCAGCAGGCGGGCGCGGACGGGAGACTGTTCGGATCGGTCACTGCGCAGGACATCGCCACCGCGATCCGCGAAGCGCGCGGGCTGCGGATCGACAAACGCAATGTCCATCTTCCCGAGCCGATCAAGAACGTCGGCACCTACATGGTCGTCGTCGAGGTGGTCGAGAACACGACCGCCACGATCAAGACGATGGTCGTGGCCAGAAAATAACGCTCCGCAGTGAGTCGATCGTCCCCGGACCGCTGACGCGGTGGGGGGCCGAGTCGACTCACTGCTCCGCTTGGCCGAGATGCTGGGGGGGGTGCCGCGGTAAAGGGAGAAGTTCCGCGCCCACTTCCGTCCTCGGGTGATGCGAACATATGTTCGTGACTAGCGCGTCATCTTTTCACGCCCCAATTGCGGGAACGGTGGTCGGACACGGAGTGGGCCGGGCCTAAACTCGCGCACTAGATGAGCGTCGCCCCACACACCAACGGCCGGGCGAGCGCCGCCGGCGGCGCGATCACGCCGCCTCACAACCTCGACGCCGAGCAGTCGGTGCTCGGCGCGATCCTGCTGTCGGACCGCTCGCTGTACGCGCTGGTGATCGAGGAGGGGCTGCGTCCGGAGGACTTCTACCGCGAACGCCACGGCGCGGTGTACGAGGCGATGCTGTCGCTGTACAACGACAGCGAGCCGGTCGACGTGCTGACGGTCACCGACCGGCTGCGCCAGATGGGCAAGCTCGAGGAGATCGGCGGCCCGGCGACGGTGGACGAGCTGACCGGCGTGGTGCCCGCCGCCGGCCACGCCCGCCGCTATGCGCAGATCGTGCGCGAGAACGCGCTGCTGCGGCGCCTGTTGAAGAGCACGTACGAGATCCAGGAGAGCGTGCTCGGCCACGAGGCGCCGCCGCGGGAGCTGGTGGAGCAGGCGGAGAAGGCGATGCTCGAGGTCGCGCGCGACGACCGCCAGCAGGACTTCCGCGCGATCGAGGAGGTGCTGCACGAGGAGCTCGACAAGCTGCACCGGCTGTCGCTCGAGGGTACGTCGCTGACGGGCACGCCGTCGGGCTTCAAGGACCTGGACGAGATCACCGGCGGCTTCCAGGCCGGGAACCTGATCATCATCGCGGCGCGCCCGGCGATGGGCAAGAGCGCGCTCGTTTGCAACATCGCCGAGAACGCGGCGGTCGAGCACGGCAAGCCGGTGGCGCTGTTCTCGCTGGAGATGGCAGAGGCGGAGCTCGCGCAGCGGTTCGTCGCCTCGCAGGCGAGAATCAAGGGCGAGGAGCTGCGCAAGGGTCGCGTGGCCGAGCAGCGCTGGCCGAAGATCCTCAAGGCCAGCCAGCGCCTGGCGCGCGCGCCGCTGTGGGTGGACGACTCCAGCGACGTGGGAATGCTCGAGATCCGCGCCAAGGCGCGTCGCCTGCACAGCCAGTGCGAGGGTGGGCTGGGGCTGATCATCATCGACTACCTGCAGCTGATGCGCACCGACAGTCGCTACGACAGCCGCGTGACCGCCGTGGGCGAGCTCAGCCGCGGCCTAAAGATCCTCGCGCGCGAGCTGGGGGTGCCGGTGATCGCGCTTTCGCAGCTCAGCCGCGCGGTGGAGACACGTCCTGACAAGAAGCCGCAGCTGTCGGACCTGCGCGAGAGCGGGAACCTCGAGCAGGATTCCGACCTGGTGATGTTCATCTACCGCGACGAGTACTACAACGAGGACTCCGAGCGTCCCGGCGAGGCCGACCTGATCATCGCCAAGCACCGCAACGGCGCGGTCGGGAAAGTCACGCTGACCTTCCAGAAGGAGTACCCCAAGTTCATGAACTACGCGGGCGAGCGCTACCAGCAATGAGCGAACCGCTGTTCGATGCGGGCATGCCCGAGCTTGAGCTCACAGCGCGCCGCGGCGGGAGGGACTCCTGCCCGCTGGGCGTGTGCGACGGTAGCGGCTTCGTGGTCGAGGAGGCCACGAACACCGCCAGCGACTGCGGCTGCCGCGCCGCTCGCATCGCCGGCGCACGCACGAAGAGCCTCGCCGGGCGCATACCGCGCCGGTATCGCGACGTGTCGTTCGAGCGCCCGCCGGTCAGCGACATCGCCAGGAGCGCTCCCGATCAAATCCGCTCGGTGCGTCGCTACGTGCAGACGGTCGAGCAGAACATCGACGCGGGGCGCGGCCTGTGGATCCAGGGCGACGTCGGCACGGGCAAGACCACGCTGGCGATGCTCGTTTCGAAAGCGGCGCTCGACGCCGGGCGCTCGGTCGCGATCTACTCGCTCCCGCGCCTGCTCAACCTGCTGCGCGAGTCGATGGACTCGCAGGAGGGAAAGCTCGACTTCATGGATCGCCTGACGGCGGTCGACCTCCTGCACGTCGACGACCTCGGCGCCGAGCACCGCACCGACTGGGTGCTCGAGCAGCTGTACTCGATCGTGAACGCCCGCTATGAGGCCGAGCGGCCGATCGTGGCGACGACGAACCTGATGCCCGATGAGCTCTCGGAGCGACTTGGACCGCGCACGGTCTCGCGCCTTGTCGAGATCTGTGGTGACCTGATCCCGCTGTACGGCGAGGACAAGCGTCGAGAGTTTCGCGCGGGCTGAACGCATACCGCCCCTAAACTGCACCGGGCATGCCAGGCATCGTGATAGTGGGCGCCCAGTGGGGCGACGAGGGCAAGGGGAAGATCACCGATCTCCTCGCCGAGAACGGCGACGCCGTCGTGCGCTTCCAAGGAGGCAACAACGCCGGCCACACGATCGTCAGGGGCGATCAGGAGTGGAAGCTGCACCTGATCCCCTCGGGCATCCTGTATCCGGGAAAGCGTTGCGTGATCGGCAACGGCGTCGTGATCGACCCGAAGGTGCTGATCGACGAGCTCGACGCGCTGCGCGCCAGGCGCGTGGACGTGGGCGGGCTGCGCATCTCCGCTAACGCGCACCTGATCATGCCCTACCATCTGCTGCTCGACTCCGCCGGCGAGGCAAAGCTGGGCAGCCTGCAGATCGGCACCACTCGCAGGGGGATCGGCCCCTGCTACGCGGACAAGGCCGCGCGGCTGGGGATCCGCGTGCAGGACCTGCTCGACGAGAAGATCCTGAAGAAGAAGATCGTCGCGGCGATGGAGCCCAAGCGGCTGTCGCTGCGTCCGTTCGAGAAGGACCCGACGCTCGATCTGCACACGATGACCGAGGAGTACCTGACCTACGGCCACCGCCTGGAGCAGCACATCGCGGATACCTCGAAGCTGATGTGGGAGATGCTGGATGACGGCAAGACGGTGATCCTCGAGGGCGCCCAGGGCGCGATGCTGGACATCGACCACGGCACCTATCCGTTCGTCACCTCCTCGAACCCGCTGTCCGGAGCGGCGTGCGTGGGAAGTGGCATTGGGCCGAAGGCGATCGACGAGGTCTGGGGGGTCTCCAAGGCGTACACGACGCGCGTCGGAGCAGGCCCGTTCCCGAGCGAGCTGCACGACGAGATGGGTGAGACGATCAGGCGGCGCGGCGGGGAGTTCGGTACGACGACCGGGCGCGCGCGGCGAACGGGCTGGCTGGATCTCGTCGCGCTGCACTACGCGGCACGCCTGAACACCCTCACAGCGCTGGTGGTGACCAAGCTGGACGTCCTCTCCGGGCTCGATCGCATCCAGGTGTGCACCAGCTACCGCGGCGCCGACGGCGCCGAGTTCGAGGACTTCCCCTACCACCAGACGGTCCTCCACCACACGACCGCGCAGCTGACGGAGCTCGCCGGCTGGAAGGAGGACCTGGGCGAGTGCCGCACGCTGTCGGACCTGCCGGACGGAGCACGCGAGTACCTCGAGTTCATCGCCGCGCACATCGGCGCGCCCGTCACGCTGATCGGGGTCGGGCCGGGCCGTGAGCAGGTCGTGTGGACGGATGCCGGTCGTCAGACGATCGTCGGTGCGAAACGAGCGCCGGCCGCATCCCTAAGCACCTCTTAGCGATTCCCTAGGGGTCGTTAATCCAGCCGCTCGATGCTTGGAAACGTGAACTCGAGGACGCTGATACGCCCAGCCACCGCGCTCGGCCTGATCGCACGCGGTGCGCTCGCCGGAGCGGGCGCACTGGCGGCCTGCGCTGCGCTCGCGCCGGCATCGGCGCTCGCAGCCAGCGTCAGCGCCAACTGGGCTGGCTACGTCGCGCTACCGTCGGCGGCCGGCGGGGCGCACTTCAGCAGCGTCTCGAGCGCGTGGACACAGCCGCGCGCCACCTGCACCGCGGGAGCGGAATCGTATTCGGCGGTGTGGGTCGGCCTCGGCGGCTACAGCAAGAGCGCGCGTGCGCTCGAGCAGATCGGAACCGACGCGGACTGCGCACACACGGGCGGTGCGAGCTACTCGGCCTGGTATGAGCTGCTCCCCGCCGGCCCCGTGAACCTCAAGCTGAGGGTTCATCCGGGCGATCAGCTGCTGGCGTCGGTCACCGTGCGCCACCGCGACGTGACGCTCAGGATCCGCGACCTCAGCACCGGCGCGCGCTTCTCCACCACCAGGCGGCCATCGCACGTGGACACCTCCTCAGCGGAGTGGATCGTCGAGGCGCCGTCGTCGTGCGTGAACGGCCAGACGTGCGACGTGCTGGCGCTGACCGACTTCGGCGAGGTCGCGTTCTCGAACGCCACCGCCACCGTCAGATCGCACACCGGCCCCGTCGGCGACCCCGAGTGGTCGTCCACCGCGCTGGAACTCCAGCAGAAGGCAATTACCGGGCGCGGCGGGCGGGCGAGCGGACACGTTGCGCCCTCGCCTGCCTTGATCCTCGCCACCCCCTCGTCGCTGTCGGCCGCCGGCGGCGCGTTCTCGGTGAGCTGGCAGGAACAGACGCCCCAGCCGCAGCAGCCGAGCGCGCCGACGCTCCCCGGCTCCGGCGGCGGGCCGCCATAGAGCAGACAGGCGTCAGCCGTCGGCGTTTACGCGCTCGACCAGCTCGGCCAGAACGGGCTCGGCGTCGGCGTTGGCCACCTGGCAGGTCCCGGCCGCCTCGTGCCCGCCGCCGCCATAGGACAGCATCAGCGTGCCAACGTCGGTCCTGCTGGAGCGGTTCACGATCGACTTGCCCATCGCGAACACGGTGTTCTGCTGCCTGAGCCCCCACAGCACGTGGATCGAGATGTTGCAGTCGGGATACAGCGCGTAGATCATGAAGCGGTTGGTCGGGTGGATGACCTCGTCCTCGCGCAGGTCGAGCACGACGAGGTAGCCGTGGACGGTCGACCGTGCCAGCAACTGTGCCTCGGCGGCGGCGGCGTGCTCACGGTACAGCGCCACGCGTTCGACCACGTCGGGCATGTCCAGCACTTCCTCGACGCTGCGCTCCAGGCAGGCGTCGATCAGCTTCATCATCAGCTCGTAGTTGGAGATGCGGAAGTCGCGGAAGCGGCCGAGGCCGGTGCGCGGGTCCATCAGGAAGCTGAGCAGGATCCAGCCGGACGGCGCCTTGATCTCCTCGAGCGAGAACCGCGCGCTGTCGGCCTTGTCCACGGCCTCCATTAGCGACTCGGAGACCTGCGTGAAGCGCTCGGCACCTCCGAAGAAGTCGTACACGACGCGCGCGGCCGACAGGGCACCGGGCACGATGATGTGGTTCTCGGCATCCTCGGCCAGGCGCAGAGTCTCGCTCTCGTGATGATCGAAGGCCAGGCGCACGCCCGGCACATACGGAAGATTGGTCGTGATGTCGCGATCGCTCAGCTCGATGAGACCGTCCTGCATGTCCTTCGGGTGCACGAACTTGATCTCCTCGAGAATCCCCAGCTCTTTGAGCAGGGCCGCGCAGACCAGCCCGTCGAAATCGCTGCGGGTTACAAGGCGACACTTCTCCATCGTGGATGCTGCCATCGGCGCTCGGCTCCTTCGTGTTAGCTCAAGGGACACGTCGGCAGTTGAGCGCGAATCCTGAAGCGCGAATCGTCCGCTGCGTGCGACGGCCACGACCCGCTCGCCCGGCTTTCGTCCGCGCGATGCCCTCCGGCGGGCGCCCGCGCGGCCCGGCCCGGTGCGCGCTTGCGCGCGTTCCGGGCCGGTGCCGCTTGGTGCGCGAGGGCGAGCGCCCTGCGCCTACTGGCCGAAGAACCCGCCGAAGCCCGGGCGCGACGGCCACGGGAACTGGTAGGCGCGGTACGTGTTCACACCAGCCGGGAACTCGGCGTTGAAGAGGAGCTTGCCGGACGGACTGAACTCGGAGAAGTAGCGCAGCGCCCCCCAGCCGACGACGAGATTGCCGTTGGCGACGCTCTGGGCATTGCCTTGCGATGGTGCCGAGAGCCCCTCGGGCTGGTCGTCGGAGGACAACAGCGTGGCGACTTTGGTCCACGGGTTGAGCTTCACCGTGACCGCGCGGCTGTACGGGAGCAGCGGCGTGCCCGTCGAGTCGTTGTCGAAGAACGTGTACACGTCGTTGCCGAGCGGCTCGGGATCGTGCTGCCAGGCGAAGATCTCGCCCGCGCTGTCCAAGACCTGACCGGGCGCCGCCTGTACGGCGAAGCTCGAGTCCTTACCGCCGAGCTGCCAGATGATGCTCCCGTTGAAGCGGTTGACCTTGTAGGTCGTCCACGTGTCACGGGCGTCAATCAGCAGGTTGCCGTCGGTGTCGAGCTTGACGGCGTTGATGTGGAACCAGTCCCACGGCGTGCTCGGCGAGGCCGGCAGGGGCTGCTCACTCTGGCTGAACGGGACGTGGTCCTGGCTGTTCCACTGGAACAGCACCCTGCCCGTGGCGATGTCGATCTCCTGCACGACGCCGTTGATCACGGTCTGGTCGGCCGGACCGCCGATCGACGTCAGGTTCGCGGTAGCCGTCGTGTAGGAGAGGATCAACGCCGTGTTCCAGGGAGTGATCAGGAACTCGTGCCCATCCGCGCTGAGCCCATTCCCGGCGTTGACCGACGCGATCTGCTGGAAGTGGTCGTTGTAGATGTAGTCGGTGCCGCTCGCGAGGCCACCGAGTCCGGTGCCCTGCCACCAGGTCAGGACCGGCTGGCCGTCGTATGTCTGGACGCGAAAGTCGCTGGCCTCCTCGCCAGCGGGCACGGCCTGGAACCAGACGACGTCACCCTGGCTGTTGACAATCTCAGGACCGTTGGCGTACGTGCTGCTGTCCCCGAACGGGGAGATGAAGAAGTCCCCGCCCTGCGACACGAACGGTGAGGACGTCAGGATCGTCACGGGTGGTGGCGATGTCGGCGTGGCGGCCGCTGCGGAGCCGGCGCCCGCCAGTGCCAGCACCGCGGCTCCGACGGCGATCGACGTGGCGCCGATCACGCGCTGGAGCTTTCGCTGCAAGCCACTGCGGGGTGCGCTCGATGAGGTGATTTGGAGCATCGTTGCTGTTCCTTTCGGGTGGTTGAGGATGTGATCCGAGCGCACGCTAGGACATATTCCCCATAACTTCAACTGGATTTGTGATCTTTCTTTACGCCGGAGCCTACGGGGGTGTAACGCCGCTCCAACTTAGGCGGGCGCTCAGACGCGACACCCGTGATCCGCACGGGTGTCGGGGATCGAGAAGTGGGCCGTCCGGGAATCGAACCCGGAACCTTGGGCTTAAGAGGCCCCTGCTCTGCCGGTTGAGCTAACGGCCCGTACGGGCACCGGCGAGATCGGCCGGCTCGCGAGCGATTCTATCCGAGCGGACCAGCCGCCAGCAGGCCCGGGGGTGGGCGCTACTTCTTGGTGGTCGTCGAGGACTTCCCCGAGGACGCGGGCGTGGTTTTGACTTCGGTCGCCTCGAGTTCTTTTTTGGAGTTCAGCTTGCCCGTGTACGTTTTGCCGTTCGTCGTCGTCGTGTACGTCTTTTCGCCGCTCGGGTTCTTCTTCACTTCCGCCAGCTCGTCCTTCAGGCGAGTGCGCTGTGAGGCGGGAGCGAGGCTGACGGCCTTTTCGGAGGCGAGATCGCCGACGCGCACGTTCTTCGCTTTGTAGGCGTACTCGGCCAGCTGCGCATACAGCGCCGCGTCCGTCGGCCTGGCGGCGACCGCGATCTGCAGGACTTCGACCTCCTTCGCCGGTTCGTTGAGGCCTTCTTCGCCGTACGCGGACTCCATCAGTTGCGCCAGTTCGGCGTTCGGCTTGGGCGGGTTGAGCGCGATGTAGCTGGTCCACGCCTGGGAGGCCTGCTTGTACAGTTCCTTGCCCTTGGCGTTCACTCCGTTGGTCGTGACGTCTTCCTGGGCGCCGACTTCGTGGAGCAGGGCCTTTGCCAGCCCTTCCCACGCGCTCGCGTCGCTCGGCTGCTTTTCGGTCTGCTTGCGGTATTTCTTGACCTGGCTGGAGAAGCTCGAGTTGCCGCCGTTTTCTTCTTTGCTGAGCGCGCTGAGGATGCCCGTACCGCCGAAGCCGCCGCCGACGCCGAAGCCGACGAATCCGAGCAGGAATATCAGCGCCAGCCCAATGTAGATCACCTTCACCATCCGGCGGCGGTGACGACCTCGCAGGTCGAACAGCATCAGTCCGACAGCCCTGGGTCTATGTGGTCGATCAGCTCCTGCACAGTTGGCTCCGATGGGTTCTGCTGCGCTGGTGGCGGCGCGGGATCCCCCGTGGGATGCCCAGCGCGTGGCGCATCTGCGCCGCCCTGCTCGGGTTGGATGCGATGTGCCCTCCCGACAATCGCCGCAATCAGGATACTGACCTCGTAGAGCAGGTACAGCGGCACGGTCTCCAGCAGCAGCGTGATCAAGTCGCCGGGCAGGAACGCGGCCACGGCCGCGCAGGCTGCGAACGCGAATGGACGGCCACGACGCAGCTGGCGCGGGGTCACGAGCCCCAGCCGCGTGGCGCCGAGGATCACGACGGGGACCTGGAAGACAAGCCCCATCGCCAGCAGGATCGTCGCGGCGAAGCTGTAGTACGGACCCGCCTGGACGATCACGTTGAACTCGCTGGAGTTGAAGTTCGCGAAGAAGTGCACGGCGGCGGGCAAAACGACGAAGTACCCGAACGCGACGCCGACGGCGAATAGGAACGGGACGGCGCTCAGCAGCGGCATCGCCACGCGGCGCTCGTGCGGCTCGAGCGCTGGCAGGATGAAGCCGTACAGCTCGAACAGGATCACCGGCAGCGAGACGATCAGGGCGAAGTACAGCGTCACGGTGATCGTCGTGGTGAACGGTTCGCCGATGCCGAGCGTCGCCGGATCGACGCCCGCCGCGGCGCGCGGCACCTTGGCGACGTCCGCCTTCAGCGCCGCGATCAGCGGCGTCAGCTGGGCACGAGTGTGCGCCGGCAGCCCGCTGCCGGGCTTGTCCAGCACACCCACCACTGCCTGCGTTCCGGCGGCGAGTTTCAACAGGCCTTGCTGGGCGACGTTGGCCTGGCCGACCGTGCCCTGGCCCTTGGCTACCTGCTTCTTTGTCTCCGTCTGCAGAGGCTTGTTCACGATTTTCAGCAGCGCGTGGTTCTGCCACAGGCAGATGCCGAACGCCACGGCGAGGACGGCCATGCTGACGATCAGGCGGGTGCGCAGCTCTTCCAGGTGATCCACGAGGCTGAGCCGATCTTCGTGACCGATCGTGCGAATCGCGGTAGCCATGGGCCCAATGAACCTACCACCGAGCCACCGCCGCGCCGCTCGCTAAAGGCACCAGCGTCGCGCGTCGATGACGACTCAGAGCCTGCAATGGAATCGGAGAAGGAACCAGACACCCAGCACCCACCGGCCCGAGGAGCAGGCGAGCCGACTCGCGCCATCTACGACGGGCAGCGCCAGAGCGCCGACGGTGCCTGCGCACCGGCTCAGCTGCATATCTGCTTCCACTGCGCCGGCGAGCTCGTGTACCCGCTCGACTGGTCGGAGGAGGGCCCGAGGCACTGGCGCATCGTGCTTCGCTGTCCCGAGTGCGAGTCCAGGCGGGAAGGCGTGTTCGATCAGACGGCCGTCGAACGCCTCGACGACGAGCTCGACCGCGGATCGAGCGCGCTGCTCGGAGACCTGCGGCGGATGACGCACGCGAACATGTCCGAGGAAATCGATTTCTTCGTGCGCGCGCTCGACGCCGAGCTGATCATGCCCAGCGACTTCTGAGCGCCGCTCAGCGGTAGCGCTCGACGACGGCGTCGGCGACGAGCCCGAGCAGCCCGCAGCGGCCGTCGGGAAGGATGCTCGGTAGCGACGCCTTGGCCTCGGCCACGACCGCGAGTGCCCGCTCGCGAGCCTCGTCTAGGGCGCCGGTCGCGGCGATCCGCTCGCACAGCGCCTCGGCCTGCTCCGGCCCGTCCAGCGATTCCAGGTCGAAGGCGATCAGCTCGGGCTCGCGCTCGCGCGCGAGGATGAACGGAAGCGTGACCGTGCCGTCGAGCAGATCGGTGCCGCGCGACTTGCCCGTCCGCTCGACGGGACCGGACACGTCGAGGACGTCGTCGAGCATCTGAAAGGCCAGCCCGATCCGCCGCGCGAAGGCTCCGAGCGCGTCGGCCAGCGCGCTCGAGCCCCCGGCGGCCGTCAGCGCGCCCAGCCGGCATGCCGCGTCGAACAGCGCCGCGGTCTTCAGCTCGCAGCGACGCAGGTAGCGCTCGACGGGCACGTGCGCGGCGTAGGCGTCCTCGCGCTGGAGCAGCTCCCCTTCGGCCAGCGCCGAGCTGGCCCGCGAGAGCGCCTGCAGCTGAGCGCCGTCGCCGTTGCGCGCGAGCTCGGCGAACGCCCGCGAGAACAGCAGATCGCCGGTGGCGATCGCCATCTGCCGGCCGGCGACCGCCGCGACGGTCGGGTGCCCGCGACGAAGCAGCGCACCGTCGATCAAATCGTCGTGGACCAGCGTCGCCGAGTGCACCAGCTCCACCGCGACCGCCGCGCGCACCAGCTGCTCCTCCGTGTCCGGCGCATTGGATGGCCCGCCCAGGCCGCCCACGGACTCGGCCGCGAGCAGGACGAGCAGCGGGCGCAGTCGCTTGCCGCCGGCGATGACCATTGCGTTGGCGTGCGCGGCCAGCGGCGTGCCGGCCTGTGCGGTCACGCGCTCGAGGTGGCGCTCGGTGCGGTCCATCAGCTTGCGCAGCGCCGCGCCGCCGCGGCGCATGATCGTGTCGAGTCCGTCCACGTCCCCCGCGGGGATGCTCGCCGCGCGGCCGCTCACCACGCTCATGATGCCCCTTCGGGCGCGACCGTGCCGGCGTGGATGGCGACGATGCCGCCGGCGGTGAGCAGGTAGGTGATCTCCGACAGGCCCGCACGCTCCATCTCGGCGGCGAGCGCCGCCGGGCCGGGGAAGCGCTTGACCGAGCTGGGCAGGTAGGAGTACGCCTCGGCGATCGTCGAGGCGCCCGCGGGAACGCGCGCGCCGGGCGAGCGCTCCACCAGCCTCCCCGCCAGGCTTCCCAGGACCGGGACGATCGCGTCGAACCACAGCCGGTAGAAGTGCGACAGTGGCGCGCGCGTGGGCGTCGTCATCTCCAGCACCACGACACGCCCCCCCGGGCGCACCACGCGGACCATCTCCGCCAGGCCGCGGGCGAGGTCCTCGAAGTTGCGCACGCCGAAGCCGACGGTGGCCGCGTCGAAGCAGCCCTCGGCGTAGGGCAGCGCCATCGCGTCGGCCCATTCGAAGCGCGGGCGCACGCCGTCGCGATCCTCCTCGCGCGATGCCTTGGCGCGGGCGCGGTCGAGCATCGCCTCGGCGAAGTCGCAGCCGAGCACGTCTCCGCCGGGCGACACGCGAGAAGCCAGCTCGATCGCCAGATCGCCGGTGCCAGTGGCGACGTCGAGCACCCGCGACCCGGGGCCAACGCGCGCGAGCTCCGCGGCACGCGCGCGCCAGCGGTGGTGCAGGCCGGCGGTCATCGCGGTGTTCAGCGGGTCGTACACCGAGGCGATGCGATCGAACATCGCGCGCACCTGCGTCGCCTCCAGCTCCCCGGCGCCGGCTCGATTGCGAGCGGGCATGGCCGGACTACTTGAGCTGCGAGAGGAAATTGACGATCGCCGTGAACTTCTTGGGTGGCAGGTTCTTGAACGAGGGCATCGGCGCGGTCGGGTTGACCAGCGTCCGCGCGATCGCCTGGCGGGGAATCCGCGAGGCGATGTGGGTCAGCTCCGGCCCCGGCCCCGAGTTGCCGTTGTCGCCGAGTTTGTGGCACGCCAGGCAGCCGGACTGAGCGACCACCTTGCGGCCTTCTTCGTACTGCGCGAGCACTTTCGGGCCCGCTTCCTTAACGGCGGTCGGCGTCGCGAATTCGATCGCCGTCGGCGATCCCACGTTGGCGCCCGAGTAGGTCAGGTAGGCCATCGCGCAGATCACCGCGATGCCGGTGATCGTCGCGATTGGCCGGCGCTCCGGACGGCGCTCGGGGCCGCGGTCATAGAACGGCAGCAGGAACAGCAGGATCATGCAGACGGTCGGCACGCCGATCGTCGCCAGCGGCACGTACGCGGGCGTCCTGATGATGCGCAGAAGCTCGAACAGGAAGAAGAAGTACCACTCGGGGCGCGGCACGTAGGTGGTGGTCGTGGGGTTGGCCTTGGAGCCGAGCTCCGCGCCGAGCACCAACGACATCGCGATGATCACCGCCATCACCACGCACGCCATCGCCGCGTCCTTGGCCACCGCGTAGGGGAAGAAGGGCTTGCCCTGCGCCTTCAGGATCGCGTACTCGCGGAGGTACTCCTCCTTCTCGCGCTGGTTCATCGCGCAACCTCGACGGGCCGCGTGCAGCGGGCTTTGGGACGGCGGCTCACTGTCTCTATATCTCCGTCTCGCGCAGCTCGACGCGCTTCTGCGCTTTCGTCCACGGCGGCGCCGTGGTCCCCAGCTTGGCCACGAGGTACAGGTGCGCGCCGATCAGCGCGGCGAGCAGCCCGGGCACGATCAGCATGTGGATGGCATAGAAGCGCGACAGCGTGGTCGCGCCGAATTCCGAGCCGCCGCGCAGGAAGTCGCTGAGGTAGGGGCCGATCAGCGGACCCGTCCCGTTGATGTTCACGCCCACGATCGTCGCCCAGTAGGCGCGCTGGTCGAACGGCAGCAGGTAGCCGGTGAACGACATCACCATCGTCAGGATCAGCAGCACGACGCCGATCACCCAGTTCAGCTCACGCGGGTACTTGTAGGCGCCGAAGAAGAACGTCCTGCCCATGTGCAGGAACACCAGCACCACCATCACGCTCGAGCCCCACTTGTGCATGCCGCGGACGAACTGGCCGAGGAACACGTCGTTGGTGACGTAGCGGATCGATTCGTACGCGCCGCCAGCCGGTTCGGGGCGGTAGTACATCGCCAGGAACACGCCCGTAAACGCCTGCGAGAGGAACGCGAACATCGTGGCCGAGCCCAGCGTGTAGAACCAGTTGGTGCCCTTGGGCACCTTGCGGAACATCATCCAGCGCGCGGCGCCGCTCAGCGAGGTGCGCTCGTCGATCCAGTCGACGACCGTGATTCCCGCCTGCGCGGCGCCGTCGAGCGGACCGGCCTTGCCGTTGCCCTCGCCCGGACGCGGCGGCGGTTCCTGGAGGGGACCGGGGAGCGGGGGGGCTGGCAGCTTGGGGAGCTTGGGCAAGGACTGCTCCTACAGTTTCTGAGCGCCTGGACGGGACGGGTACAGATACTGGCCGATACCGTCAAGCGGCTCGCCGGGATCGCGCGGAGAGAAGCGGCGCAGCTGGCTGTTGACGCTGAAGCGCGGTCCGACTTCCACGTTTTCGCCCGACACGCGCGTGTAGAAGCGGTCGAGCGGACGGACAGGGGGCCCACCCACCCTCCGGCCGAGCAGGTCGTAGACGCCGCCGTGACACGGACAGATGAAGCGCTCGGAGGCGTCGACCCAGCGCACCGGGCAGCCGACGTGCGCACAGCGGCTGGAGATCGCGATGTACGGCGTGTTGCGGTCGTAGATGTCGGTATCGATTTCGGGGTTGTGCTTGCGCATGTACACGGTCGTCTTGCCGGCCTCGCCGATGTTGGGGGTGACCGTGAGGATGACCGGCACGTAGTTGTTGTCGGGGAACTGGTCGACCGTCCCCACCACTTCCCAGCGGTGGGGTGTGCTTTTGAACACGGGGCCGATCGCGAAGCCGAGCGCTGGCAAGGCGAACGCGCTTGCGGCGATCGCACCGGCGGTGTGGGCGGTCCCGGTCATGAACCTCCGCCGCGTGACGGTCTCGCCCTCGAAGGCCCCGGGGATCCCGCGGTCGAGCGTGTACTTGGAGGTGTGCTTTGCGCGCTTGTCCGGCACCGAGCGGCAAACAATATCGAGGCGTCAATCAGCGCGGCGTCGGCACCACGACAGCGCTTGTGCGCATCGCATCGATCGCCTCGGGGGCACCTGCGCAGACCAGTTCCTTCGCGCGCTCGTGCGCGTCGCTCGCTCCCCACCCGACCGCGCGCGCGCCGGCCGCCCATACGGCCTCGGCCAGCTCCCGCCTGCCCGCGCCCTGTGCCAGCGCGCTGAGCGTGATCGTGTCGGCGAGCTCGGCCACGGCGAACGTGTCGCCCAGCTCGACCAGCTGCGCGAGGCCGATCGCGTACAGCCGATCGCCGGCGAGCAGTCGCAGGTCGGCGTCGGGCACCCGCACAGCGCGCGGCGTCTCGTAGTGCAGCAGATAGCCCTCGTAGATCGCCTCGATCAGCAGCTCGTAGCGGCCGGGCTGTGCGGCGGCGCGAGGACCGGCTGCCGCGATCAGCGCGGGGCTCGCGCCGGGGCCGTTCGCCGCGAGGGGCGCGGCTCTCGCGAGGGGCTCGGCTCCCGCGCCCGGCCCGCCGGCGCCGGGGTCAGCGACGAGTGTCGCCATCAGGCCTCCGCTGTCGCGTAGCAGCGCACGCAGGCGCTGCAGGCCGTTCGTGCCGGTGGGCGTCACGCTCATCGCCGAGCCGCGGGGTTCGGCAGGCGCTCGAAGGCCGCGGCGGCCACATCGAGTGTGCGCTCGATGTGCTCGTCGGTGTGCGCGAGCGAGGGAAACCACGCCTCGAACTGCGACGGCGGCGGGTAGACCCCGCGCGCCAGCAGCTCCCTGCACCATCGCGCGTGCGCCTCGAGGTCGCATGCCTGCGCATCGGCGAAGCTCCGGACGGGGCGCTCGCTGAAGAACACCGTCACCAGTCCCGGCGCCGAGGCGACCTGCACGGGATATTCGCCGCCGCCCGCGCAGCCGGCCGCCTCGCGCAGGCCGTCGGCGAGGCGTTCTGTGACGGCGCCGAGGCGCGCATAGGCGTCCTGGTCGAGCAGCTCGAGCGTCGCCAGCCCGGCCGCCACGGCCAGCGGGTTGCCGGACAGCGTTCCCGCCTGGTAGACCTCGCCTGCGGGGGCGAGCATGCACATCAGCTCCGCGCTGCCGCCAACCGCCGCGGCCGGCAGGCCGCCGCCGATGACCTTGCCGAGGACGACGAGATCGCCCCGCACGCCGGTCAGCTCCTGCGCACCCCCGCGCGCGACGCGAAAGCCGCTGATGACCTCGTCCAGGATCAGCAGCGCGCCGGTCGCGTCGGCGCGCTCGCGCAGCAGCTCGAGGAACCCTTCGTGCGCGGGCACAAGCCCCATGTTCGCTGGCAGCGGCTCGGCGATGATCGCCGCCAGCTCGTGGCGCTCGGTGGCGGCGATCAGCGCACTTGGATCGTTCCACGCGACCACGACCGTGGCCGCGGCCGCGCTCGCCGGCACCCCCGGACTCGCGGGCAGTCCCTGCGTCGCCAGGCCCGACCCGGCCTGTGCTAGCAGCCCGTCGGAGTGGCCGTGGTAGGCGCCGGCGAACTTGAGGATCGGCTCGCGACCGGTGGCGGCGCGCGCGAGCCGGATGGCGGTCATCGCCGCCTCGGTCCCGGAGGAGGTCATGCGCAGCATCTCCACGCCGTCGATCCGCCGTGCGACCTCGCTCGCCAGCTCGACCTCGCCTGCCGTGGGCGCTCCGAAGCTCGTGCCGCGGGCTGCCGCACCGGCGAGCGCCGTCAGCACGTGCGGGTGTGCGTGCCCGTGGATCAGCGGGCCCCACGAGCACACGTAGTCGATGTAGCGGTTGCCGTCGACGTCGACGATCTCGGCGCCCTCGCCGCGGGATATGAAGATCGGCTCGCGGCCGATCGCGCGCATGGCGCGCACGGGCGAGTTGACACCGCCGGGGATCAGCTCGAGGGCGCGCCGGTACAGCTCCGCGGAGCGGGTGCCTGTGAGCTGCTCTGCCGAGGACACCGCAGCAGCATAGACGCGCCCATCGAATACGATCAAACCGATGTCCACGGCGGAGGGCGATCGGCGAGCGGGGCCTGCGACGAGCGCCGAGGAGCTCCAGCGGCGGGTCGACGCGTTCCCCGTGTGGCACTACAGGTTCGAGCTCGACGGCGGCGTCACGACGCCGATCTACCGCCCGGATTACGTCAACCGTCACGTGCAGCGCCGGCGGACGTTCTTCGATCCCCTGGTGGCGGTGTGCGGGGGCTCGCTGCGCGGGCGCCGGGTCCTCGACCTGGGCTCCAACGCCGGCTACTGGTCGCTGTGCGCGATCGAAGCGGGGGCGGACTTCGTGCTGGGCATCGACGGCCGCCAGATGCACATTGACCAGGCGCAGCTTGTGTTCGAGACCAAGGGCGTCGATCGGGACCGTTACCGCTTCGAGCTGGGCAACATCTTCGAGCACGAGCTCCACGAGCAGTTCGACATCGTGCTGTGCCTGGGGCTGATGTACCACATAGCCAAGCCGGTCGAGCTGTTCGAGGTGATGTCGGGCACGGGCGCGGAGTTGCTGCTGATCGACACGACCGTGTCGCTCGTCCCCTGGAGCCTGTTCAGGGTCGCCCACGAGGAAAGCCTCGAGAACCCGCGCAACGCCGTCGACTACGAGCTCCTGCTGATCCCCACCCGCCATGCGATCTTCGACCTCGCCCGGCAGTTCGGCTACGACAGCGTGGCGCTCGCGCAGAACATCAGCGACTTCACCGGCATGTCCGACTACCGCTCCAAGCAGCGGGCGGCGTTCATCTGCTCCAAGGGCACGCCGCTGGACGCGGTCGCGCGCGAGAAGATGGACCCGTTGACGCTGATGCGCGCGTATGCGGAAAAGCGCGTGCGGCGGGAGTGGAAAAGGGCGCGTCAGGCGCTTTCGCCGGACGGCTGAGCGCGGCGCCGGCTAGACGCTGGCGTGCGTGCGCTCCCACTCCTTGAACTCGTCGGTGAAGTACAGCAGGCGGATCTTCTTGAACTCGGTCGATGAGTACAGCGTGGCGCGCTCGTGGATGCCGGTGCGCTGCGCGATCGCGTCGAGGACCGCGTCGCACTCCTCCTTGGAGCGCCCGTGGGCCATGGTGAAGACGGAGTACGGCCAGTCCTCGTAGGTGGGCCGCTGGTAGCAGTGGGAGATGCCGCGCACGGCGGCCATGCGGCAGCCGATCTCGAAGATCTGCTCGTCGGGCACCTTCCACACGCCCATGCCGTTGGCGGAAAAGCCGGCGCGGCGGTGATAAAGGATCGCTGCCACGCGGCGCAGCAGTCCTCGCTCCTGCATCCCGGCGAGGTGGTCGAGTAGGCGCTCCTGCGTCATCCCCAGCTCGGCCGCGGCCAGCGCGTAGGGCTCCTGCACGACGGGCATGTCGCCCTGCAGCGCGCGGATCACCGCGACGTCGAGCTCGTCGTAGGGCTGCGGGTCCAGCTCGATCGGCTCCTTGACCTCGGCGGCGCTTGAGAGCGCGTCGGTGTCGCCCTCCATCTCCAGGTCCATGCGGATCTTGAACAGCCGCAGCGTGGGAAGCTGGCGCACCGACTCGGCGCCGGCCTCGCGTGCGAGCACCTCCAGCGTGCCCTCCAGGCCGAGCTTGGAGTCGGGCTCGGTGGCGATCGTGAACCACAGGTTGAACTCGTGGTTGCGCAGGTAGTTGTGCGAGACGCCGGGGTGTTCGTTTATGGCCTGCGCCGCGCGGTGGGGGTGCTCGGGGTCGACCTTGGCGGCGACGAGCATCGAGGAGTAGCCGAGCGCGCGCGTGTCGAAGATCGGCGTGACCTGGCGGATGATGCGCACCTCTAGCAGGCGCTGCACGCGGCTCATGACCTCCTGCTCGGAGACGGCGCCCTGCTCGGCCACGTGCCGGTAGGGCCGCGGCGCGATCGGGAAGCTGCCCTGCATCAGGTTCAGCAGCCTGCGGTCGACGTCGTCGATCGGCACCGCGGCGCCGTCCTTGCGGCTGCGGAGCTTCAGCGAAGCCATCGCGCGGCGTCCTTTGCGTGGTAGGTGATGATCGTGTCGGCGCCGGCGCGCCGCAGCGAGGTGAGGATCTCGAGCACGGTCGCGCGCTCGTCCAGGTATCCGGCGGCGGCGGCGGCCTTGACCATCGCGTACTCACCGCTGACGTTGTAGGCGGCGACGGGCAGGCGCGTGGCGCGCTTGACCTCGCGGATCAGGTCGCCGTACGCGAGCGCGGGCTTGACCATGACCATGTCTGCCCCCTCCTGCACGTCGAGCAGCGCCTCGCGCACCGCCTCGCGGCCGTTGGCGGGGTCCAGCTGGTAGCCGCGGCGATCGCCGAACGCGGGGGCGGAGTCGGCGGCCTCGCGAAACGGCCCGTAGAAGGCGGAGGCGAACTTGGCGGAGTAGGCGAGGATCGGCGTGTCGGAGAAGCCCTCGCCGTCGAGCTCCTCGCGGATCGCACGCACGCGCCCGTCCATCATGTCCGACGGGGCCACCAGGTCGGCGCCGGCGCGAGCGTGGCTCACGGCGGTGCGCGCGAGCAGCTCGAGGGTGGCGTCGTTGTCGACGGTGGCGTCCTCGCGCAGCACACCGCAGTGGCCGTGGTCGGTGTACTCGCACAGGCACACGTCGGTGATCACCAGCAGCTCGGGCACCGCGCGCTTGATCGCCTGGATGGCGAGCTGCACGACCCCCTCGGGATCCCACGCGCCGGAGCCGTGCTCGTCCTTCTCGGCGGGCAGCCCGAACAGCATCACCGCGGCGATCCCCAGCGCGGCGACCTCCTGTGCCTCGGCGACGACGGCCGCGAGCGACAGGCGCTCGACCCCCGGCATCGTCGCGATCGCTTCACGACCGCCCGCCCCGCCCTCGGCCTCGGTGACGAACAGCGGCAGCACGAACTGGCCGGCGCGCACGTCGGTCTCGCGCACCAGGCCGCGCAGTCCGGCGCTCGCGCGCAGCCTGCGCATGCGCGTCTGTGGGAATGCCATGGCCTTCGAGGATACCCCTCGGAGATCATTTTGATGAGAGCGCCTGCCGGCGCTGGGATGGGTTCGCGGTTGGGCTGCTCGGGTTCGCGGTTGCGCTACTCGACGCTGCGCAGCCCCACGCGCGCGAGCGCTGCGAACACGGCGGCCAGCACGGCGAGGTGCAGCAGCGCGAGCCCGATCGCTGGCGAGGCGCCGTTGACGGCCGCGTCGAGTGCCTGCAGGGCGGCCTTGAAGGGAAACACGAACGAGACCGCGCCGATCGCGTCGTAGAAGCCGCTGGACACGGAGCCGGCGGGAACGAGCGCGAGCAGGGCGAGCGGCAGCGACGAGGAGAACGCGAGCAGCGACGCGGCGCGGACCTCCCGCGCGAGCGCGCCGATCGCCACCCCGAGCGCTGCGAACGCGACCGCGCCGAAGGCGAGCGCGAGCAGCCACAGGCCGACGCGACTCCAGTCCAGCGCGACGAACGCGCCGATCCCGGCGAGCATGGCGAAGGCGACCGCGAACGCGCAGCCGGCGGCGAGCAGCGTCTTCTCGGCGAGCAGCGCCTCGCGCGAGACCAGCGACCCGCCCGCAGACCCCGCCCCGCCCGACTTGCGTATGAGCCGCGCGAGCGTGTGCTCCTCGCGCTCGAGCGCGACGCCGCCGGCGGCGAGCAGCACGCACACGAACATCAGCGACACGCTCGCGGCGACGACCACGGCGAACGTGTTCAGCGGGGTGCGCCTGCCCTGCAGCAGCACGGCCTCGACGCGGATCGGCTGGCTGATCGTCGACAGCACGCGCCTGGCCAGGGACAGGTTCTGCGCGGCGAAGCCGGCGAACGCGTCGATCCGTTCCAGTTCGGTGCGGTCGCGTCCGCGCGGTTGGCGCTTGACGATCGCGCCGAGTGTCGAGGGGATCTGGCTGAGCCCGATCAGGTCTTCGGGGGCGCCGATCGTGCCGAGGTTGCCGCCACTGAGCAGCGTTCCGATGGCTGCCCCCGCGGCCTTCTGGATCTGTTCTGAGAAGCCGAGGTTCGCCTGGGCGAGCGCGGATTCGAGCGTCGAGCGCGCTAGCGACTGCTCGAGCGCGTCGCCGTTGTAGAGGACTTCGAGCTGAACCTGGTTGACATCCGAGGAGAGCCTCGCGGCGATGCCCGGCGGGATCACGACCGCCGCGATGACCGCGCCGGATTTGACCTTGGCGATCGCCTGCGCGCGCGTGGACGCGGGCACCGACTGGACCTGGCTGAACAGCTGCCGCGCGTACTCGCCCACCGCGACCCGCTGGCTACCGACCTTGATGGTTTCCCCCGGGGCGGCCTCGTCGACGATCGCCACGCGCGGGCGCGACGGGCTGCGCGAGATCGCAAAGCCGATCAGCAGCGCGATCGCGACCGGGTAGACGACGAGCAGACCGACGAGCAGCCGCGAGCGGCGCAGGATCAGCAGGTCCTTGCGCAGTAGCGAGATCATGCGCCGGAGCGTCCGCTCACGCGCCCGCTTGTCCGGCACGCTCGCGCAGGAAGCGCACGAGCGCGCGCTCGAGGTCGCCGCCCTCGCGCTCGCCGCCCTGCGCAAGCAGCGCCGGCGCGGCGCCGTCGAACAGAAGCCTGCCGTCCGCCAGCACGAGCACGCGATCGGCGTAGCGTTGGGCCTCGCTGACGTTGTGCGTCGAGAACAGGACGCTGGTGCCGGCGCCGGCCCTGGCCGCGAGCAGCTCCCACAGGCGCTCGCGCTGGTCGGGGTCGAGCGCGACGGAGGGCTCGTCGAGCGCGAGCATGGGCGGCTGCGCGATCAGCCCCAGGGCGACGTTCATGCGCTGGCGGTTGCCGCCGGAGAGGCGCCCGACGGGCTCGTGCGCCCGCGCGCCCAGGCCGGTCTGCTCGAGCATCTGCGCGACCACCGCATGCGGCTCCTCCACGCGCTCCAAGCGGGCGAACAGCTGGAGGTTCTCGAGCACCGACAGCTTCGAGTAGAGCGCCGGGGATTGTGGCACCCACCCGACCTTGCCGGCGCTCGCCGAGACGCTGCCGGCGCTGGGCGCGAGCACCCCGGCGAGGATCGACAGCAGCGTGGTCTTGCCGGCGCCGTTCGGTCCCACGACCGCGACCAGCTCGCCGCGCTCGATCTGAAAACTGACGTCGTGGAGGGCGTCGCGCGCGGATGTCGATCGCCCGCCGTAGTGCTTGGCGAGGGCGCTAACGCTGAGAACGGGGGTCACAGCAGCCCGCTGCCGCGGCTGTCCCAGCTCTCGAACGTGAGGTGGCGGTTCAGGTAGACGGCCGTCTCGCGCAGGATCGCGAGGATCGGCAGTGCGATCAGCGCGCCGATGATCCCGTGCAGCTGAAGTCCGAGCAGCAGCGCGAAGATCACCAGCAGCGGGTTGATGCGCAGCGTGTGCCCGAAGATCTGCGGGGCCACGAGATGGCCCTCGAGCTGCTGCAGGCCGACGAATGCGAGCGTCACCCACACGGCGGAGATCGGATCGCTGAACAGGGCGACGAGCACGGCGGGCAGCGCGCCGATGATCGGCCCGACATAGGGGATCAGCTCGGCGAGGCCGTAGATGACGGCGAACACGACCGCGTAGTGGCGCCCGTCGGGGAAGATCCCGAGCACGCCCAGCAGGTACAGCGCCAGGCCGGTGGTGGTGCCCATAATCAGGCTGAACATCAGCTGGCCGCCGACGTAGCGCGCGACCGCATTCTGCACGAGCGTCGGGTAGTCGTCGGCGGGGGTGCCGTCGCCCTTGGGCATGTAGCGGCGCAGCAGCTCGCCGATGCGCTCACCGTACACAAGCATGTACACCGACAGCACAAACGTGAGCACGACGTCGAAGCCGGCGCTGACCGCTTCGCTGAGCACGCCGCCGGCGTGCGAGACGATCGTGCTGGACGCTTTGATGACTTCGTCTTTGAGCGTTTCCAGCGCGGTCTGGCCCTGCTTGATGAAGTGGGCGTGAAAGCCGTCGCGGTTGAGCGTGCGCTGGAGGTCGGCGAGCGTTTTGTTGGCCTGCTTGATCAGGTGCGGCACGCTGTGGCTGAACGCTTCCACTTGGTTGGAGATAGGGTTGGCGAGCAGCAAGCCGATCCCGGTCAGCATGAGGAAGAACGCGACGTACACCGTCAGCACCGCCAGGCCGCGCGGAACGCGCCGGCGCTGGATGAACGCGACCGCCGGGTTGAGGATTAGCGCGATCAGCGCCGCGACGATGAAGATCACCAGCACTTTCCCAGCCGCTTTCGCGAGCGCCCACAGCGCCAGCAGCGTCAGCGGCAGCATTACCAGCTGGACCCAGCGTGGGACGACCACGCGCGGGGGAGCAGGAGGCCTACCCCCCGCCGCGCCTGCGCCCGCGCCCTCCCCCGCGGGCGGCGAGTCCCCCTCCGGGGCCGATGCGGTCAGCTCGCGCTCCTCTGTGCGCGGCGGGTCCGATGGCGGCCCGTCGTCCGCTCGCCCGTCCGTCTCGGCGGGCTTCTCCCCCTGCGGGGACGATGCGGAGACGCCTGTCACCTCCATCCCACCATCGCCAGAGTATGGCTGAGTCCGAGGCGGCCTCGGCGGGGGCTGTGGCTCGCATCCTGTTCGTCGGCGACGTCGTCGGCGGCATCGGGCGGCGCACGCTGCTCGACTGCCTGCCGGTGCTGCGCGAGCGTTACGCGCCGACGTTCGTGGTCGTCAACGGCGAGAACGCGGCGGGCGGCCTGGGGATCACGCCGAAGATCGCCGATGAGATGTTCGCGGCGGGGGTCGACGCGATCACGCTGGGGAACCACACCTATCATCGCCGCGAGATCTACCCGTATCTGGCGAACAGCGGCCGGATCGTGCGGCCCGCCAACTTCCTGCGCAGCCAGCCGGGCCGGGGGGTGTGCGTGGTGGAGCGCGACGGCGTGCGCCTGGGCGTGGTGAACCTCAGCGGCAACCTGTATTTGAGAGCCGGTCGCTGCGCGTTCACGGAGATCGAGGTGGCGTTGGGCGAGCTCACGGACGTCCAGCACATCCTCGTCGATATGCACGCCGAGGCGACCTCCGAGAAGGTGGGGATGGGATGGCACCTCGACGGGCTGGTGAGCGCTGTGGTCGGCACGCACACGCACGTGCCGACCGCCGACGCGCGCGTGCTGCCCGGCGGGACCGCGTACATCACCGACGTGGGGATGACCGGGCCGCGCGGTGGCGTGATCGGCGTCAAGCGCGAGCAGGCGATCGAGGCGCTGCTCACGCAGATGCCGGTCCGCTTCGAGACCTCCGAGGAGGACCCGTGGCTGATGGGCGTGCTTATCAGCTGCTCAGCGCCGCTGCGGGCCGACTCCATCGAGCAGGTGCTGATGCCGCGACCGGCGGGGGCTCGATGAGGGTCCCGCCCTCCCCGCTGAGCCGCCCGAGCAGGGCGAGCATTACGAGCGGGAAGAACCAGGGGATGTACAGGTAGAACCAGTGTTCGATCCCCAGTTGCACGGCGATGATCGCCGCCGCGCACGCCGCCGCCAGCCCGACCAGATCGGCACGGCGCGGCACGATCGCGAGCGCCAGGGCGATCGCCGCGGCGGCGATCTCGACCAGACGCTCGAGGTCCTGAAGACCGTAGAGGCCCCACACCGAGAACGGTGAGCCGCGATTTGACTGGTAGACAATCGTCTGCTCGTAGATCTCGTGCAGCGAGTCGTGGCTGAGTGCGGGAATCGAGACGAGCGCGGCGGTCCCCGCGAAGGCGGCCGCGTACAGCGCGAGCGCGCGGACACGCCGCGGCCAAGACAGCTCGGACAGCCCGTGCGTGGCCAGCAGCGGCGCGAGCGCGAGCGGGGCGAACTTGGTGAGCGCGGCGAGCGCGGCGAGCGCGCCACGACCTGCGCCCGCCAGCTGCGTTCGGTAGCTCGCGGCCAGCACCGCCGCCAGCACCAGCGCGGCGACGAGACTGTCGTTGGAGTTGCTCTCCAGCGAGTACAGCGTGAACGGGTAGGCGACCCACGCGTACGCGAGGGCCACGCCGAGCGTGGGGCCGCGCATGCGCCGCCCGATCAGGAACAGCAGGGCGGTGGCGAGCAGGTCGAAGAAGATCGCCGCGCCGTGCGCCGCGGGAAGGTCGTCCCACTTGCCGCTCCAGCCGAAGACTTGCTGGAACGGGATGTAGATCTCGTAGTTGACGGGGCCGTAGGTGTCGCCGTGTTCGTTGTCCGACGGCCAGCCGCCGTACAGAGGCTCGTCGTGGACGATCCTGCTGGCCCCGATCACGCCGGCGTAGCCGACATCGATGACGTTGGAGTCGACGACGTTCAGCCCGATGCGAAAGCCGAGCAGGAACACCACGCCGAGCGCGAGCCAGAAGGTAGGCACGAGCAGGCGCAGCGAGGGCGGGGGCCGGTCGCTGCGCGCGCGCCGCAGCAGCGAGAGCATCCGCGCAAGCAGATACAGCATCGGCGGATAGGCGAGCGGAACCGACGCGTAGATGTGGGCGTGGTTGAAGAAAGCGAGCGAGACCGAGAACGACAGCAGCGCCAGCAGGTCGAGGTGCAGCAGCGAGAAAGGCCTGCGGAAGTTGAAGAACGGCAGGATGAACAGCACGCACAGGGGCAGCCAGATGTACAGCGAGTTGACGTGCCTGCCAAACGCGCCCGGATAGCCGCGCGCCATCGTCCACGCGATCTGAAAGCCGGTCCACTGTTCGGCGACGCGCCTTGACAAATCGTCGATGACAACCAGGCCGATCTCCTTCTTGCCGCTCTTGTCGAAGTAGCTGACCTGCCACTGAAAGCCGCCCTTCAGGTACACATCGCCGAAGGACCCGCGGTATTCGCGGCGCACAGCGCGCATCTTCGCCAGGCGGTCGGCGATCGCGAGGACCTGGTCGGAGGACAGCCTGTGCCCTGCGGGGGGCACCGTCGAGAGCGCCACCGGCACCGGGTTTTCGGCGTTAGTGGTACTGGTGGCGCTAGTCAGAGTCGACGTGCTCCGGCCGACCGTGGCGGCGCTCGCCGGGAGGGCTGTGAGCACGAGCGCGGCCAGCAGCACGAGCGCGGCCGCGACGGCGAGCACGGCCGCGGTGGCTGGGGCATGCGCGCGCATCACGCGAGGGTAACGGCACCCGCCTCGCGCGGACGAACCCGGGCGGCGGGCTTGGTGCTACGGTCAAACCTCGTACACCGCTGAGGCCGGTGTACACGACTCAACGGAAGGGGAGGATGTGATGGCAACCGCCACCGTGCAGGACACCGCGACCGGCGAGGACGCGGCGGCGATCGTCGAGCTCGAGGAGATCGTCGAGCGCCAGCGATCTGCGTTCGCGAGCGACCCGTATCCAACGCTCGAGCAGCGCCAGTCGCTGCTCGGAGCCCTAGCGATGATGATGATCTCCCACCGCACGGAGATCGAGCAGGCGCTCAGCGCCGACTTCGGCGTGCACCCGGCGCTTGCGAGCGACCTGATCGAAGTCCTCGGCGTGGCCGGACGCGCGGCGTATGCCGCCGAGCACCTGCCGCAGTGGATGGCGGCCGAGTCGCGGCCGTGCGATCCGGCGCTGTACGGGTCGGGTCGGGCATCCGTGCAACCCCAGCCCAAGGGCGTGGTCGGGAACATCGTGCCGTGGAACTTCCCGTTCGACCTCTCGGTCGGCCCGCTCGTGGAGATGCTCGCCGCCGGCAACCGCGTCGTGATCAAGCCCTCCGAGCACACGCCCGCGTGCGCCGAGCTCCTGAGCGAGATGGTTCGCGCGACGTTCGACCGCGACCGCGTCGACGTCGTGGTCGGCGGCCTGCAGCTCGCAAGAGCGTTCACGCGCGTGCGCTGGGATCACCTGCTGTACACCGGCAGTCCTTCGATAGGACGCGAGATCGCCAAGGCGGCGGCCGAGCAGCTCGTGCCCGTGACGCTCGAGCTGGGGGGCAAGTGCCCGGCGATCCTCGCCGAGGACCGTGTCGACGCGGACGCGGTCAAGCAGATACTGGGAACGAAGGCGATCAAGAACGGTCAGATGTGCATCACGGTCGACTACTGCCTGGTTCCGCGCAAGCGCCTGGAGGACTTCGCGCGCCTGGCGGGCGAGTACGCGACGCAGGAGATGCCCGGCTACTGCTCCTCGCAGAGCTGCACCGGGATAGTCACCGCACGTCACCTGCGGCGCATCCAGGATCTGCTCGACGACGCCAGGGCGCGAGGCTGCGACGTGCGCACGCTCGAGCCCGCCGCGGAGGTCGACCCGGCCACGCGCCAGATGCCGATCTCGCTCGTGATCGACCCACCCGACGACGCGGCGCTGATGCAGGAGGAGATCTTCGGGCCGGTGCTGCCGGTCAAGGCCTACGACACGCTGGACGAGGCGATCGCTCGCGTCAACGCCGGCGAGCGGCCGCTGGCACTGTACGTGTTCGCCGGCGAGGAGGCGGTCGCGCAGGACGTCCTGCGCCGCACCACCTCGGGCGGCGCGTGCGTGAACTCGGCCGCCGTGCACGGCGCGCTGGCGTCGCTGCCGTTCGGCGGCATCGGCCAGAGCGGCTCCGGGCGCCACCACGGGATCGAGGGCTTCCGGGAGTTCTCCAACCTGCGCGGCGTGTTCGTCCGTGGCGAGGGCGATCTGATCGACGCCTTCGCTCCCCCCTACGGGGCGGCCGCGGAGGCGGTCGTGGGAGCGGCGTTCGCGGGGGTGGACGGCAGCGCTTAGCTCTCGAGCCCGAAGTGCCCGAGCACGAGCGAGGCGATGTCGCGGATCGCCCACTGCGCCGGCAGGATCTCGGGGAGCGCGACGCCGCTGAGCACGAGTGCACCGAGCGAGTCTGAGGCGTGCAGCGAGCCGTGGCTGCCGCCGCCAACGTGCGCCTGGCGCCCCCAGTCGATGAACTCGTAGCCCGGGGAGGCGGACAGCAGCACCTCGCCGGAGTTGCGGCAGGTGAGCGCCGCCCACGCGCGCGCGAGCGCGTCGGGGTAGGCGGGGGTCAGCAGGCGCCCATCCTCGATCGACGCGTCGATCGAGGCGAGCGCGCCGTCGACGCTCCAGGACTCGCCGCGCGCATCGACCGCGTCGCCTACCGGTGCGAAGCGCAGCTCGCCGTGGCGCGGGCTCGCGATGACGCCCTCGCGGGGCGCGTCGTGGGCGTCACGCTCGAGCCACAGCACGAGGTCGACGCCGTCGATCGCGAGCGCGCGGGCGACCACCGACGCGCGCATCGCGTCGCGCTCGGACTCGTGCAGCGCGTACACCATCGCGGCGCGCTGTGACGGGCATACGGCGATCCGCGGCTCGCCCTCGTAATGAGCCTCCGCCGGCTGTCCCGCGGCGGTGCGGGCCTGGCGGGCGCCGCGGCCGGAGGCGGGTCGCGCGGGGCTGAGCACACCGAGCTCGGCGAGCTCCCCCTGGAGGTCGATCGTGTCGGTGACGGGCGCCTGCGAGTGGTCGGCCATCGCAATCACGGCGTGCTCGTCCAGGAACCGCTCGATGCCGCCGGCGGCGTTCATGACGCGTGCGAGCTGCAGGTCGGCCTGGCCGATCGAGTGGACCTGAGCGTCCGGGCCGCGCTTGTGCGAGTACCAGTCGTTGTCGGGTAGCGACAGCAGCAGGAAGTCGAACAGGTCGTGCTCGACCAGATACGCCGACACGCAGCCCGAGTGCCTGTCGCGCACGCCTGGCATGCCGAGGTTCGAGCGACAGTCGGTGCGCCTGGAGGCGAAGATGTCCGCGTAGAACAGCTCGCGCGGACCCATCACCGCGTGTCGAATGAGCGCGGAGGCGACGCGCGTGAGCGCAGTGTCGCGCTGGGGCTCGTGGCGGTGGCGCCCGCGATACATCAGGTAGGTGGTGCCCGCGGTGCGCACGTCGGCGTCGTCGAGCGTCTCGAACACGGTTGGCGTCTGCGCCGACAGATGTGCGCGGTTCATGTTGTAAACGAGGTCGGTCAGCTGATGCGCGATGCCGAAGCGCTGCGCGGCGCGGAAGCTCGATCCGTACTCGACGTAGCGGTTCTCCTCGCGGTGGAACCAGTTCATGCCGGGGATGTCGTGCGCGTCTTGGGCGGTGCCGGTGACGATCGAGGCGGCGCACACGGGCGTGACCGACGGGAACGCGGCGACGCAGTCGGGCACGTACAGGCCGCGTGCGACCAGGCGCTCGAGCACGGGCGCGACACCGGCCTCGATCGCGCGCTCGAGCATCGCCGGCGCCATCGCGTCGATCACGCACAGGACGAGCTTGGGGGGCGAGGGAGGGGTCATGGCACGCCGCCTCAGCGGCGCAGGATGCGCAGCCCCGCGTGCTTTTCATCGCCCCGCGCGCGCCCGCGCCACGCAAACCACGCGAGTGCCGCCACGGCCACGTAGCCGAGCGGGTGCAGCGCCGCGACGAGCGCCGCCACCAGCAGCGCGCTGGCGTCGAGGTACACGGTCAGGGCTTCGCGCGCGGCGCGGTCGGGCAGACGCACGCGAGCGCGCACGATCACCGGCCAGGCGGCGCGTTGCGCCAGGCCCGCGGCGAGAAAGCCGCCGAGCAGGCCGGGCCACCACGCATCGCCGTGAGCGGCCAGCGTGCCGGCGAACAGCAGCGCACCGGCGCCGAGGCCGATGCCGGCGAGCGACGCGCTCAGCGGATCGATGGGCTGGTTGCGGTCGGACGGGTCGATCGTGGGTGCGAGCCCGAGCAGGATCTGCAGAGCGTATGCGAGCACGAGCGCGACGACCGCGACCAGCAGCCACCAGTCGGCCGCCAGGAAGTGGTAGGAGCGCTGGGCGAAGCTCACGCCCAGCGCGCCCGAGGACGCGAGCGCGCCGGCGAGCAGCACGGGCAGGAAGGGACGCAGCCCGCAGGCGGCGGCGAGCCCGGCGCCGAGACCGATGTAGAAGACGATGCCGTTCATGCAGAGAGCTGGTGGCGGTGCGCTACCGTGCTGGCATGCGCGGGCGGGACGATAGTCGACGTGCGCGGCCGACAGCGCACGAGCTTGCGCGCTACGAGGCTCTGTTCGCGGCGCGCACACGCGGGATGAAGAGCTCGGCGATGCGCGAGATGATGGCGCTGACCGAGCGCCCGGACGTGATCTCGCTCGCCGGCGGCCTGCCCGACACGACCACGTTCCCGCCGGAGCTGTACGCGAAGCTGATGGCGCGCGTGGCGGCCGAGTCGACAGCGCGCGCCCTGCAGTACGGGCCGACGGAAGGCATGGCCGCGACGGTCGGCTGCATCCTCGAGGTGATGGCGGCCGAGGGAACCGTGGTCGATCCCTCCGAGGTGATCGTCACGACCGGCGGCCAGCAGGTGATCGACCTCGTGTGCAAGACGCTGATCGACCCGGGCGATGTGATCGTCGCCGAGGCGCCCACCTACCCGGGGGCGGTGCCGACCTTCAGCGCCTACCAGGCGGACGTCGAGCAGATCGAGATCGACTCCGACGGCATGCCGATCGACGCGCTGGAGAGCACGCTCGACCGCCTGCAGGAGCAGGGGCGCAGGCCGAAGTTCATCTATACGATCCCCAACTTCCAGAATCCCGGCGGCGTGACGATGTCGCTGGCTCGACGCCACCGCCTGGTCGAGGTGGCGCGCGAGCGGGAGCTGCTGGTGCTCGAGGACAACCCCTACGGCCTGCTGCGCTACGAGGGCGAGCCGCTCCCCACGCTGTACTCGCTCGACGCCGAGGCGGGTGACGGAGCCCCACCCGCCGGGTCGGACCTGGTGATCTACCTCGGCACGTTCTCGAAGATCCTCTCACCGGGACTGCGGCTGGGCTGGGCGGTCGCGCCGCGCCCGGTGCTGGAGAAGCTCAACCTCGGCAAGCAGGGCGCCGACCTTTGCAGCTCGCCGATGACCCAGCTGTTCGTCGCCAGCTACTTCCGCGACGGCGACTGGAGGGGTTACCTGGAGACGCTCAAGGCTCTGTACACGCGCAGGCGCGACGTGATGCTCGCCGCGCTGGAGGAGCACCTCGGCGGGCGCGCCTCGTGGACCGTCCCCCACGGTGGGCTGTTCGTGTGGGCGACACTCGAGGGCGGCGTCGACACCACGGACCTGCTCGCGCGCTGCGAGGGCGTCGCGTTCGTGCCCGGCCGCGCCGCATACGTGGACGGGCGCAGCGGCTCAAGCTCGATGCGTCTGAACTTCGCCGGCGTGCCCGACGAGGACATCCGTGAGGGTGTGCGGCGGATCGGGCGAGTGATGGGCGGGGATACGGGTTTGCTGGGAACGCTCACCGGCTCGCCGTCGGGCGGGCGCTCGCCTTCAGGCTCCGCGCCGGTCGCCGAGCAGGAGGGGCGGGGAGCCGACGAGCGTGCTCCCCTCGCCGATGTCGTCGCGCTGCCAAGCCGCGAGCAGCGGCGCTCGGCGCGCCGGCAGCGCGATCTATGACACCCGCGAAACGGGTGGCTGTGCTCAAGGGCGGAGGCTCGTTGGAGCGGACCGTCTCCCTGCGCTCGGGCGCTCGCGCTCAGAGCGCGCTCACGCGGCTGGGCTACGAGGTGGTCGCGCTGGACGCGGGCCCGGAGCTGTTGGCTGAGCTGCACGAGCAGGAGCCCGACGCGGTGTTCGTGGCGCTGCACGGACGCGACGGCGAGGACGGGACGCTGCAGGGCCTGCTGGACACGATCGGCTTGCCGTACACGGGCTCCGGCCCGGCGGCGTGCATGCGCTGCACCGACAAGGCGCTGGCCAAGTACCTGATGCGCGACGCCGGCATCCCTACCCCCGACTTCACCGCCTTCAAGGAGAGCACCGTCAAAGATCTCGGCGTGGCGGCCGTGCTGGGCGACATCGAGCGACGCCTCGGCTTCCCGATGGTGGTCAAGCCCGCCAGCCAGGGCTCGGCGCTCGGCGTCAAGTTCGCCCGCTGCAGCGAGGAGCTGCCGGGGGCGATCGTCGGGGCGCTCTCCTACGACCGCAAGGCCGTGATCGAGCGCTACGTGCCCGGGCGCGACCTCGCGGTCTCGGTGCTCGACGCGGTGGGCGGGAGCGATAAGGATGCGCCGGCCGGCGGGCCGGCGGCCCTCCCTGTGGTGGAGGCGATCCCGCGCGAGGAGGAGTTCTACAACTACGAGTCACGCTACGAGATCGGCATGACGACGTTCGTGTGCCCAGCCGAGCTGGATCTCGAGACGACCGCCCGCGCTCAGCAGCTCGCACTGGAGGTCTACCGGCTGCTCGGCTGCCACGGCGTCGCCCGCGTCGATCTGATGCTCGATCAGGACAGCGGCGAGCTGTGGGTGCTCGAGACGAACGTCGTCCCCGGCCTCACCGAAACGAGCCTGCTCCCACAGGCGGCCGACGCCGCCGGCATCGGCTTCGACCAGCTGATCGAGCGCATCCTCGGGAGCGCGTTCACGCGCTAGGAGTCGCCTGCGGCGAAATCCTCGGGCGATACCTCGTCCAAGAACTCCTTGAACTTCTCGACGACGTCCTCGGACTCCTCGACGTCGTGCTCGAACTCGATCGCCGACTCGGAGATGACCTCCTCGGCGGCGAAGATGGGCGCGCCGGAGCGCACCGCCAGCGCGATCGCGTCGCTGGGACGCGAGTCGATCTCCAGCTCGCGACCGTTCACGCTGAGGGTGATGGAGGCGAAGAAGGTGTTCTCGCGCAGCTCGGTGACCGACACCTGCGTGCACTTGACGTCGAGCTCTCCGAGGATGTCGCACAGCAGGTCGTGGGTCATCGGGCGCGGTGTGCCTGCGCCCTGGAGCTTCATCAGGATCGACGCCGCCTCGGGGTGTCCGATCCAGATCGGCAGGAACTTGTTGCCGTCGACCGTCTTCAGAAGCACGATCGGCTGCTTTCCAACCATGTCGAAGCTGACGCCGTAGATCACCATCTCCTGCACAGGGGTCCTCCGAGAGGGGGGATTTCAGAGTATAGGTGCCGCCGGGCCGCCCGCGAACGGCGCGAAGGCTCGCTGGTGGCGCTCAACGGGGGCAGGAGCGCGAGCGTCTCAGCGGAAGCTCCACAGCTTGTTTCCGAGGAAGTTGAGCGGCATCGAGCACGCGACCGCCATCGCCTGGGCGGGCACCTTGGCGATGCCGGCGCTCTCCACGAACAGGGTGAGCAGCAGCAGGCTGAAAACCTCGGCGACGAGGCTAACGGCGAGGAATCGGATCGCCTGTGAGTGCGCGCGCCCGCCGCGCGCGTCGAACGTCCAATGGCGGTTGAGCACGAAGTTGTTGATCACCGCGATCAGCCACGCGACGATGTTCGCGACGTGGTAGTCGACTCCCACCGAATGCACGAACAGCGCGTACACCGCCACGTTGACGACGAACCCGACGCCGCCGACGAGGCCGAAGCGCACCAGCTGCAACCAGTTGGCGGGACGGCGCATCCCATGCAGCAGCCGGACGTGCGGCCGCAGCTCGACGGCCGTGGCATCCTCGTGCATCGCCTCAGGGTAGCGACCCGTCTCGCCGGACACGCTCGCTAGCCTAGAGCCGATGAGTTTCGCGCGCAGGGCAATGGGGGTGCTGGGCTGCCTGCTGGCCACGGTCGCGCTGGCGGCTTGTGGAGAAGCGACCGTCGGCTCCGGCGCCGGGAAGGCAACGACCAGCGCCGCCTCGAGCGCCACCAGCACGAGCACGAGCACGAGCGGGTCGAGCGACCCCACCAAGGACCCGGCGCCCGACCCCGCGGGCACGGCGCCCGGCGGCGGCAACTCTCACGGCACGGCCAAGGAGGTCGCCGACCCCCTCGAACGCGAAAGCTACCCCGCGCCCGCGTCGGTCAAGCATGCCAGCGCGGCGACGCCCACCAAGGCTGGGGAAGCGATCGTCGCGGCGGGAGCGCCGTCGAATGCGGAAATTCGCAGCGAGCTCAAACAGATGCAGGCGCTGGAACGCAGCGCCAGGCACACGCAACAGCTGAGGATGACGCCGGTTCCAGGGGGAGAGTCGATCGGCGGCAACGGCACGATCCCGATCCCGTCGGGCATCCCGGAAGTCATTCAGAAGGTGATCGCGGGCGCGAACGAGATCGCGGACTTCCCCTACGTGTACGGCGGCGGGCACGCCTCGTTCGTGGACAACGCGTACGACTGCTCGGGGTCGGTCAGCTATGCGCTCGCCGCGGGCGGCCTGCTGGGCGCACCCGAGACCTCCGGTCAACTCGAGAGCTGGGGTGCTCCCGGTCCGGGCAAATACATCACGGTGTACGCAAACGCCGGCCACACATATATGTACGTCGACGGGATCCTCTATGACACCGCCGGGCGCAGCGGCGTGTACGCGTCGCGCTGGCAGGTCGGCTCGGTCGACAACTCGGGCTACGTCGCGCGCCACTGGCCGGGGCTGTAGTCGATGCTGTTGGCGCTCACGCATCTCGCGAGCGGGATCTCCTCCGTTCCGATGGCGCTCGGCGGCGAAGCGGAAACCTCCAGCAACGTCGGCATTGGCGTGATCTCCGTCGTGTCGATCGCCGTGGGCTATGTGGGCCTGTTTGCGCTGTGGTGGTTCGTCTTTCGTGACAAGTCACGCTCGAAGCGTAAGAAGGACCCCTCCGACTGAGCAGCGCGCTCCCGGCGGCGGCATGGTGACTGGCCGGCCGCGGCCCCCGGAAAGGCTCGGGATGTGGCGGCTCGGCTCAGCCGAGCGTGGTGCTGCTGATGACCGTCGTCGTCGTCGGGCTGGCACCGGAAGCGTTGCGCACGATCAACCGCAACATCAGCGCGACCTTGTGCGCGTGCGCCAAGCGCGCGGCCGTGCGCTTGGAGAACTGGATGTGCACGGAGCTGTGTCCACCCTTGGTGGTGACCAGGATGGCTTTGGCGATCACGACGTAGGGAGCCGAGCCAACCGGCAGTCCGGTCGCCGGCGTGCCGGTGATTCCCAGGTGGCGTGCCACCGAGCTACTGAGCAGCACCTCGAAATGTCCCGCCACCTGCTCGTTGACCGAGTAGCGGACGACCAGGCCCTTGTGCAGCGCCTTGCGCAGGCTCTGCGCCACGATCGTCGCGGCGACGATCGGGGCCGGTACGCTCGCGGGCGCGCCGGTGGAGGAGCCACCGTTCGGTGTGCCACTGGGGCTGCTGGCGGGGCTGGAGGTGCCGTTGGGACCTTCCGGGCCTTCACTCGATGGTGACGGCGGCGGCGGACCGACGACAGTGATTTCATGGCTGACGCTCGTCGTGTCACCGTCGACATCGGTGATGGTCAGCGTGACGGTGTATGTGCCGCCGTACTGGTAGCTGTGGAAGGCGCTCGCGGCGCATGGACTGAGCCACGGCACTTCGCACGTCGGCGCGCCGGGGGCGAAGCCCTTGACTTCGGGGCTGCCGTCGCCGAAGTTCCAGCTGAAGGTCCCGAAGGTGAGCGTGGGCGGCCCGCTGGGGCCAAAGGATTTCGCTTCTATCAGGCTGATCCCTGACTCCATACCGTCGACGCCGATTATTTCGCCCGCGTTGACCGGGTTCGGCGCGGTGAAGCGCGCGAACAGGGCGGGTCCGCCCGAGCAGCCGACCCCGGAGAGGTTGAAGACGTTGTTGATGTAGTAGCGGTGCGGACCGACGGTGACGTTTGAGAGAGTCCCAGCTTCCGTTTCCGGTTCGGCTTTCACCGAGCCGGATATTTCACCGCCAGTTCCGTTTTCGCCGGCCGTGGAGGCGAAGGCATTGCGACAGAGGTCGGTTGCCTCTTCGCCTCTGTTGTCATGCCAGGCGTTCAGGAGCGGATCGGTGACCGCGTTCATCTCCTCCTCGGAGATCTGGTCCACGAGCACGTCGGTCAGGGCTGCGGCGTCACCGTCTTCGCCTTCTGGTTCCTGGTTGGGCTCCTCGATGTGTGGATCTTCAAGCCGGCGCGTCTTTTCTTCTTCCGCTTTCTTTTCGGGCGCGTCTTCTTCGAGCGCCTTCTTGCGCGCTTCTTCTTCCTTTTCGGTCAGTTCCTTCGGCTTCTCTTGCGTCTCTTTGTGCTTTTCCGGGTTCCAGCCACCGTCCTGACAGTCGTACGCGCTCGTATACGCCACCCACGGGATCGCCGCGTAGAGGATCGTGTGGCCGTCACCCTCGGGCGCGCTGTCGGGGTTGATGTCGCTGTGGTAGCTGCAGAAGCTCGCTTTATAGCTGACGCTGTTGCGTTCGTTGTGTTCCTCTTCGGTTTTGGAGAGGGTGTAGTCTGAGCAGCTAGTCGCTGCTTCGTCGACGCACACAGCGACACCCGGCGGCGTCAGCAGGTCGTAGACCGTGCTCATGCCGGTGGGAAGGCCATGGGTGGCAATGAACGACTGCAGTTGTTCACGCAGCTGCGCGTCGGTGAGGCACGTGCTCAGGTCTTCGGGGTCCGTGCACTTTTTGGCCGGGAATTTCACCGTGTCCGAGTAGGCGCCCTTGAACAGTGCGTGGAACGGCGCGACAGCGTTGCTGCGGTCGCGGTACTGGGCGATGACACCGAACGGGGTCGCCAGGGTGGCTTCGCCGAGCGCACGGAAGAAGCCGTCGAGGTTGCTGACCCATACGTGGTCGAACTCGTCGCCTGGGTCCCAGTAGATTGCGTACTCGCTGACGTTGCCGTGCAGGACGGCGTTGCCGCTTTCGTTTGCGAAGGTCTCCCCTTCCCCTTCGCGGAAACCAAGCGCCAGGGCGGTGACCCGCGGCTGCAATCCGACCTTGGTGCCTGCGACTTCACTGACGAGCGCCTGCGCCGGCGCCGCGATCAGCAGCGTGGCGAGGCTCGCCACGAGGCTGCTTGCGAGCGTGAGGCGGCGGATCGGGCGCACCGCGACCAGCGAGGAAAGCAGACGGGCAAAGATGGTCACGAGCCTCTCATCGGCACCGAACCGGGCCTGCCTTAGCTCGGTGGACGCCTTTTGCATGAGATCGGCCGGAGCCCGGTTTGGGCCGCCAATCCGTCCACCGCTATCGCGCGTCGCGACAGCACGTCGCTCGCACACCCGATTTACGGTCATGGAGGTAATCGCGCATGCGCTCGCCGGCCAAGCGGCATAGGAGTATCTGGAGCGCGCTCACCACGCTGCTGGTGCTCGCGGGGATGCTCGCGTCGGTGATCGGCGCCCGCGCGGTGGCCCGCTCGGAAGCCGAAAAAGCGCGGCTTGCGTTCCACCTTTCCTCGGCGGAGGTAGCCTCGACCCTCACGCTCGCGATCCAGCACGAGGAAGACCTGCTCGTCAGCGCGAGCGCGTTCGTCACCGGCAACCCCCATGCGTCTCCCGCCGACTTCGACAGATGGGCGCGATCGGTGCGCGCGATGGAACGCTACCCCGAGCTCCAGAACATCGGCCTCGTGGAGCTCGTGCCGGCATCCCAGCTACCCGCGTTCGCCAAGCGACTCGCCGCCGACCCCGTGCGGCCGCTGGGAGCGAGCTCGAGCGCGCCCATCGGGCCGCTGCAGATCCTGCCCGCGGGCAAGCGGCCCTATTACTGCCTTGCCGTCGCGGGCCTGGCGCGAAGCGCCGCGAGCTACCTGCCGGCGGGCGTCGACTACTGCGCGCTCGCGCCCACGCTGATCGGCGCGCGCGACACGGGCTTGACGACCTACGCCCCGGTCGCCGGGCGCACGGCGACCACGTTGGGAATCGAGACGCCCGTGTACCGCGGCTCCTCGACGCCGACGACGCCGGAGGCCCGCCAGCGTGCGTTCATGGGCTGGATCGGGGAGCTGCTGGTTCCCGGCGTCGTGCTCTCGAGAGCGCTCCAGGGTCACCCTGACCTTGCCGTGCGCTTCCTCTACGAGTCGGGTCACTCGCAGGTCGTGTTCACCAACGGAGCCCCCGCCGCCGGCGCGCAGAGCACGCAGATCGCGCTCGGCAACGGCTGGACGGTGCAGAGCTTCGGCGCGCGCGTCTCCGCCAGCGTGTTCGCCAGCGCGCGCGCGCTGATGCTGCTGATCGGCGGAGTCCTGCTGAGCGCGATGCTCGGACTGCTGATGCTGCTGCTCGCGACCGGTCGTACGCGGGCGCTGTCGCTGGTGCGCGAGAAGACGCGCGAGCTCTCCCATCAAGCTCTGCACGACCCGCTGACGGGATTGCCGAACCGCGCGCTCGTGCTCGACCGCGCCGAGCAGATGCTGGCGCGCACGGCACGCGAGCCAGGAGCGATCGCCGGCGCGCTGTACGTCGACATCGACGGCTTCAAGCACGTCAACGACACGCTCGGACACGCCGCCGGCGATCGTCTGCTGACGGTCGCAGGAGAACGCCTGCAGAGCGCGGTGCGCGAGCAGGACACCGTCGGGCGCCTCGGCGGCGACGAGTTCATCGTGCTGCTCGAGGCGACGCCGGACGGACTCACGCCCGACGTCCTCGCCGACCGCCTGACCGAAACGCTGCGCGAGCCGGTGGAGCTCGGCAACGAGGGCAAGTCCTTCTCCGTCACAGCCAGCATTGGGGTTGCCGCCGGCAGATACACCACACCCGACGATCTACTGCGCGACGCCGACCTCGCCCTGTACGCCGCCAAGGCGGCGGGCAAGGACCGCTATGCGCTGTTCGACGCCGGCCTGTACGGGGACGCGGAGGGACGCCTGGCGCTGCAGGCGGATCTGAGCAGCGCCGTGGCGGAGGACCAGCTGTTCCTGCTCTATCAGCCGATCTACCATCTTCCCAGCCAGCGGGTGGTGGGCGTCGAGGCGCTCGTGCGCTGGCGCCACCCCCAGCGCGGCGTGGTCGCGCCCGGAAGCTTCATACCGCTGGCCGAGGAGAGCAGGCTGATCGTCCCGATCGGACGCTGGGTGCTAAACGAGGCCTGCCGCCAGGCCGCCGTCTGGAGTGCCGAAGGGCTCGACCTGGGTGTGTCCGTGAACGTGTCCGCGTATCAGCTCAACCGCACGGACTTCGCCGCAGACGTGCAACACGCGCTTAGCCGGTCGGGTATCGAGCCCTCCTCGCTGACGCTGGAGATCACCGAGACGACGCTCGTGCGCGACGTCCCGGCCGCATGCGAGCGCCTGGAGGAAGTGAAGGCACTCGGCGTGCGGGTCGCGATCGACGACTTCGGCACCGGCTATGCGTCTCTGTCGCATCTGCAGCGCATGCCGGTCGACATACTCAAGATCGACCGCAGCTTCGTGGCCGCGCTGGGAAACGGCGATCACAGCCGCGAGCTGCTAGCGGCGATCCTCGGCGTCGGTCAGTCGCTGTCGCTTACGGTCGTCGCCGAGGGCATCGAGGAGCGCGTGCAGAGGTTGATGCTGGAAGAGATGGGCTGTGAGATGGCGCAGGGCTTCCTGCTCGGCCATCCGAGCCCGGCGCAGGACATCGAAAGGCTGCTACGCAGCCTGCGCTCATTGGTCTGACCTCGAGACCTATACTTGCGCGACCTCGACCAGTCCGGGTCCCGAGGTCAATCCCACCTAGGAGGTTTTCGATGAGCAAGCTGGTCACCCGCATCGGGTTGCCCGCACTCACCGTCCTCGCGCTTGCGGGCTGTGGAAGCAGCACCAGCACGAGTTCGACAGCGAGCACGTCGACCGCGAGCACGAGCGCCGTCAACGCGACGATCGCCGCCGAGGTGCCCGCGGCGATGAAATCGAAAGGGACGATCGACGTCGCCACCGAAGCGCAGTACGCGCCCAACGAGTTCGTCGCCTCCGACGGCCACACGATCATCGGCATGGACCCCGACCTGGTGACCGCGCTGGCGGAAGTCATGGGACTGAAGGCGAAGTTCATAAACGCCAACTTCGAAACGATCATCCCGGGCCTTGCTGCGGGCAGGTACGACCTAGGCGCCTCGTCGTTCACCGACACCAAGGAACGTGAGAAGACGGTGGACTTCGTCGACTACTTCAGCGCGGGCATCTCGTTCTACGCAAAGACCTCTGCCAACACCGGCGTGGAAGAACTGAAGGACCTCTGCGGCAAGACGACCGCCGTCGAGAAGGGGACCGTCGAGCAGGAAGAAGCCGAAAAGCAGAGCAAGGAATGCTCCAAGGAAGGCAAGAAGTCGGTGACCGTGCTCAGCTTCCCGGGCCAGAACGCGGTGAACCTGGCCGTCTCCAGCGGCCGCGCGGAACTGGGGATGGCCGACTCGCCGGTCGTCGCCTACCAGATCAAGCAGTCAAACGGTCAGTTCAAACTGATCGGCAAAAGCTACGCGTTCGCCCCCTACGGCCTCGCTATTCCCAAGACGAGCGGCATGACCGCGCCGATCCTCGCGGCGCTGAAGGAGCTCATCGCCAACGGCAAGTACAAGCAGATCCTCGAAAAGTGGGGGATCCAGTCGGGCGCGATCACCGAACCGAAGATCAACGGCGCCACCAGCTGAGCGCGGCCCGGTGGCCGAGGTCACCGACAGCGGAGGACGGCCCGAGGAGATCCGGGCCGTCCCCGTTCGCCGCCCCGGCCGCTGGCTCGCCGCGGCGATCGTGCTGGTCGTCGCGGTGGCGATCGTCCACTCGGCCGCAAGCGACCCTCGCTTCGAATGGCACGTAGTCGGCGACTACCTGTTCGACAAACGTATCCTCGCCGGGCTGCGCGTGACGATCGAGCTGACCGTGATCGCGATGGCGATCGGCATCGCGCTCGGCGTGCTGCTGGCCGTAATGCGCCTGTCGCTCAACCCGCTCGTGTCAGGCGCCAGCTGGATCTACATCTGGTTCTTCCGCGGCACTCCCGTGCTCGTGCAGCTGTTGTTCTGGTACAACATCGCCGCCCTCTATCCGAAGATCGCGCTCGGCATCCCGTTCGGACCGGCGTTTGTCCATCCCGACGCCAACAAGCTGATCACACCGTTCACCGCGGCGATCCTCGGGCTCGGCCTGAACGAGGGCGCGTACATGGCCGAGATCGTGCGCGCGGGCATCATCTCGGTCGATGAGGGTCAATCCGACGCGGCGCAGTCGCTCGGGATGACGCGGCTGCAGACGTTGCGCCGGATCGTGCTGCCGCAGGCGATGCGCGTGATCATCCCGCCGACGGGCAATGAGACGATCTCGATGCTGAAGACGACCTCGCTGGTCAGCGTGATCGCTGTCGGCGATCTCCTGTACGGCGCGCAGATCATCTACTCGGTCAACTTCAAGACGATCCCGCTGCTGATCGTGGCGAGCATCTGGTACCTGGTGTGCACCAGCGTGCTCTACGTCGGGCAGTACTACCTCGAGCGCTACTACGGCCGCGGCGCCTCCCGCCAGGCGCAGCTGACGCCGCTGCAGAGGCTCCGCCTGGGATTGTTCCCGCGCCGCGAGGAGGGCGTGTGAGCACGTCGATGGTCAAGGCGGAGGGCGTGCACAAGCGCTTCGGACGCCACGAGGTTCTCAAGGGAATCGACCTGGAGGTCACCTCGGGGGAGGTGCTGTGCCTGCTCGGACCGTCGGGCTCGGGCAAGTCGACGTTCCTGCGCTGCATCAACCACCTAGAGAAGATCAACGCCGGGCGCCTGTCCGTCGACGGCGAGCTGGTCGGCTACCGGCCGGTGGGGGACAAGCTGCACGAGCTGCGCGAAGCGGAGGTCGCGCGCAAGCGCGCCGAGATCGGCATGGTCTTTCAGCACTTCAACCTGTTCGGCCACATGACGGCGCTCGAGAACGTCACCTGCGCACCGATCCGCGTCAAGCACTTCGGCCGTGAGCAGGCGCGGATGCGGGCGCGCGTGCTGCTCGACCGCGTGGGTCTCGCCGACAAGCACAACGCCTACCCGTCCCAGCTGTCCGGCGGCCAGCAGCAGCGGGTGGCGATCGCGCGGGCGCTGGCGATGGAGCCGAAGCTGATGCTGTTCGACGAGCCGACCTCCGCACTCGATCCGGAGCTGGTGGGCGACGTGCTCGAGGCGATGAAGCAGCTGGCGGCCGACGGTATGACGATGATCGTTGTCACGCACGAGATGGGCTTCGCGCGCGAGGTCGCCGACAACGTCGTGTTCATGGACGAGGGGGTGGTGGTCGAGTCGGGCCCGCCCGGGGACGTGCTCGCCAACCCGCGCCACGAGCGCACGCGCGTGTTCCTGTCGAAGGTGCTCTAGCGGCCACCCGCGCGCGGCTGACGGCGCTCAGCCGAGATAGGCCTCCAGGCGCTCGATCGCTTGCGCAAGATTGGCGCGGCCGAAGCCGACGCGCACGTGGTGTGGCTGCCCGTAGACGGTGCCCGGCAGCAGCAGCACGCTGACCTCCCCCGCGATCTGCTCGCACCACCCCTGCACGTCTAGCTCTCCCGCCACACGCGGGAACCCGATCGGGCCGGCGGTCGGACGCACCCACGTGAACAGCTCTGCGCGGCGCTCGATCAACGCGTCGATCAGCGGCAGGTTCTCCAGCACGAGCTGCCTGCTGCGCTCGATCAGGTGATCGCCGTGGCGGACGGCGAGCGCGACCAGCAGCTCGCTGGGCGCGCTCGAGCAGATGGTCGTGTACAGCTTCAGCTCGCGGATGCGCGCCAGCAGCGCGGGGTCGCGGCTCGCAAGCCAGCCGATCCGCAGCCCCGGCAGCCCGTAGGCCTTGGACACGCTGTTCAACGAGATCGCCCGCTCGTAGCGGTCGGCGGCGGCTGGCAGGCGGTCGGCCGGGTCGTGCTCGAGGCCGTTGTAGACCTCGTCGCTGAACAGCACAACCCGGCGCTCGCGCGCGAGCTCGAGGACGCGCTCGAAGATCTCCGCCGGCATCTGCGTGCCGGTCGGGTTGTGCGGGCTGTTGATGTAGATCAGCCTCGTCTCAGCTCGCAGCAGCCGCGCGAGCCGATCGACGTCGTAGGCCCATCCCTCCTGAGCGTGTCGCTCCCACAGGCTCACGCTCGCGCCGGTGCTGTGAGCGATCTCGATCGCCGAGCCGTAGCACGGGGTCTCCACGACGACGTGGTCGCCCGGCCCGAGCAGCGCGTGGTAGGCGAGGAAGATCCCCTCCTCGGCGGCGGCCAGCGCGAGCACGTCCTCGGCCTGCACGCGCTCGTAGCGTGCTGCGATTGCCGCGCGCAGCTCGGGCGAGCCGGCCACCTCGGTGTAGCCCAGCCACAGCGAATCCAGGCGCTCGCGCGCGTCGGGCTCGAGCAGCTCGGCGATCGTCAGCGACTCGCAGTCGCTGCTCGACAGCATCAGCTCGGCCGTGAACTCCCAGCGCTGGTAGTAGCGCTCGATCGCGAATGGCCTGATCTCCACGGGCGCAGATGCTACGGCGCAGCGGGCCGGCTCGGCTCGAATCGCGCGCTCGGGCGCCCGACCCGTAGAGTGCCTTCAGGGCATGGCCGGGACCGACACACAGGTCGCGATCGTCGGCGGCGGCGTGGTTGGATGCGCGGTCGCGCATGCGCTCGCGCGGCGCGGCGTGCAGGTGACGGTGTTGGAGGCGGAGAGCGACTTGGCGCTGGGCGCCAGCGGCGCCAACTCGGGGATCCTGCACACCGGCTTTGACTCCGTCCCCGGCGCGCTGGAGACCGGGCTGATCCTGCGCTCCGCCGTCCTGCGCGAGGAGCTGCTGCGCGAGCTGGACGTGCCCGTCTGGCGCTGTGGCGCCCGGCTCGTGGCGCGCGATGCGGACGAGCGCGCGGCGGTGGCGCGACTGGTCGAGAACGCGCGCGCAAATGCGGTCGAGGTCCGCCTCGACGCGGACGGCTCGCTGTCGGTGCCGGGGGAGGCGCTCACCGACCCGGTGGCGTTCGTCCGCGCGCTCGCCGATGGCGCGCGCGCACGCGGTGCGGACGTCAGGCTCGGTGCGCGGGTTGCCGGGATCGTCGTCGTCGACGAGGGACTGGAGATCGAACTTGCCGGCGGAGAGCGACTGCGGGCACGTGCGGGCGTCAACTGCGCCGGGCTTCACGCCGACGAGGTCGCGTGCATGGCGGGTGAGGCGGCGCTGGAGGTGTACCCGCGCAAGGGAGAGTTCCTGGTGTTCGCCGCGCCGCGGGAGGAGCCGCTGCTCGAGATCCTGCTGCCCGTGCCCTCGGCGCTGGGCAAGGGCGTGCTCGTGTTCCCGACCGTCGACCGCGCGGCTGTGATCGCGGGGCCAACCGCGCGCGAGCGCACCGACAAGCACGACTGGTCGGTCGAGGCGGACGCCGAGCAGCTGATCCGAGCACGGGCGCAGCGCGCCTACCCGCCGCTCGAGCGGCTCGAGCTGCTCAGTGCCTACGCCGGGCTGCGCCCCGCTGGGCGCGATGCCAACTACGTGATCGAGCGCTCGCACTCGATGCCCGCCCTGATCCACGTCGCCGCGATCCGCTCGACCGGCCTGTCGGCCTCGTTGGGGATCGGCGAGCACGTCGCCAGCATGCTCGCCGACGCGGGCGCGATCGCGATCGCGATCGCGCGAGATCCGACTAGACCGAGCCGCGCGCGACCGCGCGCCCCGCGACCGGGTCCGTCGTCCGACGCTGTGGCCTCCCTCCACGCCTCCGCCGCCCTCGGCGTGCCGGCCTCGCCCGAGCGCTGGTGGCAGCGCGCCGCCCGCCGCAGCCGGGTCACCCTCTCGCCGTCCCCGGCGCCGTGAGCGCCGGGCTGCTGCTCGGCATCGACGACGGCACTACGGCCGTCAAGGCCGCGCTGTTCGACTGCGAGCTGCGCCAGCTGGCGCTGGCGCGCCGCGCGGTGCCCGTGTCGCACCCGCGGCCCGGCTGGGTCGAGCAGGACCCCGAGCTGATCGAGCGCGCGGTCGTGGACGCGGTCGCGGAGGCGCTCGAGTCCGCCGAAGGGCGCGAGATTATCGCCGCCGGCCTCGACCACCAGGGGGAGTCTGTGCTCGGGTGGGACGCCGACGGCGGGCGCGCGCTGACGCCGGTGATCGTGTGGCAGGACAAGCGCCAGGAACCGCTGCTCGCGGGGATCGACGCGCACGCGGTGGAGCGCTCGGGACTGCCGCTCGACCCGTACTTCTCCGCCGGCAAGCTTGCATGGCTGCTCGCCCACGACGCTGCCGTGCGAGAGGCCGAGAAGCGGGGCACGCTGCGCCTGGGCACGATCGACGCGTTCCTCACCGACCGCCTCGGCGGGCGCTTCGCCACCGACCTGTCGACGGCGTCGCGCACGCAACTGCTGGCACATGGGGGGCGTGACTGGGACGAGCAGCTGCTGAGCGCGTTCGGGGTGCGGCGCGAGTGGCTGCCACAGCTCGGTCCGACGTTCGGCCTGCTGGGAGAGCTGGCGCACGAACGCTGGCCGGCCGCGCTTCCCCTACGCGCCCAGCTCGTCGACCAGCAGGCCGCGCTGGCCGGCTCGGGGGCAACCCGTCCGGGCGAGCTGAAGGCCACCTACGGGACGGGCGTGTTCGTGCTCGGGCGCACGCAGGGCCCGGCGCAGACGGACCTAGCGGCGGGCACCGGCGGCCTGCTGCCGACCGTCGCCTGGGCCGCGCCGGACGCGACCGGCGGCGTGGGCGAGGTCGCGCACGCGCTCGACGGCGGGGTGTTCGCCGCGGGCTCGCTGCTCGACTGGCTTTCGCAGGGGCTGGGGCTCGCGCGCGACGCGCCGGCGCTGGCGGCGGCTGCCGCCGCGGTGCCCGACAGCGCCGGCGTGATGGTGCTGCCGGCTCTGAGCGGCCTTGGCGCGCCGTGGTGGCTTCCGCGCGCACGCGCGGTGATCGCGGGGCTTCACCCGGGGGTGGGCGCGGCCCATGTCGGCAGGGCGGCACTGGAGGCGATCGCCTGGCGCGTCGCCGACATCGTCGAGGCGATGGCCCGTCTGACCCCCGTGCGCAGCGTGCGCGTGGACGGTGGCCTGACCGACGATCCCACGCTGCTGCAGATCCAGGCCGACGCGCTCGGTCTGCCCCTGCTGGTGGCGAGCCCCGATGCGACGGTCCTGGGAGCGGCGATGCTCGCCGGCGTCGGCGCGGGCATGTTCGCGAGCGTCGAGGATGCCGCGCTGCACCTTCCGCGGGGCCGCACGATCGAGCCGGATGACGACACGCCTGCGCGTGCACGCCGTCGCGAGCGTTGGCGGGCGTTTGTGCAGGCAAGCGCCGATCTGGCCGGCGCGGAGCCGTGAGAGCCGGCTCGACGCTCGACGCTTCGGCTCAGCGCTCGGCGTTGGCCTCCTCGCTTCTGACCTCGTAGCTGGCCTTCGTGAGCAAGGCGAGGATCTCCTCGGTGTGGGCGCGACCGCGGGTCTCGAGCGTCAGCTCGACGCCGGTCTCGCGCACGTGCAGCGGCACGGCTTCGCGCACATGCTCGACGCTGACCAGGTTCGCGCGGGCGTGCGCCACCAGCTCGAGCAGCTCGGCCAGGCCGCCCGGACGGTCGGGCACGCGCGTGAAGATGCGCACGCGCCGGCCTTCTTGCGTTTCGTGGCGCAACAGCAGCCCCGCCAGCAGCCCGCTGTCGACGTTTCCGCCCGAGACGATCGCGACTGTCGTGCCGGCGAGCGGACGCAAGCGCCGGCCGAGCAGCGCCGCCACGGCGACCGCGCCGGCGCCCTCGACGACGAGCTTGGCGTGCTCGGCGAGGAACACCATCGCGCCGGCGATCTCCTCCTCGCTGACCATCTCGATGCCGTCCAGCAGCTCGCGCAGCAGCGCCAGCGTGAGCGCGCCCGGCCGCTTGATCGCGATGCCGTCGGCGATCGTCGCGCCGGCGGCGAGATCGAGCGCGTCGGCGGACCCGCCGTGCTCCAGTGCGTGGGCGTACGGCGCGCACGCACGCGCCTGCACCCCCACCAGCTGGACGTCCGCGCCGGCGCGCCGCAGAGCGATCCCGATCCCGCTGGCCAGGCCGCCGCCGCCGACGGGCACGACCACGCGCGTGAGGTCGGGGACGTCCTCCAGCAGCTCCTGCGCGATCGTGCCCTGACCGGCGATCACGTCGAGGTCGTCGAACGGGTGCACGAGCGCGGCGCCCGTGCTGTGTGCCCGCTTACCAGCCAGACCGAGCGCCTCCTCGACCGACGCTCCGCCCAACTCGACGCTCGCACCGAGCCGCTCCACCGCGGCGACCTTCGACACGGACGCATCGCGCGGCATGAACACCTCGCAGCCGACGCCTGTCAGGCGCGCCGCCTGGGCGACCGCGCGCGCGTGGTTGCCGGCGCTCGCCGTGACCAGTCCCGAGGACCCACGCTGTCCGAGCGCCGCGACCTTGCTGAGCGCGCCACGCAGCTTGAACGAGCCCGTGCCCTGCAGGCACTCGGCCTTCAGCGCGACCTTCGTGTTCGCCGCCTCGGCCACCTCCTGACACGCGAGCGTGGGGGTGCGCACGGCGGTGTCGCGGATCGCCCGGCGGGCGCCGTCGAGATCGGCGCCCGCGATCAGATCGGCCGCCGTGCGCAGATCCGACGGGGGCTTGCCGGCGGCGTCGCCGTTGGTCATGGTGTTGAAGGTATAGCTTGCATGCCTTATGGCGCAACAGCACGTTGCAGGTGGGGGCCAGCTGGCGCGGATCCTGGCGCGTCTGGAGCCTTTGCTCGGATCGCTCGCCGGTGAGCCGATGCCGCTGTCGGGCGGCATCACCAACCACAACTTCCGCGTGACGCTCAGCGGCGTCGACTACGTGGTGCGCGTACACGGAAAGGACACCGATCTGCTGGGCATCGACCGCGATGCTGAGCGGGCGGCGAGCGAGCTGGCGGCCAGGCTGGCGATTGCGCCGGCGGTGGCGATGGCGCTGGATGACTGCCTGGTGACGCGCTTCATCCCGAATGACCCGGTCGGCCAGCTGGAGATCGCCGAAAGCGTGCGCGAGATCGCGCGCGCGCTGCGCAGCTTCCACGACTGCGGGGCGAGCCTGCCGAGCCGTTTCTGGGTCCCCA
>Ga0302325_10001145_pt1 | contig 69127 bp, 70 predicted proteins | sample Palsa_T0_2_FD_201948 | JGI IMG/M metagenome (GOLD analysis project Ga0302325, IMG submission 201948) | Peat permafrost microbial communities from Stordalen Mire near Abisko, Sweden - Palsa_T0_2 | ecosystem: Environmental > Terrestrial > Soil > Palsa > Peat permafrost | place: Sweden: Abisko...
CCACGATCCGCATGGAGCCTTCCGGCGGATAAATATAAGTGTTGCGGACCATGAACTCTTTAAGGATGTCGTTCTGGATGGTGCCGCTGAGCTGTTCCGGAGACACGCCCTGCTCCTCGGCCGCCACGATGTAGAACGCCATGATGGGAAGCACGGCGCCGTTCATGGTCATCGACACTGACATTTGATCGAGCGGGATCTGGTCGAACAGGATCTTCATGTCCAGCACCGAGTCGATGGCCACGCCGGCCTTGCCGACGTCGCCGGCCACGCGCTCGTGATCGGAATCGTAGCCGCGGTGGGTGGGCAGATCGAAGGCCACCGACAGGCCCTTCTGGCCCGCCGCCAGATTGCGCCGGTAGAAGGCGTTGGATTCCGCGGCGGTGGAGAAGCCCGCGTATTGGCGGATGGTCCAGGGCTGCCGGGTATACATCGTGGCATACGGGCCGCGTAGATAGGGCGGCAGACCGGCGGCGTAGGCCAGGTGCTCCATGCCTTCGATATCCGCGCGCGTGTACCACGGCCGGATGCCTTGGAGGGCGGGCAATCCTGCCCTGGGGCCCCCATTTTGGGGACGGCTTTCAGCCGGCTCCGGCCGCCTAAGAGGCGGCTGCGGCCAAGATTGGCCGCACCACGATCCGTCAACCCCCAACCGTGCCTGCCAAGCCCGCAGCACTTCCACCGCATTGCTGCGAACATGTACGAAATCCGCGACGCCGGCCTTCTTCAACTGCTCCATCGAATCCACGGGATCGCCGGCCACAATCACCGGCGTCGCCTTACCGGCATCGCGCAACTCCCGAATCACGCGCGGCGCGAGCGCAGCGTACTCCGGGTCCGAACTACACAGCACGACGACATCCGGATCCCCCGTCACCGCATCCGCAATCCGAATTTCAAACCCCGCGCATCCGAAGAAATTCGTGGCGAAGCCGGACCGCGCCTGGCGCATCTTCAAGTCGCCGGCTTCGAGCAGCAGGACCACTGGTGTGTGTCCAGTGCGCGCGGCATGGCGCTCGGTGCGCAGCCGAATTTCTTCGAACATGCGCGCGCCGCGCGGCGCCGGATCTTCGCGCTCAATTTTCGGCAGCATGCGCTCGGCGAGATCGGGATACTGGTTGGTCCCTACGACGGCCGTGCGGCGCGTACTTACAGCCGCCTCACGGTCGGCGCGCGATTTGGCGATGTCCCGCTCCAGCGCGCCGGATTCGGAATACTGCAGAAATCCGCCCGCCGCTTCGATCTGCTGAAACAGCTTCCAGGAGTCGCGGGCCAGCGAATCGGTGAGAACTTCCAGGTAATAGGACCCGCCCGCCGGATCCACGAAGCGGTCCAGCCACGCTTCCTGCTTCAGAATCAATTGCGTATTGCGCGCCAGGCGCTTCGCGGACTCGTCCGGCTCGCGATAGGTTTCGTCGAAAGGCTCCACCTGCAGCGCATCCACGCCGCCGACCGCCGCGGCCATGGCTTCTGTGGTGGCGCGCAGCAGGTTCACGTGCGAATCGTAAATGGTTTTAGTCCAGTGCGAGGTGCGCGCATAGATGGTCATCTTGGCGGCATCGGGACTGGCGGGCTGGAAGCTCTCCACCGCGCGAGCCCACACCGTGCGGGCCGCCCGCAGTTTGGCGATTTCCATGAAATAGTTGGATCCGATGGCAAAGGAAAATGCCATGGCTTGCGCGGCATCGGCAGGAGTCAGTCCGCGATCCGTGAGTTGCGAGACGATCTCGACTCCTTCGGCAAGCGCGAATCCAAGTTCCTGGACGATAGTCGAGCCGGTTTCGGAGAAGCGGTGCGCGCGGATGGTGACAGGTCGAAACTGCGGCGTGCGAACCGCGCGGACGAGTTTGGCGGCGCGATCGAAATCCGCCAGAGGCTCATAATCGACGGAGCCGCTGGAGACCGGCCGTTGGGCCAGCGCTTCCAACACTTCTGCCGCCCTCGCACCGGCTTCGAAATGAACGGCGCAAGCGGGCAGCGCCTCCAGAACCTCATCGATATTCTGTTCGCCCAGCACGAAACAGATCTCATCCGCGCCCGCATCCAGCGCCGCGTGCGCCGCAGCGGCATCGTGTACCACCTCCCGGATGCGCCACGCATTGTCGGCTCGCGCGCCGCGAATATAGGGAAACTCGCCCGGCGCGGAATCCAAATACTCCAGCCCGCGCAAATCTTCCGCGCGATAGTAGAGCTTGGTCTTGGGAGCCGCTCCTTTAAGGTCCTTGCGCACCACCTCGTCCCACTGTTCGGTCGAGACCGGCGGAAATTCCGCTAACGTCAGGCTGTTGCTCATGGCATCGCTCACGCTGCCGGGTCCTCCACGATCTCGATCAACACTCCCAGCGATTTCGGATGCACGAAAAACACGGTGGTGCCGCGCGATCCGGGACGCGGCGCTTCGTCGATCAATTGGAAACCGGCCTCCTTCATATATTGAAACGCAGCCTGAGCGTTGCGCACGCGAAAGGCCACGTGGGCCAGACCGCCGTGCCCGCCGTTCTTGTCGATCAGCTTCTGCACCGGCGAATCGGGACTCAGCGGCTCCAGCAATTGCACCAGGTTGGGGCCATCGCCCACACGCAACAGCGCCTCGCGCACCTGATCGCCCCCGTACACCTCCTCGCGATGGATCTCCCGGAACCCGAGCAGCCCATACTGCTTCACCTGCGCATCCAGTTCGCCTCGGCGCACCGCGATGGCCACGTGGTCCACAAATTGAAAACCGGGAACATTGGATAGATCGTCACTCATCGCTATTCGGGGCTATAAGAGCATACTATCTGATTTTCGACCCTTGCGCCGGAAGCGCGCAATGCGATTACCATGAACGCATGCGACCTATCCGGTATGTTTCCGTATTGCTGCTGGCCCTGTCCGCCATGCTTTCGTCCGCGCGCCTGGCGGGCGCATCGAAGAGTTCACGGGAGTACCTGGTCTACTTCGGGACATACACCGGCAAGGGCAGCAAGGGCATTTACGCCTGCCGCTTTCGCCCCGCTACGGGCAAGTTGACTCCGCCGGAACTGGCGGCGGAAACTGTCAGCCCCTCGTTCCTGGCGGTGGATCCCGCGCAACGTTTCCTGTTCGCGGCTAACGAAATCGGAGATTATCAAAATGCCAAGAGCGGCTCCGTCTCTTCGTTCTCGATCGACCGGCGCACCGGGAAGCTCAGCGCGTTGAACACCGTGGCATCGCGCGGCGCGGATCCGTGTCATCTCACTGTGGACAAGGCCGGCAAACATGTCCTGGTAGCCAACTACACCGGTGGGAGCGTAGCTGTTCTGCCAGTCAGAACGGACGGCATGCTGGGCGAATCGTCGGACTTCGTGCAGCATCTTGGGTCCAGCGTGGATCCCGAGCGGCAAAAGGAACCGCACGCGCACGATGTGGTGCTGACACCGGACAACCGCTTCGCCGTCGTCGCGGATCTGGGACTCGACAAACTGCTGGTCTATCGCTACGATTTCGAGAAGGGGAAACTCTCAGCCAACGATCCGCCCTCCGGCGCCGTGAAGCCGGGCTCCGGCCCGCGGCACTTCGCCTTGCATCCGAACGGGCGGTGGGCATATGTCATCGGCGAAATGGCCAACACCGTTACCGCGTTCGATTGGGATGGCGATAAGGGATCGTTCCACGAACTGCAGAGCGTCTCCACGCTGCCCAAGGATTTCAAGGGCGAGAACACCACGGCTGAGTTGGTAGTACACCCAAAAGGCCGGTATCTCTACGGCTCCAACCGCGGCCACGATAGCATCGCGGTCTATGCGATCGACCCGGCCAAGGGGATGCTGACGCAGATCGAGGATGTCTCCACGCTGGGCAAAGAGCCGCGCAACTTCGCGCTCGATCCCACGGGCGCATATCTATTCGCCGCCAACCAGAATTCGAACACGGTGGTGGTGTTCCGGGTGAACCCGAGCAACGGCCGGCTGACGCCGACGGGGGAGAAGGTCGAAGTGGTGTCGCCGGTGTGCGTGACTTTTGTAGCGGCCCAGTAGCGATCTCGTGGCGCACGCCCTCGGCGTGCCGTGTCGGCACTCCTGCCGACACAGGCGAGCGAAGCTCGCACCGGCGCTCAGGCCGACAGCAGGGCATCCGCAGCCACTGCCAAATCGTACTTCGCTTGAAGATTCATCCACATCTGGGCAGAAGTACCGAAGTAGCGGGCAAGCCGCAACGCCGTATCGCCCGTAATGCCCCGCTGCCCTTTCAGGATGCCTCCAATCCGGTTCGCCGGAACCCGTAGAGCCATTGCGACGCGTTTGGCGTCAGGCCGGCTTCGTCGAACAAATCCTGCAAGACCTCGCCCGGATGAATTGGCGGCAGCCTTTTCTCATTCCTGTGGGCCATATCTATACTCCCTGCGCCATCTCAGGCCGGTAATTCGACCTCAATTTCCTTCACCAGAGATGTGGGCGAGCGGTCTGCCTGCACAACGGTCCAATAGAGGCCAATCGCTTCCTTGGCGCGGACCGCTAGCTCATCCATAGACCCTCCAGTGACCAGAATCGTAGGCAATTCGGGCACCTAAGAGCTATAGCCAGCTTCGTTTCCTTCGATGACGAGCGAATACTTCCGAGTCATTGTGTTTGGTCCTTAATTCCAGTTTGCCGCAAAATCGCGATGGACACCTGAAGTCCTTATGTGATGCCAACCGGCCCTTTCTAACGTCTTGATTACGTCCCGAACTCTGACCGGCACGATTTCAGCTTACGCGATTTACGCCGCCTAATGAGAATTGTGCGCCACCCCCGCCGCCCCCGCCGGCAGCGCCTCCACCCGCCCCACCTTCACCGAAATCACGCCATCCTGATTCTGCAGCACGCCGTCGATCAATAGAAATGGCTCGCCGACCACCACCAGCTTGTAGCGGTCGTAAGTGGCCGGCTCGATGATGGCGTTCATCACACCGGTTTCGTCCTCCATGCTCAGGAACACGAAGCCTTTCGCCGTTCCGGGCCGCTGCCGCACGATCACCGATCCCGCAATGCGTACTAACCGGCCATTCGGAACGCGCGCGAGATACGCCGCCGGAGTCACTCCCAGCGCCTGCATCTCCATCCGCCGGTAAGCCATCGGATGCCGGCCGATAGTCACTCCCGTGCCGCGGAAATCGGACGTCAGCCGCTCCTCGACGGTCATACGTGCCAGCGGCGAAGCGCCTTCGACGGCTTCCAGTTGCTCCAATAATGGACCCACCGGCCGCACCGCGCGCTCTGCCATCCACAGCGCATCGCGCCGGTGTATTTGCTGTAGCGGATTCAGCGCGCCTACTTCCGCCAGCATCTTCATCTCGTCTTTGCGCAACTCCGGAACGCGCAGCGCCAAATCGTCCACGCTGCTGAAAGGCCGCTCCGCCCGCGCACGCACGATAGCCTCCGCAACGGGTTGCCGCATTCCCCGCACATACCGGAACCCCAGCCGCAAACAAAGTTTCGCCGCGTCTCCGTGTCGCCGCGTCTCCGCGTCGGCTTCGATACTACACAACCATTGCGACCGGCCAACATCCACCGGCAGCACCCGCAGCCCATGCCGCTGCGCATCTTTGATCAGAATCGACGGATGATAGAACCCCATCGGCTGATTGTTCAGCAAAGCCGCCGTAAACGCCGCCAGGTAATGGCATTTCAAATAAGCGCTGGCATACGCGATCATCGCGAAACTGGCCGCGTGCGATTCCGGAAATCCGTACAGCGCGAACGAAGTAATGGACAGCACGATCTGATCCTGCACCGCGCCGCTGATGCCATTGCGCTCCATGCCCGCGCGCAGCTTCGCCTCGATTTCAACCATGCGCTTTTCTGATCGCTTGAAACCCATCGCCCGCCGCAATTCCTCCGCCTGGCCGCCAGTAAATCCCGCCACGATCATGGCCATGCGCAGCAACTGCTCCTGGAACAGCGGCACGCCCAGCGTCCTCCGCAGCACCGGTTCAAGCGATGGATGCAGACAGTCGGCCCGCTCCCGCCCCTGCCGCCGCCGCAAATAAGGATGCACCATCTTGCCCACGATCGGCCCCGGCCGGATAATGGCCACCTGCACCACGATGTCGTAGAAGCGCGCCGGCCGCAGCCGCGGCAAACACGACATCTGCGCGCGGCTCTCCACCTGGAACATGCCGATCGTGTCGGCTTTTTGCAGCGCGCCATACACCGCCGGATCGTCCGCCGGAAGCTGCGCCAGATCCACCTCTTCGCCGTACGATTCGCGGATGCGCTCCAGGCACTCCTCGATAGCCGCCAGCATCCCCAATCCCAGCAGATCCACTTTGATAATGCCCATGTCCGCGCAATCTTCTTTATCCCACTGCACCACCACGCGTCCCGGCATGGTGGCCGGTTCCAGCGGCACCACCGAATCCAGTTGCCCTTGGCAGATCACCATGCCGCCGGAATGCTGACCCAGGTGCCGCGGCAGATCCTGCACGGCCTGGTACAGTTCCAGAAATTTGCGTATGCGCGGATTCTTCAGGTCCAGGCCCGCATCGCTGAAATGCCGCTCGGGCGTGTCGCTGGGGTCCTTCCATTCCCACGCCCGCACCAGGCTCGACAGGCGATCCAGCGTCACTATTTCGAAGCCCAGCGCCTTGCCCACCTCGCGCGCCGCCGATTTCCCGCGATAGGTGATCACGTTGGCCGTCATGGCCGCGCCCAGCTTGCCGTAGCGCTCGTAGACATATTGGATAGCGCGTTCGCGTTGATCGCCGCTGGGCAGGTCCAGGTCAATATCCGGCCACTCGCCACGCTCCTCCGATAGGAAACGCTCGAACAGCAGATCCATGCCCACGGGGTCCACTGCCGTGATCCCCAGCGAATAGCACACCGCGCTGTTGGCCGCCGAGCCGCGCCCCTGCGCCAGGATGCCGTGGTCGCGGCAGAAATTCACGATGTCCCAGACGATCAGAAAATAGCCCGCGAGCGCCAGCTTTTCGATCAACGCCAGCTCGCGCTCGATCTGACGACGCGCTTTATCGTGATATGGCCGGTAGCGCCGCCGCGCGCCTTCATCCGCGCGTTTGCGCAGGAACGATGCCATGGTTTCGCCTTCCGGCACGGGGTAGCGCGGAAATTCGTAGCCCAGATCCGCCAGCGTGAATTGCAACCGCGACGAAATTTCCGCGGTATGCGCGATAGCTTCCGGCAAATCCGCGAACAGCCGCGCCATCTCCGCGCCGGATTTGACGTAGCGCTCCGCGTTGGGCGTGAGCAGCCGTCCTGCGGTTTTGAGCGTCACCTTTTCGCGCACGCAGGTGAGCACGTCCAGCACTTCCCGCCCAGCCGCTGCAGCGTAGCAAACGCCGTTGGTAGCCACCAGCGGAATGCCCAGACGGCGCGCCTTTTCGACGATGGCCTGGTTGCGGGCTTCCTCATGGCGGTCCATGTGACGCTGCAATTCGGCATAGAGATTCCGCTTGCCGAAAATGCCCGCCAGCGATTCGTCGATATGGGGCGTGATGCAGATCAGACCATGCGCGAACTCCGCGATTTCTTCCAGCGTGGCGGCGCCTTCGCCTTTCTTGGCGCGCAATTTTATGCGCGTGACCAGGCGGCACAGGTTCCGATATCCCTCGCGATTCTCGCACAGCAGCGGATAGCGCCGGCCATTGGTGCAGGTAATCTCGGAGCCGATGTGCGCGCGCATCCCCGTCTTTTTTGCCGCCATGTGAAAGCGCGGCGCGCCGTACACGCCGTCCCGGTCGAGCAAAGCCATGGCCGGAATGCCCAAGTCCGCGCAAGCGGAAACCAGATCCTCGGGCGCCGACGCACCTTGCAAAAAACTGAACGCCGACCGCGCATGCAGTTCCACATACGGCCCCACGGGGCGCACGCTCTCAGCGTGCCGTGTCGGCACTCCTGCCGACACCTGCTTTGCCTCAGTCATAACAACCCTCCACAAACCATCGCCCCCATTCGCAATAAACCCTATAAATCGCCCCATCGCTCAGCGCGATATCCCATTCATCGCGAGCCCACGGACCGGTAGTCCACCAATCCCCCGAAGTACGCCAAGGCCCCACCGCCGCGGTCACGTGCCCGCGCACGCCATCCGCCTGCAAATGCACCGGCTGTCCCGATGCCATCTGCACACGCGCCGCCCGCGCCGGCCGTATCGCGCGCATTGTCTGTCTCCGCGTCGCCGTGTCTCCGCTTCTCCGCGTCGCCCCCTCGCCGAAGCTCCGCATCGCAAACGCCCCTGGCCGATGCGTATCCAGCAACTCCGGCGATCCCACGTTCCCCTCGCCCACCAGCCCCCGCAACCGCGCCAACGTAAGTTCCAATTTTTCCGGCTCGGGCGCGGGCGGAATAAAGAGACCCGTTTGCGCCGCGCGCGGCTTCGCCGGCGCCGCTTCCAGCCATACCTTCACCACCGGCGACGGTGGCGGATGCGCGCCCAGATCCAAATCGAACAGCTTCAAAAATGCCTTGGTATCCAGCATGGGAACCGGAAATCGCAACGTGCGCGCATGCTCCCCCCGATTTTCCAGCTTCAACCGCAACCGCAATTCGTTGGTGGCCAGCCCGTGCGAAACCAGGCGCGCGCGCAGGCCGTTCAGCAGTTGCGTCAGCACGAACATCAGCGGCTCCAGCAACTCCACCGGATATTCCAGTTCCGCTTCTTCTTCAAAACGGAGCGGCTCTCGCACGGGGACCAACGGCCGGTCGCCCGCGCCGCGCGCCAGCTTGTGCAAGCGCAACCCTTCCGGGCCGAGCCGCTCCGCCAGGCCCAGTTCCGGCAGCGCGGCCAGATCGCGAAACCGCCGGATGCCCCAGCGTTCCAACGTCTCCTGCATCTCCGGCGTAGGACCCAGCAGCGTCAGCGGCAGGCTGCCCAGATATTTAGCTTCATCGCCGTACGGGATCACGCTCACGCCCGCAAATCCGCGCGCCGCATGCACCGCCGTATCCAGGTTCGCCGCGATCGCCACGCTGGCCAGCAGCCCCCGTTCCACGGCGCGGCGCGCCAGGGCCGCCGCGATTTGCTGGGGCAAGCCGTATATACGCTCCAGCCCGTCGGCATCCAGCGCCACGGTATCCGCGGCGGTCCGCTCCACCAGCGGCGAAAATTCCTGCGCCAGCCGCAACAGACTCAAGGCCGACAATGTGGGGCGGACGCCCTCGTCCGCGCGCGACCCCCTGGTCGCGCTCCAGCTGCCGCTGTCAACATGGATCGCCGCAAACATAACTCCCTACCAGCGCGATTCAAAAGATGCCGCAATCGCCGGCACAGGCTTGCGCCGGTCCACATGCACCCGGATGCCGCGCAGCAATCGCGAGCAGCCCGGCGCACCAAACCAGCCCACCCCCTCCCGCCGCATCTCCAGCGTGAGCGAAGCGCAAGTCTTCGCATGCGGCTGCTGCTCCAACACCAGCAACACCGTGGGCGTTTGCTCCACGGCGCGGCGCAAACGGAACCATGAAGTCATCGAAATGCGCCGCGCGGCGATGACCGGCGTATCCGCCAGATCCATCACCACCAAGCCGAATCCTCCGCCCTGCACCAGCAAATCCGCGGCTTTCAGGGCGTGCTCGGCATTGCCGCCGCAGCGCACCCACAAGAGCAACTCCAATCGCACGCCAACCGCCGCGGCCGATACCGGATCGAATGCGTCGTCCGCATCCACCAACGCGCATACATTCTCGCGGCCGGTGGATTGGGCCAGAGCCGCCAGCATCAGGCTGGTGCGCCCCGACGATGCCGGCCCGTAAACCTCGGTCAAACACCCTTGTGGCAGGCCGCCGGCCATGGCATCCACTTCAGGCAAGCCGGTTGGGCAGACCTCGGCGAAGCCCACCTTAAATTCGAAATCCCGGCCCAGCGCCACCACGGCCATATTCGCCTTTTCTTCGCCTGTACTCTAATTGTGCAGGATGCTGGGCCGGGTGTCAAGGGGCGTGTGTCGGACCATTCATGGCTTTGACAGAGTAACCAAAAGTGGTTACCATTGAAATCGTTCTCGGCGCAAAACTGTCGCGCATGCCCCGTCATCCAGCGAAGGAAATCAAAACGGGCACATTGCAAAGCATTCTGAAAGATCTCGACTTGAAAACGTGAGGACTTAAATGGAACCTTACCGGGCATTATTCGAACCCGACCACAAGGCCGGCGGATACGTCGTGACGTTCCCGGATTTTGGCTTTACGGCGTGACGCAGGGCGAAACCGAGGCGGAAGCTATGGAGATGGCGCAAGATCATTTGATGCTTACGATCGGCGACTACATGAGGGAATCCAGACCCCTACCCACGCCCAGTCGCTAAGAAAATCGACAAGTGGCGCATAGCCCAGAAGTCTCCGCCCTCGGCCTCGCCCGCCCCGTTCACCCGCCAAAGAACCCGAAAGAATGCCAGCCGGCGAATCATTGGAGATCGCGATCATAAGGCCCCCGGCGTGTGCATTCCTGACGGTCTGTAAAAGATGACGACCTATGTGCTCGGCGCCGGTGCTCGCGCCACGCGGGCTATCCGCTTTGCTCGGAGCTGTGGCCAAGGTTAGTCGCATGGGCCATTGAAACAGATTCCAAATACCTGCAAGCAATCGCTGTCGTCGCCACGCTAAATGGCCTGGTTGTGGATGTGGAGGGTATGTTCACCGACCTTGATCTCGGTCGGGGAGCGTTTCGCGCGTTGACTGAAGATAAGCGAAAGAGCCTAAAGACATCGGTTCGCAGTTGTGTCACAGCCTATTTCACGAGTATTTGCAATCAAGGTCAACGGGCACCGCTATACAAAGCCTTAGCGAGCCAGATCGAGAATCACGATGTAATTGTTACGTTTAACTACGATGTTTCCGTAGACGACGAACTGGCTCGCGCCCATAAGTTTCGCGTCAAGAACGGGTACGGCGGCATTGAAGCGGATTGGGATGAATCCGATTCGGATGTGACTATACTAAAGCCTCACGGAAGCATCAATTGGATTGGACGGCTATTTGAGGGCGCTACACATGGCAGTCGGAACGTTCCCAATATTTATGGGAAGCGACCGTTTGTTGATAACAAGGATTCGGTTATCTTTGGGTACCCGAGCGATGTCTTGGACAAGACCTTTGGGCGCGGGGGAGTTGCGGGCGGATCAGACCCTGGATTTGTCACGCTCATATTGCCCACTTACGAGAAGCGGTTCTCGGTCGCAACGCCAATCGGCAACGAGTGGATTAAGTTTTACGAGGAGATCTGGTCAAAGGCCGCCCAGTCCTTGGAGCGCTCAGACCGGATTATCATCATTGGTTACAGTATGCCGGATGCGGATTGCCACTCGCGTGCGGTGCTCCTTTGGAACACCAACAAGCGGGCAGAGGTCTTCGTCCGTTGTGAGTCGGCGAATGAGAGAGTGAAAACGCAGTTCAGAAATCATGGCTTCTGGCGAGTGCGCGACATGGGTAGCTTTGAAGATTTACTAGTTGGCTTCTGACCGGGTAGGGCGTAAGGCAGCGCAGCAGGGCACCAGCCCGACTGTCAATTGCAGTAACCCATTTCGAGTACCCCGGAGGGACCGCCCATGAGTACGCTTTCCTCATGCTGGCTCAATATCACGACTCCTTTGTCTAGGAAGATCGTGTACACCTCGGCTCCGGTTTCGGTATGGACCAGAGTCAACATCCGTCCTTCCACCCGGTAGAGTACCTGGAGCGATGCCTGCCCATTATTGGATCGAACTTTAGGAGCATTAGTATCCAGATCAAGAAAGGCCACCGTATCGGCTTCATCTTCATCGTGCGAGTAGTATACTCGTTCGGGCTCATTTGGATCGTCAGGAACGTATTCCTTCGCAAAGATTCTATCCCAACTGCTCAACTTTTTGCGGAAGGTGACGTCCACCACTTTCTTGAATCTACAGGTTGCAGACTGCGTGATTGGCAACTTGAGCAAGGGAGAAATGGGCCGGGTCCAGACGAAGAGGTTATCGCCCGATACAGAGGAAGGAGAGGCTTTCGATGTCAGCTTGGAACAGCCTAACGTTACCAGGACAGAAAATGAGAGCAAGGCCAGAGCGTAATTCATATCTAGCCGCAAGTATAGCAAGGCCGCCTTTCGCCGGCGCTACGCGCCGCGTGAGAAACACCGGCCATGGTTCAACCGAACGGAATGTCCACTTCGGTGTAACTGCCCGGCGCTGCCGCGTCCACGGCGGCAACGACCCTCTCAACGTACCGGCGCAAGGTCGGCCATTGTTGGTTTCCCAGAACGACAAAAGCGATTTTCCGGCCCGTCAGATTTTGCTGGTACCGAATATTTTTGTCGGTCGTCAGCAGAAGCTCAAAGCCCGCGGCTTCAGCGGCGGCTATCAGTTCGCCGTTGGCAAGCCTGTCCCATCCGCGTTCGATCGCTTCAACCCACATGCCCCTTGAGGGCATAGCGAAGCGGGGCAGGCGTTCCGTTATCAAAGAGTATGAGCATCCGCCGTCTGGACGGGGGGCTGCACTACAGGCGGCGTGTCAAGACTCCGCGCCGCGAATTCCAGCACCGCTGCCACCTGTTCCCGCGTGACGTGAAACCAATCCATCACCTCGCCGATAGTCGCTCCCGCTTCCAGATTTTCGAACACCACCGAAACCGGCGTGCGGGTGTCCCGGAATACCCAAGCGCCACTGCGCTTGCCGGGGACGCTCTCCACGGCGGGGCATTGTGACCAATCGAGACTTGCCATGATCTGCGCTCCTATCTCTGAGAATACACTGTTACGCTACCGCGCCGGTGATTCAAATGATGCCGCAATCGCCGGCACAGGCTTGCGCCGGTCCACATGCACCCGGATGCCGCGCAGCAATCGCGAGCAGCCCGGCGCACCAAACCAGCCCGCCCCCTCCCGCCGCATCTCCAGCGTGAGCGAAGCGCAGGTCTTGGCATGCGGCTGCAGCTCCACCACCAGCAACACCGTAGGCGTGTGCTCCACGGCGCGGCGCAAACGGAACCATGAAGTCATCAAATGCGCCGCACGGCGATGACCGGCGTATCCGCCAGATCCATCACCACCATGCCGAATCCTCCGCCCTGCACCAACAGATCCACGGCTTTCAAGGCGTGCTCGGCATTGCCGCCGCAGCGCACCCACAAAAGACGCTCTAGCCGCACGCCGGCCGCCGCGGCCGATGCCGGGTCGAAGGCGTCGCTCGCATCCACCAACGCGCATACATTTTCGCGGCCGGTGGATTGGGCCATGGCCGCCAGCATCAGGCTGGTGCGCCCGACGATGCCGGCCCATAAACCTCGGTCAAACACCCTTGTGGCAGGCCGCCGGCCATGGCATCCACTTCAGGCAAGTCGCTTGGGCAGACCTCGGCGAAGCCCACCTTAAATTCGAAACCCCGGCCCAGCGCCACCACGGCCATATTCGCCTGTTATTCTCCTGTACTCTAATTGTTTGCAGGATGGCGAACCGGGTGTCAAGAGTGGTGTACGGCCTTAAAATAATCTGTCGCGCAACACCACAATTCTGCGGCACGGCATCGACTCTGCAGATTCGTAAGAAAAAGCATTGAACCACCCTTGACAATAAAAGTTGTCAATGCTACCATTTCCTGGTGCTCGACATCCAAGTCATCGACGATCCGGCAGCGGCGACGGTGGCTTTGGAGCCCATGCGGAGTCGACTCCTCTCCGAGCTAGCCGTGCCCGCCTCGGCGGCGACGTTGGCCACGCGGCTTGGCCTGGCTCGGCAGAAAGTCAACTACCACCTGCACGGGCTGGAGGCGCACGGGCTGGTGCGGCTGGCCCAGGAACGCAAGTGGGGCGGCCTGACGGAACGGCTGCTCGTGGCGACGGCCGCTTCCTACGTCGTTTCGCCCAGCGCCCTGGGTCCTGTCGCCGCGGATCCGAATCGGGAAATCGATAGGCTGTCCGCGAGCTATCTCATCGCCCTGGGCGCACGGGTCGTCCGCGAGGTGGGCGATCTTGTTCGTCGTGCGAAAGAGGCGGGCAAACGCCTGGCGACCCTGGCGGTGGATACCGAGGTTCGCTTCCGGTCGGCGACGGACCGGGCGGCTTTCAGCAACGAACTCACCGAGGCCATTACGGAACTTGTTTCGAAGTACCACGATGAATCCGCGCCCGGCGGCCGCGCGCATCGCCTGGTAGTCGTGGCGTACCCTCTGCCGCAGAAATCCGATCCCAAGGAGCCATCATGAGCGTGAAGAAAGAAGCCTCCGGACGCCATTCGGTCCAAGTCGAAGTCGAGGTCCCCGGCACGCCGGAGGAAGTCTGGCAGGCCATCGCCACCGGGCCGGGTATTTCGTCCTGGTTCGTGCCGGCTGAGTTCGAGGAGCGCGACGGGAAGCCCGTTGCGGTGAAGTTGAACTTCGGCCCAGGCATGGAGTCCCGTTCCGACGTGACGGCCTGGGATCCGCCGCGGATGTTTGCCGCCGAGGCCCCTGGCTGGGCCCCTGGCTCGCCGGTCATCGCGGACGAGTGGAGCGTCGAAGCGCGCGGGGGAGGCGTCTGCGTCGTCCGTGTGGTGCATAGCCTGTTCGCCAGTACGGACGACTGGGACAACCAACTGGAAGGCACCGAATCCGGCTGGCCTGGCTACTTCCGCATCCTGCGGATCTATCTCACGCACTTCCGCGGCCAACGCTCCGCGATGATGCAGTGGATGGCCCCCGCCGCGGGAACCGAAGCGGAGGCCTGGGAAGCGCTGACCGCGGCATTGGGGCTGAAAGGCGTGAGCGCCGGGCAGGGCTGGAGCGCCCCGGCGGGCGTCCCGGCGCTCAGTGGCGTGGTGGAGCACGTCAGCCAGAGTCCGTGCAACGCCCTCCTGCGGCTCGACAAGCCGGGGCCGGGCGCCGCCGCCCTTGGCGCCGTCAACTTCGGCGGCCAGAGCATGGTCACGCTAAGCTTCTACCTCTACGGCGATCAGGCGGCCGGGACCGTCGCCCGCGAGACACCGCTCTGGCAAGCGTGGATTGCGGAACGCTTCCCAATGCCGTCGGAGACGAGCAAGAGTGAATGATCGCGTATGCTGAATCCGATCTGAAACGGTGGGCGGCAATACTTCGGGTGCACCAAGACTCTTGCGGCCGAGCGGCGTCAACTTCACCATGCCAGCCAGTCCACTGGGGCCAACATCAAATCGATCCGCCTCTCGTGCTGAAGGTTTTGAAGCTGTCCGGATAAAGTTTGGTCGAGCTGGGGAATGATAAACCATTTTTGTCCCGAGAGAATGCTGTATAATACGCGCCATGGATTCATGTTCACGCTTGGCAGTCGGACTGCTATTCGGGAGTTACGCAATCTGCGGGGCCCAGTCACACGATCCGAAGAGACCAACGCCGCTCGGGCCGGGAATCAATAAGGGCAACGTCGACAACAAGGCGAATGGACCAAATTACTACTACTTCTACGCAGGTCCGGGGCATGTGGATATACACTACGCATTTAAGGAGATGGGTGTCTTCGGTAACCCCTTGCGGCAGTCGCTCAGTTTCGATCTCTATGACGAGAAGAATAAGGCGATCGCTCACAACGCCGTCGTTTCCATGGATAAGATGGAGACGTTATTGCAACCCGGCGACCTCGGCTCACGCAGTAAGTTACTTATTCGAGTCATTTCTCCGGACGCGGCAATCCGATTGGGAGGCTACTACGAGATCGAGGTCACGGGCGCTGCCGCGTTCGACGGTAAGGCAACCGGCGCAACGGTCAAGCCGGAAAACACGCAACTATATCATCCTGCCGGGCCGTTGGTGACGCCAGGCGGGGGCGGCAGCGCCGGGGGAGCGTCCGGCGGAGGGATTTCGCTTGCCACGCCGCAAGGTCCACTGTATAAGCCGGGGGCTTCTTTATATGAACCGGTCGGCGCGCTCACCAAAGTGCAAGAGGGCCCGCAGGAGTTGCGGTTGACGCTGGCAGCCGCTATTTTGTTCGACTTCGACAAGGCGACGATTCGTCCGGATGCCAAGGCGGCGCTCGGCCGGGTGGCGCAGATCATCCGTGCAAAGAGCCGGGGAGCGGTCAGGATCGAGGGCTTCACGGACTCGAGGGGCCCGGCGGACTACAACCTGCGCCTATCGAAGTCGCGCGCGGAATCGGTGCAGACCTGGATGATCGAGCGGGAGGCACTGGATGGCGCGGGATTCACGGCGCGTGGATTCGGCGCCACACGGTTTGCGGCACCGAATACGAAAGCGGACGGCAGCGACGATCCGGCAGGACGGCAGAAGAACCGCCGCGTGGAAATCGTCATTCGGAAACAAGGTTGACTAAGCCTGCGATTCGGCCTATTTGGCCCTTCTAAAGGCGAAGGTTGCCAGGTTCATGTTCCCTTCCGTCAGAATGTGAACGGTGAGAACGCTCTTGCCTGCTTGAAGACGAACCTTCGCGATTCCCGGCGCAATATTCCAGTGGTGCCACTGCCGCCAAGCCAGCGGGTCGGAAGCGTCGAATGTGGAGGCGACCGTCAACGGCCCGGTGGCCGCCTCTCCATTTACATCCAATGAGATTGTCCCGCCGCGATTGGAAGTGTAGAGCAGGTCGGCCATGTAATCGCCGGCCTGCGCCACCTCGACCGTCATGTTGAACCACTCGCCCGGCTCGGTCCAACCCACATAGAGCAGGTTCGCGGGCGGCTGCACCTGCTCGAACGGATTGTCGTCGATCTGCGGGTCCAGCTTGAACTTGGTGTAGGAAATATCCACGCCCTCGCCCATCCGGAACTCATTCAGATAGGTCCCATTGGCCGGATTCAGCTCCCCGCTGCCGTGGTTCTTGGCGTCCGCATCGTGATAGGCCACGCCCTCACCGCCGCGGTCGTAATACGCGCAGTGCACCACGCCGGGAATCTTCTGCGCTCCGCCGTGATAATGGCCGTCCTCGTAAGGAGTTCCCTTGTAATGGCTCAGAAACTCTGTATTCGAAGCACTGGGCGCTGTGATTGTGAACAGGGCGGTCATCACAGGCAACCGCAAACCGGATCGCAACAGATTTCTTTTCACTGGCTACTACCTCCGTGGCGTGAGGAATCGACCACACCGATTCCGTGACGGTAGTGGCCGTGGCGTGGCAACATCGAATTTTACACCCTCATGGCTCTCGCCTGCAATGAGCCGGTGGCGCCATGCGCGGCCCAGCCACTGAAGTGTGGGTGATCTCGTCCGGCACTACATCTCGGCTTCGAACTCTGCGGCGCTCGCGATCTCCCCGGCGCTCATGTCTGACTCGACCAGCAGGCGCGCAATGCGTCTCCACCGCTTCAGGCTTATCCTGCGTCATACGAGCCTGGCAAATGCCGTGTTATCCTGGCGTAATTTAGAGTTTCCGGTTCAAGATTGTGAATGGAGGCCGTAAGATGGAGAAGCCACTGCTTGTTTGTCCGAAGACTGGAATGCCGCTCAAAAGACCGGCGGAGCTTCGCAAAGGGGCCTGGTATTTGCCGGTGGTGGGACTGCTGTCTCTGGCATGGTTCCTGATTCGCGTAATTCCAAAGCCAAGCCGCGCATCCTACCCTTGTCAGAGGGCGGCTGCCCCGATTGTAGCGGGCTTCGTCGCCTGGCTCGCCGGTTTGGTAATGCCTCTTATCCTCTTGCGAAAGGCGCGTACGTTTTCGAAACTCGTTAACCGTGGAACCGCTGGGGCTTTGATCCTGTTGGCGATGTCCTTCGCCCTGGTCTTCGAGCTCACTAATTCCTCATTGTCCCTGAAGGCCTTCGACACCGGCGACGCTCCGTACAAAATGTTGGATGGCCCCCTTTCTCCGGTCGGAATCGGCCGGGGAATCTCACCAGGCCGTGTCGTCTGGGTGCGAGATCCGAGCGCAGTCTCATGGAACATGACTGGCTCCTGGTGGGAGGACGCATACAATAATCAGGCGGCGATCGACCGCATGGTGTCACGCTCCATCCAGTGGCTGTCTAATGAAAAGAGCGATGCACGGGCGTGGGATGCCCTCTTCCGCTATTTCAACCGGCGCCATAGCCGGGGCGACGCGGGCTACCGGCCGGGTGAGAGGATCGCCATCAAAGTGAACCTGAACAATACGACGGACCACGGCACAATCAACCGGCTCAATACATCCCCTCATCTGACGCTGTCTTTGGTCAAACAACTCGTCACCGCGGGACACGTGAAGCCCGCTGACATTACGATCATGGATCCCAGCCGCTTTATTCCTGCGAACCTGTATGACAAGATCCACGCTGTCTACCCGGATGTGGCGTTCGTGGATCACATCGGAGGCGAGGGGCGCATCAAGGCTGAGTTCAAGGCGAACGCCATTCCGTTTTCCATTGCGGGCCGGAATAGCGACGGCATCGCGACCGCAGCCATCCAAGCGGCGTACCTCATCGATGCCTCGGTCCTAAAAGGACACGTGGCTTCGGGGGTCACCCTTTCCGCCAAGAATCTGTTTGGGCTGACTAGCATCAATCCCGACTGGCATAAGAACGCGCACGACCATTTCAATCCTAACCGCGATGGCACTCCGAGTTACTCGACCTTTACCGATTTCCTGGGCCACAAGGACCTGGGTGAAAAAGTGGTGCTTTTCTTGATGGATGCGCTCTATGCCAACGATCTGGTCGACGATCCTCCTCATCTGAAGTGGAAGATAACTCCGTTCAACGACAACTGGCCGGCAAGTCTGTTCGCCTCTCAGGATGGAGTGGCCATCGATTCCGTAAGTCTGGATTTCCTGAGATCGGAGTGGCCGCACCTGGCCGACCTCTCCTATTCCGACGACTATATGCGCGAGGCGGCGCTGGCGGATAATCCCCCCTCCGGTACCGTCTACGATCCGGAGCGGGACGGGACCAGGTGCGTCAGCCTGGGTGTGCATGAACATTGGAATAACGCCGGCGACAAGAAATACTCGCGCAACCTCGGAAAGAAGCAGGGCATCGAGTTGTACATGGGCCCCAACTAGACGTTACCACCACCGTCTCGTTGTAGACGCACGGGCGATCCTCTTCACTTTACTCCTGCATGCAGGACTGCTGGCTACATGGCGCCCCGAGTACCTGGCGCTGGAGGCATGCGGGCCGGTCGCGCGACACGCCGGGCGCCAAACCGCGAAGTTACTTCTGTGCGGCCAGCGATTGATAGTGATCGCGGAGGATATAATACGCCTGTTTTTTTTCGCCGCGGTCGCTCAGCAATCCTTTTCGATTGTAGTAATCCTGGATGCCGGCAAGGGGACGGCGGGGGCACCGGAAGTCCATGAGGATCCAGGCCGTCATGCCTTGCAGGAATGGAATCCTCTTGAGCATGGGAATCTGGTGGCGGTAGACGTTGGCCTGGAACTCTTCGGTCCAGGCGGTATCTTCGTCGCCGTGCCGGCCATAGGGCGCCTCGCCGCCAAATTCGCTGACCACCATGGGCTTGTCGTAGACGGTCTTGAAAGTGATGTTGTCGGCCTTGGCAGGAAGGCCGTCGTACCAACCGATGTACTCGTTGCAGCCGAGCACATCCAGGTACTTGCCGAGTGGATCGTCAACCGCGATGGTGTTAGGGTCCGCGTAGTGCACCAGAGTGGCGGCTGTAATGAGGCGGGTGGAATCGAGCTCGCGCGCCTTGGCAGCCATGGCGGCGAGGAACTTGAGGCGAGCATCGCCGAGGGGCGTTTCATTGGCCATGGACCAGAAAACGATGGAAGCGCGGTTGTGGTCGCGAGCGATCATTTCGGTGAGTTGCCGCTCGGCGTTGGCATAGGTGGCGGGGTTCTCCCACTGGATGGCCCAGTAGACGGGAACTTCAGACCACACCAGGAGGCCCATTTGGTCGGCCATACGGGTCATGACGTCATCGTGGGGGTAATGCGCCAGGCGGACGAAGTTGCAGCCCAGCTCCTTGGCCCAGGTGAGGAGCACGCGGGCTTCGGCTTCCGAAAAGATGCGGCCGGCTCGAAAGGGGGCTTCGGCGTGCATAGCAACGCCCCGCAGGAACACGGGCTTGCCGTTGAGCAGGATTTTCTGGCCGGAGGTTTCGATCGTGCGGAAGCCGATGCGCTCCTGGACGCGGTCGGACTCGGCCTCCACGGAGACATCGTAGAGCTTGGGATTTTCCGGCGACCAGGGAGTGAGGGTGGCGTTGAATGCGAAGCGCGCGTATCCGCTCTCATCGGTATCGACGGTGGCGGAGGCGCCGGATTCCGGGACGCGGATGGCGACCTTTTGCCGTTTCTGGGAACCATCGAGCCGCACCCATCCCGCAATGCGGTTGAGTGAGCCCTTCTCAAGCTGCACGAAGTAATCCTGAATAAACGTTTCAGGCACGTCGATTAACTTCACATCGCGGGTAAGTCCGCCGTAGTTCCACCAGTCGGTCATGGCCGGGGGGACGGCATCGGGGTGGCGCTGGTCGTCGACCTTCACGATTACGGCGTTAGTGCCGTTACGGACAGCCTCGGTGACTTCGAACTGAAAGGGAGTGAAGCCGCCTTCATGCTGGCCGAGTTTATGGCCGTTCAGGTAGACGATGGCTTGGTAGTTGGCGGCGCCGAACCAGAGAAACAGGCGGCGGCCGGGTTTCTTCGCGTAGTCGAATTCGCGCTTATACCAGACGGTTCCTTCGTACCAGAGGAATTCCAGTTTCTGGGTGTTCCAGTCGCCGGGTACCTGGAGGGTTTTGGCGTTCGGCACGAAGGTGAGCTCTAAGCGGTCGCTCTTGTTGGCCGGAACCCGGTTAGCGCCCAGGCCGCCGTCGCGCAGGGGATTCAGATGGAAGTCGTAGTAGCCGGCTTCGTAGGGATCGACGATGATCTTCCACGGCCCGTTGAGACTGAGGTTCTGGCGGGCGGATGGGTTTTGCACCAACCCGATCTGCTGCGCGTAACACGCGATGCCACCCGTGAGCAGCACGGCCTCCACAGTCGTTAACATGGATCTTCGCATATGCTACTGATGATAACCAACCGGGGACGGATCTCCGAAGGCCAACTCGACGCTAGGCTCCGCCCTCCAGTTTGAATGCCACGCTGTTCCTTGCGGCCATGGCGGGTGGTGTCGCGCTGCCGATCGTATCGGCCGCCCGGTCGCCGGGACTTGGTTCGGCATCTGCGAGGTCGGCTAGTGTCCTGTCCTGGCTAATGCTTGACAATGCGCAAGTGCCCGAAGTGGGGCGGACGCCCTCGTCCGCGCGCGACCCCCTGGTCGCGCTTCTTCGATGATTGTCAAGTTTTAAGCGGGATCGCACGCTGGGAAGATCGCTACATCGCGCTCCCGGCGGATATGCCCCCGTGCATGATCAAATTGCGCGCTCTCCCGCGCAAGCCATCCTTGCCGCCGCGGTGGAAGCCGCCAAATCGGCACGAAATCCCGAATTTGTGTTGGATGGCTTGGTCCTCAAGCGCATCCGGGTGGTGTTAGGGGAGCAGCCGGTCTCTCCGATCACGCCCATGGCTATAGCCGCATAACCACGGGCTGCCAGCCATTCACTGTAGCCAGCCCCTCCGCCCAGGCTCTGCGACGTCCCGGGCGGATCAAAACAGGCGTATTGCCATTGCAGCCGGGAGCCGCGCTCGGATACGCAGGAACCGGTCTCCCTGAGAGCCAGGAAAACCAAGCAAAGAAAGGTTAGCCATTTCCCCTTCGTTCGGCCCATGTATGTATGAGCGGCGTAGTCGCCACACGCCAGGATTAGAACGGATTACGAAAGGAGCTTAAAGCGATGACAAACCATACGAGCCTTTCCCGCTGCAAACCCCTCTAGAGACGGGGAAAGGAGAGCTAGAAAAGTGAACCACTCGACGATCCACCTGGCCGCCGCCCGTGTAGCGGCGCCAAAACACACGGCTCTAGCGGTCTTGGCCCTTGTGTTGTTCGTGGCGCCAGGCACGCAAGGCGCCAAACTCACGACTGTTGCGACCTTTGACCCCACCAAATCCGAAATACCGGAGAACATCGTCATCGATCGCAACAATAACCTCTATGTTAGTTTGCTCGTCAGCGTCCATGCGAAGGCCTCTGGGTGCCGGGCAGGGAAAGGGGGATCAATCGCCGCCTCCGGCCCTGCACCCTGTTTACGGATTCGAAAATGCTCCCCACCCGGTCGCCACGGTTGGCAACGACGAGAATCACCCAAGCCCCCCCGCGAGTACCATGGTGTATATGGTGATCGGTGTTCCCCGGGAGACCTTCCCCGGCGAGCGGCGCGTGGCGCTGGCGCCCGCCGTTATTCCCAGCCTGACGAAAGCCGGCTTCCAGGTGGCCATCGAAGCTGGAGCCGGCTTGGCTGCCGGATACCTGGACACCGAATACGCCGCCAAAGGCGCGCAGCTTGTCGCCGCGCGGGCCGAGGTCTTCCGTCTGGCTGAGGTGGTCGTCCAAGTGCTATGCCATGGCTCCAACGATGTCACCGGCCAAGCCGACCTGCCGCTGCTGCGCGCCGGACAGATCCTGGTTGGATTCGTCCGCCCGCTGGGGCAACTCGAAACCCTCCGGGAACTGGCGGACACCGGCGTGACCACCTTTGCCATCGAGCTGATGCCGCGCATCACCCGCGCGCAAAGCATGGACGCGCTCTCGTCCATGGGCACCATATGCGGTTACAAAGCGGTATTGCTGGCCGCCGACAGGCTTCCCAAAATGTTTCCCATGCTGACCACCGCCGCGGGCACCATTACGCCGGCGCGCGTCTTCGTCATCGGCGCGGGCGTGGCCGGACTCCAGGCCATCGCCACCGCACGCAGGCTGGGCGCGGTGGTTTCCGCGTACGACCTGCGGCCGGCTTCCAAGGAACAGGTGCTCAGCGTCGGCGGACGCTTCGTCGAACTCCCCATCCAGGTGGCCGACGCGCAAGACGCGCGCGGTTACGCCAAGGCGCAAGACGACACGTTTTACAAGCGGCAGGCGGAGCTGCTCGGCGATCAGGTGGCGCAGAGCGATGTGGTGATCGCGGCCGCCGTGGTGCCCGGCAAGAAATCGCCCGTGCTGGTTACCCGCGTGATGCTGCGCCGCATGGCGCCCGGCTCGGTGGTGGTGGATCTCGCCGCCGAGCGCGGCGGCAACTGCGAAATTACCCGCGCCGGCGAAGTGGTCGAGGAACAAGGCGTGGCCGTGCTGGGATCCATCAATCTGGCCAGCACGGTTCCCTATCACGCCAGCCAACTGTACGCGCGCAACGTCACCGCGTTTCTATTGCATCTGTTCCGGAACGGCAAGCTCGATACCGATGCGGACGACGAAATCACCCGCGAAACCCTGGTGACCAAGGGGGGCGAAATCGTCAACACGCGGGTGCGGGAGTTCTTTGGGCTAGCGGCGCTGAGGAGGGAAATTTGACGGATATCATCGCAAGCCTCTACATATTCATCCTTGCGGCATTTGTCGGATTCGAGATCATCCGGCGCGTCTCGCCCCTGCTGCACACACCGCTGATGTCGCTCACCAACGCGCTCGACGCCATCGCCGTGGTGGGCGCCATCATCCTGGCCGGCGAGCACAAAAGCGGCCTCGCCACGGTGCTCGGCATCATCGCCATCGTGGCTTCCACCAGCAACCTGGTCGGCGGGTTCATCATCACCGACCGCATGCTCAAGATGTTCAAAACCAGCAAGCCCGGCAAGCAAACACGCCAGCCATGACTACGGCGCTCAGCACCGATCGGGTCATCCAGATCGCCTACCTGATCGCGACGGTGTTATTTATTCTCTCGCTCAAATGGATGAGCTCGCCCAGTTCCGCCCGCCGCGGCGTGCGGGCCGGAGAGCTGGGCATGCTGCTGGCGATTTGCGCCACGCTGCTGCACCGCGGCATCGTCGATTATAAATCGATCGCCATCGCACTGGTGCTGGGCGCCATCGTCGGCGTGCCGCTGGGACGCGTGCAGATGACCGCGGTCCCTCAGCGGACGGCGCTCAGCCACGCTTTTGGCGCGCTCTGCGTGGCGCTGGTGGGGACTGCCGAGTATTATTTGCGCGCGCCGCACGTACCGGCCTTCATGATGGCGGTGCTGTCGATGGAAGTGATTCTGGGCAGCCTGACCTTCACCGGCAGTTTGATGGCCGCCGGCAAGTTGCAGGAGCTGCTGCCGCAGCGTCCCATCACTTATAAGGGACAGAACATCGTCAATCTCTCCCTGCTGGCTATTTCCGTGGCGCTGGCGGTTTTCCTGGTCGTGGATCCCGGCCACACGCGCCTGTTTCCGCTGATGATCGCCATCCCGCTGATCTTCGGCGTGCTCATGATCGTGCCCATCGGCGGCGCCGACATGCCCACGGTGATCTCGCTGCTCAACGCCTATGCCGGACTTTCGGCGACGGCCATGGGGTTTGTGCTCGATAGCAAACTGCTGATCGTGGCCGGAGCGCTGGACGGATCTTCGGGCTTCATCCTTTCCGTGATCATGTCGAAGGCCATGAACCGATCCTTCACCAACGTTTTGTTCGGAGCGTTCGGACAGGTGCAGGCCGCGGCCGCGGGCACGCACGAAGCGCGCAGCGTGCGCAGCGCCACCGCTGAAGAGGCTGCCGCCATTCTGGGCGCGGCCAACACGGTGGTGATCGTCCCGGGATACGGCATGGCGGTAGCGCAGGCGCAGCACAAAGTGCGCGAGTTTTACGATGCCTTGACCAAGCGCGGCGTGGACGTGAAGTTCGCCATTCATCCCGTGGCCGGGCGCATGCCCGGACACATGAACGTGCTGCTGGCCGAAGCGGATATCCCCTACGACAAGCTGCTGGATATGGACGCCATCAATCCGGAGTTTCCGCAGACGGACGTGGCGCTGATCATCGGCGCCAACGACGTGACCAATCCGGCGGCGCGCAACGATCCTTCGAGTCCCATCTACGGCATGCCGATTCTGGATGTGGACAAGGCCAAGACGGTGATGGTGATCAAGCGCGGCATGAGTCCCGGCTTCGCGGGCATCGACAACGAGCTGTATTACCTGAACAAGACGCTGATGCTCTTCGGCGATGCGAAGGCGTTCGTGGGCGACTTGGTGCGCGAGTTGGCCGGCACGTAGCGTTGCCGGAGGGGATTTGGGTGGCAACTTCCGACGAACTATCCGGTTTGGTGGCGCAGGGGCGGACGGTCGCCGAGGCCCTCGACATCGCGCGAGACGTAGCGCGAAAGCTGATAGAGGCGCGCCGCGAACGGGAAGGCGAAATCCCGTTTTGCACGGCATCGGCACATCGCGACCTACACCATCGTGGTGGCCGCATAGGTGGGATAGGCCTCCTGGCCTGTCCTTCAATCATGCCGAACGCGCGCATTTGCAACAGAAGGACAGGCCAGGAGGCCTGTCCCACCTAAGGGCTTGACATCCCATCCGCCGTACACTAAGCTTTCTTACTGAGACAGCTTACTATATCCAAACAAGACGCACTGCAAGGCTCCTTGCCGCTCCTGGTCCTCAAGATCCTCGACCGTCGCGGCCCCCTGCACGGCTACGGCATTACCGCCCAAATCGAGACTATCTCCGATCTGCTGCGCGTCGAAGAGGGATCCCTCTATCCGGCGTTGCATCGCCTGGAGGAATCCGGCTGCATCCACGCCCAGTGGACCACCACCGAAAATAACCGGCGCGCCCGCGTTTACAAACTCACTTCGGCCGGCCGCAAACAACTCATCGACGAAGAACGCCGGTGGACGTCGGTGGCTTCCGCGATCGGCCAGGTTCTCGAACAGGCCTGAAGAAAGGATTCCCCATGTCGTGGATTTCGCGTATCGCCAACGCCTTCCAGCCCGGACGCACGGCGGCCGGTCTCGACGACGAACTGCAGTTCCACCTCGACCAGCGCATCGACGACCTCGTCCGCGGCGGCATGCCTCGCCGTGAGGCTGAAGTCCGCGCGCGCCGCCAATTCGGCCACCGGCTCGCGTTGCGCGAGTCCAGCAACGAGGTGAAGTCCGCTGCCTGGCTCGACTCCCTGCTGCGCGACTTCCGCTTCGGCCTGCGCATGCTCGGCAAGCATCGCACCGCGAGCCTGGCCGCGATTGCGTCGCTGGCCCTCGCCATCGGCGCTTCGACGGCCGCGTTCACTCTGATCGATGCCCTGATTCTTCGTCCGCTGCCGCTCCCGGCGCCCCGTGAACTGATCGACCTCGCCCACATGATGCCGGCCTTCTTCAGCGCCGATAGTCAGCCCAGCGAATCGGATTCCTTCAGCTATCCGCAATACGAACTTCTGCGCGACGCCGCCAGCGAGCATGCCGACCTCTTCGCCATGCGCCTCTCAGGTGGGCTTCAGCCGGCGCTGTTCGACGATGCCGGAGGCGCAAGCGAGAATATCCGCGCCGAATCCATCTCCGGCCGCGGCTTTGAGATCCTCGGCGTCAAGCCCGCCCTCGGACACCTCATCCTACCCGCCGACGACTCCTTCGCAGCCCATCCGGTCGCCGTCATCAGTTACGCCTTCTGGAACCGCCGTTTCGGCGCCAGCCCCTCCGCCATCGGACGCTGGGTGACCTTCCGGCGCAAGCAATTCCAAATCGTGGGCGTCGCCGCCGGTCCCTTCGCCGGCGTCCAGCCCGGCTATCTGACCGATCTCTGGCTGCCGCTCTCCGCCGCCATGGATCCACGAACCCTTGCCGATCCGGACATTGGCAGCATCGAAGTCTGGGGCCGCCTCCATCCGGGCGCATCACCCTCGCAGATGCGCGAGGCTCTCCAAGTCGTGCAGACGAACTTCCTGCGCGAGCGCGTGCGCATTAACCCGCCGCGCAACCTCAACGGCGGCCAAATCCGGCAGTTCACAGATGCGCCGCTCCATATCCGCGATGCCTCTGCTGGCCGCGCCTCTTTTTTCCGGTCGCGCTTCCGCCGTCCGCTGGGAATACTGGCGCTGATCTGCGCGCTGCTGCTGCTGGTCGCCTGTTCCAACGTGGCGAACCTGATGATCGCCCGCGCCTCTGCGCGCGGCTCGGAGATGGCCCTGCGCCTTTCGCTGGGCGCTGCCCGTTCACGGCTCATCCAACAGATGCTGATCGAAAGCGCACAACTCGCCGCCGCGGCCTGCGCGCTGGGACTGTTGTTGGCCTCCCTCATTGTGCCGTCCATCGTTGTCCGCCTCGGAACCACCGAGTTCCCTGCGTGGCTCGATGTCGGTCCGAGCGGGCGGACTCTCGCATTCGCCATCGCCCTGAGCCTGCTCACGGCCCTTCTGTTCGGCGTGGCACCCGCGCTGCGCGCGTCTTCGGTTTCACCTGGCGAGGCGCTCAAAGCGGGCGGCACGCAAACCTCCGGCCGCATTGGATCGCTGCGCTGGATTCTGGCCGCCCAGGTCGGCTTCAGCGTGGCTGTGCTTTTCCTTTCAGGGCTTCTGCTGCTTTCCTTCCGCAAGCTGATCGCAGTCGATCTCGGCTTCGACCGCGCCAATGTGGTCCTTTTCGACCTCGCACCCCCGCGGGATTCCGAAAGCTGGCGCTTAGACTCCGGCGCTACGCTGCTCGATCGCCTCCGTCATCTCCCCGCCGTCCAAGCCGCGAGTCTGTCGCAACAGCGGCCCATGGGCGGCGACATGGTTTGGATCGCGACGCCTATCATCCGCCTGCCGGGCCGCGCCAAGGAAACCATCCGGCCGGTTGAAGTGCAAGTCTCCGCGGGATTCTTTAGCGCCATGCGGATTCGCTGGATCGCCGGCCGGGATTTCTTCCCCGAAGAGATCGGCTGCGGGCGTTGCAACCGGGCATCGGCCAAATCCCCAGCGGTGATTGTGAACCAAGCCTTCGTCGACAAGTTCATGCCTGGGCGCAATCCGGTCGGCCAGCGTTTCGAGAAGTTTGGCGACGATCCCGATCCCGTCCCGCAGCAGATCGTGGGAGTGGTTGGCAATTCCCGCTATAACAACCTAAGGGAACCCGCTGGGCCGACGATTTACACGCCGCTCAGCGACGCGACCACCGCCACGCTCAACATCCGTACCGCCTCCCGGTCCGCTTCCCGGGTCCCCTGGCTACGCAAGGAAATCGAAACAACCGACCCAACGTTGACCGTCCGCGGGAGTATTCTGCTCGCGTCCCAAATCGACAACACCATGATCTCGGAACGGCTGCTCGCGCTATTGGCTGGATTTTTCTCGGTGGTCGCGCTGCTGCTGGCGGGGGTCGGACTCTACGGCGTGGTCAACTACGCCGCCGTCCGCCGCACTCGCGAAATCGGCATCCGCATCGCGCTGGGCGCGCGGCGCTCCGCGGTCGTGCGTACGATCGTCTCCGGCGCCACCGTGCCAGTCGTTGCCGGAATGGCGCTTGGGATGGCTGCCGGCCTCGGCTTGGCGCGCTATCTCGCTGCGCAGTTGTTCGGCGTCAAGCCGGCCGATTTTTGGAGCGTAGCCGCCCCGCTGGCTTGCATCCTGATCGCCGCCGTCGCCGCTGTTCTTCCGCCAGCCATTCGCGCGGCCAGCGCCGACCCGTTGATTGCTTTGAGGTATGAGTGAGAAGACAGAAGTCAGGAGTCAGGAGTCAGAAGCTATTTGTCCAGCATGGGCGAGCAGCAGGGCTTCTCTACAGGCTTCGGCTCCATCAATTCCGCGCGCGTGCCGTTCGGGTCGTAGAGATTAAGCTGCCATTTGCCGTCGCGGCCGATCTTCGGCTTTTCCGGATTTATGCCGCGCGCGATTACCGTCTGGTAGCCCGCCTCCACGCTGGGCACGCCCAGCGCCAGGTGATGCATCACGCCCAGCGTACGCGGGGACGGGTTGTGCACGTTCAGCATGTACTCCACCCAGTCGGTGCCATCCGGCACGCGCATATCGACCCAGTCCGTACGGTCGTCCCGCATACCGCCGTGCCAGAACTCGTGAAATCCGAGAATGTCTTTGTAGAATTTGTCGGCGGCGGCTTGGTCCGCCACGGTGATGCCCACGTGGATGATGTGCGTGGAGACGCGCGTATCGGGCAGGAACTTGCCGAAGTTTTTGGTGTGCAGCGAACCGGGACGGTATTCGACGAATTCCACGTTGTGGCCGTCCGGGTCTTTCAGCATCATGCTGATGTTGCCGTCGAGTCCATTGTGCAGCGTATCCGGCACCTTCACGCCCTTAGCGGCCAGGTAGTCGCGCAGTTGCTGGATGTTGGTGGTCTCGAACGCGATGTGCGAAAGGCGGTCCTCGGTGGGACTCTTCAATTCGGGAAACACCTCGATGTACTGGTGATCGTTGACCTTGAAATACGTCAGCATCAACCCGCCGGAAGGCTTGTCGAGGGTGAAAGGCTCCTGAAAGCCAAGCACGTGGCCGTAGAACTGGCGGGCAGCGGCCAGGTCGTCGGTCTTGAGTCCGATGTGCGCGACTCCCACGATGGGCGGGCGATCCTGCGCGCGGCCCGGCAGAGGCGCGATGGCAACTAACGGAACGATGAACGGAACGAGGCAACGCATGAGCCAGCAGTATCACCTTTCGCGGGTTGGGTCAATTTGGTTGTGGGGCAGGATGGTATCCTGCGGGCCGACTGTTAATCGGCCCAGTTTGCGCCGATTGCCAATCGGCGCGCAGGATGCCATCCTGCCCCACAGGCGATTCGTGAGAAAATACGCCGGAAGGAGAACCTCATGTCACGACTGCGATACGCCGCCTTCCTGTTGGCCGGCGCTCTGCCGCTATTTGCCCAGAAACCGCCCGCTGAAGGGGCGGCTGCCGCGGCTGCCGAAGAGAAGGCGGCGCCCATACCCTCCGAGACCACATCCGTCACGGACCACGAACTGGCGCTCGACGGCAAGACCATCCACTACATAGCCACGGCCGGCACTCTGCTGATCGACGGCGACGATGAGAAGCCCTACGGGATCGTTTTCTATGTGGCGTACACGGAGAGCGGCGTCAGCGATCCGCGTACCCGGCCGGTCACGTTCCTATACAACGGCGGCCCGGGTTCGGCGAGCCTGTGGCTGCACATGGGATCCATCGGCCCGGTGCGGGTGGCCACCGCCAGTCCGGAAGCCACGGGCGCCGCGCCGTATCGGGTTTCGCCAAACCAGTACTCGCTACTGGACAAGTCCGATCTGGTGTTCGTGGACGCCGTGGGGACGGGCTATTCGCGGCCGGTTGGAAAGGCCACCATCAAGAACTTCGCCGGGACCGACCAGGACGTGCAGGCGTTTGCCAAATTCATCCAGCGCTATGTCGAGGTGAACCACCGATGGAACTCGCCCAAGTTCCTGTTCGGCGAATCGTACGGCACCACCCGCTCGGCGGCGCTGGTGGATGCGCTGGAGAACGCCGGCATGTCGTGCAATGGCGTGATTCTGATGTCGACGATTCTCAACTATTACACGCACGCGCCGGGAAGCGACGCGGAATTCATCGGCAACCTGCCCTCGTATGCGGCCATTGCATGGCATTATGAGAAAACCGCGCACAAGGGGCGGGATGAAAAGGCGTTCCTCGACGAAGTGCGGGCGTTCGCGCGCGGCCCTTACGCGGAGGCGCTGGCGCAGGGACAGAACCTGCCACAGGCGCAGGTGGACGCCATGGCCGCCAAGCTGTCGGGTTACACCGGGTTGAGCGTGCAATACATCAAGGAAGCCAATCTGCGAGTGGGTCCGAGCCGTTTCCGCAAGGAGCTGTTGCGGGACCAGCGCATGATTCTGGGGCGATACGACGCGCGGTTTGAAGGAAGCGATGCGGATGCTGCCGGCGAGAACCCGGGCTACGATCCGTCGAGTTCCGGCATCACCGGGGCGTTTGTATCCGCGTTCCACGATTATCTGGACCGCGAGCTGAAATACACGACCAAGGAGACTTACTTCCCGCGAGGTCCGAAAGTGAACGAGGACTGGGACCACACGCACCATCCGCCGGGCGCGGGCGGACCCGGGCCGCAGGGACCGGGACTCAGGGAACCGTATGTGGCGGGCGATCTGGCGGATGCGATGCGGAAGAATCCGCGGCTGAAAGTGTTTTCGGTAAACGGATTGTTCGATCTGGCGACGCCATTTTTCATCACCGAGTACGATCTGGCGCATATGGAACTGGAGCCCAAGCTGCGCGGGAATATCGAGTTTGCATACTACCATTCGGGTCACATGATTTACCTGAACGTGGATGCTTTGAAGCAGTTGAAGACGGATTTGGCGGGGTTTTATTCGCGCGCGGCGGCTGGGGATTGATGTGTCCGCGGGAGTGCGGACACGGCGCGCTGAGAGCGTGCTGCTCGTTGCTTTTCGTGCCGTTGCTGATGGGTAGCAGCGGTACCGAGGTGTTTGCGAAGCACTGTGCGGGCTGTCACGGCAGCGATGCGCGGGGCACCGGCAAAGGGCCGGGGCTGGCGGCCAATCCACGGCTGGCGGGCCAATCCGCTGTCGAGTTGCGGGCAGTGATCCAGCGCGGCTTTCCGGATTCGGGCATGCCGCCGTTCGATCTGCCCGCGGCGGAACTCGAAGCCGTGGCCGGGTATGTCCACGACCTCAACGCGGGGGTGCAGCCGGCTGCCGCGGGCGCAAGCCGGCGGGTTACCTGGCGCGATCCGCAACCCGGCGACTGGCTGACTTACAACGGCAATCTCAGCGCAAATCGCTATAGCGAACTGAAACAGATCGACACGGCCAATGTGGGCGGGCTGCAGTTGAAGTGGATTTTCCCGATTCCGCATTTTGGCCTGGAGGTGACGCCGCTCGAAGCCGATGGCGTGATGTATGTCATTGGCGCGAACCAGGTGTACGCCATCGACGCGCTGACGGGCGAGGAAATCTGGAAATACGCGCGCCCGCAGACGCGGGGCTTGGTGGGCGACGCGTCGCTGGGCACTAACCGCGGCGTAGCGATCCGCGACGACAAGGTTTTCTTCGTCACGGACAACGCGCATCTGATCGCGCTCGACCGGGCTACCGGAACTTTGGCTTGGGAAACGGCGATGCCCCCGATCTCCGGCGGTCCGCAACATTACGGAGGCACGCTGGCTCCGCTGGTGGTGAAAGACACGGTGATCGCGGGGGTGTCCGGCGCGGATGAGGGGATTCGCGGATTCGTGGCATGCTACCAGGCCGCGACGGGCGAACTGGTGTGGCGCCACTGGACCGTTCCGCGGCGCGGCGAACCGGGATCGGAATCCTGGAAAGGGAGTGAGCCGGTTACGGGAGGCGGGTCCACCTGGCTTACCGGCTCCTACGATCCGGAGACGGATACATTGTTCTGGCCCACGGGGAATCCGTTCCCCGATTCGGAAGACGCGGATCGCGGCGGCGACAATCTCTACACCGATTCGATACTGGCGATGAATCCGGCGAGCGGCGCGCTCAAGTGGCACTATCAGTTTACGCCGCACGATGTGAGCGACCGGGACGCCACCGAGCCGCCCGTGTTAGTTGATGCCCGGTACCTGGGTAAGCCGCGCAAGTTACTGCTGCATGCGGACCGCAATGGATTCTTCTATGTGCTGGACCGGGTAGCGGGTGAGTTGTTATTGGCCAAGCCGTTCCTGCGGCGCGTGGATTGGGCGTCGGGGATCGGGGCGGATGGGCGTCCGCAAGTGAAGGACCCCGGAGGGTGCCCGGACGATGCGGCCAATTGGAGCTCGACGGCCTACAGTCCGGCGACCCGGCTCTATTACTTCCTGGCGCTCGAAGAATGCGTGGGACAGCAGATGGGATACCCGGATCAAACCGGCAAGCGGTACCTGCGGGCGGTGAATATCGAGACCGGCGCCATTGTTTGGGAGATTGCACAGCCGGGCGCGGCGAAGGCGAAGTCATGGTCGGGGGTGTTGGCGACGGCGGGTGGGCTGGTGTTCTATGGCAAGCCCAACGGCGGGTTCGACGCGGTGGACGAGCGCTCGGGAAAAACCCTGTGGCATTTTCCGACGAATGTGCGGATGAAGGCTTCGCCGATGACGTTCAGCGTGCGAGGGAAGCAGTATGTGGCGGTAGCGGCGGGGCCGAATATTCTGTGCTTCGGGTTGTGATGGCAACGCCTCCGCGGTCAGCGCATGCGCTCTCCCCACCGGTGAATGAATTGGCGAGCAGTCACGATCCGGGTATACTTCCAGCTTTCGGGAAAGTGGTTGGTGTTTCCGGTGACCAGGTAGTCCGCTTTGGCCGCCTGGGCACACTCCAGAAAGGTGCTGTCATCCGGGTCGGATGTCAGCGGCTCGCCGGCTGCTGGATTTACCATGACGCTGACAGCCTGGATTTGACTCAGCAATAGCTTGGCCCGTCTTCGATCCAGAGGGTAACTTTTGCGCATGAGCAGTTCTTCATACTCGGCCAGAACGGGCCGGGAAGCGCACAGCCGAATGGCTCCGGCCAGTGCCAGCTTCAAGATTGAGTGTGGAAAGCCGTCCTCGTTGAGGTAAGCAGAAACGATGACGTTGGTGTCCAACACGACCCGGATCATTTGACCGGGGCTAAAGCTGCTTTTTGGCGGCGCTCCTTGCGCGCGGCGGCGATCTCCGCGTCAATCTGGCGCATCGTCAGCTTGCTGAGTCCTTTGCGTTTGGCTTCCGCCCCGATCTGTTTGAGCCAATCCGGAGCGGGCGCGACCGTGTCGATGTAATCGACGATGCTCATGATGATGACGCTGGGCTGGCCGCGGCGGTCGACGACAAAGCGCTCGTTTTTCTGGCCTGCCCTTTTCATGATCTGTCCGAATTGAGTGCGGGCCGTCAAGGCGGAGACGCTGGTCATGCGTTTGGAATGTGGAATGGACGAACTCTCCGAACTGATTAATCAGTTCATTTTTTAGTCTAACCCGCGCGGCGAGGCCAGTCAAGGCGGGACTCCGTGGGACTTCGTCGGCCTGTAACCAAGCGTCCCCATGAGTGGGGACACGGCACGCACGAGTGCGTGCGCAACGCGGTTACCTCAGGTTGAATTTCTTCATCTTGTAGCGCAGGGTATCGCGCGTGATGCGCAAGAGGCGGGCGGCTTGGGTCTGGTTGCCGCCGGTTTTCTCCAGAGCGCGCGCCACCAGCCTGCGCTCGTTTTCTTCGAGCGATAGTCCGTCGGCCGGGATTTTGGCAGGCGCGGATCCGTCCGGCCGGGCGATGGCGATGGGCAGGCTGGGCGGCGTGATGTAAGTGGATTCTTCCAGGATCATGGCGCGCTCGATGGCGTTGCGCAGTTCGCGCACGTTGCCGGGCCAGTCGTGCGCCAGCAGCAGATCGGCGGCAGCGGGCGAGACGCCCTCAATGCCGCGGTGGAACTTGCGGTTGTAGTGCTCGATGAAGAATTGCGCCAGCGGCAGGATGTCTTCGGGCCGATCCCGCATCGGCGGCAGGACGATCTGGATGACATTGAGCCGGAAGTAGAGATCCTGGCGGAAGGCGCCTTCCTTGACGGCTTCGCGCAGGTTCTTGTTGGTCGCGGCGATAACGCGCAGGTCGAGCTGGATATCTTTGAGGCCGCCGAGGCGGCGAAAAGTTTGATCTTCAAGCACGCGCAAGAGCTTGGCCTGGAGCGTGAGCGGGATCTCGCCGACTTCGTCGAGGAAGAGCGTGCCCTTGTCGGCCAGTTCGAAGATACCGCGCTTCTGCTGGCGGGCATCCGTGAATGCGCCTTTTTCGTAGCCGAACAATTCGCTTTCGAGCAGGGTTTCCGGGATGGCCGCGCAGTTGATGGCGATGAACGGTTGGGCCTGCCGAACGCTCTGGTAGTGCAGGGTCTTGGCGATCAGATCCTTGCCGGTGCCGTTCTCGCCTTCGAGCAGGATAGTGGCGGCTTCGCTGGCAGCCACGCGGCGCACGAAATTGAGGACATCGCGCATCAGCGGCGATTCGGCGATCACCACGCGCTTCTGCGGGGCGGCCTCTTCGGTGACGTCCTTGATGGTGGCCACCACGCCTTCGATGCGGCCCTGGCCATCGAATATCTGGGTCGTGCTCATGACCACCAGGCGCTCCATCCCGTTTTCCGTGTGCAGGCGGATGGTGGAATGCGGCGCGGAAGGCGCCTGATTGATCCCCACGAGCATGCCGCAGCCGGGTTCGCACACTCCGCAGCGGAAAACCTCCTGACATTGGCGGCCGATCATGTCCTGGGAGGCCATACCGAAGAGTTTTTCGGCGGCGCGGTTGACTCCGGTTATGGTGAAATCCGGCGAATACAGGACCAGCGCATCCGATAATTGGTCGAACACGGCTTCCAGTATACGGGTTTCTTGCCACTCGGGCGCCAGCTTGGACATCGGTTAGGTAACCTCCATATTATAACGGCTGAATCGGCGGCTGCGCCAAATTGGCCCAAAACTTGCGGTTCAACCGGGCAAATCGCCGCAGCGAGAAAGACGCGGGGGAACCCAAGCAGAAGAACGCTACGGACGGAACGGGCATGATGCAAACAATTCAGCTCGCGATAACGGACCCGGCGTATGCGGAGGCCCTGCGCGACGCGCTGGTCCGCAGCGGCCCGTGGCAAGTAGAGCGTGTGGGGACGCCCAGGCCGGACGAAGGGTGCGTGCTGGTGATGGATGAGCAGTGCCTCAACCGGGTATCGCTACCGCTGCCGTACCCGGAGCGGGTAGTCCTGCTCACGCGCAAAGACCCTGCGAAACTGTCGCATGCGTGGGACGCCGGGATCGTCTCGCTGGTGTCTCCGGACGATCCCCCAAACACGGTCCTGCTGGCCGTTATGGCGGCCGCTCTGCGAGTTCAGGCGGCCCTCCCTTTGGGCGGCATTTCCCCCACCAGGCTGCCTCTGCTGCGCGAATATCCCCAGAAATTTTCCCGGTAAGTTCCAAAACACGATAGTTACAAGAATCGGCAGCGTGGACTCCAGCGTGCAGTGGTTCTAGTTCGGGAGGGATTCGACAATGGACCGCACGCTGGCCGAGCTAGAGGAATTAGTGCGCAACCGGATTTGCGGGGTCTGTTCCGACCGTAAGATGGACGGGACGTGCGGGCTGGAGGAGCCCGGCCAGTGCGCGCTTTTCCGGCTGTTCCCGCAGGTAGCCGAAGCCATCCGGACGACCCATAGCGAGAACCTCGAGGATTATATCGACGCCATCCGGCGAAACGTGTGCACGGTGTGTAAGGCGCAGGATAGCGATGGCAGTTGCGCTCCTCGTCAGGAGGTGCAGTGCGCGCTGGACGCGTATCTGATGCTGGTGGTGGAAGCTATCGAAGAAGCCACGCGCCAGGATTTCGGGCGGCCGTTACCCAATCGGCCACACGATAGGCCCATTTCAGTTCAAACCTAAGAGGAGGTCGCTATGAACGTCAATTTAATGCCATACGCCATATTTTGGGGCGTGCTGGCGCTGGTCGTGTTATTCCTGATCGTCTATCGGAGAGTGGTTTCGAGCCACGAAGACGATTCTCTCCACATGGAAGGAAACGTATCCGTGGAACAGATGGCCACGGCCCACAGGTTGGAATCGATCGACCGATGGGGCAAGATGCTGACGATCGTGGCAGCGGTATACGGCATTGCGCTGGCTGTCATTTACTTGTACCAGGTCTGGAACAACGTCCCGACTTACTAACGGGAAGCCGCGGATGAAGCGGGCTGCTAACAGCGGCCGGCGCGGGGACGCGGAAGCGCGGCGCGGCCGGCGAGTGAGGCTGATATGAAGTCATTAGCTAAGATACTTTTGCCGGTGGATTTTTCGGAGCGGTCACTCGGAGCGGCCCGGTACGCCAAGACGCTGGCGTGTCATTTTCACTCGGAATTGACGCTTTTGCATGTCATGACTCCGGTGCAATATGCGCTTGGCGCGATGGAGGTTGGCGGACCGGTGATGAGCGAGACGTATACCAACTGCGCCGAGCGGGTGCAGATGGAACTGGAGAACTTTCTGGGGCGTGAATTGGAAGATGTCGAAACGCAGCGGGTAGTACTGGAAGGCGACGCGGCGCGGGAGATTGTGGCCTATGCGCACGAGCGGAATATCGGCCTGATCGTGATGCCGACGCATGGGTATGGCCCCTTCCGCCGGCTGCTTCTCGGATCCGTCACGGCCAAGGTGCTGCACGATGCCGACTGCCCGGTCTGGACCGGAGTGCATATGGAAGAGGCTCCCGGAGAGGAATCCTTTTCGTTGCGGAACATCGTCTGCGCGATTGATCTGGGACCGCAAAGCTGCAAGACGTTGGAGTGGGCGATCGGCATGCAGAAAGAGTTCGGCGCGCGGCTTACGATGGTGCATGCAACGACCTGCTCGCAGAATGCGGGACATGACGACGATCGCCGCCGGCGGGAGATGGAATCGACGGCGCGCGAGGACCTGGCGCGATTGACGCAACGCCTGGGCGCGCAAGCGGAGATGTCGATCGAAGCCGGCGATCCTCCGAGGGTGGTTTGCTCGACGGCTTGCAGGCTGAATGCCGGGCTGTTGGTGATCGGACGCGGCTCGGCGGCAGGGGTGTTTGGCCGGCTGCGCACCAACGCCTACGAGATCATCCGGCAAGCGCCGTGTCCGGTACTGAGCGTGTAGGAGAAGGCCTTCCATGCGATGCGCGGTGAACCGGAAAAATTGATGTCACTGGAGGCCTGTGGGGCAGGATGGTGTTCCACTGGCGTATGCTTTGGCGTTGTTCGTGCAGTACCCCGAGTGAAAGGAAAATTTAGTATGCCTCTAGCGATCGAAGAACCAACCGCGCGGCAAGTCGGGCGCGGCTTCATGAAGGCCAACGTCTTCCGCGGCCCAGGCAAATTCGGGATGGAAGAAAAACCCATTCCTCGCGCCGGACCCGGCCAAGCCGTCGTCTGCGTCCGCTTGACGACCATCTGCGGTACGGACATCCATATCGTTCGCGGGGAGTATCCGGTCCAGCCCGGCCTCACCATCGGACACGAGGCAGTGGGGGTCATTCACGAGCTTGGACCTGGAGTCGCCGGCTACCATATCGGCCAGCGGGTGCTGGTGGGCGCGATTACACCCTGCGGGCAGTGCGAGCCCTGCCTTTCGGGCCATTCTTCCCAGTGCGGCGGCCCGCTGGGAGGCTGGAAACTCGGTAACATCATCGATGGCGCACAGGCGGAGTATGTACTCGTCCCGTTCGCTCAAGCGAATCTCGCTTTGGTTCCCGACAGCCTCTCGGATGAACAAGTCCTGCTGCTGGCGGACATCGCCTCCACCGGCTTTGCGGCCGCGGAGAGCGGCAGGGTCCAACTCGGAGATATCGTCGCGGTGTTCGCTCAAGGTCCCATCGGACTCTGCGCGACGCTGGGAGCAAAACTGCTGGGAGCTTCACAGATTCTGGCCGTGGATACCGATGCGGACCGGCTACAGATGGCTAAGCGCTTCGGCGCCAGTGCCCTGCTCCTGGCGGAGGGCGATGTGGTCCAGGAGATCCGCGACTTCACGGAGGGCCTTGGTGTGGATGTGGCCATCGAAGCCGTGGGAACGCAGGCTACCTTTGAAAACGCCCTGCGCGTGCTGCGGCCGGGTGGCACGCTCTCGAGCGTAGGAGTGTATTCCGGGCACCTCCGGATACCGCTCGATGCATTTGGAGCGGGGCTGAGCGACCACACGGTGGTCACCACTCTCTGTCCCGGTGGGAAGGCGCGTATGCGCCGGCTGATGCGGCTGGTCGAAGCGCAGCGCATCGATCTGACGCCCCTGATTACGCATACGTTTCCACTCGACCAGATCGACCGGGCATACGAACTGTTCGGAGCGCGGCGCGAGGGAGTGCTCAAAGTCGCAATCCGGGTTTAGTAACCAGCAATTTAAGTAATTTAAAAGGAGAATACATATGTCAACCGTTGCTATTCAGAAGTTTCGGGAGCGCGAAGATTCGCAGCCATTCTTCGAGCCGTTAGACCGGCTCTTTGACCGGATCCGGCAGCGGGCCTTCTCGGTGTACGAGGAGCGCGGACACCGCACCGGGCGGGACATCGAGGACTGGCTTGCCGCCGAACGCGAGATGCTTTGGTCGCCTCCGGTCGAACTGATTGAGAACGGCACGGAGTTTCGCGTTCGCGTCGCCGCGCCGGCCTTCGAAGCAAGCGAAATTCATGTCATGGCGCTGCCGGATGCCATCGTGGTAGCGGCTGAGTCCCGGCACAAGCACGAGAAATCGAGCGGCGAAGTATGCATTTCAGAGCTTGGCTCAAGGGCGCTCTATCGCCGGCTGGATCTTCCTTCGCCGATCGATGTCGACAAGACCAGCGCCACTCTCGAGAGGGGCGTTTTGCATTTGGTGGCGGCCAAGGCCGTTCAGCCGAAAGAACAGAAGGTCCACGCTGCCACCGCGGGCAAGGCTGCGTGACATGATACAGACACGTTTTGTGGTCCTGGCAGTGGGTCTGCGCGAACAAGACCATAGCGTGCTCCGGCAGGAATTAAGCCTTTCCAACGGGACCTTGGCCACCGCCCGCACAATTGCGGAAGCCGCGCGATTCCTGGAACGTAATCCCGCCCCGTGATCTTTTGCGAACGCAACCTGCCGGACGGGACCTGGAAAGACCTGGTGGAGGCGGCCGCGGCCGGCGGACGGCGTGCTAACGTGATCGTAACCTCCCAGTTGGCCGACGATCGTCTATGGGCCGAAGTGTTGAACCTGGGGGGCTACGACGTCTTGGCGAAGCCTCTGGATGGCTCCGAAGTGTCTCACGCGGTCGCGTCCGCATGGCGGAATCGGCGCTACGCAGAGGCTGCTAGAGCCGGCTAAAAGCCGGCTGCGGGCAGGATTGCCCACCCCACAATTGCGTGCGCCACTCAGTTTGTAAGTTCAGCTACGGTTGCGAGTGTGCCGCCGCGGGCGGTGAACTCGGCGATGGTGCGGGCGCCGTCTTCGGGATTGACGGCGGCAATGGCATCGGTCACCAGGACTACGGACTTGCCAGTATTTAGCAGACCAGTCACAGCGCAGCGCACGCAATAGTCGGTGGCCACGCCATAGACCACGTAGCGATCGGCTGCGAGGCGCTCGAGCAGGGCCGGGAAGCTCGGATTGCTGAAGACATCCAGCGCCTGCTTTTCGACTATGATCTGATTGGCGACCAGCGTCTCCGCGGGCTTCAACTGACCGATGGTACCGGCCACGCAGTGCGGCGGCCACTGGCGGAATTCGGGATCGTTTTCGCTGTGCGCGTCGGTGGTGGAGATCAGAGGGATGCCTTGCGCGGCGGCGAAATGGTTCAAGCGCGCGATGGCGGGCAGCAAACGCTCGGCGCCAGGCACGTATAATGCGCCGGCGGGAAACAGGAAGTCGATCTGGGTGTCCACGTCCACAAAGACTGTCTTCATCGCAGGTTGCTCCGGGTGCGCTCGATGAGGGCGGCTAAATCCTTGCTGTGTCTGAGGGGCCAAGGCTCGGCGGGATCGAGGCTGCGCAGCGATGTGGGCAACTTGGCGAGCGACGCGGCGGCACGCGCGCGCGCGGCGTTCAAATCCGGTAGCGGCTCCACCAGCTTTCCGCCGAGCAGCACCGGACGCAGCATGGCTTGGCCATTGCTGCATTCGCCGGAGCGCGCCAGGATGTCGTGACCCTCGAAACGGAAGAGTTGCTTGGCGCCGGGCAGAGTAGCCTTATCCCGGCTCAGTTTCGCGGTGAAGCGCTTGATGCCGCAGCCGACATCGAGTTCGACGAGCTTGTAGATCGCGCCCATGGCGGGCGCGTCGGCGGAGGTGGCCAGTTGGGTGCCAACGCCGAAAGCGTCGACGGGCGCGCCGGAGGAGACCAGGTCTCGAATGGCGTACTCGTCGAGATCGCCGCTCAGCATGATCTTGGCTTCGGGCATTCCGGCCTGGTCGAGAATGGCGCGCGCCTCCCGCGAAAGACTCAGGAAGTCGCCGCTGTCGAGCCGGATACCCCACAACGGCTGGCCCAGGGCAGCCACCTTTTTGACGCCTGCGATGGTGTCGTAGGTATCCACGAGCTGCACGGTGGATGCGCCCAGCGTTTGTTGCAGCTTGCGGAAGGCTTCCGTCTCGCCACAGAATGAAAGAACCCAGGAATGCGCCGCGGTGCCGTAAACGGGCACGCCGTAGCGGAATCCGGCCAGCGTATTGCTGGTGCCCACGCAACCGCCCAGGTATGCCGCGCGGGCCCCAAGCACGCCCGCCTCGGGAGTGTGCGCGCGGCGGGTTCCGAACTCCACCACCGCGCGTCCGGCGGCGACGTCGACCATGCGCGCGGCCTTGCTGGCGATGAGGGTCTGGAAAGTGAGCGCCGAAAGCAAATAGGTTTCCGGAATCTGCGCCTCGATGATGGGGGCGCGCACGGTCATGACCGGCTCCCCGGCGAATAGCGGCGTGCCTTCCGGGACGGCGAAGACATCGCCCGTGAAGCGGAAGCCGCGCAGATATTCAAAGAAGCCGGCGGAGGCGCCGGCGAAAGCGGGCAGGCTGCGCAGGTAGTCGATTTCCTCGGCGCCGAAGCTGAGGTTCAGCAGGTAATCGATGGCTTGCGGGAGGCCGGCGGCGACGACGAAATTGCGATGCGCGGGGAGACGGCGGATGGTGAGCTCGAAAGTGGCGTTCTGATGGGCCTTGCCGGCGTCGTAGTAACCGGCGGCCATGGTTAATTCGTAGAGGTCGGTCAGAAGGCCATTCACGAAGTTACTCAGTTCACAACAGGACAGCCTGACAAGACAGGCCAGGAGGCCTGTCCTACCAGCCTGACACACCACACACAGGACAGGCCAGGAGGCCTGTCCTACTTTTTCTTGGGCGGCTGGAACTCCTTGACCTCGTTAGCGGCCTTTTGCAGGTCTTCCACCGCCTTGCCGTCTAATTCATAGATGCTCGGCTCGTTCTCACGCTTCGCGAAATATGTGTCGCCTTGCTTCGAAATGGAGACCTTTTCCACACGCTTGCCGTTGTTGGAGGTCACGGTGATGTCCAGCACTGGCGTACCGCCGCCGGTATCGACGAACTTCACGGCTGCCAGGTCGCGCAGCTTGTCGACTACGCTTTGCACCGAAGGAGCGTCCATCTGTTTGGAGCCGCTCAGCCACTTGTCGGCGATCTTTTCGAAAGCGGCTTTGCCGACCTCCACCTTGTTGGGATCGGTCCAGCCGAAATCGAAGATCTTCTTGTTGCGGAAATCGTCGACTTTCTTGTCGAGGCCGTCGCCCAGGTCGGCGGTAACTTTATATATGCCGTCTACAGCACTGCTCTTGGCGTAGTAGTTCTTGTCCTTGTCTTTGCGGACGTCGAGTGTTTCGGTCCCGCTCGCGTCCGTCACGCTCGCCACGGCGACCTTGGTCCCCGATGCATACGCGGCAGCAGCCTTTTTGGCGTCCTCATCGGAGATGACGGCGTCCATTTTGGCGTCTTTCAGCTTGCGGATCAATTCCTCGACCTGGGAGCCATCGGCGCGCATCGGCTTGGGCTTCAGGATCTGCCAGTCGTTCTGATTGTTCTTGCCGAATTCGAGGGTCTCGCCTTTGGAGGGCTGCAGATCCACGCGCGTCAGCTTGTCCTGATCGAAGGTCAGCAGGCGCTTGTCGCGCAGGTCGCTGGGAGTCTTATCGATGCCGGTCTTGACGTAGCTGGCGATGGTGTAGATATGCGCATCGCCGTCCAGTTTGGCATATGCGCCGCTTCCCGTGGGTGTGTCGTCGCCCACCAGGAAATCCTGCGATTTGCCGTCCTTCTTTATGACGGTGACGTCGAGCGTGGGCGCCTTCAGGCCGTAGGGCGACAGATCCGCGGCTTTGTCTTCCACTACCTTGTCGGCATTCAGCGTAGATAGCGAGCCGAGCAGCGACTTCACCGCGTCCTGGTCGGCGCGCAGCGGCTTGGGCTCGGCGATCTGCCATTTGCCGTCGTCGCCCTTGCGCAGCACGGTGGTTTCCGCGCCGGTCTTTTTGAGGCTGACTTCCTTGATTTGATCCTCCGGAATGCTGAGGATTTTCGTGGTGGTATCGACGGCGGGCTTGGCGGCGTCGGCTTTCTGCTTCCGGTTGGAGAAGTAAAGCGCGACGCCCAAGGCCGCCAGGACGATCACCGCCGCAAGCAGTCCGCGTGGTTTCATGGGCTATCTCCTGCGCCACCAAACCATGAGACCCGCGCCCACCACGGTCAGCGGAAGCAGCACCACGCTCCACCAGAAAATCATGCTCATGCGATTGCCGGTGATGTTCAGGCGGCGGTCCTCGGGCTCTTTCGGACGGATGGAGATGAGGTCTTCGTCGGAGGTGAGCCAGTTGAACGTATTCAGGGCCAGGTCCCGGTTGGCAATCTGGCGCGAAGCGACGAAGCTATTGGCCGCCCACAAGGACGAGCCGAAGACCACGAAGCGGCCCGAGATGCCCGGCTTGCCCGTATTGTAGGTTCCAGCGGCGGCCAGCACCAGCGGCCCCTTGACGCCTTTCTTCGGGTCGATAGGCGGCTTCACGCTGGATGTGGCAAAACTATTGTCGGTCGTGGAGATCAGCTTATCGTCCGTGGCCTTGGTATTTCCGTCGATCTTCAAGGTGCGGGAAAGCGGGATAGCGGTGGGCTGGCCTTCCTTGAAGTCGCGCACGATCGGCTGCGACTCGTAAGCGGTGATCACGGCGACTTCCGGCCCCAGGCCAAAGATCTGGCCGACGCCGCTGGTATCGAGCGCCAGATCGTCATTCATGGTAATGCCCCAATCGGCCAGCATCTTGACCACTTCGGGGTTCTCCGTACCCTCCTGCGTGCCGATGGGCAACGGCGTATCCATCAGGAACAGCGCGCTGCCGCCGCCTTCGACGAAGGCTCGGATGGCCGCGGCCTCCGCGGCAGAATAGCCCAGCTTGGGACCGCCCGAGACCAGCACGGTGCAATCCTTTGGGATTTCCACTTTAGCCTGCGGCACCTGGCCGATCACGGGCGCGGCGGCGGTCCCCAATGGCGCCGCCGGTTGCGCCAGGTTGACGGTGCGGGTCTTGTAGTTGTTGTGCTCCAGGGCCTCTTTCAACGCGGAGTAGCCGCCGCCGGCGGTATCGTCGAGGGGGTGCTCGCCACTACCCATCAAGAAGCAGGCGGTGCGCTCGCCGCCCTTGAGCGAGCGGATCAGCGCGCCGGTGATCTCTTCTTCCGTGAGGCTCTTGGCGTCTTCTCTGCGCTCTCCGGTGTTCACTACGAGGGTGGTATCCCGCCGGAAGCCCGCGGCGATCGCCACTTGCGGCTTCTTCAGCGGATCTATGTATTCGACTTTCAGCTTGGGAGACAGGTTGGTATAACGGCCCAACAGGTCGCGGGCGTCGCGGAAGCTATTTGTGTCGCCGAAGTAGGTAACAGTGACATCCTTCTTTAGACCTTTTACGGCCTTCTCGGTCTGATCGGAAAGGCTGAACTGCTTGTTGGCGGTGGAATCGTAAGATTTGTTGTAGCGGTTGGCCAGGAAGTTAGCCACGCCCAGCACGGCCACGATCACCAGTGCGTAAACGGCGACATAGGCGGTGAACTTCGTTTGCCTTGCTTTAATCCAGTCTGCTCTCATTTATGCTCTCCAGCGCAGCGACTCCATGGAACGGGCCGTAAGGAATAGTGAGAAGAATATCATGGAGAGGTAGAAGATTACGTCCTTTGAGTCGATTACCCCTTTGGCGAATCCGTCGAAATGCGTCACGATGGACAGATAGCCGATCACTTGCGCGAAGCCCGTGGCCTGGAACGCAGTAGACCAGCTCAAAAGCCATAGCAGCAGGCAGGCGAAGAAGGTCGCGACGCCCGCCACAATCTGGTTCTTGGTCAAATTGGAGATGAACGTCCCGATCGCCAGTAATGTTCCACCCTGCAGGATGAGGCCCAGATAACCAATCAGGATAGGCTTCCAATCCGGCTTGCCGAAGGCGAACAGCAGCGCTATGTTGAGGGCGGAGACCGCCAGCACGCACAGATAGAGGAACAGCGCGCCGAACCACTTGCCGAGGATGATCTCCCAATCCTCGACCGGCGAGGTCAGCAGCAGCTCAATGGTGCCGGTTTTCTTTTCTTCGGCGAAGATACGCATGGTGATCAGGGGGATCAGGAACAGGGCGACCGTGGCGCCGAATTGCAGCAACGGCCGGATGACCATCTCGTTCACGTTCATCGGCGCGCTGCGGCCCTGCATTTCGGCCATAAAACCATAGCGCACAAACTCCGCGGTACTCATGTAGAAAACATATCCCCAAATCAGGGCGAAACACGTGATTACCAGATACGCGATGGGCGAAGCGAAGTAACTCTTGAGTTCTTTGCGGCAGATAATCCAAATGTTTGTCATGGTTGTCCTTCTTTGGAGAGGGGGGCCTGGAGGCCCCCCGCAGGCCTGGAGGCCTGCCCCACACTTTCGGCGCCGGTCAATTGCAGGAAGATATCTTCCAGACTGAGTCCGACGGCGCGCAGTTCGTTGAGGTTCCAGCCAGCCTCCACCACGCTGCGGGCGAGGTCGGCGCGAATATGGCGGCCCTGGAGGCTTTCGACCTCGAAGGCCAGGCGGCCGTCGCGGGCTTCGCGCGGGAGCACGCGGCTGACGCCCGAGACCTGTTCCAGGCGCTGCCGGACCGCGGCCGGATCCAGCGGTCCGTTGGACGAAGCCACCTCCAGCGCCACGGCTTCGGCGCCGCGCAGGCGGTTGGTCAGGTTCTCGACGGAGTCGGTGGCCACCAGTTTGCCCTTATTGATGATGACCACGCGCTGACACGAGTGTTCGACTTCGGGCAGGATGTGGGTGCTCAAAATGATGGTGTGATCGCCCGCCAGGTGCTTGATCAGCTCGCGGGTCTCGATGATTTGTTTTGGATCGAGGCCGGCGGTGGGTTCGTCGAGAACCAGCACGTCGGGGTTATGAATGATGGCCTGGGCCAAACCCACGCGCTGGCGGTAACCTTTGGAGAGCTTGCCGATCAGTTTGTCGCGCACGTCGCCAATGGCGCAGCGCTCGACCACTTCGCCGACGCGGCGATCGATATCCGCGGTGGAAATGCCCTTGAGCCTGCCGACGAAGGTCAGGTATTCGGAAACCTCCATTTCGGGGTAAAGCGGAGGAGTTTCGGGCAGATAGCCGATGCGCTTCTTGACTTCCATGGGATTCTCCAGGACATCGAACCCAGCCACGGTGGCGGTGCCAGAAGTGGGGGGGAGGAAGCAAGTAAGGACCCGCATGGTGGTGGTCTTGCCGGCGCCGTTAGGCCCCAGAAAACCGACGATTTGGCCCTTCTCCACCTCGAAGGAAATATTGTCGACAGCGATGGTGCGGGCGTACCGCTTCGTCAGACCCTGTACTTTGATCATAGTTCGATTCCGGACGAGACAAACTCTATTGCCATTGAAGGACGCGCAACAACCAGATGGATGAGCGTGTGAATCATCATTCTAAATAGGCCGGGGAGGGGTTGTCAAATGCGGGGAGACAGGGCGGGAGGCCTGCCCACATGGACAATCAAAGCCCAAGCGGGTGAATCTAAAGGACCGCGGCGGTAAATGGGGGATGGGTGGCGGGCTCGCGTCTTATGGCGCGGCGGCGGCGGGTGTGGCGGGGCGGAATGGGAGTTGTGTTTCGGGGCTGGGCCGGAGACAGGAGTTGCGTATCCGTTGTGCCGTGTGGTCCGTTTGTCAAAGATCAGGGGGGGCAGATTGCTAACGGGTATCGGGGGTGGCGGGGGCACAGAAGGCGCTTTGCGCGCCGGGTTGGGGTGGCAGATGCCGGGGGCCGGGGTTGTAACGGGCCGGCTGGTGAGCCGGTTCCGGCGCGGTTTTTGGGGCTTCGGCCGGCTGCGGCTGGGGCCGGGCTTGCCGCTCTTTTTGCAACTGCCTCAGGTCCCGCATGGCGGTGCTGAAGGAACGCTCCAGCCGCGTGCGTTGCACAGAGATGTCCCGCAGCATTGCAAACTGTTTTTCGACTGGCATGTCGTGGCCGTAGACGCTATTTTCGCCTTGCGCGAGCCGCGCGAGCAGCCATTGGGAGGTTGACATCTGTTCCAAATAGAGCCGCTCGGTGCGGGTTTGCGGTTGCCATTCGGATTCCAAATCGGCCCAGAGCCGCTGGTAGTCGTCCGGGTTTTCACCGGTGATGAGCAGGCTACGGGCGCGCAGACCATATTTGAGGGCGTTGAGGCGTACGGCTGCCTTTCCCTCCGGGGTTATCGGACCAGTGGATCGCTGGGCATTTTGCCGGTTGGCGTCTTGCTGTTTGCCGGAAATCAACATCGCGGAAATCCTCTCCGGGATGGGCGGAATGGATGCCTATCCCGCTTCAAGGATAGTCCCGGGCTATGGGAAAATCGCCTTGCCGGAAAGTGTCGAGAGGCGGCAAGTATTTTGATTCGTTGGAGATGCGGGGGCGGCTGTTCCTTTTCGAAACGTGTGACCGTGGTGCAACCAAAAACGGATTCGGAGATCCGTGGCGATTCCAGGCGCGCGCCTATTCGTAGCGCAGCGCCACCATCGGATCGACGCGGGATGCGATAAAGGCCGGACGCAACGCCGCCAGCAGGGCTAGCCACCGCGACCGAGCCGCTGGCCGCGGCCAGCACCCACGCCAGCTAATAAATTTGCCATTTGAGACATGAGTGTCCGATTCTAACGGCCGTGCGCTCTCGCTACAATGGCGGTTCATGCGACGCCGGTCGGCTCTGCGCGACACGCTCGAATACTGGATGGCGCTGGCGGTGGCCGATTCGCTGGCATGGACGCCGCTGCGGGTGGCGAACTGGCTGGCGCGCGGATACGCGGGGCTGCTGGACATGGCCCTGCCGCGCCTGCGCCGGGTGGCCCTGCGTAACCTGGCGATGGCCCTGCCGGATCTCGACCGCGGCGCACATCAGCGCATCGCCGACGGCGTATTTCGCTCGATTGCCCGCTTACTTGTAAGCTTCGCGCGATTTCCGCGGATGCATCGGGGCGACATCGGCGACTGGATCCGCTACGAAGGCTTCGAGCATTTCGAAGAGGCCCGCAAACGCGGCCGCGGCGTCCTGTTTGCGACCGCGCACATGGGCAATTGGGAGCTGAGCGCGTTCGCGCATGCCTGGATGGCCGCACCCATGTACGTGGTGATCCGCCCCCTCGACAATCCCAAGATCGACGCGCTGGTGGAGCGGCGGCGCACGCTGTCCGGCAATCGGCTGATCGGCAAGAAAGAGTACGCCCGCGGCATCCTGAAGGCGCTGCACGACAATGAGGCGGTGGGGATATTGGTGGACCAGAATGCGTCGCTCGAGGAGGGCACGTTCGTGGATTTCTTCGGCGTGCCCGCGTGTGCCGGAACCGGCTTCGCCAAACTGGCGGCGCATAGCGGCGCGGCCGTGATCCCCGGCTTCGCCCTATGGATGGAGAGCGAGCGTAAGTACGTGCTGCGCTTCTATCCGCCCATCGAAATCACGGGCGACGCGGAGGCCGACACGCGCACACTGCACCGACAACTGGAAGCCGTGATCCGCGAGTACCCCGATCAGTGGCTCTGGATTCATCGCCGGTGGAAGACGCGCCCGCCGGGGGAAACGCAAGAATTATTAGCCGCTGATGAACGCGGATGAGCGCGGATAAAACGATTGCGGGGCGCGCGACCCCGCATTTCGGCGCCAAAAAAATGGGCCGATTAACAATCGGCCGCAGGTTGGCAACCTGCCCCACAAGCATGCACCGTTTGTTTTGCCTTCGCGTTATCGGCGTTTATCTGCGTTCATCGGCGGCTAATAATTCTTCGTTACTCCCGTAGCAACTTGCGATCCACCATCCAATCGTGCAACCGGTCCGGCCAGGTGGCCACCGGCAAGGGCGAAGGCCGCATTCCCACGCCGTGCGCCCCGCTGGCATAGATATGCATCTCGGTGGGCACTCCCTGTTTTTCCAAATCCAAATAGAAGTTGACGGTGGTCACCACGTGCGAGCGGTCCTCATCGGTGCACATCAGAAACGCCGGAGGCGCGTCTTTGGGCACGGTGATGGTTCCGGGCTTGAATCCGGGATAAATGGCGGCGACGAAATCGGGGCGTGAACTGGCGCGTTCTACCGGATCGCCGGCGCCCGGGTTGCCCGCATCGAAGCGCGTCTCGACCAGAGCGGCCAGTTCCCCGCCCGCCGAAAAGCCCATGAAGCCGATGCGCGCCGGATCCACGCCCCACTCCGCGGCGCGGCTGCGCACCGTGCGCACGGCCCGCGCCGCGTCCGCGAACGCATCGCGATCCACCGTGTAATGCGATCCCGGAGCGCGCGCCAGCCGGTACTTCAACACGAAGGCCGCGATGCCGTTCCGATTCAGCCAATCGGCGATTTCCCAGCCCTCCTTGTCGATCACAAGCTGCGAATGGCCGCCGCCCGGCGCAACCACTACGGCCATCCCATTGGCTTTCTCTTTCGCCGCCAGGAAAACGTAGATGGATGGGTAGTGCACCACCGTGAATCGTTTGGGCAGTTTGGAATTGGCCGCCGATTCGAAGACTTCGGCCGCGGTTTCCCCTTCCGACCCGGGCGCGCCGTCCGGCCAAAGCCGTATTTCTTCCCCGCGCTCGATGGCGAGCGCGTATCCGCAAACCAGGGCCAGGCTGAGAAAAAGTTTGGCGATCATAGCTGGGGGAGAGTGTATCACAAGGCCGCCCGTTGGCCGGCAGCGGGACGGGGGCGTCCCGCGCGGTCCAGGGGGACCGCCCCACCAGCCCAGAACCAGTACCCAACCCCGCCGCAACGCCAATCGGATATACTAGGGCTTCAGAGGCATCGCATGAGAAAATACGGTAAATTCGCCGTTCTGATTGCGGTTGTAATCGGCGCTTTGGTCTGGCTCGCCAGCACCGGAGTCAACGAAACCAAAACCTACTACAAAACCATCGCCGAGGTCGGCAATATGGGCGACCGCGCCTTCGACGAGCGCCTGCGCGTGGCCGGCGACGTCCAAAGCGGCTCCATCCAACACGCCAAGGGACAGGTCGCATTCACGCTCACGCAGGATAAGCTGCAATTGAAGGTGGCCTACACCGGCGTCGATCCGCTCCCCGACACCTTCCGCGACGGCGCGCAAGCCCTCGCCGACGGCCACATGGGCCGCGACGGCGTCTTCCATGCCAGCAAGATTCAGGCGAAATGCGCTTCCAAATACGAAGCCAAGCCGGGTCAGTTGCGTTCCGCCCCGGCGCTCCCCATCAATAAAACGACTTAGAAAGGCCGACGCATGGAAAATGTGGCATCGCTGGCTGTACTGCTCGCGTTTTGCGCGGCTGTCTACGCTTTACTCGCATCCGTGGTCGGCCGTATCCGGCGCAAGCCATTCTTGATCGTTAGCGGCGAGCGGGCGGTTTACTCCGTTTGGGCGCTTCTCTCCGTCGCCTCCGCCATCCTGGTCTACGCTCTGGTCACGGGCGACTTCCGTTTCTTCTATGTCGCCGAGCACAGCAACCGCAGCATGCCGCTGCTCTATAAGTTCGCGGCCTGGTGGGGCGGACAGGAGGGTTCGCTGCTGTTCTGGAGTTGGCTGCTCTCCACTTACTCCGCCGTCGTGGTGTTCACCAACCGGCGCAAACATCGCGACATGATGCCTGTCGTGGTCGGCGTGCTCATGTTCGTGCAGACGTTCTTCTTGATCCTGAATAACTTCGTGGCCAGCGCGTTCAAGATGTTGTCGTACGAAGGCGCCATCACCGCGGTGCAGGACGGCAACGGCTTGAATCCGCTTTTGCAGTATCCGGCCATGGCCATCCACCCGCCGATGCTGTACCTCGGCTACGTGGGCTTTACCGTGCCCTTCGCCTTCGCCATCGCCTCGCTGATTACCCGCCAGCCCGGCGACGCCTGGATCCACACTACCCGCCGCTGGACCCTGGTCACCTGGCTCTTTCAGAGCACCGGCGTCATGCTCGGCATGGCCTGGGCCTATCACGTGCTCGGATGGGGCGGATACTGGGGTTGGGACCCTGTGGAGAACGCCTCGCTGCTGCCCTGGCTCAGCGGCACCGCCTTCCTTCACTCCGTCATGATGCAGGAGAAGAAAGGCATGATGAAGGTCTGGAACATCGTGCTGATTTCCGCCACTTTCCTGCTTTGTATCTTCGGTACTTCGCTCACCCGTATCGGCTTGGTTAGCTCCGTACACGCGTTTGCGCAAGGCCCTCTCGGCAAATACTTCTTCTCATTCCTGGCTATCTGCATCGCCGGCGTCGCTTACCTGATCCTGGACCGTCTCCAATACCTCAAGAGCGAGTCCGAACTGGAAAGCGTGATCTCCCGCGAATCGAGCTTTCTGTTCAACAACCTGATCCTGCTGGCAAGCTGTTTCGCGGTGCTCTGGGGCACCTTGTTCCCGGTAATCTCCGAAGCGGTCTCCGGGGAGAAAATCAGTCTCGATGCGCCTTGGTTCAACAAACTGATGATCCCCATCGGGTTGTTCCTGTTGGTGCTCACGGGTGTCGGTCCGTTGTTCGCCTGGCGCCGCACGTCCTGGGAAAGCCTGCGCCGTAATTTCCAGTGGCCCGGCATTGCATCCTTGGTTCTGGTGGGTGCGCTGCTGGTGGCCGGCATGCGCAACTTTTACGCCCTGATCTCCTTTGGCTTCTGTCTTTTCGTCGCGCTCACCGTGCTGATGGAGTTCTACAAAGGCGGCCGCGCCATCGCGGTCAAGAACAACATGAACCTGCTGCGCGCAACCGTCGAACTGACCCATCGCAACACCCGCCGCTACGGCGGGTACCTGGTCCACATGGGCATCGTGCTGATGTTTATCGGCTTTACCGGAGCGGCGTTCACTGAGAAAGATGTCAAGGAAATGAACGTCGGCGATACGTTGCAACTGGGCCATTACGATCTGAAAGTAGTGGATCTGAAGGAAGGCGAAAACGATAACTACAGTTGGCATCGCGCCACCGTGCTGGTCTCGCGTGGCGGCGATGTGCTCGGCACACTCGAACCCGAAAAGCGATTCTATAAAGCCAGCCGCCAGGGCACCTCGGAAGTCGGCGTGCGATCCCGCCTCAATGAAGACGTCTATCTCAATTTCGGCGGCATGTCCGACGACGGCGTCCGCGCGGTAATCCAGGCTTACGTCTTCCCGCTGGTTTCCTGGATTTGGATCGGCGGCCTGGTGCTGATCGGCGGCACGCTGGTGTGCCTGATCCCCAGCAAAATCAAAATGCAATATGCCCGCACCGAAGTGGTCGGGATGACTACCAAATATGCGGAAGTTCCGAAATAGCCCCGTCAGAGTGGAGGCCGGGCGATCCTGCCCGCAGCCGGCTTTCAGCCGGCTCTGGCCGCCTAAAAGGCGGCAGCGGCCAAGATTGGCCGTCCTCCTATTCATCTGGACAGCTCTGGCCTTCGCCGAAACCGCCGCGGAAAAGCCCAGCGTGGATGTCCGCCGCGTGGGCGCGCATATCGGCTGCCAATGCGGCTGCACGGATACCGTTTCCACCTGCGCCATGCTGGAGTGCAGCTTCTCGAAGCCCGCCAAGGAGAAGATCGCCAAGTTACAGGCGGCTGGCTTGACCGACAAAGGAATCATCGATCAGTTCGTCGCCCAATTCGGGCCCGCGGTCTATCGCGGAAATCCCAGCGCGGTTGGCTGGCTGGTTCCGTATCTGGCGATCGCGCCGGGTCTGGCGCTCATCTGGTGGTTCCTGAGGCGTTACCGCAAGCCCCGCCCCATCGCCGAAATCGGGCCGGCGCCGGACGACTCCGAACTGGCCAGGTATCGCGAGCGGATCGAGAAGGATTTGGCGCACCTCGAATAAATGATTATCGCCATAGCAGCGCTGATCGCCATCGGGGCGATCGCCTTCATCCTGACGGTGCGGGCCAAGGATCTGCCCGAGCCGGAGCCGGTTTCTCCCTTCCAACATCTGGATGAGCGCAAAGCTGCTATTTACGAAAACCTGCGCGACCTGCAGTTCGAATACCGTGTAGGCAAACTCTCCGACGCCGACTACCAGCAAACCAAGAAAGATCTGCAACGCGAGTTGGCCGGCGTAATGGCGGAAGTGGACCGCCTCAAGCTGCAATTGAGCCCCAACGGGGCGCCGCCAGCGCCGCCGCAGCCCAAGCCCATCGACCGGCTCACCTGCCCGCACTGCGGCGCAAAGTTCGCCCAGGCGCTGAAATTCTGCGGTGAATGCGGCAAGCCCATGGGGGTACAGGCGTGAAAATTAACCGCAGATGCACGCTGATACACGCAGATAACACAAAGCACATCTGCGTTCATCTGCGTTTATCAGCGGCTATATTGCTTTTTGCGTTTCCATTGCTTGCCGCCGTGGATGGCACCGTCACCAACCGAACCAGCGGGCAGCCCCAGGCCGGCGCTACGGTTACGCTTTATAAGCTAGGGCAGAACGGATTGGAATCGGTCGAAAGCGTCAAGTCCGGCGCGGGCGGAAAGTTCCACATGGATCAAACGCCGCAAGGGCCGTACCTTATCCAAACCGCATTCGACGGCGTCACTTATAATCACATGCTGCCGCCCGGCTCCGTCACCAGCGGCCTGGCTCTGGATGTTTATAACTCCTCCAAGCAGCCCGGCGCCGCCCGCATCTCGCGCCATTTTCTGATTTTCCAGCCTAGCGGCGCGCAGATGGCCGTAAATGAATGGTTCGTATTCACGAACAACGGCGTCACCACTTACAACGATCCGGATGGCGGCACGCTCAAGTTCTATCTCCCCACCGCCGCCAAAGGCATCGTGCAGGTCAAGGCCACTGCGCCGCAGGGCATGCCTATCGATCGCGCCGCCGAGAAGACGAATCAAGCCGAGATCTACAAGCTTGACTTCCCCATCAAGCCCGGAGAAACCAACATTCAGGTGAATTACTTGGTCCCTTATAGCTCGGGCGCGGTGTTTGAAGGCAAAACCCTTGGCAAAACCGAAGAACCCACGCTGCTAGTGGTCCCCGATGGCGTCACGTTGAAGGGCGAAGGGGTCCAAAACCGGGGCCAGGAGCCCAAGTCGCGAGCCTCCGTCTACAGCGTCACCAGCGCCACTTACAAAGTCGAGATAGCCGGCTTCATGCCCGCCGCTGCGGCCGCCGATGCCGAATCGGGCGATAACGGCTTCACCGACGTTTCGCCGAAAATCCTGCGGCAGAACATGAAGTGGATCCTGGCGCTGGCCTTCGGCATCCTGGCCCTCGGTTTCATCGTGCTTTACCGCGCCCAGCCGGCCGCGGCGTCCCAAGGCCTCACCGCGAAAGGAAAGAATGAACGCGGTCGCCGCTGAGGGCGTCTGGAAGTTCTACGGCGACTACCCCGCGCTGCGCGACGTGATGCTGCACGCCGAGCCCGGCGCCTGTCTGGCCTTGATCGGTCGCAACGGGGCCGGAAAGACCACCCTGCTGCGCATCATCGGCGGCTTTTCCAAAGCCGGCCGCGGACAGGTGCGCATCTTCGGCAACGACCCGCGCGAAACTGAAACGCGCCGCCGCGTGGGCTGGATTGGCCACGGCATTTCAGTCTACGACGACTTGTCCGCGCTCGAAAATCTAAGCCTGTTCGGGCAGCTCTACAATCTGCCCGATCCCCACAAATCCGCGATGGAATGGCTGGAGCGCACCGGCCTGGACCGCGTCAAAGACGGCCTGGTGCGCGAGTTCTCGCGCGGCATGCGGCAGCGCCTGGCGGTGGCCCGCGCGTTCCTCCATCGGCCGTCCGTGCTGCTGCTCGATGAGCCGTTCACGGCGCTCGACGACCGCGCCATCGCGGTGCTGCAAGGCCTCCTGCGGGAAGCCCTGGCCGAAGGCCGCACGGTAGTCGTGTCCACCCACCAGTTGCGCGAAGCCCTCGAACTGGCCACCCACGTGGCCCTTTTGAATCGCGGCAAGATCGCGTTTCAGGGCGAGCGCACGGCGCAAATGGCGGCCGACCCCGGATGGGTCTACGCGCACTACGACGAGGCCTGATGGAGTTCCTCCGGCAAACGCTGGCGATCGCCAGAAAAGACCTGCGCGCGGAGCTGCGCACCAAGGAAGCCATCAACGCCGCGCTGGCCTTCTCGATGGTCATCTTGGTTCTGTTCAGCTTCGCCTTCGATCCGTTGGAAGATCAGACCCGCGAAATATCCGGCGGCTTGCTGTGGATCGTGTTCGCCTTCGCGGGCACGCTGGTGCTGAACCGCAGCTTCGCGCGCGAGGTGCCCAACGATTGCCTGGACGCGCTGATCGCGGCGCCCATCTCCGGCGCCGCATTGTTCCTGGGCAAAGCCTTCGCCAACTTCGCGCTGGTTATCGCCGTGGAGCTGGTTTCCTTACCGGTCTTCGGCATCTTCTATAATGTGCACTGGACCAGCCAGATCTGGTCTTTGCTGTTGGTGCTGGCGCTGGGCACCTGGGGGCTGACCGTTATCGGGACCATCTTCAGCGCGCTGACCGTGAATATCCGGCTGCGCGAACTGATGGCCCCGTTGCTGGTTTATCCCATGCTGATTCCGGCGCTGATGAGCGCCATGAAGTTGACCGTGGATTTGATTGCCGGAAAGCCGCTCGGCGGCGAAGACGAAGTCTGGCTGCGGCTGCTGGTGGCATTCGATGTGATTTTTACGGCGCTGTCTCTAGTCTTACTGGAGACGGTGCTGGTAGGATAGGCCTCCGGCCTGTCCGGGAGCGTCTTACGCGCGAAAAGCTAATTTATGGATTAGGCGCCATCGCGGCAATCCTGCTGGCCCGCAATCTCTATTCCATCTTCATGCAGCTTCCCGACGAAGCCTCGCAAGGGATGATCTACCGCATCATCTTCTTCCACGTGCCCGCCGCCATCACCGCCATGCTATGCGCGGCCGTCGCCTTCGTCACCAGCGCATCGTACCTGCTCACCAGGAACCTCAAGTACGACGCCATCTCCGTGGCGGTGACCGAAGTCGGCTTGGCGTTCCTGGCCGCCAACCTGGTCACCGGGTCCATCTGGGGACGCATCATCTGGGGCATCTGGTGGACCTGGGATGCGCGCCTCACATCCGCGCTGGTCTGCTGGCTGCTGTACGCCGCATACCTGATGCTGCGCCACGCCATCGAAGAGCCCACCGCGCGCGCGCGCATCGCGGCCGTCTTCAATATTTTCGCGTTCGCGGACGTCCCTATCGTGATCTTCTCCATCAAGTGGTGGCGCACGCAGCATCCGCAGCCGGTCTTCTGGGGCGGCGGCAGCATCGATCCGGCCATGTACCTGACCGCCGTGCTCAACCTCGTCGCGCTGGTGCTGCTGGCGGTGGTGCTGTCGCTGATCCGGCTACGCCAGGAGGAAGTGCAGCGCGAAATCGATTCCCTGCGCCGCTACGCCCACGCTGTTTAATGGAACTCAAATGGATACACGCAATTTCACATTCATGTTTTACGGCTTCCTGGCCGCCTGGCTGATCCTGGTGGTCTACGTGCTGTCGCTGGTCTCGCGCGAGCGCAAGATCACCGAGCAACTCAAGGGGCTGCGAAGCCTGCTCGACGACCGCGACCGCAAGTAGCCGCAATGGGGCAGCGCGCTTGCAGCGCCATGCGCTACGGCGGGACTCCCAGGCCGGCTGTCGTTTGCCCGAATCGTGGAATACTGCGATATAATGGGCATGGAGGCTTTGGTGGCTGACGCTGCCATTGCCTTTTTTTTGTCCAATCAACCTTAAGGCGGCCACGAGAGTCCCCGCTGCTCGCGCGTACGAAGATCTTCGATGTAGGCGAAGCTGCGTAGTGGCTGGCCGGAACGCTGCCTGAGGGTTGGCGCCATGGCTCTCACCTGGTTCCCCATCTCATCGAGTTCCGTTCGCGCCGCGGCGTGCATACCCCGGAGCCTCACATTGTTGACAACGATGTAGGCTACCAGGTCCGCCAGCATGATTCCGGTGGTCAAAATCGCTGTGCACGAAGAATGGCTCCGGCACGATTCTGTTTGAGCGCGTGCGGCCCTTGTTGGTGTGTTGAAAGTACGCCGACATCTGCCCGAGAAGGATATGAGATTGGCTCTTTTCAATCTCATCGAAAACCACGATGCCGCGTTCGTGCCTCTGCTGCAATTCGATAAACGCGTAGAAACGCTCGAACAGGTACGAGTAGTCTCTTCTCAGGAAGTCCTTCGCTGGGGGCTGTGGCGCATCCGGCTTCACAATGCTGGCGAAAGTGCGCACGCGATTGCCCGCGGCAAGGCCGAGCACCTCAAGTGCAAACGCAATCCGCGCGCTCGGCGGGCAGAAGCGGCGGCGCTTGGCCGGCCAGGCGAAAGGTCTTCCGATTCAGAATATTCTTCGCCTTTATTTCATGATTCGGACTGCCATAGCGCAGGCCGAAGCATCTTTGTTCCGCCTCCCGGATCTGGCAGATCAGGGTCCACAACCTGGTATCGTGAATGGCCGTTCCCGCGAGGACTTCGTAAGGCGATTCCCGGTGGTCCTGGCCGCTCTCATCGACGAAGAGGAAGTAAGCCATCTTACGCGGCAGTCTACCACAGCGCCGCCATTCGCCCCCGCGCGTTGATACTCCGATCTCGATGAGTCGCCACGCCGACCTCGACGATGCGGCACGACGCGGGCCTGCTGGGATGAGCGGGACGATCAAAAGGGCGCAGCTTCCTCGCCGCGGCGTCCGCCCCTCGTAGTAACCGCCAGGCGCCGCGCATAGGCTAGAATGAATCAAGTGCACAAGACGCCTGCATTCACAATGGAGCGTTGGCCGGCTGCCAGACATGGACCGCTCCTTTGACATAGCTTATTGGCAGCGCCGCGGCCCCGCGGCAATATTCGAGGCTGCATGGCAAATGGCCGCCGATGCACACGCGCTTCCGCCGGGCGGTCCTCATGAACTCAGACTTCGAAGAACTGTTGAGAATTTTCAACGCCAACGAAGTTAAGTACCTCATCGTCGGCGGATGCGCCGTGATGCTGTACACGGAGCCTCGGTACACCAAAGACCTCGACGTGTGGGTGCTGGCCAATCCGGAGAACGCCGGGAAAGTTTGGAGGGGCCTTGTTGAGTTCGGCGCGCCACTCGCCGGCCTAGGCCCGGATGATTTTGCCCACGGAGGCTTCTTTTACCAGATTGGCCAGCCTCCGGTGAGAGTTGATATCCTGATGTCGATTGACGGCGTCAAGTTCGAGGAAGCCTGGCCTAACCGGAGGCAGTCGCATCTTGGCGCACAGGCGGCTTGGTTCATCGGGCGGGAAGACCTTTTGAAGAACAAGCGCACGACCTGCCGGCACATCGACCTCCATTATGCGGCATGATGGCGGACCTATTGGAATGAGCGGGACAATCAAAAGGCGCGCTTTCCTGGCTGCGGCTCCCGCGGCGCTGCTGCCCGTCCGCGCCCAAACCGCAGCCCGCGGCCTGCCCGCGCCGATCATCAAAGACGTCACCGTAATCGCCACCGCGCCCGCCGGGCTGCGCCTCTCCGTGGTCAAGATCGCGACCGATCAGGACGGCCTCTACGGATACGGCTGCGCCACCTTCACGCAGCGCGCCGAGTTGGTCAACGCCGCGGTCGAGAAGTACCTGCGCCCGTTCCTGATCGGCAAGCGCGCCGATCGCATCGAAGACATCTGGCAGGCCTGCTACAACAGCTCCTATTGGCGCAACGGTCCGGTGTTAAACAACGCCATCAGCGGCGTCGATCAAGCGCTCTGGGATATCAAGGGACGCCAGGCCGGCATGCCGGTCTACCAGCTTCTCGGAGGCAAGTGCCGCGAGGCCGCCGCCTGCTACACGCACGCCGCCGGCGCCGAGATCCAGCAGACCATCGACCAGGCCCGCCAGTTCATGGACCAGGGTTTCCGCCACGTGCGCGTGCAGGTGGGCGTGCCCGGCATGGCAGGCTATGGCGCGGCGCGCGGCGACGCTGCCACGGGCGCGCTGGGCGTGCTGCACGATGGCCCGGTGTTCGAGCCGGCGTACTACATACGCCGCGCGCTGAAGCTGTTCGAAGAGTGCCGCAAACAGCTTGGCGACGAAGTGGAACTGCTGCACGACGTGCATGAGCGCGTCTCGCCCAACCAGGCCGTCCAGTTCCTGAAGGACGCCGAGCGCTTCAAGATGTTCTTCATGGAAGACCCGCTCTCGCCCGAAGACATCGCCTACTTCCACCAGATCCGCAGCCAGTGCGCCACGCCCATCGCCATGGGCGAACTCTTCAATAGCCCGCACGAGTGGACTCCGCTGATCACCGGACGGCTGATCGATTACATCCGCATCCACGTGACTCAGGCCGGCGGGCTGACTCCCGTGCGCAAGATCGCCGCCATGGCCGAGATCCACGGGGTCAAGACCGCGTGGCACGGTCCGGGCGATGTCTCGCCTATCGGGCACGCGGCCAACGTGACGCTCGACGTGGTGTGCTACAACTTCGGCATCCAGGAATACTCGCCCTTCAACGACCGCTTGCAGGAAGTTTTCCGGGGTTGCCCGGTGATGAAGAATGGCTACCTATACGCCAACGACGGTCCTGGCTGGGGCATTGAAGTCGATGAGAAGCTGGCGGGCAAATATCCTTATGGCAGCTTCGAATCGGACGAACGGAAGCGGCTAAATGGGGGTTGGGGCGAAGTGCGGCGGCCGGACGGAACCATCATCAAGCAGTAGGGTGGGGGCGGGCGTCCGCGCCTGCAGCGGGTCTCCAGACCCGCGCCTGTTGGCTACTTCAATGCCTCGTTGATCTCGATATCGCGTTTCAGTACCTCGGTCAAGAGTTCCGACAGATCCACGCCGCGCTGTTCGGCTTTACCGGAGAAGTACTCCCACACGCTTCGCTCGATCGAAGCGGGCATGAGCACCCTCGCGCCAGGCGGAATATGATGAAGGCCGCGGATGGCTTTACTGAAGTCGATCGCGGCCGGCATGTCCATATCATCGATGGGTTGATCACTCATAGACTCTCTTGATAATACCGGATTTCGGTGGGTGTCGCTCTACGCGGAGATCAATCGGATCTTGATCGTGCCAGAACCAGCCTGCAACCATCGGTAGACGACCGAAAGCATCATGCCATTGCTGGCACAGCCAGTCGAAAACCAGCGCTCCTCGTCTTTGCTGTGTTCCAGATCGGCGATGCTGAGCAGTCCAATGTCATTGAAGACTGTACGCGCGAGGTCGAAGGAAATCCCATGCTTGCGCACATTGGCGGCGGCCTTGATTTCGTCCCACTCGAACTGAAACTGCCGCTCATTCACAACCCATTTCCCCGTAAGGGAAGGTAGCCGGCAACCCAGGCGGACCCGTAAGCCAAGGAAAACCTGTCGCCCCCCGCTGGGGTCGTCCAGTTCCTGAAGGATGCCGAGCGCTTCAAGATGTTCTTCATGGAAGACCCGCTCTCACCCGAAGACATCGCCTACTTCCACCAGATCCGCAGCCAGTGCGCCACGCCCATCGCCATGGGCGAACTCTTCAACAGCCCGCAGGAGTGGACTCCGCCAGGCCGGCGGGCTGACGCCCGTGCGCAAGATCGCAGCCATGGCCGAGATCCACGGCGTCAAGACCGCGTGGCACGGCCCGGGCGATGTCTCGCCTATCGGGCACGCCGCCAACGTGACGCTCGACGCGCTTGCAGGAGGTCTTCCGCGGCTGCCCGGTGATGAAGAATGGCTACCTCTACGCCAAGGACGGTCCTGGATGGGGCAATGAGGTGGATGAGAAGCTGGCAGGCAAGTATCCATATGGCAGCTTCGAATCGGAGGAGCGGAAGCGGCTTAATGGGGGTTGGGGCGCAGTGCGGCGGCCGGTTGGGACAATGATTAAGCCGTAGAGTGGAGGCCAGGTCTGTGGTAGTTCTAGGATATGAAGCTCACGATCGAGCTGGATCGGGAGACCGACGGCCGCTGGATTGCCGAGGTTCCGGAGTTGAACGTTCTGTTGTATGGAAATTCGCGGCAGGACGCTATCGCGCGAGCCGAGGCTGCGGCACGCGAAATCGTGCTTGATCGAATTGCGCACGGCGAATTGCCACGCGATTCGGGTGGCACCGGCGCCCGTCCTGGCGCGGTCCCCATGCTATCCTGAATAGAGACCCACCGTTCCCCACGGAGAGATGGCCGAGTGGTTGAAGGCGCACGCTTGGAAAGCGTGTATAGGGGAAACTCTATCCAGGGTTCGAATCCCTGTCTCTCCGCCAGCTATCCGCCGCGCCCGTCACACGTTCTTTTCCGGCTTCATCACCGCCACGTAACTCAAGTTCCGGTAAAGCTGATTGTGGTCCAGACCGAAGCCGATGACGAAGCGGTCGGGAATCTCGAAACAGCGGAACTCCACGGGGATTTGCACCAGCCTGCGGGAATTGCGGTCCAGGAAAGTGCACACGGCCAGGGAGTTGGGGCCGCGGCTGGAGAGCGTTTGCAGAAGGTAGCGCAGCGTCAGCCCGGTGTCCACGATGTCCTCCACCAACAGGACGTCTTCGTTTTCGATGCCGTCGTCCAGATCCTTGGCGATGCGCACGATGCCCGGCGCGCTGGATTTGTTCGAGAATGTGGAGATGGCCAGAAAATCGATCTTCACCGGAATCTGAATCTGGCGCGCCAGCGCGGTGAGAAAGAACACCGAGCCTTTGAGCACGCCAACCAGCTTGAGCGGCTTGCCCCGGTAGCGCTCGCTGATTTCAGCGGCCACCTCCTGGATGCGCTGCGCGATCTGCTCCTCGGTGAACAGGATGCGTTCGATGCCCGGCGGCTGGTCCTTGGCTGTGGCTTCGCGGCTCATACTTTAGCGGGGCGCTCGGCCAGGCCGTACTTAAAGATCAGGTTCTCGAAATCCTTCTGATAAAAGATCTGCACGTTGAGGTGCGGATACAGCTCCCGCAGCAGCCGGATCTTGCGGTTCTTGCGGGTCACCAGCGACTGTTTCATGGTGGTGAGCTCCACGTACAGGTCGAACTCCGGCAAATAGAAATCGGGCGTGAACGATTCGGAAATGCGGCCCTCCGCATCCCACTGTACCGGAAAATTGCGCGGCTCGTATTCCCATGCGATGCGGTAGAAATCCAGCAGGTTGGCGAAGATCTGTTCGCTCTGGTGGGCGAAGTTCTTGCCGGGCAGCCGCACCACGCCTTGCGGCACGATGCCATGCCGCGCGAGGCGCAGGCGGATCTGAAACTGGATCTGGGCCTCGGCCGCCGCCGACAGGAAGCCGCGCTCCTTCAGGCCCAGCGCGCGCACGGAACCCTGAATCATCTCCACCATCTGTTCGGAGTCCATGGATTCGGCGTTCAGGATCAGATCGAACCAGTGCGGGAGCGCGGTGGCCCGGCCGGACGTGCTCTTGTACTGGACGCGCTGCGCGGCATCCAACTCGCGCAGCAGCAGGCGGACCGCGGGGCGCTCGAGCCGCCGGTCCAGCATGAGATTGCCGATGCGCACGGAATCCGGCGCGACGATATGCGCGCGCAGGGTGCCGGGGAACTGGCGGGAAAGCATCTCGGCGCCGGCCGCGCAGTACACCATGTGGTTTTCGGTGGCCAGCCGCGCCAGGATGGACGCCACCAGATCGGGGCGGGCCTTGCGCGGCACTTCGGCATCCGCGCCAAATTCGCGTTCGATGAGTCCGTGAATCCGCGATTCATTGACCAACTCGAAGCCGAGACGGTGCGCGGAGAGGCGCGCCACTTCTTCGAACCGGCAACCGGGCTGTCCGGAAACGGCGATCAACGCCATGTCATCCGTTCATGATATCAAGGCGCGCTTGGATCGAGCTTCGCTCGCCGGCGACAGGCCGGGACGCCTGTCCCACTGGGCCGCCGCTACGTTGTAACATCGTCCGTTGGCGCCCTTGAACAAATGGATCGGTTTGGCCCTATTCCTCGCCATGGCGCTGTTGTTCTTCATTGCCAATCGCGGCGCCTACGAAGGTTTCTTCCAGGGCGATGAACTGGATAGCCTCGGTTGGGCGCCTCAGGTTCCGGTGGCCGTGTACGCCAAGGATCTCGTCAGCCCGGTCTACAATGGCCGGAATTTCCGGCCGGTGGGCCACTTCTATTTCCGGATCATGGGCCGCGCCTTCGGCCTCGATTTTGAGAATTACGTTCTGCCCATTCATCTTCTGCACCTGCTCAACGTGTGGCTGCTGTGGATGGTGTTGCGCAATCTGGGCGCCTCCGCGTTCGCGGCCAGCGCCGGCGCCCTGTTCTTCGCCTTTGACATGGCCGTGTTCGACGTGTACTGGAAACCCATGTACGTCTTCGATCTGTTCTGCGCCACCTTTTGCCTGCTCAGCCTGCTGTTTTGGATCAAGCGCCGCTGGATACTGTCGTTCGTGGCGTTCTGGCTGGCATATAAATCGAAAGAATTGGCGGTGATGCTGCCAGCCGTGCTGGCGTGCTACGAACTTTGGTTCGGGAAGCGCCAATGGCGGCTGCTGATCCCGTTCTTCCTGGTGTCGCTCTCGTTCGGGTTGCAAGGCATTTTCATGAGCCGCCACCACGATAACGGCTACACCTTCCGCTTCACCCCCGCCGCGCTGGCCGCCAGCGCCAAGTTCTATGCGGCCGGACTGTTCGGGATTCCCTTCGCGGGCTTCGCCCTGCTGGCGCTTCCCGCCGTCCGGCGCGATCGCCGGGTGTGGCTCGGCGTAGCGGCCACCGTGCTGTTTTTCGTTCCGTTGGTCTTTCTGCCGGGACGCCTCTATAGCGCGTATTGGTACGTGCCGTTAATCGGCGTGGCGATGGCCTTATCCTCTCTGGCGGACGCCCGGTATGGCCTGTGGACCGCCGTGTTCCTGGCGGCATGGCTTCCCTGGAACTATCTCGAACTGCGCGACTACCGCCATCAAAAACTGGCCGAGGACGCCGAGTGCCGCGACTATGTCGAGCAGTTGCAAGTCTCCGCCGCTTCGTTGCAGGGTATTGCGACATACCTCTATCACAGCCTCCCGCTCTCGTTTCCGCCCTGGGGGACAGCGGGGGCGCTGCGCTATTTGCTGCCGGGAACGGACATAAAGCTGTATGCGATGGAAGACCCGGCGGCGAAATCGCTGCTGCAGAGCCCCGCCATCGCGACGCTCGTCTGGATCGAGCGGAACCGCAAACTTTGGATTACGGCGCATCATCCGAATACGCCGGATGCGGCCTACATCATAATGAACGAACTGACGCCGGTCTGGCAATTGACGGATGGCTGGTTTGGACTCGAACAAGGCTTCCGCTGGACCGCGCCACACGCCACCGCCCGTCTGTATCGCCCGCCGCGGGTCACGCAGTTCGAAGTGGTTTTGAGCATAGACTCCCAACTGCTCGAGGCCCGCGGGCACACGGATTTGAGCGTGCGCTTGAACGGCGTGCCGGTCGGGACCGCGCGCTTGACGGAGGTGGGCATTCGCAGCATGCGTTTGCCGGTGCCTCCCGGCCCTTCCGGCACAGTCGAGGCCGAACTCCAGGCCGATCCGCCGTTTCATGCTACGAACGGCGACCCACGCACGCTGGGCGCCGCGATTCTGTCTTTCGGATTTTTGCCCGCGGGCCAGTGAGTGAAAGATCTGACGATGGGTAGTGGGTGATGGGCGCATGTTACAATTTGGAGGCAAACCTCTTCTTTAAGGAAGCCCTGCATGGCACATGACAACGATGTCACCCGCCGCGATTTTGTAAAGGCCGCCAGCGCCGTTTCGGCCGTGGCCGCTGCCCTGCCCGCCGCCCAAGGCGCGCCCTTCATCCGGACGGTGCATGCCAACGACCAGGTGCAGTACGGTTTTATCGGAACCGGAAGCCGCGGCAACTACCTGTTGAAGCATCTCCACGAGACCGACGCGGGCCGCTGCGTGGCGGTGTGCGACAACTACGACGTCAACCTGAAGAAGGGCGTGGAGACGGCCGGCAACAATCCGGCGGCTTACGTGGACTACCGCGAACTGCTGGCGCGCAAGGACATCGACGCCGTGCTGATCGCCGTGCCGCTCTACGAGCACTTTCCGATCACAAAAGACAGCCTGCAAGCGGGCAAGCACGTCTTCTGCGAGAAGAGCCTGGTGCATAAGGCGGAAGAAGTACATGCGTTGCGCGCGCTGGTGGCCGAGCACCCCAATCAAGTGCTGCAGGTGGGCCTGCAGCGGCGCTACAGCCAGTTCTACCAGACGGCCAAGCAGATGATCGACCAAGGCGTGCTGGGCAACGTCACGCACATCCGCGGCCAGTGGCATCGCAACTCGAGCCAGCGGCGTCCGGTGCCGGATCCCTCGCTGGAGCGCAAGATTAACTGGCGCATGTATCGCGAGTATGCCGGCGGAAACACCGCCGAATTGGCCTCGCACCAGATCGATGTAGCCGACTGGATGTTCGGCTCGCCGCCCGATTACGTGATCGGCGTGGGCGGCATCGATACGTTCAAAGACGGCCGCGACGTCTACGACAACATCCAATTGATCTACGTTTACCCCAACGGACGCAAGTTGCTGTACAGCTCCATCAGCACCAGCTCGCACCTGGACCTGCTGCAGGCGCAGCGCCAGGAGTTCGGCGAAGTGATCATGGGCACCGCGGGAGCTATTGAGATCACCATCGGCGACGATACGCATCCAGCGACCGCGCTCTGGTATCGCGAACCCAAACCGGTGTCGGCGCCGGACGTACAGAAGGCCACCGGCAAGAAGGAGACTTTCAAGGCCGGCGCCACCATGACCACGGCGACGGCTTCCCGCGGGATTCCGCTGCTGCTGCCCAAGGACTCGGCGGACGCCAGCGATTCGTTCCTATCGCGCGAAAGCAAATTTGCGCGGCGCTGGCTCTACAGCAAGGGCATCATGGCGCCGGAGGAAGACCGCAACCCGGTGACGGTGGAGCTCGAAGACTTCTTCCTGTGTTGCAAGGATCCGGCGAATCACAAGCCGAAGTCGAACCTGGAAGTCGGGCTGAACGATTCCACGGCGGTGATCCTTTCGAACCTGGCGATGGACGAGCATCGGCGCGTGGATTTCAGCGAGATGCAGACGCTGGGGCTGGGTGGGGCGAAGAGGAAGGCGTAGAAACAGAAGTCAGGAGTCAGGAGTCAGAAGGCAGAAGACAGAAGTCAGGAGTCAGGAGTCAGAAGAAAACGTCATGTGCGAGACCGTCAGCCCGTGCTTCCGGCGGTAATCCGCATAGAGGCCGTAGTAACTCGCCGTGCTGTAATCCGATTCCGTAAATCCCAACCGCCGCGCGCTCCGGTCTATCCATGCCGGCGCGCCTTCCAGTTCCAGATACACCCCGATGGGCGTTTCATCGAGCATAGCCGATCCCGGTTCCCCGGGCCGGCGGTATTCCGTGCGGAACTTCTCGTATCGAAACGTGGGGGCGAAATCCAGGCGGGTCAGCATCTCACTCAGCCTGCGCGGATCGGATACCTCGACTTCCAGTTCTTCGCGGTCCTTGTACTTCCCGATGGCGGCGGAACCTTTGTAAGTCAGGATGCCCAGCGGTCCAGCCTCGCGCACGCGGAGAAGGCGGCCGGTGCGGCGTAGCGCGCCACGCGCGGTGTCAAAGAGAGTATTGGCTTCGAAGATCCGGCGTTTGGATACGCGGAACCCGGCGGCGCGCAGCAGGCGTCGGCCTTCGGCCACGTCAGGCAGCGCCAGCTTGATCTCGATTTCGCGCGGCGCACTGAAACGCGTTATAGCTTCCTCCCCACAATCGCGTAATCCAGCCCGCCGAAGAACGCCTCGCGGAAATCCTCCGGCAGCCCGGCCAATTCGGGCATGGATTCGATAGCCGGCGAGAGCCGGTGCACCTCGATTCCGCCCAGCCCGTACTCTTCCATGTAGAACGCCAGCAACGCATGCGGCACGGGGCGAGTGTGCGTCGGGTCGAGATAGAAGTGACTGGCGAAAATCGCCAGGCACTCTGGGTTGGGCGTTTCAATCGCCAGCAGGCCGTCGCGATGCAGCCGCGATGCCGCGAGGCGAATCATGTCCGGCAGGCGTTCGGGCGGCAGATGCTCCACCACCTGCGCGCTGAAAATGCCGTCGAGCGACGCTTCCGGCAGGTCCGCTAAATACGTGAACAGGTCGGCGACATCCGCTTGCAGACCCTTTTGGCGGCAGCGGTCCACGGATTCCCGGCTCAAGTCGATGCCGTGCGCCGCGATGCCCGCCTCGCGCATCAGCTCCAGAAACTCGCCGCGCCCGCAGCCGATATCCAGCACTTCGCGCCGTCCGGTGAAGTACGGCAGGTAGAACCGTTGACCTTTCTTGACGTAGTCTTCCGAACCGCGGAAGCGCTCGGCGAAGCGGGTGTAGTCGAATTCGGGTGGCGCCGGGGAGGGCGCCGGCGCTGGCGGTGAGACCGGGGCGTTGGCGGCCGGCGGACTGTTTGCGGCGCGCTGCCGGATCAGCCGCAGTTCGGAATGAATCAGGTGATCGTAGTCCTTCCGAATGCGTTCCATGTCCGCCCAGAGACGTTTTTGGATGTCCACTCCGTAGCGGTCCAGCGCGGCTTCGTAGTCGGCATGCTGCAACTTGATTTGATCCCGGAAGAAGCTCTCGTTCTGTCCCGTGCGATGCTGGAAAGCGGCGTTCAGTTCGGCCAGCCCGCGCAGCAGCTTGGTTTCGTTGACTACCAGCCTGTGCTCCCACTCCTGCCGCCAATCCACCCAGTGCGAGCGGATGTCCTTCAACTCGCGGGCCTCCTCCATAAGCTGACTCGACTGGCGATCCATGGCGGCCAGCGTGCGGCGGGTCTCTTCGAGCGACTCCAGCGTGGCCTGGACGCAAGCCATCACGTTGCGATTGAACTCCACCTGCTCGCGCACATGCCAGTCGAGAGCGCGCGCGATAGCCTTCTTCGCCTGTTGCGCCAGCCAATTGAGCGGACCGCCCGCGCGCGGATTCACCGTGCCAATGGCCGCCACCTTGGCCTCCGCGGCATCCCGCGCGTGCAGCAGCGGCATCAGATCGGGCAAGGGCAGCGCCGCGGCCGTGGCGCTTTCCGGATGGCGCGCGCGCACGCGGTCGCGGACTTCTTGCAGAATGGCGGTCAATTCATCGGTGTCCACGTGGCTTGCTCCAACTCGCGGTGATTTTGGAATGCAGTCCGCCGCGCGGCGTGAATTCGCCGGTGACCGTGGCGCTCACCGGTTTGGCGGCCGCTACTACGTCGCGCAAGAACCGGTTTACCACGTTCTCGTAGAAAATACCCAGATTGCGATAGGCCAGCAGATACATTTTCAGCGATTTCAGCTCCAGGCATTTCTTGTCCGGCACGTAGCGCAGCGTCAGTTTGCCGAAATCCGGCAGCCCGGTTTTAGGGCACACGGAAGTGAACTCCGGGATCGCGATCTCGATCTCGTAATCGGAAAACTGGTTGGGCCATGTTCCGATTTCAGGCAGCGCGGCATCGATTCCGGCCGCGGCGTGTTCGTCGGTATAAGCTCGCTTCATGCTGTTTGCACCATGTTCTTGGCTAGCAGGTCCAGGAACATGCCTACGTCCGCCACCACCCCAACGGCTTGCCCGGTGCCGCGGTCGCTCACCTTGGTGGCTACCGCGGGGTTGATATCCACGCACACGATCTTCACCCAGCTTGGCAGCATGTTGCCGGTGGCGATGGAATGCAGCATGGACCCCAGGCACAGCACCAGTCCAGCGCCCTTCAGATGCTCGGCATAGGCGTCCTGGGCGGCGTTCATGTCGGTGATGGTATCGGGCAGCGGACCATCGTCGCGCAGGCTGCCGGCCAGCACGAAAGGTACGCCGGCGCGCACGCATTCAAAGAGGATGCCGGTGCCCAGGCGTCCCGCGTCGACCGCCTGGCGCACGCCGCCCGCATGATAGATGGCGTTGATGGCGCGCATGTGATTGCGATGGCCGTGCTCTTCCTGCCGCCCATCGGCCAGCCGCACCCCTAGCGACGTGCCGAACAGCGCAGCCTCCGCATCGTGTACGCCCAGGGCGTTGCCGCTGAGCAACGCGTGCACGAAACCGCCCTGGATCAGCGCCGCCAGGCCATGCACGCCGCCGGTGTGAACCACTACGGGACCCGCCACCACGATCACCTTCAGCTTCTGCTCCAGGGTCTGGCGGATCAGGGCGGCAGTTTGCCGTACAGCCGTTTCCACCTGCCGCTCCGAGGAGATGCCGTTGGACATGAAGGCGAACGCCAGACGGTCGCGCTCCTTCGATTCGGGCGCCACGCGGATGCCGCGCATCCCCACCACTACGCGGTCGCCCGACCGGATGTCGCGCAGCCGGCGGCACCAGGCGCGGCCGTCCGCAATCACGATCAGGGCGTCCATGCGCTGGCTTTCCACTTCGATCCACTGCTGGTTGACGCGCACGAAGGTGCGGTGATTGGTGGAGGAATAGAAATCTTCGGGCGCGCAGCAGTCGCGTTCGACCGCGCGCACGGAGGCATCGCCCGAATCCACCGCCGAGCAGCCTAACTCCAGCAGGTCTTCGAGCAGATGCGCCATCAGCTCGCTGGAGGGCGCTTCCACCTTCAGGCGCAGGTAGGAGGGCTCGCTGTTGGTGCGTCCGATGCGAAACTCTTCCACCTCGAAGCGGCCGTGATGCTCCACCACCTTGTCGAAGATGTTCTCCATCACGTGGGAGTCGATCAGGTGGCCTTGCGCTTCGACGACTTCCTGTAGATGCATAAAAG
>Ga0302325_10001147_pt1 | contig 69000 bp, 69 predicted proteins | sample Palsa_T0_2_FD_201948 | JGI IMG/M metagenome (GOLD analysis project Ga0302325, IMG submission 201948) | Peat permafrost microbial communities from Stordalen Mire near Abisko, Sweden - Palsa_T0_2 | ecosystem: Environmental > Terrestrial > Soil > Palsa > Peat permafrost | place: Sweden: Abisko...
AAGAAGTGCTGGAAACCGAGATCCTGCGGGCGGAAGTGGTGCAGGAGATATACCGCGAGATCGAGGAACTGCCGGGCAAGTGCGGCCAGATCTTCAAGATGATCTTCCTGGAGAATCTGCCGACCGACCAGATCGCCGAGCGGATGGGGATCAATGTCCAGACCGTCCGGACCCAGAAGGCCCGCGCCATCAGCCTGATCCGGACTGCTTTACTCAAAAAAGGACGCCTGGCGACCCTGGCTATCTTCCTCGCCTGGCTCCGCATGAATTCCTTCTAGTCATACTTATATCCAATGGGATTTTTTAGCTCAACCAAGAAAGTGATCGTTCCCGATGCCGTCTTTGGGCCGCTGCGGTACAGGAGCTCCAAAGACCCGTCCAAAGGGTATTTTACGGGGAAAGGTTTTTTTCCGCCGACCTGCAGCGACACCGACCTACTGATCCAGGCTGACGCGTCCGGCCCGACCGAGAGCCAACGGGCGTTTTATCAAAACCTTCAAACAAACTTTGACAAGTTCGCCAATAAGATGAAGCGGTTAATCGAGGACGAGTTCCGCAACTGGCAGCCGGACTTCGAGATCAGCGATTTCCGGAAGGAATTCACGCTGGTCTGTATCAGTATCCCCCGACTCGATGCCGCGCCCGTCCGTTGGGAGCTGGCGTTTAACACGATCCATGACCGGAATCATCTCGTGACCATCGATTTTGTGGGCGACGAACCCCAGGGCATCTTGATTGACGGCTAGCCAGGGCCAGTTTTGACAGCGTTCTTATTTAATGATAAGATAGTCTATTTTCCAAAGGAGCTTGTCATCCAATTCGATCGCCTTCAGATCATTAAGATCTTCTAAGACTAGTGGTAATTCATCTCCCAGGTCCGGAAATGCGTTCCTGACATCCCCAATGGGAATTCCAAAATCGTCCTTGCGATCTATCCATAACCATCGGATGACACTTCCATGCCGAGAAGAAAGCTCCACCTTGGTACCATCTACAAGTTGTTGGATCGCCACAAGTCCCATTAACACTGATACCAAAAGGTCCCTGGAATCGACGGCGCCTACCGCGCTGGAAATGGCAGAGGTAAATAGGGAACGCAGATTGACAAATACATTTGCAAATCGCTGTGAAACAATAATGACACCCTTTCCATGTTCGTATTTTGAAATAAGCGCCCCAAGCGCCATGGGATCAGTTCCGGACGGCGCTTGTTCCATAACGGGCAGCAGGAAATCAAGGGCTTCTTTTGTTAAATGCATGCGCAATTCAGCGACGAGCAGTGGAGAGGGGGCGTAAAAATCATTTCTGTTCATGATCGTAAAAAGTTTTGACAAATCGATACGGGTCGGGTAATAAGTCTCTAAAAGTAATTTTTCGTGGCTCGTTTTCAGCCGCAAATCCCTCAAGATCGAACAATTCATCCGCAAGGTCAATCAGCGAGTCAGGTAGAGGCGAGGGACGAATGGAGAAGTCCGACCAGGCATAGGCTGCCTCCAACTGTCGCCGCCATGGACGGTATAGGCGCCCTCGAAGTTCCTTTCTGTTTTCCGGATCGCTGGACAAGTACTGTAGCAGATAGGCACCCGCAGTAGTTGTCAGATGTTGCGTTGCAGCATCTTTGTTAAAAGCAGCAGCAAATGCTTTTCGGTCTGAGGGTGATATGGCCAATCCCATTCCCAGAAACTCAGCATGTTCTTTCCATTGGTTTTTGCTAACTAGATCCGCGTATTGTAAAGGATCAGTTAAAGAAAAGGAGGTCAATTGATTATTCACCCAAAGCCCCACGCCCGGCATGCTGCCAAATAAAGTGATAAAGCCTGCGATGCAAATATTTTGTCCTTTATGGGCTTCCAGTTGCTGGTAAAACTGTTGTTCCAAGTAGGCTAGATCTCTCCCTGCCTTCGCAAAGACTTCCCGCATGGTGGGTTCGGTGATCGTCCTTATTTTTTGTTCCAACCTTTCCTCCCATAGAGCAATGCTGGATGGTATTACTATCTCCACCTTTTCGTTGGCGGTAGTGACTATCCAGGAGAAATCTTTGCTTTCTTGTTCCAGTTGGCCTTCTGCCCATGCATAAATATAGGTCCAGTTGCAGGCCCGAAAACGAGCAAGCCAGAAACTGGTGGGTTCATCCAGACCGCTCAAAAAGGTTGAACCAAGCGTCTCCTGGTTAAATAGGCAGATTTTTCCGACTGGCCGCTCGCGCAATTGCTCATAGATATCGCAGCGATCAAACTCCTTTTCACGCTGACTCCCAAAAAGAGTCGACAGGTAGCCCAGGTCCGCCTTTTTTAGACCTGTGAGGGTTTGATGTACGGCGTGTAGTATTTCTTCTATCGTTAGTTGCGGGGCATTGAACCTTTCTATCACGGGATGCTCCGTTATAAATTTAATAGCCAGGGGAAGAAAATTCGCCGGATGGTTAAAGGCGGAACACCGGCCGCCCCACAAGGCCTGCAGGGCTTTTATATACAAATAGCCCCATAAATAGTAGTTGAGATCTTCTCGGTTTTGGTCCAGGAAGAGCGCCCTGATGAGCGAAATGTTGCTTCCCCCACTGCCGAATGAACGGCCGATGCTAAATATTTCTTTTAAGGATCTGCCAAATGCAAAACGAGTGATGCTTGCCATATTGCCGACCAGGAACAAAGGGGAATAATGCAGTCCTTCATGATCCTGTGCCTCAAAGTCCAACTGGGCGTACAGCGCGAGCCCCTCGAGAAGGGGAACAAACGCAGCGATCATTTTGCTTTCTCCCCGGGACAGCGCAAGGTTTCCTATTGGGTTTTCTTTCCAGGGTTTATAATAGATGGCGGCGGTGCGCGATAGAAAAATGCCCAGGCGGCCATACCTGGCACACATTAGATGCGTCACCTCATGCATATATGTTGAAAATTCGGCCGCATCGTCGCCCAGGAAAGGTGTCATAAAGCGTACACTACTTTCTGCCGTAGAGTCAAAGGTGATAAGAGAAGTCAGGGGATGCCAATTGGCGCCGCCGTTGGCCGAACGTAACTCCATAACCCGATCAGTTTGATTATGCAAATGTTCTGACTTTGAAGGTATGCCTTTGTAACTAGTAAAACAAGAGTAAGAATGGCCATAAGGTTCGTTTCGAACCGGTTTTGAATCCCGATCCGGCTCCAGCGGCTGGGAACAGCCGGCACTTGCAAATGGGTGTGATAACCCTTCACTTCCATGGTAATGCCCCCAACAGGGGCTGAAGGAAATCTATTTCTTTCAAAACACGACCCATTCTCTATGAATATGCTAACTACAACCGTCCCCCACTTCCCCCATCCTCCCCGAGGAGGGGGAAGCGGGGGATAAGAGGGGGAGTTGGGGGAAGGTCAAACATCCTTAGCAAGCTCAATGGATGATTTTCCCCTGTCCCGCACCGCAAAGATACAATGCAGCCTCCCCTACGAACGATCTCCTGTCGCTCCGCTCGGTCGACCTTCCAGGTGTCGGCGAAAAAATTTCAAGAAAAAAATTTTTATCCCCTCCATCGTTCTCCGTGGTCGGACTGCATAGGGCGGCTGTTCGCTAAGCGGGACTTGGGAAAGGGGTATGGATGAGAAAGGATGGCTTCTTTTCTCGGGTCTTGCTTACCCCGAAAACACCTAAATTGTAGATCCATAAACGCCCGATGTATGCATAAACTTCTCCCAACCTTGCTCTTTCTCCTGGTCACGCTCGCCCTTCGGGCGCAGCAAAAAGTTATCCCCTTATACCCCGGAGCAGCACCGGGTTCCGAAAACTGGACCTGGAGCGAAACTGAAAGCGACAAAAATATCTACCATTCCAACGCGATCTTTAATATCAGCAAGCCGACCCTGACAGTCTATCTCCCCGACAGCTCCCACGCCCCGACGGGCATGGCCGTTATCGTCTGCCCAGGCGGCGGCTTTCATTCCCTTTCGATCATGCAGGAGGGATATGGGGTCGTGGGATGGCTGCAGAGCAAAGGCATTACCGCCTTTTTACTGAAGTACCGCCTGATGCACATCCGGGGCACGGATCCCTACCAGCAGGAGAACGAGGACCGCACGCGGAAGGCGGCCGACACGGAGCGGGCAGTCGTGGCGGATATGGCGATTGCCGATGGCCGGCAGGCGCTTGCTTATGTCCGCACCCATGCGGCGGACTACGGCATCGACCCCAAACGGATCGGCATCATCGGCTTTTCGGCCGGCGGGGTGATCTCGCTGGCTACCGCCTATGAGGCCACTCCTGAAAACCGCCCCGATTTTATCGGGTTCGTGTACGGCGGGATGACGCCGGCCACGATCCAGGCTCCCGTACCGGCCGATGCGCCGCCGCTCTTTATCGCCGCAGCGAGTGATGATCAGTACGATCTGCAGCTCATGGCGGTCAAGGTCTATACCAAATGGGTGACCGCCAAACGCGTGGCCGAAATGCATATTTACGCGAAAGGTGGCCATGGGTTTGGGCTGAGGAAACAGCAGTTACCCTCCGATAGCTGGACGGACCGGTTTTTAGAGTTCCTGACCCAGCAGGGATTGTTGAAGAATTGACCGCGGAAAAACGAACGCCATGCAACTATGTTCATTTCCCCCCATCTCCGATCATTCGGCGGAGGTGCGGATTCTCGGAACGATGCCCGGAGCGAAATCCCTTCAGCTGAATAAGTATTATGGACACGGCGGCAATCATTTTTGGAAGATTATTCGACTCGTACGACGAGGCCATTTATCGCCGGATGGCAAAATATAAATTCAATACAATGATAATCAACTTGTTATAATTAAACAATGAATTAAGGGAGCATAGGAGGGAATTCTCCAGAAATTGATGGCAATTTTCCAGAACCGTGGTTCGCCTTCAAAAACAGTCAAATCAGATGACATTGTACACTAACGTGCAGGTCCTCTTGATCGCATCACCTTTCCCTTTGTGTCTTGTAAAGGCGTGGCATTCATAATCTGCACTATCTCGGCTAGATCAGCATAGCCCCAATGATTATGAAGGAAATATATTAATTTTAAGGGTTGTCAATCATAAACCATAATGGATAGTCTAAAAGTCAGGTCGCTTGGCCCCATCAAGAGTGCCGACATCAAATTCGGAGATTTGACGCTTCTCGTTGGCCCTCAAGCCAGCGGTAAGAGCATTTTTCTGCAAATGTTAAAACTGATCACGGACAAAAAGCATATCCGGAGAACGTTGCAGCAATACGGTTTTATATGGGGAAACGACGCGGAACAAATTTTGGATCGCTATTTCGGAGAAGGCATGTCTGGTATTTGGACGTCAAAAACCGAAGTGATCTATGATGACAAAGAATATCCCCTGACTTTCCTGTTGCCTCGAAAGGCTGAGTCGATAAAAGGCGCGGTTGAAACATTGTTTTATATTCCAGCTCAGCGCATTATCTGTTTACAAAACGGCTGGCCCCGATTTTTTACGGAATATGAAGATTCAGTGCCCTACATTCTGCGTCACTTTAGCGAGACCTTGCGTCAATTTCTGGAACGGGGGGTCGGTAAACAAGATGAGATCATTTTTCCGCAGAACAATCGATTAAAAGCACCCTTGCGGAATTCCTTTAACGAAAGCATCTTTCATGACGGCAAGATCGTAATTGATAAATCGAATAAAAAGCGATTTAAGCTGACCTTCGGGAAGTCATCTATCCCCTTTATGACCTGGAGCGCAGGGCAAAAAGAATTTATGCCTTTGCTCCTGAGCTTTTATTGGCTAAGCCCTTCCGGTAACGTTAGCAAGAAAGACAACATCAAGTACGTTGTAATTGAGGAACCAGAAATGGGTTTACATCCGCAGGCGATCAAAGCGGTGATTCTCCAGATCATAGACCTCATTTCGAGAGGATATAAAGTGATCGTATCTACCCATTCGCCTGTCCTCTTGGAATTCGCCTGGGCGTTTAACACATTGAAAAAGAATGATGCTGATTCCGACGATCTATACGAGTTGTTTGAATTGAATAAGAATATGGCCACAGCTAAGCTATTTAAGAGCCTGTTACAGGAAAAACAAATTAGTACGTATTTTTTTGACCGGGTTGATCATCAAGTGGTCATCAAAGACATCTCGAGTCTGGATGCTGGCAGCGCAGACCCGTCTGTGGCTGAATGGGGAGGCCTCTCGTCCTTCAGTGCCAAAGCTGCGGAAATAATCACCAACTCGGTAGCGCTCCATGACAAATAAGAGAAAGATGAAGCTGAGTTTTAAAGAGGTAGTGGAAAGTACCCAAGCGATTGCAACCTGCTATCGAAATGGACTACAAGCGTTGGCTAAGCATAGCGCCAAAGTGAAATTGGGTGACACGGTCAAGTGTACGGGCAGTGTGGACCTTGACACCTGCGTGACGCAGGCGCATCCCCAGGCCAATCGATGGGACTATTTTTTTTGCTATAAGGGAGAGGTATTCTTTGTGGAAGTACACTCTGCCCAAACCGGAGAAGTAAGTACCGTGCTGCGAAAGTTAGCATGGTTGAGAACCTGGCTAAATACAACAGGGCAGGAAATAAATAAGATGAGGGCCACAAGCACCGGTCCGTACTTTTGGGTGCAGTCAAATGGCTTTCATATACCCCTGAATTCTCCGCAATATCGACAGGCTTCACAAAATGGCATAAAACCGGTGGCCGTTGTCTCGTTACCATGAAGGTAACAGGTCAGCGCAAGATCCTTCCGATGCTCCTGATCATTTGAAAATAAGCTTCGCGCGTCGAAGTTGAACAATAGTTCGCTGAAAACTGTCGTAGTGACTGATCTTTCCGCCAATGTCGGCAACACCCAGTGTCTCAAGAATGCAGATCGCCAGCAGGAGCTGGCCGGCATGAAAGAAAATGGGCAGTGCGTCCCCCTGATCGGTCCTGACGTGGGTGCCGTGCGACAGGTTGTTCCGGGTGACAGCGGAAAAACGGGAAAAAAAGTCGATTACTTCATTTTTCCCCACGAGCGGAGCGAGGACGGGTTCAAAATGGGTAATGATTTCGGTGAGGACGTCTTCCAGTTTGATCTCGATGTCTCGCGGCGGCTTGTAGTTGAAAAAGCCATTGAACCACGTTTTTAAGGTTCCCTTTTCCAGTTTTTTCAATATAGCCTTCTTATTTTGTTCAAATTCCTCCGGACTCGTGGTCGGTTTGGCAGAAGCTCCTTTCTTTGCCGCAAAGACGGGGCTCTTCCGGTAATAGGCTTCCAGACCCTGCACAATATTCAGGAATTTGTTGTTAAACATGACATTGGAGAGTGTAGCCCCTGACGATCGAAGCCAATTGTTGGAGTCCAGATATAAGTCATAAAGACCATAGAATACTGTATTTGCAAACCATTGTCTGATCACCAGCTGGAGCTCCGTTTGCTCCACGATCCATCTACTGATGAGCATATACCGCTGATGCTGGGTGTGTTTGTAGACATCTTCGCCACGCGGCAAACTGAAATTCGTGATCCGCAATTGCACCGGCTCATTAACTCGGGAAGGGGACCGGTGTTCATCGTACCGAACCAGGTCCTTATCGATCAGGACAGAAAGGATGGCCTTTTTCAGCGGCTTTCCGTGACAAAAATCCAGGAGCTTGCCAAATATCCTGGCAGCGAGTAAGATCTCTTTGAAGGAAGTAGGATTCGCATACTCGAAGGTAAGATACATTTGATACCGCAGCTCTTCATGAACCCCGAAATTTCTACTCGTTTTATGCTGGCTTTCTGACAGTTGGATCGATAAGTCGTCCCGGATGGCGATAGGTTCCTTCAGACTTTGGCGAGGTGGTTCAAAAGAAAAGGAGTCCTCATCGCGGTTCAATTTGTTATGCGAACCCCAACCTTCATACCAGGAGGAAAGATAGGGATAGATAAAGGTAGCGGAGCGAAGCAGGAACGTTTCCGGGGAGAGAATATGCGCCCCCCAAAAAACATATTCCGCTTCGTAGTGAATGATATACAGATCGTTGCTTATGTCTTCGACGGTGCGATACCTGCAGCGATAAAGAGTGACCAGGCCCGCGGCTTGGCCGAGAATAATTAGAAGCTTGTCCGCAAATTTCTCATTGTACAGCTTGGAATGGTATTTCTTCGACCGCTCGGGGTCATGGATAACGACCGGCTGATCGTCAAGGAAGCGGTTTCCAAATAGCTCCAACCGGATCGCGTGTTCGGTCTCGTCAATCACCAGCCTGCCGGGTAGCTTGAATTCTGATCCGGGCAGGAACCATTCACCTTTATGGAAGGGGTTGCTCATCGGTGTAAGGCTGTTTAATACCGGTAAAATAGAAAAATTATCTGAACAAAGCGGCTTCCCGCCTCGTGGACTTTATTGTATATTTACAGTTGGCCTTCTTGGCCAGCGGCAAAAAAATTTATCAGTTTCAATGGAAGACGACGCAAAATATCCTCAGCAACATGATAACCTGGTCAAAGAGCGGATTTCTGAGTGGTTTTTTAGGAGGCTAATTCCAGTAGCATGGATCGTCGACAAGCCAGAAGATTATGGTATTGATTTGATCGTTTCTCCAGTCCTTAACGGCAAGGTGGTGGGTTTGAATTTTTCAGTGCAACTCAAGAGCACAAAGGATGCCAAAGGAAAACTCGAAACCCGCCTCAAAAAAAGTACATTGAATTATTTGTTCAACCGTCTGGAGCCGGCAATGGTCGTTCTGTATGACGATGCCGCAAAGCAGGGTTATTGGAAATGGCTGCTCGCGGCGGATTTTGATCTCAGCCTCGACCAAGATTCTTATGCGGTTAAGTTTGACGCGGGTCAAAACCTGCACTCGATCAATTGGGACGAGGTTTGCAGTTATGTCCAACGGATTTTCAAAGTGAAAAATCGACTCCTGACATCTCTGGAATATGATCTGTTTAACACCGCTTCGGAAGCGGAAGCCAAAGCATGGTCGCATTACTTCACGAGGAACTTTGCCGAAGCTGCGTTCTATTTCAAACGGCTGCTTCAGCAGGAAGAGGTCAATACGGTTTGGTGGGTGGCGTTGGCTCAGTGCCAATACGAAGAATATGACTATCGGAATGCCCTAATCAATATCAACAAAGCGGCAGAACTGGATACAGCGGACAATATATTATTCACCAAAGGGTGCATCCTGGCGGAAGACGGGATCAGGAATAAGGATAAGCTAAAAATAATCGAAGCGGATAAACTGTTTGAGCAACTGTTTGCGCGCAATCCCTCGGACACGCACGCCTACAATTATGCCAATACACTCTCCAGACTGGGTAGGCCTGAACAGGCCATTGCGATGTATCGGCACGCGCTTGAGCGCAATCCTAACTATGCGGAAGCCTGGAAAAATCTGGGTCAGGTGTATTATGATCTGAAAGAGCACGCACAGGAAATGGAGTGCTATGATAAGGCATTACGAATCAATCCGGCTTTACTACCTGCCAGGATCTCCCGGGCAATTACCGACGGTTTTGTCTATAAGCATTACGAGGCTTCGATCGATACGATCCGGGAGTGCCTGGCAGCGTCGGACCTGATCACTGCCGAGTTTCCCAGCGCGTATTACTACCTCGGTCTGTTTTTGCACCGGGTGGGTAAAACCACCGACGCTCTGGCATGGATCACAAAAGGGCTGGACAATCATCCGCGAAATAACTGGTTGCGGGGCCTAAAGGCGAATCTGCTTTATGAGCTGGTCACCGGCGGCGGGAAAGAATGGATAAATGAGGCGAAAACCTTCTTCACCGATAATTATCAGGCCAATAGCAACGACGGCGTCAATTTCTATTATTTGTGTTCAGTGGTGGCCAGGAACGGGGAAGAGGCCAAAGCAAAGGAAATGGCGTTCGGTTGGTTGCAGGAACAAGTATTTCCAGGATCAACAAAAGCCGTCTCCGCAGTAGAATTGGATTTTGAGCAGTTGCTGGATATCATTAAAAATTATGAAGTTATTAAGCGGTACTTGGTCAGTAATCCAATCTCGAAGATCAGGGCGGAGATCGAATATTCCGGCATTGAGGACAGTGAGGACCTGCTGCGGGTTTTCCATTTAAAGCGGGCTATCTTTTTGGCGAAGGTGGCGGCTGGATTGGAATGGTCAAAGGAGAAGCTCGCCGGAGAAATGGAGACACTGTACAGGGCCACCTTTTTAACGATTGATTCAGGGGTCATCGGTAAACTGATCAAGGCAAAGGAGCAGGATACCGAGAACTTTGCAATCGAAGTGGCTAACGTTGGGTCAACCCTGAGCACGATGTGCATGAGAGAGGCTATTCGATGCGTTGGATATGCCGTGGGCTACTTTGACCAGGAAAAAGATAGCATCCTGAGTAAAAACCAGATTACACCTGCTCTATTGACGGAATCCATGTGCTATTTTTCGGCTCAGATAGACCGATATTTTCATCGGGGAGATTGAAAGAAGGCTGCGTAATTCCTACTTCTTTTTAAAATCTGCCGGATTCGCCCGCCGCGATCACATTTTAATTAAGAGGTCAATATTCCGCGTTCCCTTACACTCAAACGTCCGTCGTACATTTGATAATCGAACTTGATGAAACCATTTTTACTATTATGAGCCATGATCCCCAGGTTTTATATGAGCAAATTGCACCTCACATAAACGCCGCTCTTTTTGACATCCCTCCTCCGAATGCCCCATCGATGTATTTTCCAGATCGCCTTAATGAGCGTCTGGACAATTGGTTCAATCGATATCAAAGTGGCGCTTGCCAGGCGATAGACGCTGCAATCCCTTTTGCCAACGGAAGGACGGATGTTACACTGACCAAGTGCAGGGCGATGATAGACGGTATCAAGTCGACGGTGGCTAATTATTTTATGGGCGATATTTTGGAGGCGACACAGACTTTTTACCAGACGATGGATGACGGCTTCAAGGATTGGGCCAAATTGTTAAATATACCCGTCGGACAAGTATTTTTCAGAGCCAGGATTAGTGACAGCGAAAAGCATTATGAAAGGAAAGATCTTTTTCATCTGCCTTTCGAGTTGCGACATTTGGTTGCCACCAATCGGTACAGTGTTCCCGGCTTCCCTGCGCTCTATCTGGGTGATTCGGCCTATGTATGCTGGGAGGAGTATGACCGCCACCGGCTGAGAGATCTGACATTTGCAGCATTTGAAAACAAACGAGATGTTAGCGTCATTGACATTAATCTGTTCAAAGAATTTAATTCAGAGCTAAGTACCGCAACAAACCCACTTTATAAAATTATGGATATTATGCGTTATGTGTGCACGTATCCGCTTATTCTTGCATGTACTTGCCTGGTATTCGAGCAGAAGGGTTCTTTCAAACCGGAATATATCGTGCCCCAATTATTGCTGCAATATGTTTCTCAGCAATCGAATGTGGATGGGGTCAAGTTTCCGTCCTCGAGGATTAATTACGGTAGTTTACAAAATGTGAAAGCATACAACTATGTGTTTCCAGTTAAAACAAATGCGCAAAAAGGGTATTGCAATTGTCTGAAGAACGTTTTTGATTTAACTCAACCCACCTCCCTGGAATTGGAAGAGGTGATTAATAATCCAATGCACCTGCACGGATTTATTGTGGGTGGCGATTATCCGAGCGATGAGCCTTCAATTGAAGTTGTTAGGGGAGTGAAGAGCTTTTACAGAGACACCTCGTTCGGGAAGATAGAAGGTATCCTCAAAAGAAGGTCGTTTGCCGCGTTAGATTAACTCTCACTGGAAATCGTGGCAAAAGCATGCAAAGTTGTGCCGAAAGGTACACTTCATACCGTCGAGCAAATCAAGCGAAGAGCCGCTATTACCGGACAGAAATATGGTCCGTTTATTTAGAACAAGCAAGAAGCAAATAGAAGGATAAGAAGCAAAATTTGAAACGAACCAAGGTCAGGTCGTTGAATTCGAGTTATTAGCAGCCATCACGATTTCCTGCCATATCTGTGGAAAGCCTGAATAGTCTGATAAAATCCATATGCAATGAGGATTCTGGCAACGAAGTCAATTGCAGTAGCCGGGCGCTTCATTAGGACATATCCAGTTGAGGGGTTCCTAATAGCGTATGATTCTTCCAGTGGCGAAATAAAGAATCTTCCCACACAAGTATTAACTGCTCCGATTTCGAAGGGTAAGCCAGGGGCAAAAAGCGACTGAGAATAAATGGAGAGTTCCGCCACTCTCTTGAAGGTGACGAGGGATGTGAACGGGAATTTTTTTTGCCACCATGGTGACTGGAAAAGAGAAGGGACCAGGCCATGCTAATTCGCAGCCTGAGGTAGATTTCGAAGGGCATCCCGAAGGGCGTCTTTGGTACTACGGCGAGTGGCCCGCCGGATTGCTTCTTCTAAAATTGGTTGATAACCCCGGTCCGACCGGGCCAGATGGATAAGACAATAAAAGCCATTTGATTCCAGCGTTTCTGTCTGCAAGCTGGAAAGAAGAATGGGCCCGGCGAAAGTAGGATCGGGGTGAAGATAGGCCAGAGAGTCCAGTACAGCACCTCTCTCCCGGACGGGCAACGAATCAAACTCCTGCTGCAGGAAAGCCGGAAATCCCGGCCAACTAACCATTGATGGACGAAGGAGATTGCGGGCGAGCGGCATCAAGCAATAAACCGATTGCCCGTGAATGATTTCTTCCCAAAGAGGCCGCAGGATAATAGAGTCCAATGTTCCTGCCAGCACCAGACCGCCGGCGAGCGCGCAGTACGCCGCTCCGACGGTAGAGGGTAGTGCCCGAAGGCTGTCTGCGATCAACGAGTGCAGGGAAGGAGCATGGACAAGAATTTGCTGGGCAATGGACATATCCTGCCGCCGCTCCAAAGAAGCCGCCTCATAATAACGATCTGGGATCGCACGGCTAAACGCGATACGGGCGATCTCGGGACCGTATCTTGCCGCTAGTTTTTGCCGATAGATAATCTGGAGACAATTGGCCTTAATGGGAAAGTCCGTGTCGTCCTCAAGGATGATTTTCAAGATATCGTCGTTCGTGGCATGGAACAGATACAAGGGTTCTGCGGCCCAGATTTGATGGGCGTCGTTGAATACTTGCCCGAGCGCCGGGCACGCGACAGACCAGTGCTGATAAATCAGCCTCAGGAATGCAGAGTCCAGGAGCTCATCCTCCCGGTGATTTTGGATTAACAGAATGCAATAAGCATCCGTCGTGTCATTTTTGGGCCAGGAGTGATATAGGCCATGTGTCGGAAACGAACCGCTTAAGAGCAAAGAGTCGACATATAGCGGGCGTTTGATGGCGAGTAACTGGAAGAAATGCATCGCCCTGTCCTGGATGAGCACCCGCGCAGGGCCGCTATCGCAGGGTTTTCTGTCTTCTGATAGCGGGTCGCCAATTCCCTGATAGAGCTTGTCAAGATCAGGTTCTAGGTGAGAGGACAGACGATCGTCAGCAAGCAAAATGCTATAAACAGTACCCAGCGACTGGGCGTCACCGAAACGCAGGCCGTCCCGGAGGAGGGGCAAAAGCACCGAATTTTCCGTTGATTGAAGCGTCCTTAACATCCCTGCTGCTTTTATGGCCACTTTCAGGTTGTTGTGCTGGATGGCAAATTCCAAATCCCGAATAATATTGGGACCGCGTACGTTCAAATCGGACAGGGCGTCAAGCGCAGCCAGTTGAACGGGTGGCTGCCCGCCCTTGAGCGAAATGCGCAGGGATTCCCGGACAGGAGGGGTGAGGACACCGATACTGACGATCGCTTCCAGTGCCGCGACCTCGACAGCGGTGTCCGGATCTTCCCGCAAACAGGAATCAAGGCTGGGAACCGCTGTTCTGGCTTCATTGCCCATGCCACCAAGTACCTGGCAGGCATATATTCGGTCACTGCGGCTGTTTGCCCGGAGTCGTCGGGTAAAATGTGCAACCGTCGTGACCCTCTCTGAACGGCTGGCAGAAGGAGGGGGCGCAGGGGGATTCGGCTCTTTCCTGACCCGGATCATCTCAAAGGGAGGAAGCGCAAGATCGCTTAGACTGATGTTTCTGTCCAGCGGTAGATAATCTGTCGCTTCAAAATGTATGTGGATATCATCGCCTTTCTTTTTCTGATGCAATCGGAGTATAAACTGGCCAACGCCGTCTGTTTGGGTGCTGGCAGGTCCCGCTACGGTCACCGTAGCGTAGCCGATGGGAGTTTTTGACCTTTTATCAACTACATAGCCGGAAAGCGGAAAATCCTGGCTTCGTACCGTCCCACCAGGAAAAAAAGAAAGGACCAAAATATAAGCAAATGATAAAAAAGGTTTCATTTGGTCTTGGTTAGGGGTATGATGCTGGCATCCTGCGGAAGCGAATAGGACTCATCAAACGGTTCATAACCGTCCTTGGTGACCCGCACGCGGATGTCATTAGTATCCAGAGAAAGATGAAAATTGCCATCGCCTTCAGAGAAATAATGCCTGTCCTTTCCAACAATCGTGATCTCTGCCCCGGGAATGCTTCTATGGGAGCCATTGTCGACGACCATGCCCGAAAAAGAATAGTGACACGTAGCCAGCGGGTGTGGTTCAGAAGGTATAATTGCGGGTTTGTTGCAAACAATGGGTATTAGGGCTGCTACGATGGCTGCTACTGCAGCGATCAGGGCCACCGTGATCGCCGGGTTCTTTTTTTGGGGGGTGGGGCGCATAGGAGCGGTAAGATTGGGTTCCCGTAAAAATAGGATTTTCAGGCCATATGTACGAGCTCACGCGAATCTATGTTGTTTCAAAAAGCCGGAACATATAAATGCCATTGCAGGTGGCAGCTGATCAGCGTGTTCCAACCCGACTGCCATTCACCCCACACGATTGCCTCCTTAATAGCCTTACCATGTTTCCTTTCCCGGTTCGGTGAAGAGTGGGTCGCCAAGGGCGTGTCACAAACCTGCCTCCTGTAATAATTAGGCAAAATTAAATAGAACTAGCTCGAGATTGACGTGTTTCATTTCATCACCTGGGTTTTTGAAAAAGAAAGAAAAGGAAGTGTCTTTTCGTTGAGTGACGAATTTGTAACATAGTCGATGCGCTTTTAGCGCCGCTACGGCTGTGTCGACCACTTCTGAGAATCTTTTAACATCCCTGTTGAATATAATTATGGCGACCTTTTCATCGCGCCAGTTTACATAATTATTCAAAAGTTGATCAACTGCAGATAATAAGTAAGCTTCTCCTTTCCAGAGTTTACATTCTGCGATGAAAATATTTTTACCTTCTTGGTCCACTATGAGAATGTCCGTTTTTCCAACTCTATTGAATACCTCGCCTTTCGCGGTATGTTGTTTTGATACAGAATTCAAGAAGGGCAAAAAATAGTCCCGATACCTCTCTTCATCGAATTTTTCATTCAGCTGTTTGAAGGCTTCCAGGTTTTTACCTAGCTTCAGCATGTGATCAATGATCTGGAAATATGCATTGTCGCTTAATGAAGAAATCGCTTCCTTGATAAATATTTGGTCAAGCGGCTTCCCGTTAAAATAGTTGGTTAACGTAAATTCGACCTCCTTTTCGACGTCGGAAATGTCGTATGCTCTGGCTGGATATACCGTTAGTCCTTTTTTTAGCTCAGATTCCTTTGGGGGATTGGCAGTTTTTACCGACGGAATGGTTTTCAGTAAAGTTGCGATAGCGCCATAGTCGGCGCCATCTTGAAGGAAGACTTTTAAATAAGGTTTATCAAATGTGGTCCTTCGTTCTAATTCAAATTTCTTTATCATAGTTGTAGGTTTAGTTAATGCCTCCAGTTTTTCTCTTAACAACTGTTCATATAAAATATAGCCTATGCCAGATGCGAGACTCTGTAGAATTGATTTTTCAAGAATGCCGCCGCCGATGGTATGCGCAATGTCCGCTGGATTTTGTCTAAATGTCTCGGAATATTCCTTCGCCGCCTGGTCGATAATAGCCTTGACTTTTGCGTCATGGCCCATCTTTAACCAATCGTAAGCGAAGCCTACATATTTATCGAAGCTGAAGAAGGGACCCATTTTAAAATCTCCACTTACCGTCACTTTGGAAGGGAGGGTGAATCGTTCCTTTATTCGGTCAATTACTTCCTGCAAGAAAAACTCTTTCTTTAGAAACGGCTGTGTCACTTGCAATTTTTCCTCCAGAGCTGCCGCTCGTTGGCTGAAAAGCTCATTCAGATTAGCCAGGTCACTTAGTTTTAGGTTTTCGTCTACCATGATACGTAATTCCGACAAAGGTAGAACCTATATGATGAATGAAAAACAAGGTAGCCAATGCCAAAAGTTCGCTTTCCTTTGCAACTCGGGATTGTCGATATGCGCTTTTACAGCAAATGGCATTCCTCCCTAAGTCGAGAAAACCATTCGATCTTCGGAGGCGTAATTCATTAGCCTTCAATAACTAAAGAGCAGATATAGCCGCGAGATCCGGCTATCGGAGGATTCCATTTAATTCGAGAATGCAGGAAATGGGAAATAGGAGAGGGGAAGCAAATTGGGTGTTTTTCCGGTTTTTTCGATCTCTGACATTCGCTACCTTTCCCGAATCACAAATAATTAACCCCGGTGAAAAAAATCAGGAGACGTTTGTCGAACAAGGATTCCGGATGGCATTGGAGGACCGCCGGCTGGGTTGGACTCGTTATCGCAGTGCTGATTGTCCCTTTTCTTATTTTTCAAACATTCAACGACGATGACTGGAACCGGCAAGTCCTGGCAAACTTTGGTTCTTTTTGGTCGCCGACCGTGGCGTTTGGCAACATGATCGTTGTCCTGTCGTTGACGCTTTACCTTCGCCGAGTTGAGCGAACAAGGAGCGAGACCCTGGAACGACCGGTCGTCTCGATCAGGCTGAAAGACGATGGCTCCCAATATCTGCTGAAGAATATCGGGAAGGGCGCCGCCATGGATATCTACTGCTATTGCATAAGCCGGCAAAGCCTGGAGGAAAAGCGGTTTGCCCAAAAAAGGATCTGCTACTCGCTGGAGAGTGGCGGACAGTTCGGCAGACCTTGGCTGAACAGCGAAGTCATCTTGGTGGAGTATGGCGACATATTTAATAAAAAATACTATTGCATGATGCAGGACGACCGCTTCTCCGAGTTTGATGAGAAGCTAAACCCGCTATTTAAACCCGGTGCCGCGGAAGTCGATAAATACATAAATCAATTCCGGGTGTACATCAAATGGGATAGGTCCGGTCCGACGTGGCCATAGCGTGATTGCTATGCCCAGTAGAGAAGCCTAATGTCAGTTCAACTGGCGCTTTCCTTGTAGTCATGGTGTTATTTCCTTGGTCAAACCGAAATCATTTCGTTTCAGAATCATTTTGTAAAACAAGCAGTCGTATCCGTCGCTAACGACTTGGGATTTGATTCTTTCAATTGCCTCCGGATCCGCTTTGTAGCCAAAAATGATTTCCGTCAGCCTTTTCTTGTCAAACTTAATTGCCCCGCGAAAAACGTTATGCATTCCCATTCCCTTGGCTATTCTAATTTCGGCCTCATATTGCCAATCGGCGGATTTGGTTCCAACTAAAAACTGAAGTAGTGAGTGACTATCCTTCCTTATTTCAATGAAATCGAAATGGGGAAATTTCGATGGATAGTGCACTTTTATTGGAACATTAAAGAACGGATCGTTCTCCGGCATTTCGAATTTCAAGCATACTCCACGGTGTTTATCGGCATAGTGTGACCACATCAACAGTGTATCGTCGTGCTCACTAAAACAACAGATCCCGATCCTCGAGGCAAACTGATCCGCCCGCAGTTGCATGTTCTCCTGCATCTTTCGAGGATTATTCGAGTAGAAGTTTACGACCTGTTCAACCGTCCTGCCTTGTCCTCTACCGGATGATACCATGTCCGTTCCAAATCGAGTTAGATCCTGGATCGAATACTCCGGAACAATTAGTGGAATATTGAGGTCGTAAGGGTCATTGAAAGCCGCCGGATCGGAGAACCAAAGATAATGGTCGTGCAAAGAGGCAACCAGGTTCTCGTTAATGGGAGAATATTTGAAAATATTCGAATCCCATTCCATATTGTACAGCTTAATTTTCATATTGGCTTAAAATTAGTCGCATTGTTCAAGGAGGTCACTTAAAGTTTCGGCCTTCGCACCGCTTTTCGTTGGGCTAGAGGTCCGGACAGGGTTTGCCCGGATCGTTAATGATGACTTGTTCTGCAGGGATCAGTTCCAACCAGTCAGCTATTTTGGGTGGTCGGATATCGGTAGGCGTATTATGAAAATACCGGATAACTTTATCGTTAGGATCCAATCCGGCACACCATACCTTGCCCGAATCGGTCAGTACAACAACAGTTCTCCGGTCATAATAAAGACCATTGACAAAAGAGTTAAAAACGTGAAAGATTTCGCCGCCGTCCTCATAGCTTTCTCTTTGCACGAGTTGAAAATTTTCAAAGAGGATAGGCAAATAGCGCCCACACATTCGCTCGAGTTCGTTCAGGTCTATTTCGGTGAGATAGCCGCTGTCGACGGCCGGATCGAATGTATGGAAATAGATGCCTGAGAAAATCACATTAGCTCCATGGAAATAGGTGCACTGATCTCCTTCCAGGATCTCAATTTGCCAGTTGTCATTCTGAAGGCGCCGCTGAAAAGTGATCTCACATAACTTACCATCTCCTGTGTAAACCTTGGCATAGGCAGAATGTGGGGTAAGGATGTTCGCCCGACCTTGTACAGATCCGCTCATAGAACCATCGTAGACTGATAGATTGAAAAAGAATGCCTCAGAAGAGACCCGAGAGATATGCAGCGTGGCGCTGCGGGTAGTACTTTTCGTCTTTTTTCCCCAGGTGCCCCACCAAAATATGCGCTCTTTTGGATCGAAGCCAGAATGCGCATACCGGAGGATATTCGTAAACCTCGATATCAGTTCGTCCCTCAGTTTTTGCTTTTGAGTAATCTTTGTCTCCTCATTGGCACTGTAAGTTGCCACTCTGCGTCCCCGGAGATCGAAGGGCAATTGCTCCGGTCCTCCATAACCGGTATTCTGCATGAGCACAATCCTATCCCATCCCAGAATGGCTGAGGCATAGCCTAATTCAAAAAGCACATTCGGATTCGGCGTAGGTCGGGCAGATTGCAAATTGTTGATAATCGAAACATCCGCGACAAATAGGTCTGATTTAGCGATTTTGGCGGTGATCGATTCGGCGATGGAAGGGCTGCCGGGGATTCCAAAGGTGTCCCGATCAACCACGGCATCCAAGGTAATGCGGTCGTCTCGTCCAATGGCCTTTACCGCTTTTTCCAAGGCAGTCAAAATAAAATTTCGATTGTACTTTGGATCCAGGTCAGACTGCCAGGAATAAAAAATGGTAAAGGGCAATTTCATATGAACTCGGTTGCTGCAAATATATAGTATGCGAAGGATGTCCGACCCAGAGGATTAAGACTGGTATGTCCCTGAAACCAATGTAGCCTAATTCTCTAAGAACAATATAATCTCAACCGTCCCCCTTCCCCCGTCCTCTCTGAGGAGGGGGGAAGGGGGGATAAGAGGGGGAGATGGGGGAAGGTGCCGGCTGTTTGTCGTTTAGGGAGCAGCCGGGGGAAATGCCGGAGTGAGGAAGGAAGATAGCCGGAGGGCGGATTAGGTAGACGGAGCAAGGAAGGTTGGTTATTCCGCATATACGGCTTAGGAGATTGGGACCGGGGGCTTTAAGGGCCCGGTCCCGCAGCGTTATTTACTTCTTTATAATGTCACATCTGGCTTCCTTATCTCTAAAAAGTGGTATTGCTCCTATCTAAAACCTCTAAGAATATTCTATTCACAACCGTCCCCCGCTTCCCCCGTCCTCATTGAGGAGGGGGAAGTGGGGGACAAGAGGGGGAGATGGGGGAAGGTGCAGGCTGTTTGTTGTTTACGGTAGCAGCTGGGAAGCATGCCGGAGTGAAAGAGGAAGATGGCAGTAGAGCGGATAGGGTAAACAAAGCGAGGAAAGTTGATCGCAAGATCACTATAAATCAGGCACATACAATTTAGGAGTTTGGGACAGGGGGGCTCAAGGCCCCCTGTCCCGCGACATTCACGGAAGGTAAAGGCTTCCTTGGCACGAGTTTTCCTTAACTGATCGCATGAAAGAGGAAATGGATATCGGCGGTAACAAGGCATGGATCCTGATTGAACCGCATTCGCTTGAGGATCAGAAGGAAGGCCAGCCGGGGGAGTACTTTACTGCCAGCTACAGCTTCGAAGAGCAAGCGGAGGGACCGGCCGTTGTCTTGTTCCTGCAGGACGATCTCACGCCCAAACGCTTTGAATCACCTGTGCAAGCACTGGAGTACGCGAGCGAAAAGCTATTGGGACGGGTCCGGACGTGAAAGGACCCCGTACGGAGAGGTGTCATGCCCATCCTCCCGGTCACCAACTGATTTTCCAATTTTTTGTCCTATTTCGCAACGGGTTGCAACGTTATCCACCTGCTGTGAAAAACTAGCATTTCCATGGTTTTCCACCTTTTGCGATATTGGTCCTAAATCGTACCCGATCAGATACAAAAAAAGAGAGCGATTCGGGGGATGAAGCGGGACATCGGTTTGGACCGTTGCCCCTATAGCGTAATTCCTAAAGTTACTCCCTTTTTTTTCGTAGGCCACCCACTACTAGGGTAGCGGTGGCTTCACTATTTTCGGACCGGGCCAAGCGATCTCCAACTACTGCGGCATGTCCGGAATCGCCAGTGGTAAATTGACTTAAACACCTCCCCTCCCAACGACAACTCCAAAACTCTGAGAACAATCTATTCTCAACCGTCCCCTATTCTCCCACCTCCTTTAGGAGGGGGTGGGGAAGGTAAAAATCCCTTCCCGTCCCTATATTTGCCTTCCCCTCGGCGAATCACCGGGGGTGACAACGACATGAAGCAATACATCGGGCATCTTTCCCTCCTCGTACGCGACTACGACGAAGCGATCCGCTTCTATACCGAGAAACTAAACTTCCAGGTCCGAGAAGACAAACCGCTGACTCCGGACAAGCGATGGGTCGTGATCGCGCCAGAAGGGGCAGTCGAGTGCAGCCTTTTGCTCGCCAAAGCCACGGGCGAGGAGCAAGCCTCCTGTATCGGCCGGCAGGCCGGTGGTCGCGTCTTTCTCTTTCTTTTCACAGATGATTTTTGGCGGGATTACTATCAGCTACAAGAAAGACAGATAGAATTCGTCCGTCCCCCGAAACGGGAAAGCTATGGTTGGGTAGCGGTATTCGAGGATCTTTACGGCAATCGATGGGACCTGCTCGAACGACCTTTATAGAATAGCCTTCATCGTTGACAGGCATCAGTGCGATGCCTTCACTCTGAACAATAAATCAAAAAGCCTCTAAGAATATTGAATTCACAACCGTCCCCCGCTTCCCCCATCCTCTTTGAGGAGGGGGAAGGGGGGGATAAGAGGGGGAGATGGGGGAAGGTGCCGGCAGTTTGTTGTTTAGGGGGTAGACTGGGGGAAATGTTGAAGGGAAAAGGGGAAGATGGCTGGGGGCGGACTTAAGTATATCCTTTAGGAGAATGGGACCGGGGGCTTTAAGGCCCCCGGTCCCGCAGCTACCTTTAAAAATTCCTTAAAATTCTTTGGATGCCGGGTCTTTGTTGCGTGTTATAGGCTCAAACCGGGACTTTTCGCCATGGAACGAATCAAATACCTCCTCCTCCGCTTCCTCCGGGAAGAAGCTACGCCGGCCGAACAGGCTGAGTTGGAGGCGTGGGCGGCAGAGGGTCCGGCCAACCGGGAGTTGATGCAGGACCTGCAGGATCCAGCGCTGATGGCGGAGGCCCTGGCGAAACTCGACCAGCTGCACCGGCAGGAGGCCTGGGCCAGAGTGGAACGACACGCGCTGGAAGCGCGTGAAAAGACATTAGATTCCGTGGAGTCGTATGCAGCGGAGCATCGCCGGCGAATTCTCCGATGGTCCGTGGCGGCCGCGGTTGTCCTTCTGGTTGCTGGGTCGGCGGTATGGCTACAAGAAACCCGGAAAAACCAAAAACCGGCTGTAGCTATTGCAAGTACGCCGGTTCATGACGCCCTGCCCGGGGGGAATAAAGCGATCCTGACCTTGTCCGGCGGCCGGCAAGTGATCCTGGACAGCGCTACGGAAGATACCGTGCTGACCGAAGGAGCGGCCATCGTCGCAGGGGCCAAAGGAAAACTGGCCTATAATCCCGGCAACCAGGCAGACGCCCCGCTGGTCTACAATACATTAACTACCCCCCGCGGCGGGCAGTATCAACTGACGCTGCCTGACGGCAGCAGGGTCTGGCTGAACGCCGAGTCCAGCATCACGTACCCAACGGCATTTACCGGTAAGGACCGCAAAGTACAGGTCACCGGCGAGGCCTATTTCGAAATAGCGAAAAATGCGCACGAGCCTTTTTCCGTGGAAGAAAAGGGCATGACGATCGCGGTACTCGGCACCAGCTTCAACGTAAACGGGTATGAGGATGAAGCGTTTAGCAAAACGACCCTGGTAGATGGGAGAGTTAAAGTCGACTACGAAAAAGTAGGGGCGCTGCTCGGGCCGGGGACGCAGGCTGAGGTGTACCGGGGACCGAATCCGGATAACCAGACACCCGCGATCAAGGTAGGACCGGCGAACGTAGAGCAGGCCCTGGCCTGGAAAAACGGCTTGTTCGCTTTCTCGGACGCCGACCTGCCTACCGTCATGCGCCAACTATCGCGCTGGTACAACGTAGACGTCAAATACGAAGGAGAAATATCCAAAGACAAATATCAATTCAACGGAAAGATCGGCAAAACCCTAACCCTGGACCAGGTCCTGAAGATCCTGACCAAAACCCAGGTGCATTACAATATCGATGGAAACCAACTGACCATCCGGCCCTAAAAAGTAAAGAAGAAAAGAACCTTCCTAATAGTCAAACCTTCCTAAGGACAGGGCATTACCTAAAATGAAAAACCGGGTGTAAGATTGGAGTCCTTCCCCGGCTTTCGTCCAGGTTAACCCTCATATACAATTTCAGTAGACTGCAATGAACTTTAACCCAAACAAAGCAAAAGTATGCTATTAAAAGCATTTTGCCATCCGCCTTGTCATGCTAAAAAACAAGGGTCGGAGGGCACCACCAAAACACTGGCCCCGAGACGAAGTCTCGAAAAATTGTTGTTAACGATGAAGTTGACGGGATTTTTACTATTTGCCGCGGCCTTACACGTGAGCGCTGGTACGCGGGCTCAAACGGTGACCTATTCGGCAAAGACCGCGCCGCTGGTAAGCGTTTTTGCCGCCATCGAGCAGCAGACCGGATACGTCTTCTTTTACAACTCCCGAGACCTCCAGGGAACTTCGCCCGTTACCGTCAGGCTGGAACAAGTTCCCTTGAAGGAAGCCCTGGATCAGATCCTGGCTACGCAACCGGTCACGTTCGAGATCCAGGGCAACACCATCGCGATTACGCGAAAGCCTACTGTTGTTGGTGTTAACACCAACAAGGAACTTCCCCCGGGCGATATCCACGGCCGCGTGGTGGACTCGACAGGAGCGCCACTCGAAGGTGCATCAGTAACAATTAAAGGCAGTAAAGGAAAAGGTACGACTACAAATGCCAAAGGTGAGTTTGTTCTGAAGAACGTTCCCCCTGGCGTTGTATTAATTTTCAGTCATATAGGTTTTCAGCGGGAAGAAGTGACTATCGGTGAGAAGAAGACTCTTACCATTCAGCTCAAGCAATCGTCGGTATCGTTGGATAATGTTACGGTAGAGTATTCCAACGGATATCAAACTATACAGCCTGAAAGAGCTACGGGCTCTTTCGTTCAGGTGAATAACGACTTATATAATCGGCGGGTTTCAACAGATGTCTTGACAAAGCTGGATGGAGTCACCAGTGGAGTATTTTTTAACAATTCAGGAAGCTATCTCAATTCCACTTATGGCTTGCCAAATGTTGCAGCAAATTCAAACGATAAATTGGGGATCGTCATTCGCGGACAAAGCACGCTTTCATCGAATGTCAGTAAAGACCCCTTGATCATAGTAGACAATTTTCCGTATGAGGGGGACATTAACAATTTAACGCCAGAAATGGTGGAATCTGTTACTGTGTTGAAAGACGCTGCGGCATCCTCCATTTGGGGGGCAAGGGCGGGCAATGGTGTGATCGTCATAACTACTAAGAAGGGGCATAGAGGACAGGGCATGAAGGTGGACTTTAACATCAATGCGACTATGGGGAACCGTCCTGATTTGTATTATTCCAAACAGTTTCTGGACGCGTCTGATTTTATAGGTGTCGAAGATACGCTGTTTACTGATGGATATTTCAATTCCTATCTGACGAGGTCTTCCAAGCCTGCGATTTCGGAAGTAGTTCAAACGCTTGTCGACGAGCAAGCAGGATTGATATCGCAGGCGCAAGAAACTTCAACGATCAATGGGCTTCGTGGTTTGGATGTCAGAAGTGATTATGAGAAGTATATTTATCAAAAGTCACTAGATCAACAGTACGGAATTACTTTGCATGGAGGTACGAACAACCTCGCATATTCATTGTCGGCAGGTTTTGACGGGGTCAAGACCAACCTACAGCGAAATGGATATCAACGATTGGTCATTAATTCGTTCAATACCTATTCGCCTATAAAGAATCTTGAAATAACAGGCCGCGTTACATTTACCGACGTTGATATGCAGAATAATAATTCTTTTGGCTGGGGAACGGCGGGCCTGACGACTGGAGGTGTTTACAATTCGAATCTGCTGCCCTATACCCAGTTAGCTAATTCAGCAGGACAGCCATTGGCGATAACTCATGTCTATGCTGACACCTATCTAGATAGCGTGCAGAAGCTAGGCTTTTTGAATTGGCAATATTCCCCTTTATGGGAACTGCAAAATGCGGATAACACATCTAACCGCAAGGACTTTGTTCTTCAGGCAGGGGTAAAATACCGTTTTTTCAAAGGGCTTACAGCTGAGGTGCAATATGAGAATGAGAACCAGGCGAACAATGGCACGAATTATGAGAATCCCGAGACATACGCCGTCAGGAACCTTGTGAATGAGTATTCTCAGTATAGCCCCTCTTCCGGCATTACATATGACTTCCCTGAAGGCGGCATTTTGAATATTGCGTCCAATACGCTGAACTCGAATAATGCGAGGGCTCAGCTCGGGTATAATGCCTGGATTCACACAAGAAGCGTTATTTCAGTGTTAGCCGGAGCTGAGTTGAGGGATGTCACGACAAGTCAATACTTGTATACATCGTACGGCTATAACAATGACTATGGCACGGCTGTCACAAATCTTAATTATAGCACCTCTTTTCATACGAACCCGTCCGGTGTCTCGCAGATTCCGGCGCCGGCTGGGGGCATAAGCACAACCACCAATCGATATATATCGTATTATTCAAATATCGGCTACACCCTTGACAATAAGTATACAGCTTCCATAAGTGGTCGGGAAGATGGGGCGAATATATTTGGCGTAAATACCAATAAGAAAATTACTCCGCTTTGGTCGGCAGGGTTGGCGTGGAATATAGGGCGGGAGGGTTTTTATAAGGTTGCTTTTCTTCCGAGCTTGAATTTGAGGGGAAGTTATGGCTATAGCGGGAATGTCTATAACGGTGTATCTCTTTTGACGGCTAATTTCTACACGAATTCGCTAACGGGATTGCAACAGGCGCTTGTTACAAATCCGCCTAATCCGGATTTGACCTGGGAGAGAGTAAAGAATGTGAATCTAGGAGTCGACTTTGGCATTCCGAAGAATGTCGTCAGCGGCACTCTGGAGTATTTTGTAAAAGATGGAGAGGACCTGATAGAGAACGAACCTCTTGCGCCATCTAGCGGATTTCTGTCATTTAATGGCAATGCAGCATCCACGCAAACAAGGGGGGTGGACCTCACGGTAAATACCAAGAACATCAATCGTAGGTTTAAATGGTATACGACTTTCCTATTTAGTGAACTGCATAGTAAGGTGAAAAAATATGATGTACCGCAAACCGCGTCGAGCATTGACGGGAATTCTGTCGCGCTCCTTGGAAAACCTATTTCCGGAATATATAGTTATAAATGGGCGGGGCTGGATCCTACCGATGGAGATCCCCAAGGTTATCTCGCTGGGAAGGTAAGTAAGGACTATCAGGACATAATCAACAATTATAGCCCGGATAGCTTGGAATTTGGCGGGTCATCTGTGCCGACCTGGTTTGGTTCGCTGCGGAATACCTTTTCCTATCAGGGTGTAAGCATTTCGTTTAATATAATTTACAAAATGGGGTACGTTTTTAGAAACCCGTCTACCAGTCTAAGCTATAGCGATATTATTTCTAATCCCAACGTGGACTACACGAGGAGGTGGCAGCAACCCGGCGATGAAAAGAAGACGTACGTTCCTTCAATTGTATACCCGAGCAATAATTTAAGGACGAGCTTTTACGAGTATTCGAGCGTGCTCGTCCAGAATGCGGATAATGTCCGGCTACAGGATATCACGCTGAGTTATTCTTTTGACCAAACCAAATTGAATCTGAAGCCATTAACGCATTTAGAGGTATATTTTTACGCGAATAATATGGGTGTTTTATGGAAGAGCAATAAAGTGGGAATTGATCCGGACTTTGTCAGCGGCCTCCCTAGTCCCAAAACATTTTCAGTGGGAATTAGGGGGAATCTTTAAGTACCCAATTTATAAAAGCAATTAATATCGACAAAATGAAGCTCATCAAAATATATAAGTTAGGCTGCTTGTTTTTCCTGGCAGCAATTTTGGCAGGTGGTTCCTGTAACAAACGCGATCAGTATTTGGACGTTAAAAGCAGTAATACGGAAGTCGTGCCTAGTTCCGTATCCGACTATCAGGCCATATTGGACTATGCGAATGTGATGAATGCATCTTACCCCTTGGCTGGTTTATTGGGGTGTGACAATTATTATTTACCGGTCACGACCTATAATTCCTTAACGGCGCCTCAAAATACGGCATACATCTGGGCTTCGGATATTTGGCAGGGTATGGGTTCGGGGGATTGGAATGCGGCCTATCAGACGATCGAATATGCGAATATATGTCTGGATGGCCTAAATTCTCTGACAGGAGATACTGCTTCCAGTTCAAGCTATAATAATGTAAAGGGGTCCGCCTTGTTTTTTCGGGCATTTGCCTTTTATAATCTGGCGACCATTTTTTGCAAGCCTTATATTTCAAGCTCGGCAAGCACTGATCTGGGTATTGTATTGCGCGTTTCTTCAGATGCAAACGTGAAGTATCCCCGGAGCACGGTGTCAGAGACTTATAATCAGATAATAAATGATTTGAAGGCTTCGATTCCACTTCTGCCTGCCACCCCGGTGAATGTAACCCGTCCATGTGTAGGGGCCGCGAATGCATTGTTGGCTAAAGTCTATCTTGACATGGCGGATTATTCCGATGCGTTGACTTATTCTTCGGATGTCATTGCAAGCAACGGAGACTTGCTTGACTTCAATAACTCTACACTTGTAAATCCTGCATCAGGTGTGTCGTTCCCCTCAGTGCCCAATCAGAATCCTGAAATTATTTTTTTCGCTGAATCTATTGGTTATGGGACGCTTTGGCCTTATGGTTCTGGAATCGTAGATAGTAATTTGTATAATAGTTATACTCCAAATGACTTACGTCAGGCGGCTTTTTATTTATTGAATGGAAGCCAGGCAACATTTATCGGATCATATGATTCCTATGGATTTTATAATTTTTCCGGTATTGCTTCGAATGAGGTGTACCTTATCCAGGCAGAGTGTAATGCGCGTCTGGGAAATACTTCGGCTGCAATGACGGGGCTGAATTTACTTTTATCAAAGCGCTTTATTACCGGAACGTATCAGCAGCTGAGCGCGCCGAGCGCCGACAGTGCGTTAACTTTGATCTTGCACGAAAGAAGGAAGGAACTTCCGTTCACTGCTAATATCAGATGGCAGGATTTGCGCCGATTAAACCTTACAAGCCAATATGAAACTACCTTGACGAGAAATGAAAATGGACAAGTATATACTTTGGCGCCAAACGACCCGAAGTATGTTTATCCTATTCCAGACGATGAGATTCAGCTGACTGGAATCCAGCAAAATTCAAGGTAAGTTTCAAACATCACACTATGATAAAAGACAGATCGTTCAAAATCGTTCTAGCTATTTTTTGTTTGCCGTTTTTATTTTCTGAAGTAGTTGCCGGGAATAAGCCCCCAGGATATGAGGCGGAAGTTCAACTTCAGTTTGATGCTCGATATGCGGGAGATACCATCTATGCGGAATTATATCCAAAGTTGATCGGAGAAGGAGATTGGAACCTGGAGCAGTCGTTATTGCATACTTCTTATCAGTTTGTGCTGGATGGTCAGGGTCGGGCAAAAATGAAAATTTCTATGCCAAAACAATTCGCCTATCTCTCGCTGGCGAGGGACATTGACGGGAAATTTGGCGGTAAGAATCCGTTGATTGACTTCTATTTATTGGAATCTGGGGATAGTATTGCTGTAAATGTATCGTCGGACAGCATTTATAGCCCAAGGTTTTATTCAGAAGATCCGCGAGTAAAGCCAAAATACAGGCTTGACTTTGCCGGTACGGGCGCCGAAAAGTTCCAATTTTTTTATGAATGGAGACATCCGGTAGGCGGTAAGCATCGGACCGGCGAATCCGTAGCTTTCGTTCCTGTGTTTGACAGCCTGGGCAGATATAATGAAGGGAATCATTTATTCCACGATTTTTTGGCTGATTCGACGAGGCTGGAACATTTGATGGCGGATATGGATGCTGAGTCCAGGGAGATATGCAGGGCTGACCTGGTAGGGGAGTATTTTCGCTTTTTAGGAAGAAATGAATCGACGGCAAAACACAATTATCCGCAGGTTGATTTTGCCTATGATGAGTTTAGAAATGAGCTTTGGAAGAGGGGTGGTACGCTGTCGGAAAATGCTAAAGTACAATCAAAGTATTATTCAGATGGAGTATATGAATTGGAGCGAACGGCCTTTATGCTGAAAAATAGGGATTTAAATTCAGGATTTTATGCCGAACTGAGGGATGGCTATTCCGGGATGCTAAGAGACCATCTGCTCACATTGTTTTTTTCGCAGTCCATTGACAATATGGGGAATATTGGGCAGATGGTCCATAATGCACAATCTGTGATGGAAAGTGAGAGGCTGAAGAGAATTATCTTAAAATGTACTAACAAATTACCTGGGATACCGGCGTTTAATTTCTCCCTTCCGAATATGGATGGGAAAATGGTTTCTTTGGAAAAGCTTAAAGGGAAGTATGTATTTATCGATTTTTACTTTACCGGCTGTTCAGATTGCAGCTATTTTTATACACACACACTGAGGCCGATTGAGGAGAAGTATAAAGGTGACAAGCGGGTTTGCTTTATTTCTATTTCTATTGACGCAAATAAGAAAGAATGGTTGTCATCGTTAACGTCGGGGCGGTATAGTACTACCGGACAGGCCAATGTATTAAACTTGTATACGGGGGGAAAGGGAATTAATAGTCCCTTGATAAAGAATTACGACGTGTTTGCCTATCCAGAACATATGTTCATTGACCCGGAGGGGAAGATCGTGGAGTTTGATAAGGATCAATTCCGACAAAATAATGAGCTGGAGAAGTTGATTTCGGCGGCGGTAAGAGGGTCAAAGGTCTATTTAAATTCTGGGGGCCTTTGAGAAAATATTTAGATTGTCTAAGAAAGTAAAAGCAATGGGTTGGAAGGGCAGACATCAGCCCATTGCTTTTGTTATCGCGCGATTTAGTGGCCTAGTTATATTGCACTGTTAAGATTATTTGGTTCGTGCTACTTGTTTCGGGCATTGGGAAAATAAAGGTCTGCATCGGTTAAGGAGTAGTTGGGGTGTTTCGAGAGGCAGTATAACCGCTTGCTAACCCCCGCTTGTGAAGGCGCCAGGCGTTTTATCAACAATATTTTGGTCATTTGACTGAACAAGGGTTAGAGTGATTGCATTGTCGGGGTACACGAACCTGCAGGTGCCGTTAAATCCGACACAGCGATAACCGGGCTTCCAGAGCGAGACGCTATAAGTGCCATTGGAGTTTTCGCTATGAATGGCATAAGTCCTTCCGGTGAATTTGACAGTGTGCTTTATGGTGAATGCGGAGCCAATGCCGATAATTACTGCGAGGGCTAGAAAGCCCAACCTGATTCTTTTCATTATTTAAAGTTTAAACGGTGAACAAAGGGTTGCCCCGAGTTGTAAGAAATGTCCGATCTAGTTTTGTAAAACTCCTGGCGATTTTGAGAGGATAGTCATGTCGTCTGTCTGAATAAGGGTAAGGGTAGTGCCACCATCTGGGTACACGAGTTTGCATGTTTTGGCAGTGCCGCTACAACGATAGCTGGTTTTCCAAAGCGAAACACTATAGGTTCCGTTGGAATTTTCACTTTTAATGGCATAGGTTCTGCCGGTGAATTGGGCAGTGTGTTTTACCGTAAAGGCAGAGCCTGTGCCGATTATGGCTGCGAGAGCTATGAAACCCAATTGTGTCTTTTTCATTGTTTTTATTTTGAATGATAGGAATGAATGATGCGTGACATTATTAGCACCTGATTTCGCTGAGAACGGTCGCCGAAGGCTTATTGTTGCAAATTTCCTTTAATTATACCGCTGATGTTCGGGTCGGTGGACTGAATTATTGAAAGTGTGGCGCCGCCGTCCGCGTATATGAATTTGCAAGTATTGCTTGCGCCTATGCAGTGGTGTGAAAAGTCAAATCCTCCGGACAGCGTCGCCAAAAAAAGGCCTTTGGAACCCTTACTGGACCTAGATGTATGATTGATGGCTGTCTGACTACGGAAAGTGGCTGTCTGACAGGAAAAATCTCGATTTCAGACGATGACATCAATAAGTGGAAGGCCAAAGTGCGAAAAGGTTTGGAATACGATAGCACAAGTTGTCTATATCGACCTACTATATTTGACCTGACAACTTTTGGAGAGAGCTGGGCGTTCGAGAAGAGCGTGTCCGTTTCGATCAGATTTGGGCCTGGAAACAGCAAAGGTGTGGCGAACGACTTGTTGGTCGGTCAAAAGCCTTCGAGGAAAATGGGCTAAAATTAGGATAAATGGCTTGTCCATTTGTTTTAATCATTTTAGTATGAGATATAGAATTCTTTTTACCTGTCTTTTAATGCAACTTTCGATGCTATGCTATGGCCAGGACCCCATACACTGGCGCTTCAATACTGAAAATACCAGTTACGGGAAAGAAATCCGCATCACTGCTGTAATCGACTCCGGATGGCATATCTACGCCATGACCCAGCCCCCGGAAGCTATTTCCGTACCGACCCAGATTCAGTTTCAACCGAGCCCCCTGTTCCGGTTCACAGGCGCGCTTAAAGAGACGGGTCACAAAGAGACCTATACTTACAAAACAGTCGGCATCACCCAGTATCAGTATCGCGACAGCGTTGCCTATATTCGTCCCTTTCGCTTACGGGGACAGGCCAAAAGTAGCATTAGCGGTACCATCACTTACCAGGCCTGCACCGACGAACAATGCTTGCCTCCCAAAACCGTCTCCTTCAGCATCCCCCTCCCTTAACTCTAAGCTTATGCGACGATTTTTCCCGATCCTCCGCGCCCTAGTCTGCTTGCCGGGGTTCTTGGTTGTACTTAGCATCGCCACCCGGGGCCAGGTTCGTCTCGGTCGCCATGTTGTGCGGAAACCACCCATCACTTACCCTTCCTTTTCGGTTTACACCCCCCATCAGCGTCTACATTGGCTGGTCCGGCCTTGATCACAGCGGTTTTCTTTTCTCATAAAATTGAGTCCCGTTCTCGTAAAAGGATCGCCTGACCCCATGGTTATCTTCGCCGAGGTAAAACAAACGGCTGTACTACTAAAACAATTACTTCCCCACTTAGAAGAGCAGCCTCGACATTAATTGTATCGACTATGCACTACGGCGTCATCGCTATCGGTTCACGAGGGGATGTCCAACCCTTCGTCGCACTTGCCCTCGGTCTGAAGGGGAAAGGTCATCGCGTGACACTGATGGCGCACGAGAATTTCAAATCGTTCGTCGAAGCCTATCATGTCGACTTTCATCCCTTAGCCGGCAATACGGAGGAAATGCTGCAGGCGCCCGGGGGTCTCCGCCTTCTACAGTCAGGTAATACATTCAGGCTGCTGCGATATATTCACAAGCGCGCCGAAAAGCTGCAGGACCGGGTCAACCAGGATCTATGGGAAGGCTGCCTGAGGGCAGAGGTCCTGGTGACCGGCGCACTCGGCATCCATTGGGTAAGTTCTATCGCGGAAAAAATGGGCAAGCGGTGGGCGATCATTCAACTCAGCTTCCCGACAAATGCTACCCGGGAGTTTCCTTTCGCCGGTTTTGACTTTCTTCGATTCCCGGCCTACAACAGGGCTACCTTCTGGCTCTTTCGGTCGTTTTTTTGGGGTAGAGTGAGGACCGCCGTCAATGATCACCGGAGATCTCTGGGTTTGCCGGCGTTAAAGCAGTCCATTTTTGACAAGGCCGAATCGGACCAGATCCTGACCTGCTACGCGGTTAGCCCGGCGCTCCTCAAGCGTCCTTCCGACTGGGAAACTCACATAAAAGTAACCGGATTTTTGATCCTTCCAAACCAGTCAAACGGTCTATCAGAAAACGTTCCGAGGGAATGGATAGAATGGTTGCACAGGGGCGAAAAACCGGTCTACATCGGATTCGGCAGCATGCCCATACCAGATCCGGCACTCTTTACCAGAATCTTGCGGGAACTGCTCACCCGCACGAGCTACCGGTTCATCTTTTGCCAAGGATGGTCGGCTTTGCCCGATCTTCCACAAGATTCCCGCTTGCTCGTCATCCCCTCCATCCCCCACGAGTGGCTTTTTCCGCAGTGCCAGGCAGCGATCATCCACGGCGGGGTAGGGACCCTCGCTGCAGCGCTAAGAGCGGGAGTGCCGACAGTCGTCCTATCCATCTTCGGGGATCAGCACTGGTGGGGCAAGTTGATCCGGAAAAGGAGGCTGGGTTGTCACATCCCTTTCAAGCGGCTCACTACAGAAAAACTGGTGGCGGCCATTCAGAATGTCTTGGCCCCGGAGATCGCCCAAAACCTGGCGAGGCTCGCTGAAGAGCTGAATGGCGAAGATGGGCTTCGAAATGCCGTTGAGAGGCTTGGGGAGTATTTTTTGGAAGGGGAGGACGGGTGAGGGGTGGGCTGGTTGGCAGTGAGGTAGGGCTGCTGGGGGCAAGACGGTCCTGGGTGGCCTGGGCGAGAATGGGTATCCCGAACTGGCTTATGGACATCCTGATTCGCCCCACATCCCCCCGGGCCTCGACCGCTTCACCGCTCCCCCTACGGCTGGATCCGCTCCGGCTGGAAACACGTGATTCAGGTAATAGAATAAACTACCAAAATATGTATGGTAGTATTCGGAGCCACAATGACTTTATCGACTCACTGACTGATTTTCAGGCGAATACTAAAAATATTAGCTTAGCTTTCAGGATTTTGTACCTTTATGGGAAACCCATTTTATGAGGATATTGATCAACGATGTGGAAGAATCGAGGGAAAGCTACATCAACATATATCAATCCGTAGGCTATGAGCCCAACGAACTGATCTTTCGAAACGGCTTCGAGGAAACTCGGGCATTCCTCCTCCATCTGGAAAAAAATAAGTTACACATTGACCTAATTGTCACCAATAAAGATGAAGACACCGACCGGAAGGGCATACTTGGGGCAGAAAATCTCCTTTTTTTAAAGCATCGCATTCCATCTTCTTATTCTAAAGGGAATTTTCAGATTGCGGCTATACCAATAATCCTCTATTCTTCCGTCGAGACAAAGACGTGGGGAAATATAGGCTACGACGCTGTGGTGCAAAAGAACACTGAGGGGGAACACGGGTATTTTGTTCTTCAATCCGAAAAAGTGATCAAGAATTGGCGCTGCCGAGTACTGGAAGATCTGGATGCTTTGGAATTGAAGCCTTCGGATTTGCGGCATTTCCCTTTTAGCAACCAGGCAAGGAATTATTTTGCACGGATAAGGCCGAAAGCAGAATACTACTTTACGGAGCAAACGGAAGTGTTGTCCTTGGAGTATATTAAATCCCCGCGTGTTTTGGAATACGATTGGATACAAATGAACCTGGCGGGAATAGAGCAACCATACGAGCAATTTCTTCATACATTAAAGCACCATATAAAATACGGCAAAAAGGTAAATGAACGGACCGTTTGGCATGAACTTTTTAAAAAATATGATAAACTCTTGCTCCGAGACGTGTATGAGGATTACTTGTACGAAAGGAATCTAAGAGAGGCAAGCGTAAGGGAAAGCCAGGAATGCGATTTCATTCTGACGACCGAATTTCCGGATTATCAGGCCACGACATTTCTGGAGGTGAAGCGGGAGGACAAGCGCTATTATGTCAAGGAAGGTCGCAAGCGGCCGCGGTTTTCAAGCAAATTCTATGATGATGTCGAACAGATTTGGCGGTATTACAAATACACGATTGATCCCTTGTATCAGGCGGAGCTGGCCGAAAAAATAGGCTATGCTGCGAAGAAGTTCGACTTTGTGCTGCTTGCTGGTAGGAGAGAGGAAAAGGAAGAAATGAAGGATATGTTCGCATCTGATTTAAATGATCATTATCGCGGAATTAAAGTCCAGTCCTTTGAAGATTTCGCAGATACCTATGTAAATTATATGGAGAAGTTTTCTCGTCTGGCAGTATAGTGCTGCCCGATGTGCTTCGTTGAAACCCCGTTTGAGGGGTGGGGCGCTGGATAGGTTCAAAAAACATAGTACGGATTACCAAACAAATAATATTATGGGACAATCGGACGGACGCAAAAGCGTCATTTCCGGTGCCCGTGGAGCGCTTGATAAGGGCCACCACCCCTTTGACGACATTCATCGAATCCCCACGCGGAACAGAAACCTATTCTGGCGGCTGGCGGTCGTTTTTACCCCGCCACCACCAGGGCTAACGCGCTTGTATACAGAAGCATATCAAAAGTCAAATGCGTTTCTCTTCTTAACCCTGACGACGGTTTCACCAATTTTGGATTCACGATTAAAAATTTCAATCGTGTAGTCCCCATTTTGAAATGGACTGTTCTGTTTCAACGCGAATTGGAGTGTTTGTTTTGCGTTTCCATCGATTTCGATAGGCAATTTAGCGGTATACGGCAAATCGTGATTGTCTCTCGTTGTGAAAGTGCCACTGCCCCACGCAGGGGTCGAGATGGTCACGCCATCGGGCGGCGTAATCCGAACAAATAGGTCGGTTTGGCACTTAGACGAATAATTGTTTTTTACGTCGAAAGAAAAAAGTATGCTGTAGGTTTTTTTTTCGAGTTGCGCCGGTTGCCCTGTACCGGATTTAAGATCCTGTACGGTAGAGGCTTTTATATTGTCGGCAATGAGCAGTGGAGGCGCTGACTTTGTAAGTATGGATTGCCGGTTTGTGTTTGTTATATTCAAAACCCACGATTTTTGATCAGCAAGTTTATTAGAGCTATTTTTTAGCAAAACTGCATAATATGACGTACTGTCTTTCAATTTTGAATTCTCGGCATATAATTTTAATAGATCTTTATTTAACGAATCGTTGCGAATCGCCAGGTTTCGGCTGCCTGCGATCAGATCTTTTTGTCGGCTCAATAGGGCCACCACGCCAACGATTAGGCAAATAAGGGTTATGCCAAAAAAGAATCTATTCAGAAGTGAATTCTTTGAAATAATGGCGTCAAGCTGTTTGTCTATGTCGTTAGACTTTGTATCGTTATCCATTGTCTGGTTTGTTTAGAAAGTCCCTGACCATTTTTAGACAATCATTCCAAAATTTAAGAATTCGGTAACAAGACATGGTTATCAGGCCTGTGGGCGCCAACATGGCAAGAGCTGTCTTGACATTTTTTGAATCGCCGATCAAAATATAAAATCCATAAAATAAAGCTGCTAATGACAATATCGTAGCACCCAAATAAAAGTATCGCTCCGGTTTAAAAAGCTTAAGCATGAACTCGATATACTCTCGAGGGTCCTTGTATTTCTTTGGCAGAGTCATAAAATGGAGCGTTAAGGTGGAGGGAAATTAAACAAATTCAGAATCAAAAAAAAGGGTTAAAACACCTTTTCTGAGTCCGACCAAACCTTGTATAACCGGGCATAGCATTGGAAAACGCGATGTTAGAGCCATTCATGTATGCGCTACATGCTGTAGAAAAAAGCCCTTTTATTTGGACGATCTCCCGCCTCATCTGTTCTTTGCAGGCCAAGGGCAACCGCAGTGCCGCTTTGCTCTCAGGCGTACAGTCCGAACTCAGCGATATTGAGCTGGATATCCGGTGGGCGATAAAGGGAATACCAAAAAAAGAGGCGGAGTCCCGCTTTGCCGAGGCCAAACGGCACATCACCGAAGACATCAGCAGCATCCTGGACAAGTTGTCATCACCGGCACGGTTGTAACAAGCAAATTCTTATAAAAGTGACAAGTCACCTATACAGCGGAGCTAGGCATTTATCCGTGTATACACGTGTACACCATCGCCGGCTTGGAGGACGGGGGAAATGGGGGACGGTTGTGGCTACATTATTCCCAAAGGAATGGACGTTGCAGATAGAGGAATATCAAATGTCCGCCGTTGCGGGTAATAAATTCAGTTTAGTCGTCTTCTAGCTTATATTTATCTCTTAAGAGTCGGAATTCGGCTATGGCAACCTTACCGAAGGCAATAAACTTGTCCAGAAACTCCGTGTAACCAGTTTCGTTAAAAATATCCGAAGGGATCATGCTTGTATCCGCCTCTGAGGGGAGCAAGGTTGACAAGGGTAGTTTTGGAATGTCTCGTTGTGAAAACGAACGGGAATAAGTCGAAAATAGTCCCATGGCGATCAATCCGATTACATCATATTTTCCCTTTAGCTTCTGGTATGCAGTTTGATCACCAGTAGACATTGAACCATACCATCTCGGCAGCAAGGGTTCCGTGTAAGTCATGAGCGGGTCCAATTCATCGGTAATCTTCTTGAAAAAATACGCGTCCATCCATGTATCAAAATATTTATGCTGAAATTCATCCCAGGTGAGCAGCTCGATGTTCGTAAATGAAGCTGTATCGAACGCTCCTTTTTGAAATTCACTAGTCGTGATAATATAGCCTGCATTGCACCCAAAGTCACCGACAACTGTTCGGAATCCGTGCACGATCGTCTGCGGAATGCTACTTCTCCAATGCTTACATTCGAATGCAGATTTGTACGTTCTTCCCTTGATGTTTTCTTCTGCGTAGACATCCAGTTCGACTTCTCCTCTCGCGGTGATCACCTTTTTTTCTATTTCGACTTGCATTCCGCACTGGCTCAAAATGGTAGCCACCATATTTTGCAGGTCTTGCCAGTCTTTTGGTTCTTCAGTCGTGATCAAATCCGTGGTAGAGGAATCGTTTTTTTGCCTACCAACCTGCTTCTTCGCATTGATCTGCAGTCCGGCTGTACGCTGAGCTGACATTTGTTCCTTAATCTTTTGCTGACAATACGCTAGAATCTCCTTTGCTTGGGGGGCGTTCTTCTTGGCTCCAAATTGCGCCGGGAGCGCCAGCGCTAGGTTTTCGTAAAAAGGGATGCCCGAAAATTCTGCCTGAGCATACATGGCTTCTATAAAATCAATATCGGTCGAATATTTGTTCGTTCCAATTGTTCTGCTGCCCGTATAAAGTTGATGGGCCATCTGCGCATAGAAAAGCAGATCGTCTATATTGTTTTCGGTTTCTTCATTTTTTTCAATGGATTCGAGCAGGTTTTCCAGAAAGGGAATATAATAGGCAAACGCAGCTCCCTCTGCAATCGCGTGCAGCTTTATTTTGACCAGATCCGTCATAATGATCCCGACGTCCAAAAACCACTTTTCTTCGCCTTCGCGCTGCCATCGTTCATGGAGCATTAGATAACCCAATTGGTTCAGGGTGACATTGTCGCCTTTCATGAGCAGGTTATAAGAGATACTCCTAACTTCATTTTGAAAATTATCCCCCACTGCTGGCTGATGATTTTTGTCCCCCTCTTTAAACTCCATGAATTTTTTGATTTCTTCTAGCTGGGCCTTTATCGAGGCTTTTGGGGACGGCGCTACTTTCAGTCTTTCAAACGTATCGTTTTTGAGGTGGGATTTCCATTGATCGATTTCCGCCAGTTCCGTCAAGGTCGTTTGTAGCGAATAGGCCGGATTAACCTTCCTGATTTCACTTTCAAGAAAGCCCATTAGGTTTTCGTCCTTGATGTACTGATAAAAATAACTCGTTTTGCGAAGCTTCTCAAAATAGGTCATTACAGCCATAACAGATTTCAATAATGTAAAGATAACCGATGGAATGGAACAGTTGGAGCGGACTGGCGAATTGAGGAACTTTTGCTATAGATCTGATTGCGGTGAACTTCGTTACGGTTTTCTCTTGCCAAAATAGGCGCGGTACGTGTTCAGGTCATGTTCCTTTGATCGCTCGTAGTCACCCATCCGAAGGAGCAGATCGGGACATTGCCGGACGAGCACATCGGCGTGTTTCCAGGCAAATTCTTCCCGGGCCAAGGTTTGATCTTCCTCCTGCCGCTTGCCGGATAAATGGTGTCCATATTCATGCAGCAGATCCCAAAAAACGTTGAAGGGTGCCTCCACGTCCTTTACATTCAGCCGGATAATGGGCGGTCGATCGGTATAGGGGTCATAGCTGGAAGGTTTCCCGTCCTCCCGGGTATACACCTCGCAGCCGCCTGCTTCAATACGAGTGACAACCTCCTCCAGGAGAGCGGCATAGCGTATTTCCAGTTTAGCCTTTGCACAAATTTCCTCGAGGAGCCTTGGTCGCATAAGAATCTGTCTATTTTAAGATTCGCTTGATCTGGTCCAATTGCCTTTCCAGGACGAGAATGGGAATCGCATGTATCCCGAAATAACAGCAAATACTTAGCCGGTGTTTTCCATCTACCGGCTGTAGCTCGGTGGACGGGATTCCGTGGCGGCATACCAGATCCATAAATGGCTGGTCAAAGATCAGGATGGTAGGTGGGATTAATTTTTCCCCCTGAAGCCACAAGTCTAGTGCTCGGCTAGTTTGGTGGTCGCCGGCATGTTCATACAATTTCTTTCGGCGGAAAATTGCGGCATCGGCCTCACGCATCCGGCTCACCAGCGTCTTCAAACGGACATTGGGAAGGATGGACAGCCCCTCCGCCACGAGCTTCAGATGCAGTTTATCTGGTTGTAAGGACAGGTCGATGTCCTGCAGATTCTGGTGCCACTGGATGTCCGGACGCGGCAAAGTGCCCGCTTTGTATGCGTTTACGAGCTGGTCGTGTCTTTGGGGTAACATATTAAAAATGGGTTCCTCGATTTTCCCAGCGCTGTTAGTGCTAAAGGTAAGGCGAAAAGCGGACCACCAGAGTGATCCGCTGGCCTGGCTTACATCGCTAGAAATTGATCCACCATGGGCTTCCAGGAGACGTGTGAGTTTCCAAACATCCATGATGGATGCTTAATACCCATAGCCAGGCATTTTCCGCCGTCATAGTAATATTCCCAAATCGTAGATTTTTTTCCATTTTCAGAAATGTGGCAGACGAATTTCCCATTATCCTCCGGCACCCAATGGTTCCACATTCTTTTGGACAACACCATCACTTTTGTTGGCTTAAGGTCGTTCAACAATAATTTGAACGCTGGAGCAATGGTTTTAATTTCTTGAACACCTGGTTGACTTTTAGCATCTGGGAATCCAATCTGTATAGCATTAGCAAAGGAAATCTCATCCCAAATTTTGTAATAGTCATCCGAATAAAACAGAGACCCCGTATTTTTAAAAAAGAGTGTACCCATTTCCTTTCTTGTCAAAAAGACATCTCTAATAACAACCGTTGTAAAATCCTCTGAGTAATCTTCGTCGTCAAGATAGTGAGACTCTCCAATTAATAGCAATCTCCCGCCGGTAAAATAATTTGCCCCAATCCAAGGTTGAAAGCGTAGTCCATCAATAAACATAAACATGAATTTTTTGGTGAATAAATAGTATTTGAATAGGCTTTACCCATGCAATTGGCATTCCCATTTCACTGTCAATGAGGGTTTTGTGAAAGTTTATTTCTCGAGACGGTTTTGGAGGGACCAAACCCTTAGCCTTACTTTTTCACCTTCGTAATGACGATACGGCAGAGGACATTGGCGGGCAAAATGGCAGCCATGCCAATTTGCGGTTTCTTCGAGGCGGGTTGGCTGAGGCGCAGCAAACGACATAAATATTTTACCGAGGGGTTTGTGTCTTTATAGTTGGTTTGTTAAAAGACATATCGTAGCCCCTCTCAGTTGCCAGATAAATGATAGAAGCGAAGGTGACCGCATTGATTATCCGGTTTCGATACGCATATTCCAGTAGACTTTCGCTTTTTGACTCGCTATGCTTGATTCCATCTAGGCGGCACATCTCAAGAAAATATGTTCGTCCCACATCGTGAGTAAACGTATTGGCAATGGCAAATGCTACTTTGACCCATAGTTCATACGTGTTTGTAATCGATAATTTCTTTGATTGCAAATAGCGGACGATTTTCTGAATCTGTAGCCGATCCTGGGGCCTATTTCTCCCTTCAGTCTTAAGAAACAACGCTTTTTCGGACTCTATCATCTTACCGATCTGTACTTCACGGTTCGCTGATTTCTCAAAAGGCATCTCCTGCTCATTGTTGCTTACAACTTCGAGGGCTAGCACGGCGCTTTCCTCTTTGAAAAGGAGCTCGCTGTCATGGGACACGTAACAGAGGCGGCAAATGTCGCTGCCGCTCCTGTCAACGTTAACGCCATATTTTTCCTGTAAATATTTGGCAACGAAGTCGAAGTAGAATTTATGCGTTTCAGGCGTAGCATCAGTATTGATGAGCAATTTGATGCCATTACCGGATGGCGAAAGCCAGCACGCAAAAATATACGGATCCTCGAATAGAATCCTCTTTGTGTGACCGGCGTCAGCGAGTTGGTCAAGATCTATGATCAGTTTCTTGCTGTAGCTTCGTAAATTATCTCTTTTATGTGCACCGTCAAATACGCCCCCGAATGTGATCGCGGGCAGCCGTGACTTAATCACATCGTACCCGGCCTTATCACCCAACTGGAGAGCAAGGCGGCAGTTTTCAATTAGTTCCTTATATTGGCCGCTTTTTATACGCTGAAGTTCGGCCCGCAAATTTACTTTTGTTGGGCTCTTTGAAAATGCGTTATCATATTTAGATATATTTAAAGTGATCAATTCCATAGTTATAACTGGTGGAGAACTTTTAAAGGTAACAAAAATCAGAACAATTATATTGGGGAACGTTGGAGTAGCGCAGGAGTGGGTAAAACCATTCAATCTAAGCGGGTTCTCAGCAAACTTGTTTAAGCTTTATGAGTTGGCTGGGATAGGTGTCAAATCGATGCCGAAAAATGACCATGGCTCGTTGTCTCCGTAAGTTATAATATGAGCGGACATCATGTCAGTATCTTCGCCACGATGTAATATCAGCTACTCCAACTTTTTTTATGGGAGAATTGGACTACCATTTTTCTGCAGGGAAAATCATTCATCTGCTCTGCAAGTTTAGGATTAAATTCGCCAAGCAGCGGCACGCGATCCAAATGCTGAATGACATCAGCACAAATCCCGCTGTCACCAAAAAGTTTCAATCGTTCGTTTGCCCTCGCGAGCTGGCTGATCTACTGCCGCCACGTAGGCAATGGTGCCGGCTGAAACCTCTTGAGCGCAAGAAGATTAAGGATCCGTATAAGATTGCAATCGTGCAGCTTGAGAGGACAATTTCCACGACGCATATTAGAGTAATGAATGGAGAGATTGAGGCACCGGTCTGGTATGTACGGCTCGGGACATTCATTCGGGAAATTCAAGAAAGCTTGAATACTTCCATTCAAATCGCGGCTCCCGCCATCCTGGCGGCAAAAAAGGAAAATCGGAAATTCTGTAAGCAATATCGGCCATTAGCCTCCTATCCGCTAAAAGAGCGAATCATAATTAGCTCGACCACTAAGTACCTTACCGATATTTTTGATGAATATTTATATGACTGTGCCTATGCGTTCAGAAGGCCGAACGGTAATGGCTCTGTAAGCCATCATTCAACCGTCGACCGAATTTTGGCTTTTCTAAAAGCCAATCCAGGCAAGGAGATATGGGTCGCAGAGTGCGATATCAAAAAATTCTATGACTGCGTGAATCATAGCGAGATTTGGTCGATTTTTTGCAATTTTGTCGATAAGGTCAAAGCGGATGGCAAACCGTTTGACAGTCGGGCAGCTACGATCTTTTCAGCATACCTTGACTCTTATTCCTTCAATAAAAATGTCTTGCCCCTTAATGCGAACAATTATTTCGGAGACCAAAAGATCCGCAACGGACAGTTTGACTGGCCTGCCAAAGAACTTGAGGTGTCCTTTTATAAAGGTAGTTTTGGGTCTGTGAAAATAGGGCTTCCGCAGGGGGGAGCACTTTCTTGCCTGATGGCGAATCTATTGCTGCATAGTGCCGATGACCTCGTATTGCTTCAAAATGAAATCTCGGATTTGCTCTACATTCGATTTTGCGATGATATGGTAATTCTTAGCACTTCTAAGCAGGATTGTTCGGAAGCATTGGATCGATATTTGGAAGCAATCAACAACCTAAAATTGTTAGCACATACACCACAGGAGGTCTCAGCCTACAACAAGCACTTCTGGGAATATAAGTCTAAACTACCATATAAATGGGCGCCTGCGAGAAAGGGAGGAGTGCCGTGGTTGTCATTCGTAGGCTACCAGATTAGATATGACGGATGTGTTCGACCCAGAAAAAAATCAGTCGAAAAAGAGCGCACGAAGCAGTCATTAAAGACGTTTCAAATTATGCGGGCGGTAAACGTCAGAGACGCCCTAAAGCTGAATGAATACTCTCGAAAATCCATTCGGCAACAGGTTTATGCCGTGCAAAACCGAATGATTTCCATGTCAGTAGGTAGGGTAAAGCGTTATGGTCAATCGGGTCAATTCCTTTGCTGGACGAACGGATTCAGAAAGATTACGAACAATGCAGCTGCAAGAGGGCAACTGAAAATGTTAGACAGAACAAGAAACAAAAACCTATATCGTCTGAAAAAGCAGCTGCAAGACCTTGCTTTGTCCACTGGAAAGCCGGACGATATTGATTTCCGAACTACTTATTTTGGTGCTCCATACAGCTATTTTGGGGTGTTGAATTCTGCGCGGCCATCTCCCAGCAATCCGCGCGATAGACAGATTGTTCCTTAGCACTTTTTTTGAGCTTAAAGGGATATCTGCTAAAACCAAGGCAGATTCACCAACAATCATTCCTCCTCCTCCCGGCTGTCCTGCTCCCATTCCCATTCCGCCTCCTTTGACGTGCGCCACGCCCGCCAACCATAGTCCAGGTGGTAGAGATCATTCAGGGTCGGATCCAGCTTCGTGAGATCTTCCAGGCAGACGAACATGGCATCATCCAGGTTTGGGTTCTCCGTGGTATGAAATTGCCAGTCACCGCTCGTGTTGTGGTAGACGTACAGGACCGGTTCGCCCTGGAACGCCTGTTTCGTCGTAAAGACACCCAGGTTCCGCTCCTCATAAAATTTAAAGTCGGTGTTGCGGTCCAGTAAAGGTTGTTTGCGCTTCCAGTTGGGGTTAAATCCGTCGTCCCAGGGAAAATGGTGTTGTTTATCCGGCCAGACGAGTTGGTATAACGGGAAATCCACGCTCCGGCCGTAGTACCAGCAGCCGTAACCCACATAGTTGGAATAATAGCTCGGGTCCACTTCGACGAATTGAATGGGGTACCCCTCCAGAAATCCGGCATATTCCACGCCAGGAACCAGTCGTTCACCGGCCTGGATCAGGTCGCGCGCGTGGTTGAGGACCGCCCCGAGCACGTTTTGGTCCAGGCCAAAGCAAATCAGTTCCGGATGCTGGAATTTTTGGTATAGGCCGATGGAGTACGCAAAACCGGGTAGGTAGTCCGTCGGGGACAGTAAGGCCAGATGGCATCCGTACTCATCAATATTTCGCTCAATCGCCTTCCTGGCGGCCGCGTCGGTGGCGGAATGGTCTTCGGGGGATGTCATTGGTCCCTGAATTTACGGTAAAATCAATTGGCTCTCATCTCAAAGGAAATGGTCTGCCCCCGCCCGTGAACGGCCACAAAGCACAGCAGGGATAATGTGTAGGCTTTCATGTTTGATGACCATACAATTTAATAATTATCTACACATTGCTAACTATCCCACTCCCCCCAATTTTTGACAAACACCCAGCGCCCGCCCTCCTTTTTATAGAGCGCTAGCTGCCCATCGCCGCAAAGCCATCCGCAATTATGGCCGGAATAAAAGAGGCACCAGGTGTAGTTCCGCAGAAAAAGCGGGCACCCAAAGCTGTGGAAGCCTGGGCCATAATGATGATAAAAGTAGTTCCAGCCATCCCGGTGCTTTCGGGAAAAGATCGCGGCGATCGTATCTTTCGGGATCAGGCGGGCGCCCGCCACCATGTCCTGCGTCCAGGCCCGGAAGGCCGGATGGTCGACCCAACGCTCAATTTGCTCCCGTTCCGCAAGGGTGAACGTACCGGTATCCCGCAGGCAGCCGTTCAGGAAGCCGAAGCCGCTCGCGGCGTCGACACTATCCTCAAGAAAGAAGGGTAGGGTGCTGTCGTCTTGTACCTGCACCATGGCGCGGGCAAACTCCCTGACGGCGGCCAAATAGACCGTATCAGGGGTCGAAGCAGGGGTAGGGGCCTGGGCAGTGGTGCATGATACTCAGACCAGCTTGAATAGTATAGCAGAAATGGGGGCTTTAAACATGGGAGCACTTTATCCAAAGATGCGAAATCCTCGGATATTGCATACGCAGGTTGGGATTTTGGGGGAAAGACACCCTTGAATCTGGCGAAAAATGAGTTGCTGATGCGTTCGGAGACAGAAGTGCCATGGCATTACCAATTATCAGAAACATACAACCAATCCTGATCCAGGTATTGAGTTAGGTTGGTGCCGGCGAGCGGGAAGGTCTTGGAAACGGTGACGATTACGAAACCATCAAATGCCTCCAACAGTTTCACGTCATCCAGGGACACTTCTAAAAAGTTAATGCTTTCAAACAGGTCGCCGTTCACCAAATCAGCGACGGGCTGACGGTATGCTTCTTTGAAGTCCATTCCGATGGTCGCAGGCTCAGTCACTAGCGGTACCCCGCTCAGGACTTCATAAACTTTGGGGTCGTACGACTGAAATGACCAATGAGTGCCATTGGGTAATGCGCTCACCAAATCAAGGAAAAAACGTTGTTCTTTTGTCATAGCGGGTAGTAACCTAACTCTGCCGGGTCACGGGGATCCCTAAAATTCATTTCTCGTCCGCCTCGCGCTCCTGTTCCCATTCCCATTCCGCCTCCTTCGACTCGCGCCAGGCCCGCCACCCGTAGTCCAGGTGGTAGATATCATTAAGGGTTAGATCAAGCTTCGTGAGGTCTTCCAGACAGACGAGCATCGTATCTCCGAGATCCGGCTCCGGCGTTGTATGAAATTGCCAGTCACCGTCGGTATCGTGGTAGACGTACAGGATCGGTTCGCCCTGGAAGGCCTGTTTGGTCGTAAAGACACCCAGGTTCCGCTCCTCATAAAATTTAAAGTCGGTATTCCGGTCGAGTAAGGGTTGTTTGCGCTTCCAGTTTGGATTAAAGGCGTCGTCCCAGGGAAAATGAATTTGTTTGTCCGGCCAGACGAGTTGATATAACGGAAAATCCATGCTCCGATCATAGTACCAGCAGCCGTAACCCACATAGTTGGGGTAATAGCTCGGGTCCACTTCGATGAACCGGATCGGGGATCCCTCCAGAAATCCGGAATATTCCACGCCAGGAACTAGTCGTTCACCACCCTGGATCAGGTCGCGCGCGTGGTTAAGGACGGCACCGAGCACGTTTTGGTCCAGGCCAAAGCAAATCAGTTCCGGATGCTGGAATTTTTGGTATAGGCCGATGGAATACGCAAAACCTGGCAGATAGTCGGTCGGTGACAATAACGCCAGATGGCATCCGTACTCTTCGATATGCTCGACAATCGCCTTTCTCGCGGCGGCGTCATGCGCGCTATGATCTTCTGCTGACGTCATATGAATGGTTAATCTTGACTTTTGTTTCCGGCTTTGTGAATCTAGCGTTTTTTTTGGATGAAATATATACCCCGCTGCCAGGAAATCAGACTGGGTAGAAACGTTTTCCGTGTATACACGTGTATATATACCTATACCCGTGGGCACCACGGCTTTTTTTCAAATTGTACCGGATATTTGCTCTATCCAAGTAAAATTTTACGTTTAGTTCTTTGACATATTGGAAAATAAATTGGACCAGATTTATCCGGGCTGGGGTGCGCAGACTTGCCGTTTGATTGTTGGAGCGTGCCAGCCGAAGGCGAAAAAGTAATCTTTTCCATGCTGGCTGGTGATTGTATTCGGCAAACCGGCGCAGTTTCTACTGCAAGCCGGGTTTTTATTCAACTAAAGAGAGGTGTCGGGAACTAGTCCGATCGGTTCCGCTTATGGGAGTTGATGAAGGGCCTGCTTGAGAAAGGCCTCGAAAAGACGCTTCTCCCTTTGGATGAATGCCCCGGTAACTTGTTTTATGGGTCAATACCAATTAAGAGTACCATATCGTGAGGCCTGATTTTGCGCACAAACATTTTGGCGACAAACGGATGATCTATGTCCTGCTGATGGTCGCCCTGGCACAGGATTGCTCCTTTGTCTCTCCCGCCTGAGTAGGCGGAACCTTGTCTTTTCCTTTCTTTCACTGAAAAATGACGGATGATGTACAAACTATTGGCCCTTGGCCTGATTACCCTTACACTTTCGACCCGTGCCCAGGACAAAAAAACGTTGGATTCCGTCGATAAGGCGATTATGCAGACGATCATCAACCCGGCCGAGGAAAGTGCCGCGCCGCAGGCGCCTAACTAGGTAGCAATCAGCCAGCAGGTACGAGCCTCGTATACCGAGGTCCAGACCGACCGGGCGGTTACTAAGGCGAAGATCTACTATTACTATGGCAAGGACTGGGCGCAGTTCTCCACGGCGATTGTGCATTATACGGATACCTATGAGGATAAGAACGACGGGGCATTGATGAACAAGAATGCGAATTTTATTTTGCAGCGGAGCCAGAATCCGGCCGAATGGAAGGCGGCGCTCGGTTGGATCCACCATGTCTTGGATAAGGCGCCAAATAACAGCACGTACAAAGCGACGCGCGACGCGCTGAACGCCAAATTAGTCGGGCAATAACAAATCGAAAAACCAGCATAGACCCAAATCGGGTACCGCTGTGAACGCTTTTAGTTTTGAATGGTGCGTAAAGCACAATTTTTCTCATGTGACCCGGCGCAGTGTCTACTGCTGCCGGCTTTTTTTAACAAAACCAGTTAGCGCCATGCATCCCCGCTACCAGGAACATTTTCAGGAAATGAACCAACGGCTATCCAGCTGTTGGCGGGCCCGCGGTGAGACAATTTGGATTCTCCTGAAAGCCACCGCCATCACCCGGTTCTACCGAAAGCAGTTGCCCTTGCCCGACGTGCGGCTCACGCAGCTGGCTTATTTTAAAGAGCACCTGCCGGTATTCGAGGCGGAGGTGCAATACTTTGACCTCCGCTATGAGCTCGAACGCCGCCGACCGAATGATTCGGGCAAAAAAACGTGGGCGGGTTTTTGGCTCGAGGAAGCTAGCCGGATGCAGCAGCAGATCGATGCCGAATCCGAGCGCTACGACTACTACCGGCGCGGGGCGACCGACCAGGATCAGCGGTACTTTGACGGCGATCCGGCCCTGGCGGAGCAAAACGCTCTGCTGTGGGGGACTTTTATGGCCCTCTCGCGATATGAGCAGGAACTGGAATCGATTTTTGCGAGTTTTTTTAATACCTAGCCAATGTTGCCGACACCACTGACCTGCTGGATCATCGATGATGACCGCCTGGCCGCCGACGAACTCATCCGGCTGCTGCAACACCACGACTACGGGCGGGTCCTCGGTATGTCCACCACTGTGGCCGGCTGGGAGAACCGGCCCGTCGACTGTCTGTTTATCCGGATCACCCACTGGGACGACTACCTGCAGGCCCGGGCTCTTCATCATCCTGCGAATGCCCCGACCATCATCTTTCTGTCCGGCCGCCATGAAAAATGCACCGGACATCTGCCGGAGGTGCTGGACTTTCACCTGCAGCCACCTTACCGCGCCAGCCGTCTCGGAGCGATCTTCACCCGCCGGGCTGCCCGGGATTTCCACCCCCGGTCGCTGGATTTTTTCTTCCTGAAAGCCCAGTGCCGGTTTGAAGTGATCGGTTTTTCTACGCTGGTCCGGGTCCGGGGTCGGGGCGGGTCGCTGACGATTCAGACCGATGACCGGGAGTATACCATCTCGGGTACCCTGACCGCCTTTCAAAACCGCCTGCCGGGTCGTTTTCACCAGGTCCGTCGCGGGATATTAGTCACGCGCAATGGATAAACCGATGCTGCCTTTTGTTTTCCTCCGGCACAAGGACCGGTTCGTCAAGATTTTCGTGGCCGATATCCTTTATATTGAGGCGGCTAAGAATTACGTCAAGATTTTCACCATGACACAAACCCTGGTCGTCCTTACCCCGCTGCAACGGCTCGAGCGGGCGCTGCCGGCAGGCGAGTTCATCCGGATCCACCGGTCCTTTCTGGTAGCGCTGAGCCGCGTCGTGGCCTTCGACCGCCGCTGGGTCTACTTACCCGACAAAAAACTGCCGGTCGGGGAGACCTACCGCGCGAGCCTCGATGCCTTAGTATTATTCTTTCCTGAACCCAAAACCCACCCCCATGCCCCAGCCACCCGCCCCGTTCTGATGCTCTATGACCCGGAAGAATTTTGGTGCCAGGTCCGCGCCACTGTCCGAGAAGAGCTCGCCGGCGCCCATGCCCAACAGCACCTGGTGCAGACCGCTCTGGAAAAAGCCGGCCTGCCGGTAAAACCCGCATATACCATGTCCGAGATCCAGCAGCTCTTCCAACTCTCCGACCAGACTCTCGACGAATGGACCCGCGCCCGCCTGCTGAAGCCCACCCGCATCAGCCGCCAGACCTATATCCTGTATGCCGACCTCCTACCGCTTTTCAAATAAAAACAATCCCCATGGAAACCATCATCATTACCTCAGAGACGGAGATCAAACGGTGGATCCGGGAGATCTTACGCGAGGAACTGCTAGCACTGGCGCCAAAAACGCAAGCCTCATCGCCCGGCTACGACGAACCACTGCTGACCCGCAAAGAAATCGCCGGGTACCTTCGGATATCACTCGTGACGCTCCACGATTGGATGAACAAAGGGCTGCCCCACATCCGGAAAGGAAACCGTGTCCTGTTCCTGAAGTCGGAGGTCTTGGAAGGCATCAAAGACCGACCATCCAAGCGGAGGTAGGGAATAGCCCAGGGAGCAGCAGGTTATTAACAATGCCTGCAAAAAATTAAGAAGAAGGAGAATTTAATTAAACCGAGATTGGGGAGACTTAAAATAAGCCACATGTCAAAAGTTAAAAAAACTGCAAAGAAAAAGCCGGTTCCGAAGAAAGCTGCTCCAAAAAAGATTGCTAAGAAGACACCTGCTAAGAAAGCGGCACCTAAAAAGGCGGCCCCAAAAAAAGCAGCTAAGAAAGCCGCCCCAAAGAAAAAAGCTCGTAAACCAAATGCCGCTTTCATGGCGCCGCTCACCGCAACCACGATCCTGGCAGATGTTGTTGGTACAAAACCACTACCGAGAACAGAAATTATCCGCAGTATCTGGGTATACATCAAGAAAAACAAACTGCAGGATGCAACCAATAAACGCATGATCAATGCCGATGCAAAATTAAAACTCTTGTTCGGTGGCAAGTCACAGGTCTCGATGTTTGAACTGGCAGGAATAGTGAACAAGCATGTGAAAAAGATATAAGGTGAGACTGGTTCAAACCCAACCCCACTATTAGCGATCGAAAAATGAGCTGTGAATCAAATATTGGCTGACAAAATTACGATGATTTTGCGCGCAAGATAGAGAGGTCAGGCGCTTTTATTGGACTTGAGTCATGATGGGGTAGGTATCGTAATGTGCGAGCGCTTGTTTTCGAATAGCTTGGTCGGTGTGCAGCTCGTTTAATAGTCTCGTTAGAGCCGATTCTAGCTCCAATATAAATTCATCCAGATCGACATTTACGGCTTTGCCGGCATAAATTGTCAAATGTACAGAGCGATCTCCCCATGCTAAGGCATAGTGACCCCGGGTAGAGTAATTGTGGACGAGCGAGCTTCGAAGCGATTGGTAGAGTTTTTTGCCATTTCCTTTAAAACTGGGAAGGTAGTTGTCGGCAAATGCTATGAATCTGTTCTTGTCGTTTTTAATCGAATTATAGTACCGGTAACGACTAAGGTGATCAATGAAACAGCTACAGAGTATAAACGCTCCGATATTACAATCTGCTTGACGGGCTTTCTGAATGTCGCCTAAATTGTAAATGCGCAGGGATAAAGAGATTTGATCAAGTTTAGCGTCATCTGTCATCGCGGGAAAATTTAGCTATAGTAAATGGAAATTTGCTTCGAAGTTTATGCTTGGCAGCCGTGCCGCAGGCTCGTCCATCAATGCCACCTATCGTATCAACTCAACCGTCCCTTTAAGCACGCGCGAAATACCTGTCTGGTCTTTGTATTCAAATAGCCACACGAACGTTCCGGGTGGTTGCTTTTTGCCGTTAACAGAGCCATCCCATCCCTGGTGGGTGCCGGGGTCGGTAAAAAGAAGCTCGCCCCAGCGGTCGAAGACGCTGAGGCGGACGTTAGAGATATCGGGGCCGTAGATCGCGCGGAAGACATCGTTTTTGCCGTCGCCATTCGGCGTAAAGGCGTTGGGGATGGAAATTTTAGGAACGACCTGGATGGTGAAGGACTTTTGAGCTGCACATCCCTGCGCGGAGGTGACGACTAAGCGGTAGGTCGTCGTGAGCCATGGGGAGGCGACGGGATTAGAAATAGTACCACTGCTGAGCGAAGTATCCGGTGTCCATTGATATGTGACCGGGCTCACGGTGACGGTAGCGTTGAGTTGCGAGGTTTCTCCACGAGTAAGGATGCTGTCGCCGGTAATGTTGATGTTTGGAGTCGGATAAACTGTTTCGGTAACCGTATCCGAAGGTACGGGTTGGAAAACGCAAATACCACTGGCAGGTTGGATCTGGCAAACGATCTGATCGCCGTCCTCGAGCACGCTGCTCGAAAACGTGGGTGAATCGCTACCCACCGTGATACCGTTCACTTCCCACGAATACAAAAAAGCCGAGGCGGCGTTTGCCATAGCGGTAAACTGGACAGCTGTTCCCGAGCAAATCGGATTTTGACCCGAGTTGATGGAAACGCTCATGGACGGTGCCTGCCGAACTCCGATAGCAATGGGGTTGGAGGGCGCCGTAGAATCGGCAATACAGGACCCTTGATGGGTGAGCAGGCAAGAGACGATGTCGCCCGTCTGCAGGGATTTAGTTGTGAATCCGGAGCTGTCGGTTCCTGCCGCTACGCCATTGACAGACCACTGGTAAGAAGGCTGTGGGCCGGGGTTGACACCTACTGCCGTGAACGTCACCGGTACGCCGGGGCAAACGCTATCAGATGCCGTAGTAATAGAAAGCGATGGGGATAGTTCGGGGTCGATATGGAAGACCAGGCTGTTGGACGTGTCCGATCCTGTGGTGCAGGTGGGGTTTAATACTAGGATACACTTCACCGAATCACCGTTGGTGAGGGTGGAAATGGCAATGGTCGACGTGTCGCCCGTGAGAGGCTGACCATCCAGCAGCCACTGGTAGGCCGGTGCGGGGGCGTTTAGTGTTTGCGCGGTTACGAGCACAGGCGTTCCCGGGCAGATATTATTGGTTTGAGGCGTGGAGATGCTGATCGACGCCGGACGGTCCGGCCCAAACTTGGCGACAAAGGCGACGCCGACACCGGGTGCCGTCTGATAAGCACCACAGCTGGCGATGCCCTCCGGGGCCGACACTTGCCCCACGACATAGACATCGCCGAGGCCGTCCGCGACGACGGCTTCGCCTTCGCCGCCGTAGTAGTTGGGAGGGGAGATACCATAATAGGTCCCCCACTGCCTCGCGCCGGCAGTGTCGAACTTCACCACGAAAATATCGCCGAAGCCCGTATAGGTGGGATCGTAGGAGCCGGGCGTGACGGCGTTCGTGGCCGAACCCAGTATCCCGGTAATGAAGACGCCGCCACTTCCATCGGTGCAAACGCCATTGGCATAATCGGTGCTTTCCCCGCCGATGTAGGTGCCCCAGAGCTCCCTCGCGCCGTTTTTGTCAAATTTGACGAGGAACCCATCTCCATATGCGTTGGCCGCGCCGATCACGGGTTGCATTGATCCGGGCGTAGCGATATTATTCGTGCAAGCCGTATAGCCGGCGACGTAGACACTGCCGGCCGCGTCAGTCGCCACTCCGGCACCATAGCCACCGCCTTGTGCGATTCCGCCTTTACCAAAATAAGTACTCCAGGTGCGCGATCCGGCAGCAGAAAATTTTGCGGCATAGGAACTTTCGGTGCCGGGCGCGTCCATCACGGGCTGGAACGTCCCAGGCGTTGACATTCCCGTTGAATACGTATTTCCAGTCAGCAAAATATTGTTGTCCGGATCGATCGCCACCCCGTATCCTCTATCCCATCCTACTCCACCGTAATAGGTAGACCAAACCACGCCGCCACTAGCGGTGAATTTGGCCAGAAATACGTCCTCTACGAGGTCCTGCGATCCCGTTGGGCCGTCGGCAAAGGTCGGCTGCCATGCGCCGGGTGTAGCAATGCCGGTCTGCGAGCTCGTTCCGCCGCAAAAAACAAGGTCATTGTTTTGATCGACCGTAATCGCATATGGCTCGTCGTCCATCTCCCCGCCGTAATAGGTGGCCCAGACGAGGGCACCGGCGGGGTTGAATTTGGCGATATAGCCATTCGTGCAGCCATTAAAGGCGGTAAAGGTGGGCTTATAGGAACCGGGCGTGGCAATGCCGGTTTTGGAAAACGTGTTCCCGAGAGCATACACGTTGTTCTGGTGGTCGATCGCGACACCCCACAGGTTGTCATCGGATTCCCCACCGAAATACGTGGCCCAGATCAAATTACCACTGGCTTCGAATTTTCCGATCATGGCGTCTTCATAGCCGTCCAAAACGGTCTGGTACGCGCCAGCTGTGGCAACCCCGTAAACATCGGCGGTGGTGCCACCGAAGACCACATTTCCGAGCGAGTCCCTGGCTACACAGTAGGCCCATTCCGTGCCGTACGACCCAAAATAGGTTCCCCACAGCAGGTCCGGCGTTGGATCAATCACCAGGTCTTTGGAAGGATCGAAGGTATCCACCCGGTAGCCATAGGTATCCGGACCAATCGTTTTGTAACCGACAGAAATCAAGTGCTTAGTGGACAACGTGCCCTGGAAACTCTCCGGAATGCGTTCGCTTATTTCGCCCTTCCTAATCGAAAGCGAAATCGAATTCCCATACATGCCCGTCTTCGTAGCGCCATGGTATCTCCAACGGATGGTAGATGGATTGCCGCCGTGGTGAACGATGAAGCTATACTCCGGTGTTCCATGGCTGGTAAACACCAGATCAATACTGGGATAAATATTCTTGTACGTTATTTTCTGGTAACCTCCGGCTGTAATAGTTTGTGGCCCCGATAAACTACCCGATGCGTAGTTATATACGAAGGACGCTTTTTCTTCTGCGACGAGTTGTGGTGAGGCATTTGCACCAATGAATTCTATGTCGACCCGATGAAAGTTTAATTTTACTGGTTTATTGCGGTTGGCATCCGGCCTGTTTGTGGCGAAATGAGAAAGATGAACTTTTTTGGCCGTATCGGCTGCTAGGTAGGTATCGTAACTGAATCCATTTGCTCGGAGTTGAATGTTCAGCCCACGGGGTGAGGACAGCAGGAATTTAACGGATGGATTTAGTGCTCCTTTCTGGTCGTGAAGCTGGCCCTTGTTCTCGATAAAGCAGGCACTGCCGGCCCCTGGCATGGCGATACGCTTTTGACCCTGAGCCGCGTTGTTCAGCGTGCAAAGCGTAAGGAGTAGAAAAAGGGATAACGGCAACTTCAAATAACGCATACGTCAAGGTTCAGGGGCCGGAGATCAGCACAATGGGACGAATTTTTTATGTGGATTTCCGATGGTTCAATTGGAAAGGGTAAAATAGAGCTTTTTTGTCGAAAATGCAAAGGAATGTCTGGGTAGGAAGCGATCTTAATAACCAAGAAAAACGGCCTGTCGCCGGGCCGCCGCACGAATCAAGTACAACTAACTCGATCCTATTGCTGCCTAAAGTAGCACAGTCAGGCCAGAAAAACAAGGAAATTAAAACGAAGGCGGCAGCCTAATGAATATAAAAACGGCCCGTTGCCGGGCCGTACACTGAATCAAATACCATTAACCATTAAACCTTATCCTATGCTTAGCAAATTATAACACTCTTGGGGAAAATGCAAGGAAAATAAAAGAAAGCCCGGGGCCTTTGGATGAAACCCGATCCCAATTGTTCAGCTTAAGCAAGCCTATGCAGACCTCTTCCCACCTGAGCATCGGAACCGATCACCCCTTCGCAAGTGCACTCGGTTCGGCCCCGCCGGGGATTCCTGGAAATCGAAACCACGAGCGCGACCTATATCGTCGCCTGCAGCCTCGCCCAATTCCAGCAGCGCCTGCCCCCTGCTTTGCCCGCGTCAAACGCGGTCTTCTAGTCGCCTATACATATCACTAGGCCGTCTTTAACTGATGTGATAATAGATCAGTTGATGGGTGGCCGTTCGCTCTATTTCCGCCACTTGGCCTGCGGCAACGTCAGTGAACCCAACGTCGTTTCGTCGGAGAATCAAAAAATGTGCGTTGTTCATCAGCACGATCTTTCGGGTCCATAAATTCAAAACAGCCTTGACTTTAAAAACACCGATTTATTGATAACCAAACTTCCTGTCGATGAAGGTCCGAAGATTGGATAAAACGTTTGCCAGGATGATCAATATAAAGAGGAGTGCTAAAATATAGCTGGTATCTTTCACTTGGCTGAAATAATTGGCTAGCGATCCCGGCAAGGGCCATTTGATCCGACTGGTATTGTGCAGCGGGGGAAGAAGGGGGATGGCCAGCGCGGATAGAACGAAAATCGACAAGCAAGTCTTTATAACGGACCGATTGCCATCAAAGGATAGATCAATATAGGGTAAATCTACATCAACGTTTTCAATCGCTTGCTTGCGGTATCTTTTATCTATTGCTGTCATGAAGGGTGCTTTGGTAAGCCTAGACCCCAATTGTAAAGTAACTAAAGGTATCCATATAGTTGAGGAAAAGGCCTTTGGATGAAGCGAGAATGCAGTTGTTTTATCCAACGAACGAACCATATGTCAACTGCCCGTCACCTGATCATTGGAATGGAAGAAACCTTCGCTTTGGCGCTCTCAACAGCCCTGCGAAATGCTTGCGGCTCCGAGTCCGTCTGGACAACCGACGAAGCCACGGAAGTTGCTGGCTTGGTTAAACGCCACGGGATCACGGACCTTTATCTTCTATCCGCGATGTTCCCGCCCACAGGCGTCGAACATCCGGCGATGACCTGGCACCGGAGCACACGCCAACTACTCACCGTCCTGGACATCGCCCGCAAGTCCGGCACGAAAGTCTTCTGGCCGTCGTCTATCAGCGTATTCGGCCCCTCGGCCCCGGCGGAAGCCTGCCCCGATGGCGCGCCTCAGGAGGCCATGAGCTTTTTTGCGATCGCCAAGCGGGCGGGTGAGCAATGGTGTGAGCATTACCGGTATGACCATACCGTGGATGTCCGGTGCCTCCGGTTTCCGGTCCTGATCCGGCCAACGCCGGCGGGGGAGAAGCCGGAACCTACCCCTGCGCCGATCTTGCCGCAAGCCCGGCCTGTGCTACCCCTCGACGAAGCGGTTCGGGCGACGATAGAGCTGATGGCCGCACCGGCAGGCGCCATCCGGCGGGCGGGCATCTATAACCTGGCCGGCGTCAGCACTTCGGTGCTGGAACTGGTGACGGAGATTGAGTTGCACCACCCGGGGGCAGGGATCGGGATCTGGAACCTGCCCGACCATCCGGGTCCCGTGAGCCTCGACGACAGCGCGGCCCGCAACGACTGGGGCTGGCGTCCCCGCTACGATATGCTACAACTCGTCAAAAGTCTGCTACAATACTCCTAGATGCCCACACCTCCGCCGGTTGTTCCAACTCCCTATCGGGGTCTGGCGACCTTTTGATTTATAGAGAGAACTCCGGGAACTAAAAAAAACAGGGAAAGTAGAAACAATCCCTGGAAAGCCTGTCAATAACCACCGAACGATGGCAATGGCTAGGTTTCGAAAAAGTTACCGACCCTTCTCGTTCTTGGTCCCTAACATGCGCTGAATATCGTCAATATCATAATAAATAATGTGGCCAATCTTTTTATACGGCAGCGTGCCATTCGTTCGTAGCGTTTGCATAGTGCCCGGAGAGATATTGAGGAGCTTGCGCACCTCATGGGTTTTTAGCCATTTTTTGGTGGGCTGGCCGACGAGTTCCTTGACCATTGTCTTGATCTCGAACAGCAATTGCCGCTTGAAATCCGCCAGATCGTCGACCGTGAGCAATTGTTCGCGGTAAATGCGGGGACGGTCAAAGATTGATTTGGGGGTGGCTTCCTCTTTGTTTGGCATGATGCGGCAAAAGTAATAGATATTTGTTTAAAAGACTAACAGTGTACCGTCTACGCAAATGGCTCTTTAAGGTGAAATGAAATAGTTTATGCTGCCCTGATACAAGGTCCTTTGGTGAGCATTTGGAATAGTACGTTCTGCGCGAGATTGATGTGAGGTTACGAAATTGGTAATAAAAAATAGGAAGCGATGTACGCGTCAAATACGCAGATACCTTTGCTCCTATGAACAAGGAACCCTTTCCGATGCTGTTTCCCTACGAGCCAGAGGCTTTCTGGGAAATGTTGCGACAGATTGTTCGCGAGGAAGTCTTGACCTCGCAGAGCCGAAGCCAGGCAACCCATAACCCGTACCAAACCCATGGCCTAACCGAAAAGCCGCTCTATACGATGGACGAACTGGCCGCGTTGTTCCAAATCTCCAAACCGACCATCTATGACTGGACGAGACATGGCAAGCTGAAACCTGTCAAGATCCGCGGTCGGGTATATTTCCTTCACCGCGATATCCAGGAACTTCTTCAAAAAACAAGCTAGTTGTTTGGATGAATTGGCACCCAAATTGTTTTATGGGTGACCGTTATGGAACAACAGGGCCTCATCTTACGGGAACTCCAGGACCTCAAAGCCGTCCTTGCGACCGTGATCGGAACCGCCGATCGGGTAGGGGAGGACCGGTTTTCGACCGAAGCTCTGAACGAAGCCGCGAAGCTTTTCAAGAAAATGAGTATCGAACGCGGCGATTGGGTCAGCGAGGATGACCTGCCCAAATATTTGGGGCCGTGTCCGTGGCGCGCCGGGGAGTTTATCCGGAAGGAGTTTGACTTTACGAGTTGGGTGAAGAAGGGACACGGGTACCGGTATTTGAAAAAGGACCTCGAGGTGCTGGGACAAGAATTGAAGACACACAACATCAACCTGGAACGGTACAAAGAGTTCCTCGACGACAAAGCGGCGTTCGACAAAAAGGCGGCGAAGCAACCCGCCGCAGCAATACCCAAATCCAAGTCCTATGCTTTTCCCAAAGGAGTGAAAAATATTACAACGACCGAGATTCCGAAACCGAATCCCGAGCTCGTCCGCCAGGACTTGGCCCAACTCAAACAAGCGTTCAAAGACGGAAAGTATGAGGCGTACATCGACATCTACAAAGGTACCCACGCGATGCTGAAGCATATTTATTACTTCCAGAAATACCTTGAGCCGGGATTGAAGCGCCGCTGCCAGAAATGGTGCGAATACTTCAATTACGCCAACCGCGCGCTGGAACTGATCACCGGCAAAAAGGAGAAGTTCGTCGTGACCGATCCGTCCGCCATCCAATTATAAAACAGAACAACGATTCATGAATCAATCCCCGCCCGGCACGATTTTCCTCCATAGTATTACTCCTGAACAATTCTACGACCAAATTCGCGCGATCATCAAACAGGAGATGCAACAGGACCAGCTCCTCACCAAGGAAGGCGCACTGAAAATGACGGGCGTTAGCAACGCGGCCTTTCTCAAGGCGATCCATGAAGGCGTGATCCACCCGCAGCTCGTCAAAGGCCGCTCGAAGGCTATGTATCTGGAGTCAGAGGTCCTCAAGATCCAAAAGCGGAAAAAGCCGGCCAGACCCGATCAGCCAGCACCATGAGACTGGAATTCCTCCCAGACTTCGGGCCGGAGCGCCATGATGGCCTTAGCTTGCTGGGCATGCCTCCCGCGACCATCGCTAAATATCACCAGAAAGGCATCACGACCATCACGCAACTGTCGCATTTGTTTCGCCCCCGCCGCCGCGGTCGGACACTTGCCATCAAAGGTCGTTACCTCTACGAACTGAAGGCGCTCGCGATCCGCGAGCAAAAAACCTATGTGCTCCACAAGCCGGAGATCCCCACCACCTCCGTCTCGATCTATCTGGACATGGAGGGCCTGCCCGATGAAAAGTTCATTTACCTGATTGGCGGACTCATCACTGGAAATGATTTTTCCGAACAAAGGTTCTCTTTTTGGGCGAACGATCAAGCGGAAGAGCGACTGATCTTTGATCAACTAAGAAAGGTCGTTGAAACGTACCCCGAGGCTACTTTTTATCACTACGGCAGCTATGAAACCAAGGCTTTCAAGAAAAATGGTTTAGTCATTGCTGATGACCGACTCGTGAACCTGCTCAGGTATCTTCGGACGCATGTCTATCCCCCGATCTATTCCAATGGCCTGAAGGAACTGGCAAAATACATTGGCTTTGCCTGGAGCGATCCGGAGGCGAGCGGCCTGAAAAGCATCGAGTGGCGGAAGAATTGGGAACAGTCCAAATATCAAATTTGGAAGGATCAGCTGATCACCTACAATCTGGATGATTGCACCGCGCTTAAACAGGTAAAAGCATGGTTTGATAGTCTTGTTCCCACCGAAATAAAGAAATATAGCCTGTATCATTTTGATGTCAATCCGGAATTCGGAGAGGACTTTAACGTGATCAGCAAGGCGGCTTACTTTGACTATCAGCGCAGCCGCATCTATTTTCGGGACAAAAAGTTGCTCGTCAAACCCAACGTCAAGGCCAGACACCTGGGCAAAGGCCACGTCGTCTGGCAACCCAAAAAGGCGAACGAAATCATCGTCGCTCCCTTTCGGACGGAGTGCCCCTACTGCGGCCATAAGAAAATCTATCACAGCGAAAAGAAAAAGAGTTTCAAACAAACCGACTTGAAATTCACCCGCTCCGGGATCAAACAATGGGTCATCGAATTTCAGTCGGGTATGGGCAAATGCGCCCGCTGCCGCATGAAACACAACGATACGGTCCTCAAGCGGGTGCATTTCGGCGACAACCTCTTTGCGTGGGCGGTCAATCTCTACGTCAACTACCACGTTAGCCACGAGCTGATCAGTCGGCTCCTCGAAGAACAATTCGGCATCTATGCCAACCGGCTGTATTTTATGCAACGGAAGGAAAAATGGTTTGAGCAATTCAGCCCGGAGATGGCCCACATCCAGGAAGCCATTCGACAAAGCCCCGTGATCCATATCGACGAGACGCCAATCAAGCTGTCCAAAGGAAGCGGCTATGTATGGGTTCTGGCGACAACGGAGACCGTTTGCTATCATTTCACGCCCACGCGCGAAACCAAATTCTTGCACGATTGGCTATCCGATTTTCCCGGCATCGTCGTCACGGACTTTTTTCCGGGCTACGAACCGCTTCCGTTCCGGCGGCAAAAATGCCTGATCCACCTGATCCGCGACCTGAACGACGAGCTGTTCAAAAACCCATTCGACCAGGAGTATAAAGCGCTCGTCACCGCCTTCGGGCAATTACTCCGGAGCATCATCATTACCATCGACCGTTACGGTCTTAAAAAGCGCCATCTGGCCAGGCACCAGAAGACCACCGAAGCTTTCCACCGCGGGTTCGTCGACCGGGAATATTCCAGCGACCTGGCCAAAAAGGCCACGAAGCGGCTCCGGAAACATTGGGACGAATGCTGGACCTTCCTGCAGCACGACAGAGTGCCCTGGAACAACAACAACGCAGAAGCAGCCATCAAGGCTTTCGCCCTGCACCGCCGGAGCGTGAATGGGATCGTGACTGAGCGTCGCCTCCCGCAGTATCTCGAAATGCTCAGCCTCGCCCAAACCTGCCGCTATCGGAATATTTCGTTTTTGGACATCCTCCGCCGAAAATTGACACTATAACAAAATGTGCCTAACAAATCAACTCCTCGTGTTCAGAGATATCATCTTCCAAATGACAGGCCGAGCAACCCGAAAAGGCTTTGTTGGGAAGTGGCTGGTCGAAAACATGCTTCAATTGCGGCTCGCCAGCGAGAGTATTCAACGCAAAGTCCTTCACCCATGCTTCAAACTGTTCTACTAAGGTTACGTTTTCGATGATCTTGTGCCCTTGACCTTGTTTTCGAAGGGAAAGTAAGTTAGGAGGCAAGCACTCGGCCGCCTCTCCGAAATAATAGTAATGTTCGGATAATAAAACGTTCAGGCCGCCAAGATCTGTGACGCGGTTTCCTTCGTTATGAACTCCGGGCCGGATGACCGGTTTACCGGACGAGCCATACGCATAAATGCAGTCGCCCATCCTTTTGCGCCAATCGGTGGCCGATAGCGTCGGGATTTTGTGCGGCATATGAACCTGGCAGTACCGCTCATAGTGGTCGAAGGAGAGTACGCGGGTCACTTTCATTGCGTATACCAGACAATCAGAGAGATTATGGATGACGCCGTCGTTGCAACTGGCATTTTTCGATCCTGTCCCGATCACCCAATCGCCTGCCTGGGCCTTTCGGCGGATCGCCGGCTTGCAGATGGCCAACGTACAGGCTCCCCAAAAAGGATTCGGCGCCGCGCCGTCGTCATACCGAAGGACATAGGAATAGATTCTGGTCATGCTGATGGATTGGATAAGGTGATGTTAAGAACGGCCCCGGCGCTCCGCCTTAAAGGTCTGCTAAGAATCCGTTAAAAAAAGGGGTTTTTTAACTAATGTTGTTGACTTAAGCAAAAATGGGTGTTTTAACGGGGGTTAATGACTGAGAAGGTGCCAAATCCTATACTAGCCGATAAGAAAAAAACGTTACATTCCGTAATTTTTTTGCTAAATGATCAAAAAGACAGCTGTTGGCATTTTTTTGACCTATGCGGTTCATGTATGCTTTGCACAAGCCAGCGTCAAGTCACTCCAGGAGGAGCATATAGCGAAACTGCTGATTTCCACTTCAGAGGTCAGGGACTTGTATCCCTATAATGTCAACATCGGCTTTTTTCTGACTACGGCGCTTGGTAATTTAGAATATGGGCCTCAGGGAGTTCTTACCTATATACATGAAACCATGCATGTCGACGACAATACAAGGAATCTGTCCACGGACCCTAAAAGATATTACCGGTTCAATGCCAGCGAATTTATGACCGTAGATATTCGTGATGGCTTTTTCACTTCGGATAATATCTTTCCACTATTACCGGCTTACGTCAGGGACTCATCGATGGCCTCGATGACTCAAACTTATCTCTTGTGTCGAAACAGTTGTCTCTCCAGAATTTACGGTATTTATGGCCTGCTGGAAGAGTTCGATGCGTATTCTTTGGAGCCAAGTTGTTTGCTCAATTTTCATTCTTTTTTTGATACTTGCGGTTATACCAATACCACTAAGTTTTGGGCCGGCTATTACAACAGCAAGGGCAATAGCTGGAATGATTTTTACTACTTCAACATCTTTTTCGCCGCGTATTTAAAATATGCCGATAGTCATCGGAAGACGTTTTATGACCAACTGATAACTGATACGGCATTCAAATATGCATTCAGCAAAATCTACCACCGATTTGCAGAATCCTTGATTGCGCTCGATAGAATTGATAGGGAAACAGCCCCTGCTATGCGGAATCAAGCAAATTACCCGTTTGCTTTCCAGGAGGCATTGGACAATTTGAAAATGTTAAATGATAGTGATGACACCCGAAAGTACATTGCGCGCCTGCTGGTCGACCTGCCGTAGTGCCAGGAATGGCTTCCTGTTCTTTATTGCGATGATTTTTCAACGGCCTTAACCCGAAATGCGACTTATGCCTCTGTTTTTAGATAAAAGACGTGCTCACTTGTTTTATCGGCACGATGTCGCAAACTGTTACCCTTACCCGCGAAGAGCTGTACACTCTCGTTTGGGCTGAGCCTTTATCTACCCTCGCCAAACGCTACAGCCTTTCCGATTACGCTTTTCGCCAACTCTGCATCCGCCTCTCAATTCCGATTCCCCGACAGGGCCACTGGAGCAAAGTCAGAGAGGGTGAACGACCAGATTCGCCACCTTTTCCCCCGAATTACAAGGGAGACGCCACGGTTCAGCTCTCTGCACCGGGCAAGCCCGGCACCCGGACTGCTACATCACTACCTGCCACTACTACGCGCCCCAAGTCGATTCCGGAGGACCCGCTGATCACGGCAGCGCGGACCCAGCTGAAGGGCAACGACAAACGCTGGCTTGATAATGGCCTCACCTAGACCACGGGCAAGATCCTGAGGATCGGGGTGGCACCGGAGAACATCGAGCGGGCCTGCCAGGTGATGGCAGCGCTGCTGAGGGAGGTCCAATCCAGGGGTTACAAAATCGAGGTCCAGGAACACAAGACCCTTGTGCACATCGGCTATCAGCCGCTGCCAATCCTACTGCGGGAAAAGACCAAGCGGGTGTATACGAAGGAGCCGGGGTACTCCTGGGGGAGCTCCAGACTCGTGCCTTACGGCGACCTGTACCTCCAGATGACCTACGAGTTCAAGGAACGCGAGTGGCGGATCGGTGACGGTGCCCTCCCCGACGAAGCCGCGGCTATGCTCGACCGGCTTGAGGCTGCCAGCCAGCGGGTGGATGAGTACTACCGGGATCTCGAGCGGAGATGGGCAGAAAATGACGCCCGCCGGAAGGTGGAGCAGGACCGCCAGGACCGCCGCGAATCAGAACTCAGGGGCTTCAAAAAACTCCTGCATGCTGCAACCCGTTGGCAGCAGGCGCAGTGGATCCGGAACTATCTCACCACCATGGAGACCCGCGAAACCGCCGCCAACCCCACCGGTCTTCCCCCGGAACGCACCGTCTGGTTCGCCTGGGCCCGCGCCAAGGCTGACTGGTACGATCCCCTGATCGAAACCTCAGATGAGTGGCTCAGCCAAATTAATCGCGACACTTTGTTGTAATCGCTTCAATGGACATATATGCCAAGCTAATCGAGCGACTTAAACTTGTTGGAATTCATGACGTTCTGTAAAAGGCTATATGCCGCGGACGGACTATTTCTTGAGGAAGGATGGTAAAAGTCAATGATTTTCATTTCTCCAAGTTTGCCGACTTCAATAGAATAATTACACTGCCCCAATGCTTTATTTATTCCAGGAAGGATTAATTCTTTGGTCTTGGCTTCGGCTGAACCCCAAGACAGCCCTAAAATAATAATATCCGGGTCAATAATCTTTATTTCATCCTGTACAAATTGCAAATGGCCCTCTGTTTTAATATGAGCAAGAAGTTGCTTTCCATCACATACACCTCCGCCACCGAGCTTCTTGAGGTTCATAAACGCTATCTTCTGGAGGTAAGATTGGTATAAACTGTTCGGTTTATGTTTTTTGTACTCGATTTCGCCAAATTCTTTGAAACCATCCAATATCCCAAAAGTCCATTCTGCAATTCGATATGCAAAAGGATAAAGGTTTCCGGTATTCCAGTCTTGCCGAAAATCGCCGGGAACTGGATTTTCAAAGTGATTAGGCTCCTTGGCTATAAAGAGTATCTTAGGTAAGGTTTGATCCCAGACTGTCTCGTTGATTATTCCATCCTTTACGAAACGATCTTTGTACTCAGGTATGCTGTCTTCCCACCGTTTAAACAGTGTATCTAGCTCTTCCGTTTTAGTCATGCTGCCTTTTATATAGAATTTATTACTTGTTCTTACACGCTTGGACAAACCGGTAGCCAAATGGCGTGAACACAAAGTAAGTACCGTTGTCGAAGTCAACGTTGACATCTATATCCTTGTCATCAGGGTCAGTTTGTGACTTTTCTGCGGTGACGTCAATGTCAACGTCCCAGACGAGACTAAAGATACAAAAATCCGTGTCACAATCCGTGTCACAATCCGTGACAAAACTTACGAGATTTGTCGAAATTTGACAAAAGTCCATAAAATGAAAAAACCCGCTACAACGTAGTGCTGTAGCGGGTTTGAAGTGTTGTTGAGGCTCGTTAAGTTTCGTTGAAAAAGCCTCTGAGTTGCCCGACCTGGATTATCCCGCCCCTCCTTCGTCGGGCGCGGCCTGATCCACCCCGCATTTGCATTACCCAAGTGACCACGCCCGACTACCGTCGGGCTAGTTTTGTTTTCCTGTCCGTTCACCCGAGCTCGCTCGGTTCACTCCCAGAAAAACAAAACCCCGCGCGAAGCGCGGGGTTCCTCGTTGCCCGACCTGGATTATCCCGCCCCTCCTTCGTCGGGCGCGGCCTGATCCACCCCGCATTTGCATTACCCAAGTGGCCTCGCCCGACCAGCGTCGGGCTAGTTTTGTTCTCGCGTCCGCTTTGGAGAGCTTCGCTCTCCCCGCTCCCGCAAAAACAAAACCCCTCGCAAAGCGAGGGGCCACTTGTTGCCCGACCTGGATTCGAACCAAGACAAACAGAACCAAAATCTGTCGTACTACCATTATACTATCGGGCAATCCGTCTCCTTAAAAAGGAGTGCAAAAATAAGGGCTGAAACAGGATGTTCCAAAAGTATTTGACATTCGAAGTTGTATATACAACCTCGACAGAATTTATAAAGGGACGTACCCGCCGAAAACCAAACCGCCAAAACCATCCCCCCAAGGACATCCACTGGCAATCCCACTGCCTCCGAGGCTATCGGCCAATCGCAGCCCCCGCGCCGCTTCGCGCCCCCGCCATACCATTCTCCATTCACGCCCCGCCAACATCCCGCGATTAATTATGCCGAATTCGGCACAATTAACTTACCCGCCCAAATCACTACCCTCGGCCACCGCAGCCCACCGCCTCCAGCGACCCCGCGGCAACCAGCCCCGCGACAACCGACCCCACGCAACCCCCGACCCGCGCCCTGTCTCCGGCAGATCACCACCGCACTGCGCCAACCCGCCGCGCAAACAAACCATCCGCCGCGTGAACCCAGCGACCCCACCTCCGGCCCCGCGCAGAACCACCGCGCAACTGCGCAACCGCGCAACCGCGCAACCCCGCGCAACCCCGCGCCCTGCCGCCCCACCTCCCGGTGTCGCCCACCACCTCCCGGTGCCTCCCGTCGCCAACCCTAAACAAACTTAAACAGCAACGCCACAATCGCATAAATAATCGTCGCCGCAAAAATCCCTTTAGCCGTACTGTCCTTATGGGAATTGATATAATAGGTGAACAGCGCAATATTCGCTACCAGACAAGGCACCGAAACCGCCGTAATCTGCTGCTTATTCGTCCGCAAAAATTCGAGGAAATCTCTCAGCGAAAACGTCGGATAAAACTTGTAAAAATAATAAATGATAAGGCTGATGATCGGCGCAACCAGCCCCAGTACCAGGCCCAGCCGCAGATTGTCTTTTTTGAATATCACGATTTCCACGTTTTTTCAAGTTTGCTTTTTAGAACGTAATTCGTCATGTCAAATTGTACCGGCACCACACTTACATAATTATGCTCCAACGCCCAGACATCCGTATCACGACCCTTATCAAAATTCACGAATTTACCCGTCAGCCAATAATACTTTTTCGAATTCGGGTCATTCCGCTCGATAAAATCCTCCTCATACTTCGCATAAGCCTGCCGGCAGACCTTCAGCCCCTTGATCAGCGACACCGGCACCGCCGGGAAATTAACATTGAGGATCAGATGCTTATCCACCGGATGGGTCAACAGCTCCTCCACGATGATCCGCACATACTTCCGCGCCGCCGTAAAATCCGCCTCCACACTATAATCCAGCAAGGAGAAGCCTACAGATGGAATACTTTCAATCGCCGCTTCCACCGCCGCCGACATCGTACCCGAATAAATGACATTGATCGAATGATTCGCGCCATGGTTGATCCCACTGAGACAAATATCGGGCTTCCGGCGCAGAACCTTATCCACCGCCAGCTTCACACAATCCACCGGCGTACCCGAACATTGCCAGGCCTCCACACCGTCGAAAAGATGGTGCATCGGATTCAGCCGCAAGGGATTGCCGATCGTAATGGCATGACCCATACCCGATTGGGGCTTATCCGGAGCTACCACCACTACCTTCCCGAGACCCTTGACCGCTTCCACCAGGTTCCGGATCCCCGGGGCGCTGATACCGTCATCATTGGTGATCAGGATCACCGGCACCCGCTTCTTACCTCCTTTGCCGGCCGGCCGTAAATCACTAGTAGCCAATTTTTTATGCGGGGAACCCACCGAAGGCATGCCCTCCATGCCATTCTTCCCCGTTTCACGGATGATCCCCGTCGCCCCGGTCTTCCCGGTCCTTCCCGGCCGCTCGGCCACATCCGTCTTCTTTATAATCCCCGTCGCCCCCGTCCTACCAGGTTTGCGGGTTGCAGCCGTCTTGCCGGCGGATCTATTCTTTTTTGTCGCGGATAGGTTCTTCTTACGCTCGTTAGACTTTTTTTCCATAATTAAATTAGGTTACAAAAGTCCGCAATATTTTGGACTTAACCACGGGAAATCAAAGGTGAACCCAGCTTTATAACCCTGATGAAGCATCGTTGCGTCGCACTCTTCTACCACAGCGCCAACCGCAGCAGTCCAACCGCACCGACCTACCACCCACCACCCACCGCAACATTCCTGCAGCCCACCCCCATGCCCGCCCACCCAGCGCCCACCCCACGCCCACCCATCCCCAGCGCCCACCCATCGCCCGGCCGCGCCCACCGCAACAGCCCCCGGCGATTTTTCCCCCGGAAGCGGAATTTTCATGCGTTTACGCTATTTTTGCAGCCATTTTAAACCCATGCTATGGCAGGACAACTAAAAGAGGTACGCAACCGGATCAAATCCATTCAAAACAGCCAGCAAATCACAAAAGCCATGAAAATGGTGAGCGCCGCCAAACTCCGCCGCGCCCAGGATGCGATTATCCAGATGCGCCCCTACGCCCAGAAGCTTCAGGAACTGCTCAGCAATATCGTCAGCAGCTCCGAAGGTGACCTGGGAATGAGCCTCGCCGCCGAAAGACCCGTCGAAAAGGTTTTACTGATCGTCATCACCAGCGACCGTGGCCTCGCCGGCGCCTACAACGCGAACCTCATAAAACTCGCCAAGGCTACCATATCGGAGAAATACTCCGCCCAATTCGCCAAAGGCAACGTCAGCATCTGGAGCATCGGGAAAAAAGGCTACGAACACTTTGCCAAGAACAACTACAAAGTCTCCGACGCCTACAAGGATATTTTCTTACAACTCAACTTCGAACACGTCCAGACCGCCGCACAGGCCGCCGTCAAGGCATTCGAAGCGAGGGAATTCGACAGCATCGAAATCGTTTACAGCCAATTCCGGAACGCCGCCACCCAGGTCTTTGCCGTCGAACGCTTCCTCCCCATTCCAAAAGTGGAAAAAAAGGCCGGCGCCACCAACGCCGACTTTATCTATGAGCCCGGCAAAGAAGAGCTGATCGCCGAACTGATGCCAAAGATCCTCAACACCCAGCTGTATAAAGCGGTCCTCGACGCCAACGCCTCCGAGCACGGCGCCCGCATGACCGCCATGGACAAGGCCAGCGAAAACGCCAACGAACTGCTGAAAAGCCTGCGCCTGTCCTACAACCGCGCCCGCCAGGCCGCGATCACTACAGAACTGACCGAAATCGTGAGCGGAGCCGCCGCTCTACAAGGGTAAACATACTAATGGAAATAGGAACTATCATCCCACATATCGAAGCGCTGATCTTTGCCAGCGACAAGCCGCTAACCTCCATGGAGATCACCGAGCTGATCAACAACGCCTTTGGCTTTATGGAAGAAAAGCTGACGCTCGAACAGATCCAGACATCCATCGACGGTATCATCGAAAAATATTCCGCCGAATTTTATCCCTTTGAAGTCAGGGAAAGCGGTGGCGGCTGGCAATTCCTCACCAAAAAGGATTTTCACAAGACCATCGCCCAGCTCAACGGTGAAAAATTCTTAAAGCGCCTGTCCTCCGCCGCCCTCGAAACCCTCGCCATCATTGCCTATAAACAACCCGTTACCAAGGGTGAGATCGAGGCCATCCGCGGCGTCAGCAGCGATTACTCCATCCAGAAACTGCTCGAAAAAGAACTTGTCGTTATCACCGGCCGCAACGAAGACATGCCGGGTAAACCGCTTGTCTACACGACGTCCAGGACCTTTATGGACTATTTCGGTATCAATTCCGCCGCCGACCTGCCAAAGCTAAAAGAGGTCTTTGCCGAAACCCTCGCCGAGCCCACCCTCATCCTCCATACCCCCGGCGACCCCGAAACCAACCCCGAACCCGACCCCGAACCCGAACCCGAAACCATCCCCGGCGACGAACCCGCCAAAGCCGAAACCCCCGACTAAACCCGTCCACATGTCCCAAACACTCCCCGCAGAACAACTCACCCGCCTGGCCCAACAATTCGGCACCCCGCTCTACGTCTACCACGCAGAAAAGATAAAAGAACAATATGAAAAACTGACCACCGCCTTCCAGCGTA